>OMAA01000076.1_pt1 | contig 58708 bp, 53 predicted proteins | sample 1674191 | NCBI WGS metagenome assembly OMAA01 (sample SAMEA103958152, study PRJEB25191) | human gut metagenome | biome: human-associated habitat [ENVO:00009003]; feature: intestine environment [ENVO:2100002]; material: feces | place: Germany | collected 2013/2015
GGCCGTCGAGCCCCGCCACGTTGGCGATCTCGTGGCTGTCGGCAATGGCAGTGGTGGTGCCGCGCGTCGCCGCCATGCGCGCATACTCGGCGGGACGAATGTTCGAGGACTCAATGTGCAGATGTCCGTCGATAAAGCCGGGGGCAAGATAGCGGCCCTGGCAATCGATGACCTCGGCAGCCTCATACGTACCGGCGGCATCGTCGCGACCGTCGTACAGCACACCGACGATCACGCCATCCTTGACGGCAACGCTACCGGGCGCCACACGCTGACCGTACACATCGACGATCTGCGCGTTGGCAAACAGCGTGTCGACAGGTACACGACCCTCGGCGGCCTCGATCACAGACCTCATGACCTCAACGGACATACATACTCCTTTAACCGTAGAAAAAAGCTGCGGAGCGGACAGGCCTTCACCGCAGCAAACCAATAGCCATTGTATGCCCAAAAGGAGGCCGTCGATAACACCTCTTCCGCTTAACGGCACCGCCAAATGATCCCCTGGGGACACAAATTCAGACCATCGCTCGTCTCGGGCACCGCCAAATGTGCACAAACAAAGTCACTACCGACGCAAACATGCCCCTCAGTTGTCCCCACCGACGGTCAGATTAGTCCCCGGTGCAAAGACAAAGGCCTTTGACTTGCCGTACTCCGCCTCGAATGCTTCATCAGAAAAGTAATAGTATGCAAACAGCAACTTTGCCGCTTCTCGCTGTTCATCCATTCTAACGAAGTGCCTGATCAAAGCCGCGGTTTCAAACCAGCGACCATCCTGAGACTCCTTTGCCAGCCAAAGGCTATTCGCCAAAACGTTAAGCGAGAAAACGCTCGGAGAAATACCGATGACCTCCTGGGCTTGGCTTCTATTGAGCACCGGCTGCTCAACCATTACCGCCCTGAGACGTGATACCGCCCCGTTGTAATCAACCCATTTCTTTCGCATTCGATGCTCCTACATAAAAATATTAAGCTCACTCTAGCTATTATATCGAAGTCACTCTGGATATCAATATTACAAATAATTGACGATATCAATATGGAATTTAATAATTCCTATATACTGCGATTTTAATTATGTTTAGAGCATTGATAGTGTAAATAGCAAATTGACATTTCTCTTTTGATTTGTTTAATTTGGTATATATAGTAGTGATGTCTATATTTTATATTCTAAGGAGCTATCGATGCAACTAGACCTAGACATGAACTCGTCCGAAATGAAGGCGTGGGCGAAAACCAAAAAAGCCAGCTATACTCGGTCGGCGCTTTATGACGATCAAGTTTGGAAAAGTCCGGGACAGTCCGGCGACACGGAGCAAGAGCACTGCGTCACATGGCTTGAAGCACAAGATGGGGCCCGGACAGCAAAAAGTGTTTACAATCATCTGAATTGTGCTGCCCTAGCACTGTGGATTGCGGAAGCCGCGGGCGTCAATGGCAGTGCCGTCGAAGAGGCGTATCACGCGGCAGAACTATCATTCAGCGACAAGGGGTCTGCTAGTTCGGCGGCGGCTGCCGTCAGGCGCATTATCCCCTGGACCATGGTTGTCGAAGCTTCTCAACCTAACCAGTAGCGCCTCGATATGACAGAGCCAGTAACGGCACCGCAAAATTGGTGCAGACTAGCCTGACCCCATTGCACCAAACTATTGACGACCAAGGCAACAAAAAAGTTGCGGTGGAATAGTTCCTGTTTAAAGGCCTAGGCCGCGTTTTTAGGAACTATTTCACCGCAACTTAAAGGGCCGCAGTCGGGATTCCCGGCTGCGGCCTTATTGCACTTGTGAGGTCAACTCGCTCGTTAGACCAACTTAAAGCCCTTGCGCTTGCCTACGGAGAGGGTGTCGCCCAGCTTGAGGGCGCTGGGGTCGATGTTGTAGCTCTTGGGAGCCACGGCCTTGCCGTTGATCTTGACGCCGCCGCCGTCGATGTCACGACGGGCCTGGCCGGCGCTAGCCGAAAGTCCCAGGTCCTTGAGCAGGCCGGCGAGGTAGATCTGGCCCTCGTCGTTAACAGTCAGCTCAACATGCTTCTCGGGGAAGTCGGCGAGCTGACCCTCCTTGAACACGCGGTCGAACTCGGCCTGAGCCTCGTCGCCGGCGCCGGCGCCGTGGTAGGTGTCGCACAGGTCGCGACCCAGAGCGCGCTTGAGCTCATAGGGATCGGCAGAGCCGTCGGCCAGAGCAGCGTCGATCTTGTCGACCTCGGCCGGGGTGAGCGAGCTCGCCAGACGATAGTACTTACCGATCATCTCGTCGGGGATGGACATGGTCTTGCCGAACATATCCTTGGGCGCGTCGGTCAGGCCAATGTAGTTACCGTAGGACTTGGACATCTTACGGACGCCATCGGTGCCCTCGAGCAGCGGCATGGTGAGCGCGATCTGCGGCTCCATGCCCATCTTCTCCATGAGCTCACGGCCGGCGAGCAGGTTGAAGAGCTGGTCGGTGCCGCCCATCTCCACGTCAGCCTTAATCATGACCGAATCGTATGCCTGCATCACGGGATACAGGAACTCATGCAGGGCGATCGGCGTCTGAGACTGGTAGCGCTTGGTAAAGTCATCGCGCTCAAGAATACGGGCAACGGTGAACTTGGAGCACACCTGCAGCAGACCGGCCAGATCCATCGACAGGATCCAGTCACCGTTGTGCACGATGGTGGTCTTCTCGGGATCCAAGATCTTCATGGCCTGGCTCACGTAGGTCTCGGCGTTGGCCTCGATTTGCTCCTGCGAAAGCTGCGGACGGGTGGAGTTCTTGCCTGAAGGATCGCCAATCAGCGCGGTACCGTTGCCGATGATGAGGGTGACGTTGTGGCCCAGGTCCTGGAACTGACGCATCTTGCGCAGCGGCACGGCGTGGCCCAGGTGCAGGTCGGGGCTGGTGGGGTCGACGCCGAGCTTGATGTTGAGGGGCTCGCCCTTCTCAAGCTTCTTGCGAAGGTCGGCCTCGGGGACGATCTGCGCGGCGCCCGAGGTGATGATACGCATTTGCTCGTCAACAGACAGCATTGGGTATCCTCCTTTTGCTATAGCACCCTCGCCGAAAACGGCGGTGCTGGAAGTCCATAAACTCTCTTATGATAACAAACTGACGCGACGCGGCACCTACGACAGGAAAATCCTCGTCCTGCCGCATGCGTCGATGGCAACTGGCAGACGTGTACCGTCACGCTCGACCAGATAGCGCACCTGCCGACGGCGCAAGCAGTCACGGCAATGGACCTGCCCCGTCGCATCGGTGGCGCAGACGCCCTCGGCGGTCAGCAGGCAGTGCTCGCACACCATGAGCTCGGGACGGTCGGCGTCGACCGGACCCAAGACGCCGGGTTCGGCCGCCAGCTCGGCAATACGCTCCCTATCATTGCCGAGCAACTCGGCAGGCAAGTATACCCGCCCCGCGCCAAGACCCCGCAGCCAGGCAAGTGTGGCCCGATTGGCGCAGAACACCGGCGCCGCCACGTCGAACGCCGTGCCCAGCTCGCGGGCCATCGCCACCTGCCCCAGATTGCGGCAGACGACGCACCCGGCACGCTGCATAAGTGCCCGAGTCCGCTCGGTATCGCCCGCGCGGCACACTTCGTCGAGCACCACCGTCGCATCGGACAGGTCTCGCTCATCGCGCGGATCCACATCCATCAGTTCCCAGGCAAAGACCATACGAGCAAAAGCCTCATACTTTGACGGCCCCGCCAACTCCGTCGGCACGTCGTCATCTGCCAGAACGCCCTCAAACGGCAGCACCTCAAAGGACCGCTCAACAGGCGCGACCGCATCTGCCTCGGCCCGCATGCGCTCCAACACCGTTGTCGTCTGCCCCAGCACGCCGGCACTGCGGATCAGATAGACCTCGCAGCCCGCGTCCACCTTACGTTTGCAATGCACGACGATGCGCTCTCCCGCAGCGGCATCCACGGGGCAAGGCACCTGTGGCCAGCGCTTGGGCACATCGGGACGCGCGTCGGCACCCGGGTAAAATCGGATTTCGAGCGTATCGCCCGCCGCCACGGCGGCATCAAGCTCAACCGTCACCTCTTCGTGACCCACCGCCACCAAGTGGCCCACGCGCACGCCCTGGTTGATCGCGCGCTCAAAGCTCATGAGCTCGGCGCCCGAGCGACCCCGCAGATACGCATCGGTAAAGCCGCGGTTGAACGACCTTCCCAGCTCGCGCTCGAGCGTCGGCACCGCATCGGCATCCCATGTGCCGTCGCGCAGCATATCGAGCGCCCGACGCCACACCCTCACCACGTTAAAGACGTAGTCGGGATTCTTCATGCGGCCCTCGATCTTGAGCGATGCCACGCCGGCGGCAACAAGTTCGGACAGGTGCGCGATGCCCAGATAGTCACGCGGACAAAGCAGGCGGTCCCCTTCGACAGCGACAACACTCTGCCCCGCCTCGTCCACCAAGTCATAGGACAGACGGCACGGCTGTGTGCAGTCGCCGCGCATCGCCGACCGTCCGCGCCGCAGGGCCGAAAACTCACACGCACCCGAGTATCCAATGCAAATAGCGCCGTGACAGAACACTTCGATGGGCACGCCGGTGGCACAAAGCGTCTCAATCTCCGCTACGCTCAGCTCGCGCGCCGTCGTCACGCGCTCAACTCCCAACTCCTTGGCAGCCAACTGCACGGCACCCTCGCTATGAGCGCCCGCCTGAGTGGACAGGTGAATCTCGACCCCCGGAATCGCCGTACGAAGCGCGCAAGCCAGCCCGGCATCGGCCACAATCAGCGCATCGGCGCCCAACGCATGCGCATGCGCCCCCAACGCCACTGCGTCGGCAAGCTCATCATCGAACACGAACACGTTGAGCGTCACGTACACGCGCGCGCCATGGGCATGGGCCACGGCACAACCGCGCGAGAACTCATCATCGCTAAAGCCATGCGCTCTCACTCGAGCGTTGAATCCGTCCAGCCCCGCATAGACGGCATCGGCACCCGCCGCAATCGCTGCGAGCATCTGGTCGAGCCCGCCAGCAGGCGCTAGCAGTTCGGGCAGCGCCACTCCAGCCGCCGCCAACTCGCTTTCGCATTGTCCGCTCGGTTCCATCGGCCGAATCGCCATCGGTAAACTCCTTGCCAAGGTGTGCTTTCACTCTGAAAATTGCTGCCACCCAGCATACACGAGGCCTCGCGTGCCCCGATTGGTTTAATGTGTAATAACTTATGTCCATCCTGCCAGGCATAACACCTGCCGCCTGGCACGACATACCTGGAGGTCAATATATGGGTCCTCGCCAACGACAGGAGCGCGGTCGCTCTAAGACGCATGCCCTTCCCATGATTTTGCTCTCGTTTTTGGGCTTTCTGCTTATCGCGGGCGTAGCGTTTGGCATCGGCATGATCGGCAACGTCAACCGCTGGCTGTCCGATCTGCCCGACTACACCGACGCCAACGCCTATCTGGTCAGCGAGCCCACCGACATCGTCGATTGCAACGGCAATACCATTGCGAGTTTCTACACTCAAAACCGCAAGTCCATCACCAAGGACCAAGTGTCCCCCTACGTGCTGCAGGGCACCATCGATGTCGAGGACGAGCGCTTCTATGAGCATGGCGGCATCGACCTCTGGGGCATTGCGCGTGCATCGGTGGCAACCCTCACCGGCGGCCATGAGGGTGCGTCGACCATCACCCAGCAGCTGGTCCGCAACACCATCCTGCAGGAGGAACAATTCGACTCGACCATCGAGCGTAAGGTGCGCGAGGCCTATATCGCCATCAAGATGGAGGACATGTACTCCAAAGACGATATCCTCATGATGTACCTCAACACCATCTACTACGGTCATGGAGCTTACGGCATCGAGGCGGCAGCCGAGACCTATCTGTCCAAGACCGCCGCCGACCTCACCCTGAGCGAAGCTGCGCTGCTGATCGGCCTTCCCAACTCGCCCTCGCAGTACGACCCCACGGTTAACCCCGACTTGGCGCTGTCCCGCCGCAACAAGGTTCTGGACAACATGCTGCGTCTGGGACACATCACGCAGGAAGAGCACGACGCCGCACAGGCTGAGCCCATCACGCTTAACGTGACAGAGATCTCGGGCAGCGGCGTTAACATCTATTCGCAGCCCTACTTTGTCTCCTATGTCAAGCAGCTTCTGGAGCAGGAGTTCTCCACCGACGTACTCTTTAAGGGCGGCCTTACGGTTAAGACCACCATCGACCCCACGATGCAGCAGGTGGCCGAGGAGGCCGTGCGCTCGCAGCTTGACACAATCGGACTCGACGGCTTGGACATGGGCATGGTGGTCATTGACCCCAAGACCGGCTATATCAAGTGTATGGTGGGCGGCTATGACTACGACTCGGACCAGAACCACGTGAACCACGCAACGGCCAAACGCCCCACGGGCTCCTCGTTTAAGGCGTTCACGCTCGCTGCTGCCATCCAGTGCGGCATGGACCCCAATATCACCCTCAACTGCAACTCGCCGCTCCCCCTTAAAAATTCTTCTGCCAAGGTCCAGAACTACGCAAACCAGAGCTTTGGCTCCATTTCGCTCAAGCAGGCGACGGCGGTTTCGTCCAACACTGGCTATGTCCAGGTCGCAGACGCCATCGGCAACAGCAAGATCATCTCGCTTGCCAAAAAACTCGGCATCGATCCCAAGAAGGACAACCTCGAAGACGTGCCCGTCATGACGCTCGGCACTGGCTCTATCTCGCCGCTCGAGATGGCCGCCGCCTATGCCGCCTTTGCTAACGGCGGATACTATCGCCAACCCATCGCCATCACCGAGATCATCTCCCGCAGCGGATCAGCGCTGTATCAGCACACTGACAATCCGCAACAAGCGCTCACCGGCGGTGAGGCCGCAGCCGTGACCGATACCCTGAGCGGCGTTATGCGTGGCAGCGGCACCGGCGCTTCGGGCGCCTTGAGCGTCAACCAGCCATGCGCCGGCAAGACGGGTACCACCAGCGATGTTACCAACCTGTGGTTCTGCGGCTACACTCCACAACTCTCCGTTGCGGTTTGGACCGGCTACTCCCAGGGCGAGATCCCCATCAAAAAGTACGGTGCAGACTTACACCCTTATTCCGCCAACCTGCCTGTCTTCAAGAAATTCATGGATACGGTCTTGGCCGGTAAAGAGCGCGAGGAATTCCCGACCGGAACGGCACCTCAATACAAGAGCAATGACTCTTGGAAGTTCTTAGGCACAACCAACAAAAAGGAAGAAAAGGGAGACGAAGACGAGGGAGCAACCACCACGACGACCGAGACCACGGGTGGCGGTACGACCGGCGGCGACGGTAGCGGCGGCGAGGGCGGCTCTCCTACTCCTACTCCCACGCCTGCCCCCGATCCTACGCCCACTCCCGATCCTACGCCCGAGCAGCACGTACGCTGCTCGGGCGCTTCTTTATTTCGTCAGATGTCACAACGGCCCCGACTGCAAGACCGATAGGGCAACAGGTGCCGGCATGCAAAAAGGGCGCTGACCTTCGTCAACGCCCTCGGCAATTACCTATAGCAACAATCGGCACAGCAGCAGTGCCGCAACTCCCCTACTTGTGGGAGTTACTCAGCTTGTTGATGAGCGCCTCAAGGCGTTCGCCGTCCTCGGCCGTCTGCGCAATGACCAAGATCGTGTCGTTGCCGGCAAGCGAGCCAAGCACGTCGGGCAGCTCCGCAGCATCGACAGCTGCGGCAATACCAGAAGCCGTACCGGGCTGTGCCTTGATCATAACCAGATTATCGGTGCGCAGTACGCCGGTAACCAACTCGGAAACCATGCGCTGCAGATGCAGGTCCTCGGCAAGGACATAGATGCCCTCGGGAAGCTTACGCAGTCCCATGTCCGCGATATCGCGCGAAACGGTCGCCTGCGTGCAATCGAAACCCATGGCGCGCAGCTCGTCTACCAAAACGCGCTGCGTGCGTACGTCCTTATTGCGAACAATATCTCTGATGGCATCCTGGCGCCCATTGCGTTTTTTGGCCATACAAAACCTCACTCCAAAAGATGGCGGAGACAATCACTTAGTGATTGAATAGTTTAGCGCTATTTGAGGGTTTTAGTGAATAAGAACGCATTTCGAAACAATTCCATGCAATTTATTTCGAAAATCACGCTACTAGACAGTCTTGGCGCCCGAACGATTGAAAAAGGCCGACAGATGCGTATACAACGCACACCGCGTGGGCTTGGCGCTGGCTATCGAACCATAGAGCAGGCCTAGGCCACGATGATTGCCCTTTAGAGCCGCAACCATCTGACGGGTACGCTGTGCTTCGAGCATATCATGCAAACGGGCCGAACGCTCTATTGAAGACACCCCATGGGGGCTCAGACACAAATTTTCGATGCAGGCGACCAGACCGGCGTAGTAATACCGCTGGCAGACCAGTTTCAACTGATCGCCACCGCCCGCGACGGCAAGCGAGTCGGCAAGCCTGTCGAGCGCCCCGATATCATCAGAAAGCCTGGCAAACATCGTGGGGTCAAACGTCTCCGTAATCGACGGCGCCACTGCATGAAAACGGGCACGGCCACATCCCGATACGCGCTTTGCCTGCGAAAGCGCGAACGTCAAAAAAGACACCGTGCGAAACGCATCGCCATGTGCAAGGCACGCCTCAAAGAGGGCGCGATCATACAGCACGCCAGAGGTCTGTCGGATTAAACCACTGGAAACCAATTGGGTCAGGCAAGCCGCCTGGTCCTCGTCGCCAGAAACGGAGGCCGCGTCCAAAACTCGGGAATGGCGCTCGCGGTGAACATCGTAGCGATCGAGCGATACGGAGGGAAACACGATGTCAGCCGAAGCGTCACAGGAGCTTTCGACCATCTGCGAAAGGGACTGCGGCGCGAACCACTCATTGGCATTCATCGCAATGATCTGGGAGCCGCGCGAAGCCGCAAAACCGGCACGCAGGCAGACACCAGGCGCTGGGTCCTCAACATCAATCAAATCAATATGGATGTCCCTGTCGGCGGCAACTTCGAGCGAATGGCGCACACCAGCTACCACGCCGCGGCAAACGACGACAATTTGCAAATCGTAGAGGTCTTGGTTCTGGATGCTCTCGAGAGCGCGCATCGTATAACTGGGCGAACCCTCAACAATCAGGATCACCGAAAGTCGCGGATGCGAACCACGTCGAACCAAGTTTTCCGTCCTCTCGACAGCTAGTAACAAACTGTCGTTCATGGTACACCCCGTCAATTAATGCGGGCGGTCGCCCGCCGCGATGCACGTCAAGAACAGATGTTGTACACGCCCCGCCCACAGGCGCCGCACACAAAGATCACCGTCAGACAGCCACTTCCCTAATCGAGCACCACAAACTCGGTGGGGTCGTAGTCCACACCCATAAAAGTAAGACCGCATGCGGGCGCCGTAGGACCAGCAGCGGAGCGATCGCAGGCATCAATTACCTCGCGCATCCACTCGGGATCGCGGCGATGCATGCCGATCTCGACAAGGGTGCCCACAATGGTTCGCACCATCGAATGTAAAAACGCATTGCCCTCGATGGTAAACGTGAGGATGTTCTCGCCAAAGGCGACCTCATGACCAAACTCGGCACGCATTACACAACGGTGCGTAGGCTTTCCCACGGCAGAGGCGACCTTGCAAAAGCTCTTGAAGTCCTGCTCGCCCAAAAGCGCAGGGCAGGCGGCCGCCATCGCATCGACGTCGAGGGGATAGCGATGCCACCACACGGCACCGCGTGACAGCACGGGCCGCGCGTCACGGTCGGCAATGCGATAGGTGTACGTGCGAGAACGCGCGTCAAAACGAGCAGAAAAGCCTTTACGGGCCCTGTAGACCTCGTTTATGGCGATATCTTTGGGCAGCAGAGCATCCATAGCCCGCAGCCACCTACGGCGCGTCAAGGCGAGCTCAGCGTCCGTTACGGGCACGCTGATGTATTGGGCCACCGCATGCACACCGGCATCGGTACGCCCAGCGCACGTCAGACCGATTGGGCGGCGCAGCAACGTCTCGATGGCACGGCGCAACTCACCCGCAACCGTCGTCTGGCCCGGCTGCTCGGCAAATCCGCTATAGGAGGAGCCATCGTAGGCCACACGAAATACAAGGGTGGCGTCGAGCTCGGGGGTCGAATTGAAATCAGACGGCGCAGTCATGGGCGCTCCCTACAAACAAGCAACGGTATTGCGACAAAAAAAGAGGGGTACGCGAACGTACCCCTCGAATATAGCCTATGCAGACGGAATGTCTACTCAGCGGTCTCCTCAGCGGGAGCCTCCTCGACAGCCTCGACCTTCTTGGGAGCAGCGGCCTTCTTGGGGGCCGGAGCAGCCTTCTTGGCCTTGGGCGTGCAAGGCTCGGTGACGAGTTCCATGATAACGATGGGAGCGTTGTCGCCCTTGCGGTTACCGAGCTTCATGATGCGGGTGTAACCGCCATTGCGGTCCTGCCACATGCCCTGAGCAGCCTTGTCGAAGATCTCGGCAACGAGCTGCTTATCGCCGAGCTTGGCGATAGCCAGACGACGAGAGTGCAGGTCGCCCTTCTTGGCCCAGGTGATGATCGGATCGACGACCGAACGCAGCGCCTTAGCGCGGGTCTCGGTGGTCTTGATGCGGTCGTTCTCGAAGAGGGCCTTAGCAAGGCTCTTCTTCATGGCCTTGGTGTGGCTCGCATCGGTGCCGAGCTTCAGGCCCTTCTTAACGTTGTGACGCATGGTCTAGTTTCTCCTCAAATATGCGAAGCATTAAGCCTTCAGGCTCAGGCCCATGGACTCAAGCTTGTCCTTCACTTCCTCGATCGACTTAACACCGAAGTTACGGATGTTGAGCAGATCGTTCTCCGAGAACTCAACGAGCTGACGGACCGAGTGAATGCTGGCGCGCTTAAGGCAGTTGTAGGAACGGACGGAAAGGTCCAGATCCTCGATCTGCTTGTCCAGCTCGGCGTTGTCGTTGGTGACCTCGGGAGCGAAGATCGAAGCCTCCTCCTCGACCTCGGGGGTCTCGGCAAGGTTCATAAAGGCGGCCATATGCTGGTTGATGATATTGGCAGCCTGGACCACGGCGTCGCGCGGGGCGATGGAGCCGTTGGTCTCGATCTCGAGGACAAGGCGGTCGTAGTCGGTGTGCTGACCGACACGGCAAGCCTCAACGAGCTTGGCGCAACGGGAAACCGGCGAGTACAGCGAGTCGACGTGGATCACACCGATGGGATCGTTGTCGCGCTTGTTGGCCTCGCCAGAAACATAGCCGCGGCCATAGCCGATGCGCATGCTCATGGTGAGATGGCCGCCCTCAGTGAGCGTAGCAATGTGCTGCTCGGGGTTGACCAGCTCAAACTCGGACGGAATAAAGAAGTCCGCACCGGTGACCTCGCAAGGGCCGTCAACCGAGATGGTGGCGGTTGCCTCGTCGGTCGTGCCGAGAGCCCTGAAGACAAGACCCTTGACATTCAGGACGATATCGGTGACATCCTCGACCATGTTAGGGATGGTCATGAACTCGTGCTGCGCGCCATCGATCTGAATGGCCTCGACGGCGGCACCCTCGAGCGAGGACAGAAGAACACGACGAAGCGAGTTACCCAGTGTATCGCCGTAGCCACGCTCGAGCGGCTCGACGGAGACACGAGCAGAGGTCTCGTTAATCTCTTCGACCTGAACCTGAGGCCTAATGAATTCTGACATGTATTACCTCCAGCCTCAGCAGCCCGGATGGACTACTTAGAGTAGAGCTCGACGATGAGCTGCTCGTTGATATCACCGCTGATCTGCTCACGCGTCGGCAGAGCGAGCACGTTACCAGACAGCTTCTCGATATCGACCTCGAGCCAGCCAGGAACCTCAAAGCGCTCGGAGGAAATCAGGGCCTCCTTGATGGGGAGGAGGTCACGGAACTTCTCGCCGACAGCGACCACGTCGCCGGCCTTGACGCGGTAGGACGGGATGTCCACGCGCTTGCCGTTCACGGTGAAGTGACCGTGACGGACGGACTGACGAGCCTCTTTGCGGGTGCGGGCGAAGCCAAGACGGAAGACAACGTTGTCGAGGCGAGACTCAAGGATGATCATGAGGTTCTCACCGGTGACGCCGTTCATCTTACGGGCCTTGTTGAAGTAGCCGTGGAACTGCTTCTCCAGAACGCCATAGATGAACTTGACCTTCTGCTTCTCGCGCAGCTGCATGCCGTACTCAGATTCCTTGCGACGGCGCTTGGGCTGACGGATAGATTCCTTCTTGCTGCTGTAACCGAGCTCAGCGGGATCGATCCCGAGCTGACGGCAGCGCTTAAGAACAGGAGTCCTGTCGATTGCCATATTGATACGATCCTTTCAGTTACACGCGGCGACGCTTCTTGGGGCGGCAGCCGTTGTGCGGAATGGGGGTCTTGTCCTGGATACTCGAGACCTCGAGGCCAGCAGCCTGGAGGGAGCGGATGGCGGTCTCACGACCGGAGCCGGGGCCCTTGACGAAGACGGAAACCTTCTTCATACCGTGCTCCATGGCCTGCTTAGCAGCAGCCTCGGCAGCCATCTGGGCAGCGAACGGCGTGGACTTACGGGAGCCCTTGAAGCCCACCTGGCCAGCCGACTTCCAGGAAATGACGTTGCCCTGGGGATCGGTGATCGAAACGATCGTGTTGTTGAACGTAGAACGAATGTGAGCCTGACCCACGGAAATGTTCTTACGGTCCGCGCGCTTCAGACGGGCAGCGCGAACGTTCTTCTTAGCAGTAGCCATCTATCTAGCGCTCCTTATTTCTTCTTCTTAGCACCGATCTGACGCTTCGGGCCCTTGCGGGTACGAGCGTTAGTGTGGGTGCGCTGGCCGCGGACCGGGAGGCCCTTGCGGTGACGAAGGCCGCGGTTGCAGCCGATGTCCATAAGGCGCTTGACGTTCTGGTTGCGCTCACGGCGGAGGTCGCCCTCAACCATGATCTGGTTCTTATCGATATAATCGCGGATGGCGTTAACCTCATCCTCGGTGAGGTCCTTAACGCGCGTGTCCACGTTAACGTTGCACTCGACGCAGATCTTCGTCGCAGTGGTGCGGCCGATGCCGTAAATGTAGGTCAGACCGATCTCAACGCGCTTCTCACGCGGGAGGTCGACACCATTAATACGGGCCAACGTAGTCTCCTCTCTTAACCCTGACGCTGCTTATGACGGGGGTTCTCGCAAATGACGAGGACCTTGCCATGGCGCCTAATGATTTTGCACTTATCGCACATCTTCTTGACCGAAGGACGTACCTTCATCGTTCTTCCTTTCGGTAGCGCTCAAACTACTTCCCTACTATCTACTCGCCCAGCCGCAGGCGTTTAAAACTATGGCTGGTCTTCACACGCAAACCGACCGTAGGTTGAGCTAAGCCTGCAGTCGGAATAGAGCGTGTATGCGTGTCGCTATTTATAGCGATAGGTGATGCGACCGCGGGTCAGGTCGTACGGGGAAAGCTCCACGACAACCCTGTCACCGGGGAGAATGCGGATGTAATTCATTCGGATCTTGCCAGAAATGTTGCACAGAACCGAATGACCGTTCTCGAGCTCAACCTTAAACATGGCGTTGGGCAGCGGCTCCTTTACCGTACCCTCGAGCTCAATTGCGTCTTCCTTCTTCACAAGCAATCATCTTTCTCTAGAAAACGACAGCGATTGAGTATTCTACAATACGCATGCACGTATCGTAATATCTTCGTAATGGCTCCACATCTAAGTGGAACTTGTTACATTTCTCCACCTTGCAAGGAACACCAGGAACCCTGGGCATCCGTGGTAAGAATCACCGGACCGTCATTGGTAATGGCGACGGTGTTCTCGTAGTGCGCGGCGGGCAGGTGGTCATTGGTCGTTACGATCCAACCATCGGAGCCCGTGCTCACATGATTGGAACCCATCGTAACCATCGGCTCGATGGCGATGACCATACCAGCCTGAAGGCGAACGCCTCTCCCCTTCTTTCCATAATTTGGAACGTTGGGGTCCTCGTGCATCACACGGCCGATACCATGCCCCACGTAATCGCGAAGCACGCCGTAACCGTGAGACTCGGCGAGAGACTGAACGGCATAGCCAACGTCCCCGATATGGTTACCGGGAACAGCCTGCTCGATGGCAGCCTTTAGGCAATCGCGCGTAACCTCGCACAGGGCCTTGGCCTCGGGCGTGGGCGTGCCGACGAAAAACGTCCAGGCGTTATCGCCAACCCAACCGTCAACGACAGCTCCCGTATCGATGGAGATGATATCGCCATCACGCAGGATCATGTCGGGGTTGGGAATACCGTGGACCACGGCATCGTTGATCGATGCGCAAATGGTCCCCGGGAAACCGCCATAGCCCTTAAAGGCAGGGATGCCGCCATGCATGCGGATAATCTGCTCCGCAAGCTGATCGAGCTCGAAGGTCGACACGCCAGGGCGAACCATGGCTCCAACGTGGCGGAGCGCCATCTTAGATAGCGCTCCTGCCTTCTTCATCTGCTCAATTTGCGTTGCAGACTTAATCTTGATCATAGACCGAGAGCCTCTTTGACATCCCCGTACACGGTCTCGCGAGCCTGGTCACCGTTGACCGACTTGAGCAGACCCTGGCCACGATAGTAGTCGACGAGCGGGCTCGTGGACTTCTCGTAGACGTCGAGACGGTTCTTGATGGTCTCGGGCTTGTCGTCGTCGCGCTGATACATCTCGCCGCCACACTTGGGGCAGGTAGCATCGGCAGCGGTGCCGGTGTAACCGCATGCGCGGCAGGTGCGACGCGAAGACAGACGATCGATGATGACCTCGGGGGCCACGTCGACCAGAAGAGCGCAGTCGATCTCGCGACCCATGGCGGAGAGCTCGGAATCGAGCGTCACAGCCTGGGCGGTGTTGCGCGGGAAGCCGTCGAGGATGAAGCCCTGCTGGGCGTCATCGGCGGCAAGGCGTTCCTTAACAAGGTCGATCACGAGCTGGTCGGGAACGAGCTCGCCAGCGTCCATGTACTTCTTAGCCTGAATACCAAGCTCGGTGCCGCCCTTGACGGCAGCACGCAGCAGGTCGCCCGTGGAAATGTGGGCGACGCCAAACTCGGCGACGAGCTCCTGTGCGACGGTGCCCTTACCGGCACCCGGAGCTCCGAGCAATACGAGGTTCATGAGCAATCCTCCTCTAGCCTATTTAAAGAATCCATCGTAATCATACATCTTGATCTGGCCTTCGAGCTTATCGACCGTGTCGAGCACAACGCCGACCATGATGAGGATGGACGTGCCGCCAAATGCCTGGATCAGATGGTTACCCGTGAAGGAGAAGATGATCGAAGGCACGATGGCGATGAGCGCCAAAAAGACAGCGCTGGGAAGCGTGATCTTGTTGAGCGCGTTCTTGATGTAGGCCGCGGTAGCCCTACCCGGACGAACGCCCGGAATAAAGCCGCCCTGCTTCTTAAGGTTGTCGGCCGTGTCATCGGGGTTGAACACCATGGAGGTGTAGAAGTACGCGAAGAACACGATGAGGACAACGTTAAGCACCCAGTTGAGCCAACCGGTCGAAAGCGCGGAGGCAACTGCCTGAATCCAGCCGATGCCGGGGAAGAACACGGCAATCTGGGCCGGGAAGTACAGCAGCGCCGAAGCGAAGATGATCGGCACGACGCCCGCAGTGTTGACCTTGATGGGCAGGTAGGTGGTCTGGCCACCCATCATGCGACGGCCCACGACGCGCTTAGCGTAGGAGACCGGAATGCGGCGCTGGCCGCGCTCAAGGAAAACGATCAGCGGGATGACCAGCAGGATGATGGCGCAGATGATCACCATGGTGATGATGCCACCGGCATTGCCCTCGGTGCTGGAGAAAATCGCCTGCGGCAGACCGGCCATGATGTTCGCAAAGATGATCAGCGACATGCCATTGCCGATACCGCGCTGGGTGATGAGCTCACCAATCCACATGATCAGCATGGCGCCCGCGGTGAGCGTGCCGACGATCATGAGGTCGAAGATGATCTCGGGAGCGCCGGCGCCATTGAAGCTGATGCCGAAGCTCTTAAAGAGGAAGAGGTAACCCACGGAGTTGAGGATTGCCAGAGCCAGGGTGAGGTAACGCGAATACTGCGTAATCTTGGTCTGACCGACCTCGCCCTCGCGGGCAAGCTCATGCAGGGAAGGCACAACGGCCTGGAGCATCTGGAGGATGATCGAGCTGGTGATGTAAGGCATGATGCCCAGGGAGAACACCGAAACATAGCTCAACGCGCCACCAGAGAAAAGATTCAGGAGGGCCATAGCACCTGCGGCGACCGAATTGTTATCGGTCGAGAAAAGGCCCAGCATCCCCTGGAAGGGAATGCCGGGCACAGGAACGTGCGCACCAATGCGGTACACGACGAGCATAGCTATGGTAAAAAGAATCTTTTCGCGCAATTCTTTGATGCGGAAAGCATTCTTAAGACCATTTAGCACGGCAGCTCGACCTTTCCGCCGGCGGCCTCGATCTTGGCCTGCGCAGAAGCGCTGACCTTGTCGACCTTGACCGTGAACTTCTTGGTGAGCTCACCATTGCCGAGCACCTTGACGGGCTCGAACTCGCTCTTGGTGATGCGAGCGGCCTTAAGAGCGGCACCGTCGATCACAGCGCCGTCCTCGAACTTGCGCTCGAGACGCTCAACGTTAACAGCGGTGTACTCAATACGACGGGGGTTGCGGAAGCCCGGAAGCTTGGGCAGGCGCATAGCCAGCGGAGTCTGGCCACCCTCGAAGCCGGCACCCTTGGTGCCGCCAGAGCGGGAACCCTGGCCCTTCTGACCGCGGCCAGAAGTGGTGCCGTGACCCGAAGAATTGCCACGGCCGACGCGCTTGCGGTTCTTGGTGGAACCGGGCGCGGGAGTAAGATCGTGAAGCTGCATTTGCTACTCCTCTACAATCTCGACAAGGTGCTTGACCTTGAAGATCATGCCGCGGACGGACTCGTTGTCAGCAATCTCGCGAACCTCGCGGATCCTGTGGAGACCGAGGGCACGGACAGTACGGACCTGATCCTGCTTGCAACCGTTGGTGCTGCGGACCTGCTTGATCTTGATGGTGTCAGCCATGCTTAGTTCTCCTTACCGACGAACATCTCGGAGACCGTCAGGCCACGGCGAGCCGCGACGTCCTCAGGGCTGGAGAGCTCCTTGAGGCCCTCGACGGCAGCCTTGATGATGTTAAGGCCGTTGTCGGTACCGAGGGACTTGGACAGGACGTTCTTGATGCCAGCAAGCTCGAAGAGGGGACGCACAGCGCCGCCGGCGATAACGCCGGTACCCTCGACAGCGGGCTTGATGATGATGCGGCCGGCACCAAAGTGGCCGAGAACCTCGTGCGGGATGGTGCCCTGCTCGGTCACCGGCACGTGGAACATGTTCTTCTTGGCATCGAGAGACGCCTTGGAGATGGCCATGGGCACCTCAGCGGACTTGCCCATGCCAACGCCGACGTTGCCCTTGCCGTCGCCAACGACGACGAGAGCGACGAGGCTCATGCGACGACCACCCTTGACGGTCTTCGACACGCGGTTGATGTAAACGACGCGCTCCTCGAACTCGGAGGCCTCGCGCTGCTGCTTCTGATTACGAGCCATGTGCTACATACCTCCTAGAACTCGAGACCGGCGGCACGAGCACCGTCGGCGAGGGCCTTGACGCGGCCATGGTAGATACGGCCACCACGATCGAAAGCGACCTTGGTGATGCCGGCCTCGATGGCACGCTTGCCAACGAGCTGACCGACCTTCTCCGCAGCCTCCTTGTTCGAGGTGTGGGTGCCCTTGAACTCGGCCTCGAGGGTCGAGGCAGAGACGAGCGTCAGGCTGGAGCCCTTGCTGTCGTCGATGATCTGGGCATAGATGTTGGCGTTAGTACGGGTCACGCGAAGACGCGGACGCTCGGCGGTACCCGAGACCTTGCCGCGAACACGACGCTGACGACGCTTGAGGCCTTCCAGCTTCGCCTTATGCTTGTTCATACGTAAACTCCTAAAAAGGTTGATCTTGCCAGCACCTGACGGGGTGCTGGTCTTATGCGAGTGAGTCGGTTACGACTACTTGGCGGCCTTACCCAGCTTGCGGCGGATGTGCTCGCCAACGTAGTGGATACCCTTGCCCTTGTAAGGCTCGGGAGGACGATGGCCGCGGATCTCAGCGGCGATCTGACCGACCTGCTGCTTGTTGATACCCTTGACGTTCACGTGGGTGTTGTCGGGAACCTCGAAGGTGATGCCCTCGGGAGCCTCGACGATCACGGGGTGCGAGAAGCCCAGGGAGAACTCGAGGTTCTTGCCCTTCTGCTGCACGCGGTAACCGACGCCGGCGAGCTCGAGCTTCTTCTCGAAGCCCTCGGAAACGCCAACAACCATGTTGTGGATGAGGGCGCGGGTGAGGCCGTGGCGGGCACGGGTCTCACGCTCGTCGTCGGGACGGGAAACGGTGAGGACGTTGTCCTCGACGTTGATGGTGAGCTTCTCAAAAACATCGAGCTCGAGCTGACCCTTGGGGCCCTTGACGACAACGTTGTTGCCGTTGACTGCCACTTCGACTCCGGCGGGAATCTGGACAGGCTTATTACCGATACGAGACACGGTGATCTCCTTTCCTTCTACCTACCGACCGAATTACCAGACGTAAGCGATAATCTCGCCGCCGACGTTGTGCTTGCGAGCATCGCGGTCGGTCATAACGCCATGGCTGGTGGAAATAATGGCGGTACCAAGGCCACCGCGGACGCGGGGCATGTCGGCAACGCCGGTGTACTTACGCAGGCCCGGCTTGGAAATGCGGCGGATGCCGTTGATGACCTTAGCCTTCTTGGGACCATACTTAAGCGTGATGTGCAGAGTCTTCTGGGGAACGGTGTCCTCGACATCGTAGCCCTCGATGTAGCCCTCCTCGTGCAGAACACGAGCGATCTCGACGAGCTTCTTGCTGCTCGGCATGGAGACCGTGGCCTTGTTCACAGAGTTAGCGTTACGGATGCGCGTAAGCATATCTGCGATCGGGTCTGTAAGGTTCATACAGATTCTCCTTCGTTCTTGATGAACACGTGCTCTTGGTTCTTCGCCGCCCTTAACGGCAAAGCCTTTTTAGCGCGTTTTCCCTGTTCCAAACTGATGCTTGAAACGCTGGTAGTGACTTACCAGCTGGCCTTCTTAACGCCGGGAAGCTCGCCCTTGAGTGCAAGCTCACGGAAGCAGACACGGCACAGGCCGAACTTGCGGTACACAGAGTGCGGACGGCCGCAGCGCTGGCAGCGCGTGTACTCACGAGTAGAGAACTTCTGCTTGCGATTGCACTTGACGATCATCGATGTCTTAGCCACTTATATCCTCCTCACATAGAGTATTGTTCGCCCCAAGCGCCGCCCCCTTGTGGGAACGGCGCTTATAGGGCAGGTGAACCTATTTCTTGAACGGGAAACCGAAGGCGTCCAGAAGGGCCTTGGCCTCCTCATCGGTGTTGGCGGTGGTCACGAAAGTGATGTCCATACCACGCTGGTGATCGACGGAGTCGAAGTCGATCTCGGGGAAGATGAGCTGCTCGGTGACGCCCATGGAGAAGTTACCACGGCCGTCGAAGCTCTTAGCGGAGATGCCGCGGAAGTCGCGGATACGGGGGATCGCGACGGAGGTCAGACGATCGAAGAACTCCCACATGCGGTCGCCACGCAGGGTAACCTTGCAGCCGATCGGCATACCAGCGCGCAGGCGGAAGGTAGCGATGGACTTGCGGGCACGGGTGATCATCGGCTGCTGGCCGGTGATGGCGCGCAGGTCGCGCACGGCACCGTCGATGGCCTTGGAATCGGTAGCGGCCTCGCCGACACCCATGTTCACGACGATCTTCTCAAACTTGGGGATCATCATGACGTTCTCGTACTGGAACTTGTCCTGAAGCTGCTGCTTGACCTCGTTGTTGTACTTGGTCTTCAGACGCGGCACATACTTCTCTTCTGCCATTGTTCACTCCTTCTTGGGGTTTTAAGCACGGGGCGTGGCCACGGTGGGTTGTCCTCGTGCCTCCTGGCTGCATCCGCGCCGCTCATGGCATTTCGCGGTTTGGACTCGACGCAGCAGGAGCCGACAAAACAATCGGTACTATACGCGCATCGGGAGCGTATTTCCAGAAAAACCTCGTCTGCCTGCACAACTCCACAACTCCCCCGCACAAATGGATCCCAAAAAGCAGTTGCGGTGAAATACGGACTGTTGGGCGGCCTAACAGGCTTAAACAATCCGTATTTCACCGCAACTTATTGGTGGGGATGCGATTAGCGCTTGCGTGGGACGAGTTTGGTGCGGCGCAGGTGGATCATCTCGGCGGCGATGGAGATGGCGATCTCCTTGGGGTCCTCGGCCTCGATGGCAACGCCGATCGGAAGGTGCAGCTCGTCGATCTGGTCCTGCGTAAAGCCTTCCTGCTCCAGACGGGCGCGCACAAAGGCCGTCTTGCGGCGCGAACCCAGACAGCCCAGATAGGCAGGCTTGGCACGCATGGCCTGAATCACCACGTCGATATCGGACTTGTGACCCGCCGTGGCGACGACCACCAAGTCGCGCGGACCGATGGGACACAGCTCGCTCAGGTTCTTGTAATCGACCAGGCGACGATCGTAGACACCGGGCACCCATTCGGGCGTCAACGTGCCGGGGCGGTCATCGCAGGCCACGACGGCAAAGCCCGCCGTCGTGAGCACGCGCGCCGTCGCGGCGCCCACGTGCCCGCAGCCAAAGATGTAGGTCAGGCCCTCGGGGCAGAGCGTCTCGACGTGCGCCGCGGGAATCTCGGAGGCGGCGTTAGTGTAGGTGACGTTACTCCCCTCCTCCACCAGTGAAAGCCCGGGGCAGCCCGCAATGGTGCGGCGCGATGCCTCGCCATGGTACTCGGCCACATCGCCCTCGAGTGCGCTCGCGATAAACGGCTCAAAGTCGATGACGAAGTCGCCGATGCGCCGATAGACCAAGACGTCGGCAATTTCCTGGAACAACGGTGCCTGGGTCGCATCCAGATGCAGATAGCACAGGCAAATGGCTCCGCCGCAGATCATGCCGGTATCGGAGTTCTCGCCGCCCATGGTGTAGCGGACCAGACGCGATTGCCCCGCGGCCAGCAGCTCTCGCGCCTCGTCCAGCGCAAAGAGCTCGATCTTGCCGCCGCCGATGGTGCCCGCCTGGCTACCGTCGGCAAAGACGGCCATCCAGGCACCCACGCCGCGCGGCGACGACCCCGCCGTGCCGGCCACGACCACGAGCTCGCACGTCTCGCCAGCACGCAGGGCGACAAGCGCCGCATTCACAACATCGAGCTTTTCCATTGCCGCCTTCTATCCTCTAAAGATATCGGTGAGCATAGCGAGTGCCTCGAGCACGCCACCGCCGACCGACGTCGCCTTGTCCGAAATGTAGTTGATATAGCTGGCATCGCCGCGCGGATCGACATCGGCGCATTTAAAGCCCTCAGTCACCTGTACGCCGTTCGCCAATAGCCCGCGCAAGCAGCCATCAATCTGCGTGACCATGGGAGTATCGCCCGCGTAGCCAATCACGTCTCCGGCGCGCACGATGTCGCCGATTGCGCGGTCGGACCGAAACACGCCGGCGACGGGGCTGTGAATAACGCGCTCCCTGCCATAGCCGGCGATAATGCCCGGCACGCCCGTGTTGGGCTGGGGCGAACCTTGGGTAATGACACGGCCCAGGAAATGCCCGCGCATGGTCTCGACCACGGCGTCGCAGTCAACCGGCGCGGTAAAGCCCGGCCCCACGGCGATGACGGCAGGAGCCATGTCGCGCGTGGTGCCCAAGTTACGCTTGGCCAGAATCGCGTCGACCACAGCCGCGGGTTTAAGCTCATCGAGCATCTTGGCCTGAGGGTCCACCACGACGGCAACATCCCCCGCTTGGGTAATCTCGAGCGCCTCTGCCGGCGTCTGCGCCAAGCGAGCGCGAATGCCCTCGACCTGGACCTCGCCCAGGCGAATAGCCTCGCAAAAACTGATTGTGCGGCGGATGCATGTGGGAACCGCGATATCGGCCATAACGACCGACACGCCGGCGCGCACCAAGCGAGCGGCGACACCCGTGGCGATATCGCCGGCGCCGCGAACATAAACGAGCATTCCCGGGGCACCTCCCTGTGCTACGGTTTGAGCAGAGCAAAAGCGGTTCGACCGCTACTCTGATGATTATTTATTATCACAGTATTATACGGCGGTGAACAGATGGAAACGGTTAGCGGCAATCTTGCCTCGGCGCTCAGGATCGAGCCGGGCATTACCGCGATTATCGGCAGCGGTGGCAAGTCGACCTTGCTAAAGACGCTCGGCCTTGAGCTTATGCGCGCTGGCGGCCGCGTGCTCCTCTGCACCACCACGCATATGCTTCCCGTTGCCGGCGTGCCATGGGACGGGTCGAATCGTCGCCTGGACGCCGCGCCTTGGAAGCCGGGCGCCCCACACGCCTCAGGCTGCACCTGCGAGGCCTGCGCGGGGCTTGTGCGGGGAAGCATCTGCCAGGCAGGCGTCTTGGACCCCCAGACGGGCAAGCTCTCCTCCCCTGCCGAGCCGCTCGACCAGCTGGCGCAGCGCTTTGACTACGTCCTGGCCGAGGCGGACGGCAGCAAGCGGCTCCCGCTCAAGGCCCACGCCGCCTGGGAGCCGGTCGTTCCCGCCGGCACGGCCAACGTCATCTGGCTCGTCGGTGCCTCGGGGCTCGGCAAGCCCATCCACGAAGCCGTCCACCGCCCCGAGCTCTTTTGCGAGCGTTGCGGCTGCGAGCTCACCGACATCGCCACGCCCGAGCGCGTCGCCCAGGTGCTCAATGCCGAGATGCAGGCGCTGAAGCTCGGCACCGCACGCGTCATGCTCAACCAAGTCGACACGCTCAGCGACCCCACGATGGCCGACCGCTTCGAGGCAGCCCTCGGCCGCCCCCTCATCGCCACCAGCCTCAAGTAGCCGGCCCCATCTCGTCAGTTGCGGTGAAATACGGACTGTTTGGCCGTATGACGGCCGCAAACAGTCCGTATTTCACCGCAACTGCGGAGGGGACACGGCATCTTTGCTGCTAGCGGGGCACGTAACGACCGGGCTGGGCTCCGGTGGGCTCGCCGTCGCGTGCCACCAGCACGCCGTTCACAAACACAGCCTTGGCGCGGCCATGTGCCTCAAAACCCTCGAGCGGCGTGTAGTCCACAGCCTGATGCTGCGTCGTGGCACTGATCGTCCAGCGCGCCTTGGGATCCCACACGCACACGTCGGCATCGGAGCCCTCGGCAAGACGGCCCTTGCGCGGATACATGCCAAAGACGCGCGCCGGGTTCTCGCTCATCAAGCGGCAGAGGTCCTCGGGGCCCAGCTGGCCCTCAAAGCTCGTGGCAATCGCGACGGGACGATGCTCCACGCCGGGCCCGCCGTTGGGAATCGCGCGGAAATCGTCGCGCCCGCGGTCCTTTTGCCCGTGCAGGTTAAAGCTGCAGTGGTCGGTCGCAATCGTATCGATCTCGCCGGCCACAAGCGCCTCGCGCAGGGCCGCACGGTCGCCGGCATGGCGCAACGGCGGACTCATCACGTACTTGGCGCCCGCAAAGCCGTCCTCGCCCTGCTCCAGATAGCAAGTGTCGTCGAGCATCAGATACTGAGGGCAGGTCTCGACATAGATATTCTTCTGCCCGCGCGCCTTGGCCGCACGAATGGCCTCGAGCCCCAACTTGGTCGAAAGGTGCACCACGTTGACTGGGGCGTCGCCGGCCAGGTGCGCCAGATACAGCAGGCGGCTCACAGCTTCGGCCTCGCACACGTCCGGACGGCTGAGCGCATGCCCCTCGGGCCCGTGGATGCCCTGCTCAAACACGCGCTTCTGCAGCTCATTCACCAGCGTACCGTTCTCGCAATGCACGCACAGTATGCCGCCAATACGCTTGAGCTCCTCGAGCACCTCGAGCGTCTCGGCATCGTCCAGGCGCAGATGATCGTAGGCAAAGTAGGTCTTGAACGACGATACGCCCGCCTCGCGCATGGCCGAAAGATCGGCGCGGTTGCGCTCGTTCCACTCGGCGAGTGCCATATGAAAAGCGTAGTTTGCCGTGCAGGTGCCGTCGGCGCGATGATGCCACTCGGCCAAGGCATCGGGCATGGTCACGCCGCGGTCGGCCGTGGCGTAGTCCACGATGGTCGTCGTACCGCCGCAGGCAGCCGCACGCGTGCCGGTTTTAAAGCTATCGGCTGTCCAATCCATGCCAGTCCAGCATTGCATGTGCGTGTGGCCGTCGATAAAGCCGGGAAACACCCAGCAGCCCGTGGCATCCTCGACGGTATCGCCCTCGGCCGGCTCAATCGCCGCGGCGATCCGCGCGATCTTATCGCCATCCATGGCAAGATCGGCGCGGCGAAGCCCCTGGGGCGTCACAAGCGCGCCGTTTTTGATGATGATCATGTTGCTCCTTATCGATTCATACAGTTGGCCACGCGATCAAAATACGAGCAGGCGGCAATATGCTCCGTTATGCGTCGCTGTCCCTTGACGGTATCGACGTCCCACAGCTCGTAGGCACGCGCCTCGACCAGCGCAACGTCGACGCGGCCTTTGAGAATCGAGCCCCCGCCGTCCTTGCCCTCAAGACACATAAGCGCATCGAACAGTTCCGCCGGAAAGAGCACCGGACTCGAAGGCTCACCGCTGCACGCCAAGCGCACCGGATGTTTGCGGCCACGCTCGTCAAACGCGTGAACCATGGCATCAAAAGAATCCGCGCTCACAAGCGGCTGGTCGCCCGGCAAAAAGAGGCAACCTTTCCAGTTGCGTTCGACTCCCCACGAAAGGCCCGCACGGACGCTTTCGCTGCGCAGCTCGCCATCGTGCAGCACGCACGGGCAATGCTTGTCCTCGCAAATCTGGGCGACCTCGGGCCAACGCGTCGAGACCACAACGTCAAAGCCCCGGGGAACCGAATCGATGGTCCGGGCAATCAGCGGCTCGCCATAGATATCGGCAAGCATCTTGTTAGAGCCAAACCGCTTGCCCTCGCCCGAAGCCATAATGACGCATCCAAGTTTCATGGTGATACCTCCCCTGAAACCATCGTACCCATAACTCGCGCCGCGGGCATCTACATCGAAAGCGCTTATCCCGCACGCCCGCGATGCAAAAAGGGGCACCCCGCCGGTTGGCAGAGCGCCCCCTTTACATGGCTTACCTCAACCCGGCTTTAGGCCTGGAGCCAACGGGCGGTGTTGCGCTCGTCGAGGGCCTTGAGGGTAGCGGCGGGATCGGCAACCTTTTGCAGGAACATCATGGCTGCGATGGCGTACGGCTTGTAGCTGGCCTCCTTGTACATGCCCACGCGGTGCATGTCGAAGACGTCGGCGTTGACCTCGCCGTGCTCGCAGGAGACACCGGAGATGTCGGCGGGCAGCGGGTGCATAAAGATAGTGTCCTGGCCGTTGGCAGTCTTCTCCATGAGCTCGGTCGTGGAGCACCAATCCTGATGGGTGGCGTTCTGGGCGAGCAGCTCCTTCTCGAGCGCAGCGATGCCGGCGTCGTCGCCCTCGGCGTACAGATTGGTACGCTTCTCCATGGCGGCAAACGGAGCCCAGCTCTTGGGAATCACGATGTCGGCGCCCTCGAAGGCCTCGGCCATGGTGTTGACCTGCTTAAAGGTGGTGCCGGACTCGGCGGCATAGCACTTGGCGCGCTCGACGACCTCGGGCATGAGGTCGTAGCCCTCGGGGTGAGCCAGGGTGACGTCCATGCCAAAGCGGGGCAGCAGGCTGATCAGCGACTGCGGGCAGGACAGCGGCTTGCCGTAAGAGGGCGAATAGGCCCAGGTGACGGCAACCTTCTTGCCCTTGAGGTTCTCGAGGCCGCCAAACTCGTTGATGAGGTAGAGCATGTCGGCAGAGGACTGCGTGGGGTGATCGGAATCGGACTGCAGGGAGATGAGCGTGGGACGGTGATCCAGAACGCCGTCCTCGTAGGCCTGCTGCACGGACTCGGAGACCTCGGCCATGTAGGCATCGCCCTTGCCGATGTACATGTCATCGCGGATGCCGATGACGTCGGCCATGAAGGAGATCATGGTAGCGGTCTCGCGGACGGTCTCGCCGTGGGCGATCTGGGACTTCTTCTCGTCCAGGTCCTGCAGCTCAAGGCCGAGCAGGTTGGCGGCCTTAGAGAAAGAGAAACGCGTACGGGTGGAGTTGTCGCGGAACAGGGAGACGGCCAGGCCCGAGTCGAAGATCTTGGACGAAACGTTGTTCTCACGCAGCTCGCGCAGGGCGTCGGCGACGATGTAGAGAGCCTTGAGCTCATCGGTGGTCTTGTCCCAGGTGTGCAGGAAGTCGCTGCCGTACATACCCTTAAAGTCGAGACCGTTCAGCTGCTCGACGAGCTCGGTAAACTTAGCGTCCATGGAAATGTCCTTTCTAAAGATAAAACGATCGCAATGAGTAGATGTGCTCCGGCATGCGCGTGTGGCTAGAACATGCAGAGCACCATGACGAGGACCCGCCACCGTTGAGGAAGCATGAGAGATAACGACCGCGGGCCCCAAGTCAACAGGGGGTGCCGGGGACACGAGCGGCCCCCGGCTCAACAAAATCGAGGAATGGGACTAATCGATCTTGTTGTTGGTCAGACCGGCGCGGAACACGGTGGCGTCGCCATCGGCCTGGCTCGGATCGTAGAGGTTCAGGGCAGCCACGTACATGGCGGCAGCAGTGACCAGGTCGTCCTTGTAGGTGACCTCGTTGGGAGCGTGAGCCTGAGACTCGGCACCCGGGCCAAAGCCCACGCAGGGGATGCCGTAGCGGCCCTGGATGGAGACGCAGTTCGTGGAGAAGGTCCACTTGTCGCACAGCGGACGACCGGTGCGCTTGTCCATGCTAGGCTCGCAGCCGATGCGCTCGTCACCAAACATGGCCTTGTGGGCGTCGACGAGGGCCTTGACGTGCGGAGCGGTCTCCTTGTTGATCCACGTGGGGAAGTAAGCCTCGGTCTCGTAGACCTCGCCGGTCCAGGACGGACGGTCGTACATGTACATGGAAACCTTCACGTCGTCGCCGTACTTCTTGGCTGCCGGCAGGTTGCGGATCTCGTCCAGGCAGGACTCCCAGGTCTCACCGGCGGTCATGCGACGGTCGATGGAGATGGCGCAGGAATCAGCCACGGCGCAACGGCTGGGGCTGGTGTAGAAGATCTGGCTGACGGTGCAGGTGCCGCGGCCCAGGAAGCGGGCATCCTCGTAGTGCTCGGGGTTGTACTTGGGGTCGAGCATCTTGACGAGGCCCTTGATGTCGGTCGACTCGTCGCAGCCGTTGTTGTTGAGGGCGCGGACGTCGGCGATGATGTCGGCCATCTTGTAGATGGCGTTGTCGCCGCGGTCGGGAGCGGAGCCGTGGCAGGAGGTGCCGTGAACGTCGACGCGGATCTCCATGCGGCCGCGGTGACCGCGATAGATGCCGCCGTCGGTGGGCTCGGTGGAAATGACGAACTCGGGCTTAATGCCGTCCTTGTTGTAGATGTACTGCCAGCACATGCCGTCGCAGTCCTCTTCCTGGACGGTGCCGACGACCATGATCTTGTAGCCCTCGGGGATGAGGCCCATGTCCTTCATCATCTTGGCAGCGTAGGTAGCAGAAGCCATGCCGCCCTCCTGGTCGGAGCCGCCGCGGCCGTAGATGATCTCATCGGTCTCGTAGCCCTCATAGGGATCGGCATCCCAGTTCTCGATGTTGCCGATGCCGACGGTGTCGATGTGGGAGTCGATGGCGATGATCTTGTCGCCCTCGCCCATAAAGCCCATGACGTTGCCCAGACCGTCGACCTTGACCTCGTCATAGCCAAGGCTCTCCATCTCGGCCTTAATGCAGGCAACAACCTCACCCTCCTCGCAAGACTCAGAGGGATGGCTAATCATTGCGCGAAGAAAACGCGTCATATCAGCACGGTGGGACTCCGCAGCAGCCTTAATTGCCTCGAAATCGAGTTCCTTAGTCATAACAGTCAACCTTTCTACAAGGGTTTACCTACAGGTAGATATTTCAGATAGATCACTTGTGCCAAGCAGCGTGAGGTCGAATACCCCACGAGCAAGTTGACACAGGAGGCAGACGGAGGACTTTGCTCCGTCGCGAGTTCCGCACGAGCCGGAGAGCACTTAATGTGCTCTCCGTGCGAGCAGGACTGTCCGAGCAGGGAGTAAAGTCCTCCGGCTGCCTCCGGACAGGTCAGTCTGCTAGCAAGTCGGGTACTCGCCCTCCCAGACGATGCGACGGTACTGATCCGGATCGGTGTCGCCCTCGGTGGAGAAGCAGAGCACGGAGCTCGTCTTGTCCAGGCCGATGAGCTCCTTGAGCTCGGCGTACTCGGGATCGAGCATGAGGGTCTCGACCAGGCCGGTGGTCACAGCGCCGGACTCGCCGGAAATGACGCGCGGGTCGCCCTTCTCGGGAGCGCCCAGGGTGCGCATGCCGCGAGCGGTGACCCAGTCGGGGCAGGACACGAAGGCGGTGGCGTGGTTGCGCAGGATATCCCAGCCCAGAATGTTGGGCTCGCCGCAGCACAGACCGGCCATGATGGAAGGCATGTCGCCGTCCACGATGCGCGGATCGCCGTCGCCGGCGGCAGCACCCTTGTACAGGCAGGCGGCAGGCGCGCACTCAACCACGACGAAGGTGGGCGGGTTATCGGGATACAGGTTGGTGAAGTAGCCCACCACGGCACCGGCGAGCGAACCCACGCCAGCCTGGACAAACACGTGCGTCGGGCGGTTGATGGCCATCTCGCGCAGCTGCTCGGCAGCCTCGGAAGCCATGGTGCCGTAACCCTCCATGATCCAGGACGGAATCTTCTCGTAGCCCTCCCAGGCGGTGTCCTGAACGATGACGCCGCGCTCGCAGGCGTCGGCCTCAGCGGCGGCCATGCGCACGCACTCGTCGTAGTTGACCTCTTCGATGGTCACCGTGGCGCCCTCGGCGGCGATGTTATCGAAGCGGGGCTTGGTGGAACCCTTGGGCATGTGCACGACGGCCTTCTGGCCCAGCTTGTTGGCAGCCCACGCCACGCCGCGGCCATGGTTGCCGTCGGTGGCGGTAAAGAAGGTAGCCTGGCCAAAGTCCTTGGCAAGCTGATCGGAGGTCAGGTAATCGAAGGTGCAGTCGGCAACGTCCTTGCCGGTCTCGTCGGCAATATAGTTGGCCATGGCAAACGAGCCGCCCAGGACCTTAAAGGCGTTGAGGCCAAAGCGATAGCTCTCGTCCTTAACGCACAGGTTGGACAGGCCCAGGCGCGCGGCCTGACCGTCCAGGCGAGCAAGCGGAGTGACGGTGTACTGGGGGAACGACTGGTGGAAGGCGCGGGCCTTCTTCACGTGGTCGAGGCTCATGATTCCCAAGTGCTTGTCATCGCTCTTGGGCATCGTGTTGCCCGCCCACTGGATCTTATCGGCCATACGGTGAACTCCTTAAGTCCTCTCTTGCCGGCCCCCGCATACGCGTTTCAGCCCGATCCCATTCACACGACTGAACTTTTATGTGGATGCCAAACAAAAAGTTTGTTAGTAATGTTCTATCACACTTTTTGATTGGTATATCTAACGAATTGTTTGTTGCCGCAATCGGTACTTTTTCGCCGCCGAACGGTCATGAATTGCCTTGTTGATGGATTTGTTTGCGGTCATGTGTGGTTTATGGCACAGTGAGCCCAAACTAATTTTTAGGAAGGCACCTATGACCCCCGCACAGATTGAGTTTTATAAGCGCCTTGCACACGGCCTGGCGCTCCAATTTGGCCCCAACTGCGAAATCGTCGTCCACGATCTGGAGACCGAGGACGTGGACCACTCCATCGTAGTGATCGAAAACGGCCACGTCAGCGGACGCAAACTGGGTGACGGCCCCAGCCATATCGTGTTTGAGTCCATGCACGAGGGCGCCACCGACGTACACGACCGCGAGCCATACCTCACCAAAACCACCGATGGCAAGCTGCTCAAGTCCTCGACGATCTTTATCCGCAACGATGAGGGCAAACCCGTCGGCATTTTGGGCATCAACTTTGACATTACGCTTATGAAGGCTTTTGAGCGTTCGCTCGACGCCTTTACCGGCACCGGCGGCACGGGCTATACCGAGCCCGAGCCTATTACCAAGAACATCGGCGACCTGCTCGAGGACCTGCTGCACGAGTGCGAGCAGTTTGTGGGCAAGCCCGCGGCACTCATGACCAAAGACGAGCGCATTCGTGCCATTGGCTACCTCGACCGTCGCGGCGCCTTTCTCATTTCCAAGTCGAGCGAGCGCGCCTGCGAGTTCTTTGGCATCTCCAAGTACAGCTTCTATAGCTACCTCAATGAGGCCAAGGCGGCGGCCGGCGACAAGTAGGCACTCGCCTGGATTGCCCCTCCCCTTTTGGGTGCGAGTTCTGGAAAGCACGAATCCAAGACCGGGCCGCTTGGGAAGTTCCATATAATCGATGTCATTAGTATTTCGAAAGGATGGAACAGAATGGCGTTGAGCAAGGCATCATGCACCGGTCGCGGATTGATTCCGGCAATTGGTGGACATGTGCACCGCATGTTCGATGAGGGTGAAGACGACCTGTTTTCGCTAAGCCTTGACGATGTGATGAATGATCGCCCGTGGACCGCCGACGAACTCATGGGCGGCGGCGCGGCTCGCCCGTCAAGCCCCAATCCCGCACTTGCGCCTAAGACCGCATCTGCGCCGACTCCTGCGCAGTCGGCTGTTTCGACGCCCGCGCCTACACCCGCACCCACTTCGGCGCCCACGCCCGCTCCCCGCCCCGCAAGTGACCCATCCGAGACGGCGGCATTTCTCGCAGCAGCGACGCAGGGCAAATCGGCCGACAGCACTGTTATGTACAGCGCCCAGCAGTTGCCTGTTCCTGCGGCACGCAAGCCTCCGGTCGCAAGGCTCGATGAGCCCGTTGCCCATCAGGTTGCCTACGATTCCTGGGCTGCAACCGATCTGGATGAGACCTCTACCGGCATGCCGGCGCTCGACGTTCCAGTTAACCCGCTTTTTGCCGCCAACACGAGCGCCGCAGACTATGAGGGCGGTACGGCATATTCCGATTATTCCGATGGCTATGCTGGCAACAGTCGCATCGAGACCGAGGACTATGGCACCGCGTCGAGCGATTATCTCGACGATCCGTACGCTGCCACGCCCGCACCGGAATATGACTCGGAGGCCGCGTCCGCGCCGGCGTATACCAAAAGCACGGGCGAAGAGCGCTTCGCCGATTATTACGCCGAGGAAAAGGCACTGCGTTTCTCGGAATTTCCGCAGGCAGTCAAGGTTGCCTTTATCGCCATTATCATTGCCCTGCTCGGTGTCATTGCATTTGAGGGATTCCAGCTGTTCCGCGGCCCCACCCAAGCGGAGTCGGAGACCCAGCAAAAAGAGGACGATAACCAGTACCTGGACATCAACACCCTCAAGGGCGACCCCAACGACGGGGACGACGAGTAGCGAGGGCTGAAGGCGGCCACAGGATCCCGCATCCAGCACCAGCTTCTTAGTGCTGTTTTGTCATCCAGCTACACTTTTCCGAAGTTTTAAGGTGCCTATTTCGACACTTTTCCGGATTTTATACTCTGTCCCTCCAGATGCGCTATACGGTGCAGGCGTTGGAAGAAGGGCCATGTGCCGCTGGCGGCCCACATGTTCTGCAGATCAAGCTGCTCGGAGACGGCTCGCGCGAGCCGTCCAGCTGGAAGCTCTTTGCCGACGGTGCGTGCGTTGCGGACGGATCCGGCGCCTTTGCCCGCGAGTGCTTCTGCGAGGGCACCGAGGTGTTCCTGGACCTGTGTCGCGACGCCGTGCACGCGGCCGAGCTGCACCAGTGGAGCCAGAGGGAGTACGAGCTGCTGAGCGCGGCGCGCGGGATTGCGGGGGTGTAGGTGGGCAGATAAGCCATCGGCAATTCCGAGATGGCAAGGGCCGGGAATTAGATTCCCGGCCTTTAACCTAGCACTGCTTTATAAGATCGAGCACCGCGGGAATGTCATCGGCATTACGAAGGGCAACATAGGTCGGTAGGCCTGGGCCAAATCCACCCTGCGTACGTTTGTCCTGGCACATGTCCTCTGGATCAATTAGGTCATCCACGCTCTTTGCCAGGCCGACGGCAATCCAGCCACCGTTGCTGGTCCTACCTTCTAACACGGCATGCAGTTTTCGCTTGCCCGACCTGAAGCCTACATAGTACTTGGCTATGTAGGACTCCCACGAAGGGTTACCACTCAGAACGGACTCGCGCACCTCATCGAAAAGCTTCTGGTTGAGCCCACCTTCGGCAAAGGTGGGGTGGTTCTCATGCAGAGTCCAGACAGGAGCCTCGTCAGGCTCCCCACGAGAAGGACGGTACTTGTCGACGACGTCTGCCGGAAGGTCGGGATACTTCCATATCTCGCACGCTTCTTTCGCCAGCTCGTCCGCGCGCTGCCCAATCTCTTCCTCACCCCATTTTTCATGCGAGACAATCGATTTGTTTAGGTAGAGCGGGCTGCACTTAAATCCGACGTCAGGCAGATTGAGCTTGTCCGAGAACGACCGGTTTGAGTACTCCTGGTTGTAGCCCGTCAGCGTAAGATTTCCCAAGTTGTTGCACAGCCTGTCGTGGACGTCTTCCCAGTTCTCACCAAGCGATTCCTTCCAGCCGTGCTCATCATCAATCGTCTGGGGCATGATGTGCTCGATCTGGTAATCGTCGGCTGAGATGGACTCCTTCGGGTGGTGCCAGTTCTCCATGCGTTCCAGGTAATAGCGCTTTTTAGAGAAGCGGTTGTAGCAGTCACGCGCCTTAAACTCCTCGACAAAATGCTCGTCTGTCGGAAAGTATGCGGTCATACCGCTGCTGTGGATAAGGAGCATCGCCGTAACGTACTCCTCGATATCGTCCTGCTGCTCGAGATTGCGATACATGCCGGCAAAGAAATTATTTAGGCCCGTGGTAAGTCTGCCGCAAACCGCTCGCCTGAACAGAAACGACTCGATAGTCTCGCAGATACGTAAAAACGCATTGCGGTCTAGTCCATTCCCCTCGTAAACCGAATAAAGCAACATTAAGAGGGGCCTTATCTGCTTCACGTCGAGGCTTACGATTCTGCCGAACACTCGGCGCAGTCCGTCGTCCTTCTCCTTACCAAGGAACAGACTGGCGTATCTATGTGCATACCCGCGCAGCTCCTTAAGCAGACCCTCGGTGTCACCATCGTAGTCGTCGGCGAAATAGCGCTTAAACTCGTAGTAGGCCTCGTTCTCCTTCGGCATCCTACTGGGAACTTTAAGCCACAGCCAGTACCAGATAAATGCATTGAACTCTTCTTCGCCGCCTTTTCCGAACAAGCGCTCGAGCGGATGCCAGTAACCCTCGTAGAGCTTGGTCTGCTCGTCGTTGGGAAGCGACATAAGAACGTAGTTACGAATGAGGTCGATAGGCGTGAGCGGCTTGCCCTTGGAGTTCATGGACTCAAATATGAGCTGGGCATTATCGACGCCAGCGGTGAGCTTAGTGTCGATGACCTGCACACGGTTTGGCCCCGCCCAAAGCCTTGCCGGGTCAAATGATTTACCACGCATCTTCTCGCGGAAGAACGCATGGTTCTCGACAATCCGATCCGATTTTTCATCCGGCACGGGTGACCTAGACACGATGGAGAACAGCGTCTCTTAATCGTCCTGCGAGAGCACCAATTTGTAGCGCGCTAGACCGTTGTAGTCGTCATCGTTAAAGAGGTAGTTCTTCCGCAGCGCCGAGATCTTGAGATCGCCAAGGAAGTCGGCCTTATCGGGATTACCCTCCAGATAGTCAGCCAAAGCAGCGATCATCAACGAAAACGTCGTCATGCGCTGCTGCCCGTCAATCAGGAGCACGCGCGAAATACTCGTGGCAGAGCTCTCGGACTCGGGGATATAGAGCATCGACCCCACGAAGTGCGATGCGCCATCACGGCCAGCGCGCATGACGTCATCCCAAAGCACCTCGCACTCTTTTACGCTCCACGAGTAAACTCGCTGGTACACGGGAATGACAAACTGCATCTTCGCCACGCCCATAAGGTCTAGTAGATTTGCCTCGGTTGCTTTCATTTGCGGTTGTCTCCTCTTTCTTGTTTACGCCGTTTGCAGTCAGTCCCCCACTGAGCGGAGGGTGCCAAAGACGAGAGCATCGAAGCACAGAAGCAACCGGGATGCTCATATCGTTAGATTTTACAACGCAAGCAAACGCTTACGCCGTCAGGGTGGCGCGCGATCGCTGCGCGCCACTCCCCAAAATCATACGATGTCAAAAGACTGACACTTGTGTATGCCTTTTGACATTGCCACAGACTTACGGGTTTCTTGTCTCATATGCCAAGAGCGGATATCTAGATCGCTGCCCCTCCCGCCCAAAGGAGCTCGACAAGAACTGATCGAAGGGCAAATCAGACATCGAGCAAGTCGCCGACATGCTCATCGCGCCTCGCAAAAAGATGGGCAAACACGGGACCATCTTAAGCGGTGGCGATGATGACACGGAATTGCAGCCGAATCGCCCCGACCTATTCGCCACCCGATGCTGGCAAGCTGTTGAGCGGCTCGCTCTCACCGGCGGCACCAAGGCGCTTCTGCATCTTCTCGATCTGCTTAAGGGTCGAAGTCAAATACCCAAGACCCTTCTTCAACTGCTTAAGCAACCTGCCATTCCTGCGGTCCCCCTTTCCATTCTCCTTCTCGACATCCTCCTCAACACCAGCGATGCTGCGCTGCACGGCCTCGGCCGCCTTCTGCACCAAAATGGCTCCCTCATGCGGGCAGCGGTCAGTTGCCACATCAAGAAATGCGAGAAGCCTTGAGCATTCAACGAGCACGAACTGCGCATAGTCCTCCCCCATCGACGCCGCCAGGGCAACGCCGCTAGAACCCAAAAGGCCAAACGCAGCGCCGCCGCCAGCAATTAAAGCGGTGCCACCGGCCATGCCCATGCCGCCGGCGGCCAAGGCGCCGCCGCCAGCAGCAGCAAGACTCGCATTGACGAGCGCAGCCCCGTGAAGGCCGACAAACGAGCCTCCAAAGATACCGACAGCAATATCCGGAGCCAATGCCGCGGCCACTCCTCCTGTGCCCAGGGCCGCCGCCACGGCAATGGCGCCGCCTACCAAGACCTTTGGCAATGTACCTGAAAGCTCGCGGAAGCGTGTCCCGCAACGTTTCTCTAGGGAACGTACGGCGTCCAAATCAACTGCGTCTTGTCTCCTGGGAAATTCATCTTTAACCCAAGACCCACTCTCCTTCAAACCTTTGTATTCCTTCTTCTCTTCATCTCCCATCTGGGAATAGGGGCGAAACTCAACCAACTCCTGCGCAACCAGCAAGGCGCGTACCTTACCGCCTCGCTGCCGTGAAATAGCCTCAAGGGCTCCGTACGCGTCCTCCTCGCTCAAAAAGTAGCCGTCTGCATCAATGCCTAGGCCATCCGCGACCGAATCCTGCCACGCGCGGGCCCAGCTCCTCTTTTGCCCTTTGCGCACTTCGTTCTTCTCGTTCCTGTAGTCGTAGTTGATGGCAACAAGCTTCAGCGAGAAGGCAATCCTCGTCGTTTCTCTATCTAGGCTATAAAAGTGGAATCCATCGAAGATATCCTGGCGGCGCCTGGCGCGCTCAGCCCAGGCCTCGGAAATTTCCTCCGCCATATAGCCCCAGTCGGCATGGAGGGCAAACGCAAGGCGTCCAACTCCGACGTAGTTTATTCGCATGAAGAGCTTCTGGGCGAAAACGACCTTGTTCCCCTCGCATTCGATACCCGCCCTAACTGCTGCCGTCGCCAGATTTGCCAGAACGAACGAAGTGCTCGAAACCGTGACCATGCGAGTGAGGGCCCTGCTGTTGTAGGGCATGAAATGCGAAGCCTTGAGCTTGCGCGAGGCGGAGGCATCACTCACTTCGCAACGTTCTAGCTCGGCCTTGAGCCTTGAAAGCATGTAGAGACAACGAACGATAACCTCGTTTGCCACGACTGCTGGCACCTGGCTTAAAGCCTGATCGAGAAGACCAACCTCCGCCCGAAGGTCGAAGCGAATGGGCTTGCCGTCCTCGGTTTTGAACGCTGTTCCGTTAAACAGCTTTGAGATCCATTGTTGAATGCGAATATCCTCGCCCTTATAGGCAATCTGCATGTCTTGAAAAACAGGCAGGGAGGAGAGCTCCTTTAGCAGGGACAGCACAACGCCGGGAATACCCGTCCCCTTACCGGGGTTTGAACTAGACCCCGCCATGTCGCTCACGAGATGCATCGCCCAGAACAGAGTGCCAAACGCGATCTTCTCTGGAACGTTCCTGCCTATAAGAGGGCAGTCGGGATCGAAGACGGCGGCAGGCAGGTCAAAGGCGACAAACCGGCCGGCCGTATCGGTACCATAGCCTTTACACGTGAATTGCGAGAGGATCGAACACGCAAGGCCAACCAAGCTCGGGTGGTGCGAGAAATCTCGCAGATGATGTTGGAGCCCTCCGCCAAACTCGGCGGTCAGCTTATCCGCGGCAAGGGGAAACTCTTTCTCTAGAAAGCGAATAGCGTCTTCAAGAGTTGCATCCGCCTTTGTCATACCCGCAGACTTGGCAATCGTAAGAACGAATTTGCCAACCTTCTCGTCGCCCCACTCTTTGGCACCCTCTAGGTTGAAGTCTTTCTGCCAAAGGATATTCAACGCGCCCGTGAGGAGCCCACTAACGGCTGCAAGTTCATAGTCGAGCTTCGTGGCCTTTTCAGCCCGAGGGTCAAAATCAAAGAGGACCTCCTCCCCATTGGAAGCGTCCTTAAAACCAACCAGCACGGCACTACCGTTCAGCGGCGCAGATGTAACTTTGGGCAGTTGAGGCATGGTGTAGACTATCTCGCCACCACTAAAAACAAGTTCGTCTGCCATACCGGCTTCCTCCTGCAAACGCGTAAAATCAGATTGCTCTACGCCGCCAAATCCCTCTTCGTAGAAGTATTCGAAAATCTCGGTGATGCAGTTGCTCAGAACCTCGTCGGGATAGTTCGCCACTGGCAGCCTATACACCTCATTGTGCACGATAACGCACACAGCGTCACGGGTCTCTGCCTATCCGTCCAGCGAATCATGTTAGCAAGCCGCTCTTCGATAATGGAAGCCATCTCGATGTCCACGCTCTTGACCTGCTTGGTCCCAGCGAGTGTCAGCGCGTCCTTGAGTAGGATCCCAAACGCAGTCATCTGCTGCTGATCCTAGAATCCTTTGCGCAACCATTCCGTCCGCTTGTCGCCAAATGAGCCTCCTACTTCCCCTCCGCCTTCAGTTTCAGCAGCAGGTCGCCCAGCTCGGGGCACTTGCTGGAAAGGCGCGTCTGAGCTCGCTCGCCCATCCCCCATCGTTGGCGTATCTCCTGGGCGCGCGGGCTCACGCGGTAGTTCCCGTCCATCATCTGCTTGAGCAGCTTGGCGGTCACACGAGCATCGGCAAGGGCGCTGTGGGCGTGACCCGTCGACTCGTCGAACTCGATGCCAAACCACGTTGCCGCGTCACTCAAAGAGACGCGCCCATGGCTGCCCACGTCCATGATCGAGGTGTAAAACGCCTGCAGGTCGGCCCAGTCCGTAGGAAATGCGGCAAGGTCGATGTGCTTTGCCTGGCACTCGGTCAAAAGCTGTCGACGGTCCGTCCCGCTCCAGCAAACCACCTGGGCGGAGTAGCGACTGATCCAATCGCTGAGCCTTTTGATCACCATGTAGAGCGGGTCGGCCATCGCGGTGTCCACGGCCGATATCCCTGTGAGCTCGCGGACGGGAAACGCAACGCCTTCGGTAAATTCCGTCTGCACAAACTGCGAGAACTCGCCCATAACGTTGCCGTGGTAATCGAGCTTGACGGCGCCGACCTCGATAATCTCATTGCGCAGCCCACGTCGCTGGCGCTGTTTTGGCACCGGCGCAAACTCAAAGTCCAGCACAATCTGGCGCGCAAAGTTCGTCGTGTCGATAGCCGAGATACCCGGCGTCTTTTCAGCTGACACGGTCATGGCCTTTCTCCGTCAACTGCCGCTTGCTACATAGGTGGCTACATTGCCGTAAGGATAGGCGCCCGTGCGGACACAAAAGCGGGGTGCAACGCCATGCGCCGGTCGCACGCCATGCAGACCGCCCCAAGAGAGTCGCCCGCTCTATTCAAATGCATGAAAAAGATTTAGGCCCGGTGACTTGAATCAGCGGTCATCCCGAGCCCATCAATATGCAGTGTACCTACAGAGGGCTGGTTAATCAAACGGGTTTTCGGTGACGAAGACCTGCGCGTCTATCCCCAATCGCCCAGCGTCGTCCTCTGCCGCCCTTACGAAAGGCTGCTATTCGAGGGAATCACGTTGCTGTTATTATCGAACATATATTCGTATTTATGACCGCGCTTTGATAGAATGGCAGTTGTTGACGGCAGTCCCATGTGCCGGGCAGCGCCCTCCATGCGACGGGAGGTGATGCCCATGACCGATCTGACTGATTTCGTGAAGCTCCTGACCGCTTTGGTCTCGCTCCTCACGGCGCTTATCGGACTTTCCGAGGCACTTAAGCAGCGTACGAAGCAAAAGAAGAGGGGTCGACGCCGTTAAGGCATTGACCCCTTGAACTAAGTAACGGCGCTGCCCAGCTATCACCCTTGGGCTGCCGTCGACTTTATTCTACCCACGGTTGCCAGGTTTAACAAATGAATTTTCAGTAATGGACCCTCGGAGCCCGCTCGCTCAACCACCTGGCCATCGGATTAGCCGGATTCTGGGACACGCCTTCCGTCCCAGGCCTCTACCGGAAAATGCGTCCCACCCTGAGGCTCGATTCCGGGACACGGTTTCCGTTTGAAGCCCCGATGGGAAAGCGTGTCCCGTTCCGAGCTCATTCCGGGATGCAGTTTCCGCTAGAGATGCCACCGGGAAAGCGTATCCCGTTTTGGAGCCAAATTCCGGGTCGTAGTTTCCGCCTGAGGGCCGATCCGGAAACGGCATCCCATTCTGAAGCCGAAATCTGGAACGCACTTTCCGCCAAAAGTCACAAAAGGAAAGCACATCCCATTCCCAGCATCAAATCAGGACGCGCTTCATTATCCCCGCTCGCACATCTCGGCAAACGAGATCAGCTTGACGTCTCCCCTACTATCCGCAGCATCCCGACATCCCTGCGTAAAGCCGCTTTTTGAGAAAAGTGCATAGCTTTTTCGTTGCCGTCTAAAGAGCTCGCTTCGGTGCACGAGCTTTTGCAGCACGTCTTCGCCCACCGGTTCATTGCGCCATTTGCACTCCGCAAACAGCGCAGCGCCCTCGCCATCGTCAACAATCAAGTCGATTTCTTCCTGCGTATGCGTGCGATTATCCGTCCCCCACCAGCGCCCGACACTCGCCGGAACCACATCGAGCCGGCCCGCGCGCGCGAGTTCGTACACGTATTGCCTGCATATAAGCTCAAAGACCGTGCCCATGTAATCCGATACGTGCGGCTCAATGCGCTTATACGCCATCTCGGCCATATCGTTTTGAATCAGCCCGATGTTCTGCGGCACAAACTTGTACCAGAACCTAAACATCTGGTCGCTCAGCAGATACACGGCTCGCTTATTGCTCGTCTCGTTTAGGGGCAGCTCGCGCTCGACAATCCCAAGCGACGCCAGCTTATCCACATAGCTCTTTACGTTGCTCGCAGGGATTCCCGTAGAGCTCGCAATCTCCGAGATCTTCGAGCGTCCCTGGGCAATTGCCTGCACGATCGCATCATATTGCTCGGGATTGCGGCACTCTTGCAATAGTAGGTTACTCGGCTCTTCAAAGAGATAGCCCGTAGGGGTAAGAAAAAGACGTTTGATGTTGTCCTTGAGCGATACGGTAGAATCGACTTTCTCGATATATGCAGGAATGCCGCCCGTCATGCCATAGCAAACCGCAGCGTCTTCGCGACTCATGCCCTGCCACAGGCCGAGGGTCGTCGTAAAATCGAGCGGCATGATCTTAAACTGGGCCGTACGCCTACCGTATAGCGGACTCTCGTAGCCCAGCACCTGCTCTTCCATGAACGAAAGCGACGACCCGCACAGGATAAGCATGAGCCTGGTCTCTTTGTACAGGTGATCAATCTTGTCTTGCAGCAACGAGCTGATCTCGGGATTCGATTGGGCGAGATAGGGATACTCGTCAATCACGACAATCAAACGTTCCGCGCGAGCCATGGTGGCCAATACATCGAACGCTTCGTCAAAACTACGAAACGACACGCCAGCAACACCAACGGAGCCCGCAAGTATCGCCTGGCTAAAGCCACGCAGGTTTGCCTCTGCATTGGTACGACGAGCTTGAAAGTAAATAGCATTCTTACCTTGGATGAACTCTGTGATAAGACGCGTTTTGCCCACGCGACGGCGGCCGTAAATCACAGGCATCTCAAAGGAGCCCGTGCCATACAGTCGATTGAGCTCGAACATTTCCGCCGTTCTTCCGATAAACATAGGGCCATCCTTCCTTTGCGTTATAGCTAGCTATATTATACCTTCCTATAATATAGCTAGCTATAACGTAATTCGACAAGTGGCGCACTAAAAGGGGCAATACACCGCCGCACGTGGACCGTTCCGGAAAATGTATCCCGTTCTGGAGCCAAAAACTGGGCCGTAGTTTCCGCCAAGCATGCCATCCGGAAAGCATGTCCCGTTCTGAGCCTGAATTCTGGGATGCACTTTCCGCTGAAGCTTCTACCGGAAAATGCATCCCATTCCGAGCGCTCATTCCGGGACACAGTTTCCGCATGCGGCCCCGTTGGGAAAGTTCATCCCGTTCCGAGGCTGGATTCCGGGACGCAGTTTCCGCATGCGGAGGCGCTCCAAACAAAAGGCCCCGGCTCGCGATGGAGCTGGGGCCAAAGGCGCAGCGTATGTAGTTGATGTTAAGCGCGAACGGCCCGTCAACAATGGCCGTCCACGCTCTACCCTACCCGCGGCGACGGGCGCGGCTGTACGGCGTATCCACCATGGGCAGATCCGGACGCAGCTTGCCGTCGAATGCGCGATAGGCGTTCTGCACGGCGGGCGCCGTGGGGATCGTTGCGATCTCACCGATGCCCTTGCCGCCATATGCCACGGGCAGCAGCTCGTCCTTCTCCACGTAAATGGCGTGGATATCCGGAATCTCGGGCGCACGGAACAGTCCGAGCGTACCGTACCTTGCCTGGGGTACGCAGTCCTTGAGCGGCCAGTCCTCGGTAAGCGCATAGCCCATACCCATGAGCACACCGCCTTCGATCTGACCCTGGATGGAGATGGGGTTGACCACCTTGCCGGAATCGTGCGCAGCATAGATCTCGCTCACGCGACCGTCATCATCCAGAATGACCACATGCGTGGCAAAACCGTAGCAGATGTGGCTCTTGGGGTTGGGAACGTCGGCGCCCAGTTTGTCGGTCGGCTCCAGGTACACGTAGCCAAACTCGCATCCCTCGAGCGCCTTAATGGCGGCCGCAGGATCCTGAGGATGCATGCCCTGGCCGGCGACGAGCTCCTGCGTGCGCAGCTGGTAGGCGCGACCGTCGTCGTACTCAATCTTGACGCCGTCGCCATGCGCGCTCACGGGAGCATCGGGTGCGGGCTTGCCGGCCTCGATGCCAACCATGGCATCGCGCAGCAGGAAGGCGGCGCCGCGCACGGCCTCGCCGGTCACGACCGTCTGACGCGAACCAGACGTGGTGCCGGAGTCGGGAGCGTTCTCGGTGGAGCACTCGCCGTTGGCGATGCAGCGAAGCGGCAGACCGCATGCCTCGGCAACGTCTTGCAAAAAGACGGTGTTGCAGCCCTGGCCGATGTCGGACGTGGCGGCATAGACCACGGCCACGCCGTTCTCGACGCGAATCTTGCAGCGGCCGGCGTCGGGCAGGCCAACGCCCACGCCAGCGTTCTTCATAGCGCAGGCAATGCCGGCGTGGCCGGGATGCGCATAGTAGGCATCCTTGACCTCGAGCAGTGTCTCCTTAAGCGCCGTGGAGCAGTCGGCAATCTGGCCGTTGGGCAAAACCTCGCCCGGCTCGATGGCGTTTCTGTAACGAATCTCCCACGGATCCAGGCCGACCTTCTCTGCCAGCAAGTCGATCAGGCTCTCGAGCGCAAACTCGGACTGGCAAACGCCAAAGCCGCGGTACGCGCCGGCGGGCGGGTTGTTGGTGTAGTAGCCAAAGCCGCGAATGTCGGTATTCTGGTACTTGTAGGGGCCGACGGCATGCGTGCAGGCGCGCTCGAGCACCGGGCCGCACAGCGACGCATAGGCGCCGGTGTCAAAATTGATCTCGCAATCCAGGCCGGTAAAGTTGCCTTCGGCGTCGCAGCCCAGTGTAAAGGTGCCGTCCATGGCATGACGCTTGGGATGAAAAGCAAGCGACTCGGCACGCGTGAGCTTGCACTTCACAGGACGCTGGAGCTTATATGCGGCAAGCGCGGCCAGGTGTTGGATGGACACGTCCTCCTTGCCGCCAAAGCCGCCGCCCACGAGCATGGTCTCGACGACCACGCGCTCGGGCTCGTTGTCCCAGCCAAACATATGGGCGCACTCTTTGCGCGTGTCGTAGGCGCCCTGGTCGGTCGACTGCACCTTGACGCCGTTCTTGTACGGGAAGGCAACGGCGCACTCGGGCTCCAAGAAGGCATGCTCGGTAAAGGGCGTGGTAAAGCGCTGCGTCACGGTGAACGCGCTTTCGGCCAGCGCCTTGGCGGCGTCGCCGCGCGTCACATGACGGCTCTGGCACACGTTGTCCTTGAGCTCCACCGTGTTGCCAAAGGCAAAGAAGCTGTCGTGCAGGCGCGGGGCGTCGGCAGCCCTGGCCTCGACAATGTTACGCACGGGCTCCAGCGGCTCGTAATCGATCTTTACGAGCTTCTTGGCCTTCTCGAGCGTCGCCTCGTCCTCGGCAACCACCAGCGCGATGGCGTCACCCACGCAGCGGGTGATATCGCCCTGGGCGATCATGACGTCCCAGTCCTGGATAAGGTGGCCGACCTGGTTGACCGGCACGTCCTCGGCGCGCAGGATGCCCACCACGCCGGGCAGGGCCTCGGCCTTGGAGGTGTCGATGGAGAGCACGCGGGCGCGCGGATACTTGGAGCGCACGGCGCTGGCATAGGTCAGGCCCGGCTGATCGAGCTCGTCGATGTCGTCGGGATACTTGCCCTCGCCGAGCACCTTCTTGCGCACGTCGATACGGAAGGCGCGCTTGCCCACGCCGTAGTCATCGCCGCGCTCCAGATCCTCGTCGATCTGCTTTTCGCCGCGGAGCACCGCAGCGGCCAGCGAGATGCCCTCGATAATCTTTTTGTAGCCGGTGCAGCGGCAGACGTTACCGCGAATGGCGTACTTGATCTGCTCCTCGGTGGGCTCGGGGTCCTCGGCGATGAGCGCTGCACCCGCCATGACCATACCGGGGATACAAAAGCCGCACTGCACGGCGCCCACGGCGCCAAAGGCGTACACAAAGGCCTCGCGCACGTCCTCGGGCAGGCCCTCGACGGTCACGATGTTGCGGCCGGCGGCAAGAGCGGTGGTCAGCACGCACGCCTTGACGGCCGCACCGTCCACATGGATGGTGCAGGTGCCGCAGGCGCCCTCGGAGCAGCCGTCCTTGGCGGAGTGAATGTGCAGGTCGTCGCGCAGGTAGCGCAGCAGCGGTTTGTTTTGAGTCGTCGTGCGCTCGACGCCGTTAACGGTAAAAGTGAATTCCTGTGCCATGGTGATTCCCTTCTACACGCCGGCGGCGATGCCGGTGCGGTCGTGGATGGCGCCATGAGGGCAGACGACGGCGCACATGCCGCACGACAGGCAGTCCACGCCGTCGATATGGGCGCAGTTGTCCTCGATGCGGATAGCGCCGGCAGGGCACTTTTTGGCGCACATGCCGCAACCGATGCAGCTCGTGTCGCAGATCTTGCGCGCAATGGCGCCCTTATCGGTGTTGTTGCAGCGCACCAGAATGTTCTGGTAGCCGGGAACGAAGGCAATCACGCGCTGCGGGCACGCCATGCCGCACAGGCCACAGCCCGTGCACTTGGAGCGATCTACGCGGGCGATGCCATCGACCAGCGCAATGGCGCCGTGGGGGCAGGCCGTGACGCAGGCGCCACAGCCAATGCAGCCTTCGCTGCAGCGGGCGTCGCCGCCTGCGGAGGCGCAACCACTTCCGCAGGCAACGTAGGCCACGTTATGTTGAATGGATTTGGCCATAAGAGACTCGCCTATTTCTTAAGAAGGTACGAATAGTTGTCGCGCACAGCCCTGATGGTCAGGCGGACGGCCTCGGGAAGACCGGTGTTGACGGCATCGACCGAGACGGTGCGGACCGTGCCGGCGACGCGGACCTTAAAGTGGTCCTCGTCCACAGCCAGGAAGCCCTCGTTCTCGGAGTTCTCCATGTCCTGCTCGCTCCAGAACAGGGTGAGCTTGTCCTTGTAGGGACGACCCTCCTGGTAGGGACAGAACACGGCGCAGTTGCCGCACTCGTTGCACATGCCGTCGACATGGACGACCTGATGCTTGGCCAGGCCCGGCACCTTAATTGCCACGTTGGCGCGGTTGGGGCACACGTCGCAGCAGACCTCGCACACCGAGCCGCAGCCCAGGCAGCGAGTCTTGGTGCAGTTGCGCTTGTCGCGGCACAGCGACCCCTTGCGCTCGTAGCAGGCGTCCTCGCGATCGGCCTGAGCATTCTGGTCGGCGTACTTGTTAAAGTCCACGCCGGCAATGGCACGGGCGACTTCGGCGGCATCGGCAATAGCCTCGACCACGGTGGCAGGACCGCGGCGGCAGTCGCCCGCAGCCCAGACGCCCTCGACGCCGGTGGAGGTGGCGGCAAGGCGGCCGCGACGGTCGTGCTCGACGCCCGCGGCATCGTACAGGTTGGCATCGATGCCCTCGCCCACGGCGCAGATCACCGTGGTGGCGGAAAGCTCGACGGTCTCGCCCGTGGCGACGGGGCTGCGACGGCCGCTTGCATCCGGCTCGCCAAGCTCCATAACGTCGCAGGTCAGCACGGCACCGTTGAGCGCCTTGGGCGCCAGCAGCTCGCAGAACTCAACGCCGTCGGCAAGAGCAAGATCAAGCTCTTCCTCGTCAGCGGGCATCTGCTTCTTGGTGCGGCGGTAGACCAGGCGCACGTTCTTCACGCCGGCCAGGCGCTTGGCCACGCGGGCCGCGTCCATGGCGGTGTTGCCGGCGCCAATGACCACGACGTCCTCGCCCAGCTCGAGCTTCTCGCCCTTCTTGGCGGCCTCAAGGAACTCCAGCACGTCGAGCTCGGCATCCTCGCCCAGGCCCGCAGAGCCGGGCATCCAGGCGCCGGTGGCCACGACCACGTCGGTAAAGCCCTGGGCCTTGAGCTCGTCAATGGACTCCACGCGGGCATTGAGCTGCACCTTGGCACCAAAGGCCAGGCAGAGCTCGGCATCGTGGGAGATGTCATCGCTCGCAATGCGGAACTCGGGGATGACGTGACGGACCACGCCGCCGAGCGAATCGCGGGCCTCGAAGATGGTGACGGGCACGCCAGCGCGCGTCAGGAAGAACGCCGTCGCCAGGCCGGCCGGGCCGCCGCCGATAACGGCAACGTTGCGCTCGCCGTCGTTGGCGATGGCCTGGGCGCGCAGCTTGGGCAGCACGGCGGTCATGGCCTCGCGGGCGGCCTTGAGCTTGCTGGCGCGGATCTGGGCGCCCTCGGGCTCGTAGAACGCACGCTCGCAGGCACGGCCGCAGGGATGCGGGCAGATAGTGCCGGTAATGAACGGCAGGGCGTTGCGCTCGATGATGATGTTGAGTGCGTCCTCGTAGCGGCCCTCGTCAACAGCCGCCAAGTAGGCGGGAATATCCTGCTGGATGGGGCAGCTCGTGCGGCACGGCGTGGTAAAGCAGTCGGAAAGCGGGCTCTTGCCGGCAACCTTGCGGTCGGGTAGCGGGCGCAGCGGCTTCTTGTAGAGCGGGTTGGTGAGCGAGTCGGTCTGGATCGCGGTCACGGCCTCGAGCGAGACGCCCTCAAACGGCTTGCCGTCCAGATCGGTGAACTCGCCGGCCATCTGACTAAAGCGCTCGTAGCCACCGGGCTTGAGCACATCGGTCGCCAGGGTGACGGGCCAAATGCCGGCGTTATACAGGGCGCGGATGTTGTAGACCGTGGCGCCGCCGGAGTAGCTGATGCGCAGCTTGCCATCGAACTGCTCGGTAATGCGACGAGCGGCCTCGATGGTCAGCGAGAACAGCGAACGGCCGGACATGTACATCTCGGTGGAGGGCAGCTCGTTCCTCGTCACGTCGACGGGGAACGTGTTGGTCAGCTTGACGCCAAACTCCAGGCCGCGCTCGGCGCACAGGGCAATCAGGCGCTCGAACATAGGCACGGCATCGGCCCACTGCAGGTCCTCGCGGAAGTGCGTGTCATCGAAGACGATGTAGTCAAAGCCCAGCTCGTTCAGACGCTGGCGGGCAAACTCATAACCCAGCAGCGTGGGGTTGCACTTGATGTAGGTGTTGAGACCCTTCTCGGTAATCAGATGGGTCGCGATGCGCTCGATCTCCGCCGGCGGGCAGCCATGCAGCGTGGACTCGGTGATGGAGTTGGAGACGCGCGCCGGGATGGACTCGACAAACGCGGCATCGACATGCTCAAACTTGTCCAGGTTAGCGAGCGCCCAGGCGCGGCACTCGTTCCAGACGTCGGAGCCGCTGGCGTCCTTCATGCCCTCGATGTAGGCGTCGACCTTGGGGCTCTTGATGCCCTCCAGGTCATAGCCCACGGACATGTTAAAGACAAAGCCGTCCGGGCTGCCCAGACCATACTCGCGGGCAATCAGGTGGCAGGCAAACCATGCCTTCACGTACTCGGCAAAGGCCTGCGGAACCTCGAGCTCGGTCGACCACTCGCAGTTGTAGCACTCGTCCTGCGCCACGATGCAGGGCTTGTTCACACACTTGGAGAGCTCCTCGCCGTCCATCACCTGAACGGTCTTGAGCTCAAAGAAGCGTGAACCGGCTACATAAGAGGCCACGATGTTCTGGGCAAGCTGCGTATTGGGACCGGCGGCCGGGCCAAACGGAGTCTCGATGCGCTCGTCAAAAATGGGAAGCGCGCCCTCCTGGTTGGTCGTGACCATCTTGCGCACGCCAAAGACAGCGCCCTGGGTCTTGTGCTCCTCGATGATCCAGTTCATCAGCTGCGAAAACGGGATCGGCCTCATGATGTCGCTCATAGTGAGCTCCTCTCTGTAACGCCCGGCGAGACCGCGCGGCGGACGCAAATACGGTGTAGCGCTAGCACAGCGCCGGCGACCCCGCGGAGGCCGCCTATACGCGCGTCGAACGCGGCGAAACATCCGACGCGCGTGAATCTACTTGTGAATTAGTAGGTGCGATCGTTGAGCGTGCTCCAGAGCTTCTTGGACTCAGCCATGGTCCACGCGTTGATCTTGTCCTCATCGATACCGACAAACTCGCGATCCTTGTACAGGACGCGGCCGTTGATGATGGTGGTGCGGCAGTTTTTGCCCATCATGCCAAAGAGCATGTGGCCGTCGATATTCTCCTCGCTCAGCGGCGTAAAGGGCTTGTAGTCCATAACGATAACGTCGGCGGCAGCGCCGGCCTCGAGCACACCGAGTTTGCGATCGAAGTACTTGCTCGCCATCTTGGCGTTGTTCTCGAACAGCATGGTCATGGCCTCACACCAGCCCACGTTGGGCATGGCGGCGTTGTGGCGCTGAATGATCAGGAAGACCTTAAGGCTCTCGAGCATATCGTGGGTGTAGGCGTCGGTGCCCATGCACACGGGAATGCCGCGGCGGAAGAACTCGAGCACGGGGGCGCAGCCCACGGCGTTGCCCATATTGGATTCGGGGTTGTTGACCAGCCAAGTGCCGGACTCCTTGACGATATCCATCTCGGCAGGCGTCACGTGGATGCAGTGGCCGAGCATGGTGTCGGGACCCAGCAGGTTGTGCTGCAGCAGGCGCTCGACGGGGCTGATACCACCGCGGTTGAGGCGAGAATCCCACACGTCGTTCATGCCCTCGCACACATGGATGTGGAAGCCGGTCAGGCCGTTGTTGGCCTCGGCCATCTTATCCATGGTCTCGTCCGAAAGCGTAAAGGTGGCATGTCCGCCAAACATGGCAGCGATCATGTGGTTGTCGTTATCGCGACGCTCCTTGGCGGCCCACTGGGCAAATTTGGCGTTCTCGGCAATGGCCTGGTCGCATTTTTCCTGGCCACGGCGATCGGAAACCTCGTAGCACAGGCACGAACGCATGCCCAGCTCCTGAGCTGCATCCTTAATGGTAAAGAGGCTTCCCGGGATCTCGCAGAAGCTCGCATGGTGATCGAAGATCGTGGTGACGCCATCACGGATGGAGTCCAAAATCGTGGCATAGGCGCTGGCCTTGGTGCCGTCGAGCGTCAGGTTGTCGTCGATCTTCCACCACTGCTGCTCAAGATTCTCCAGGAAGTTGGTGGGGTTGCAGCCCTTAATGGCAAGGCCGCGGGCCAGACCCGAGTAGATGTGGGTGTGGCAGTTGATGAGTCCAGGCATGATGAGGTTGCCCTGGGCATCGACGTACTCGGCATCCGGGTACTTGGCCTTGAGCTCGCGCTCGGGGCCCACTTCGACGATCGTATCTCCGTCAATGGCGACCGCACCGTTTGGAATGAACGGGGTCTGAGCGTTGCGGGTAAAAACGGAACCGTTAGCGACCAGAAGCATGGATGCTCCCTTCAACATCAGAGGCGGGGTTTGACACCTCTGACATGGCGGAGTGCGAAGCGCCGGCCTACACCGGAAACGGGCCCTCTCCCGTCAACGCTTCACCAAAGGGACAAACCCTTTGAAGTGCGGCTTGGCGCCGCATGGCGTCGGCGGACGAGGCGATGCGTCCGCCGACGAATAGCACCGAATTGGTTACTTCTTGCTCTCGGGCAAGACCAGATCCACGGCAGCGTCCTTGGCGGCATCGATGTGCTGAGCCACGACCGGCGTCTGCGGAAGGATCAGGTTAAGGACAATGGCCATGATGGCGGTGGGGGTTACGGCATTGGAGCCGATGACGGTGGACACCCAGGCGGGCATACCCTCGCCGGCAAGGCAACCGCTGGCCATCCAGATACCCAGGCCAAAGACGACGGAGGTGCCGACGATAGTGGTAGTGCGCTGCGTGAGGCCCTCGCGAGTGAACATGCGCACGCCGTTCATGGTGATGGTGCCAAAGACGCCGACGGTCGCGCCGCCGATGACGGGCTGCGGGATAGCGGAAAGGACGGCAGAGAGCTGCGGGAACAGACCGGCGATGGCAAAGACGGCCGCGATGATCACAAAGACCCACTTGTTGACGACTTTGTTGGAGCAGATGATGCCCACGTTCTGGCCAAGGGCGCTGGTGGGAAGACCGCCCAGCAGGCCGCCGACCATAGAGGTGAGGCCCTGGGACACGATAGCGCCGGAGAGCTCGCGCTCGGTGGGCATACGGTCGATGGAGCCCAGGCAGGCGGCGGAGACGTCACCGATAACCTGGATAGCAACCATGGGGAACACGACGGCGAGGGTAATGCAGACCTCGGGATCAAACTCGAGCGCGTAGGGCATGAGCTTGGGAAGGGCGAAGACCTGAGCGGTGGCGACGCTGGAGAAGTCGATCATGCCAAAGGGGATGGAGACGATCATGCCAACGATCATGCCAAAGAACACGGATCCCAGCTTGAGCGTGCCCTTGCCAAAGTTGGCGAGCGCGAAGACGACGGCGAAGGTGATAAGAGCGACGCACCATGCCTGCGGGGTGCCCCACAGCGGTGTACCCATACCGCCGGCCATATACTTGACGGCCGTGGGATACAGCGAAACGCCGATGGAGAAGATGACCGTACCGGTCACGACGGGCGGGAACAGCCACTTGATCTTGCTGTAGGCCAGACCAAAGAGGACCGCGACGGCGCCGCCGACGATCTCGCCACCCAGCAGCGCGCCAAAGCTAAAGCCCGAGGCACCCATGGCCTGCAGGGCCGGCAGGAACGCGAACGAAACGCCCATGACGATGGGCAGGCCGCCGCCGATGCGACGGAAGGGAGCGAAGGCCTGAAGGGCCGTGTCGATCGCCGAAAGAATGAGCGCAACCTGAATGATGTCGGTGCTCTGCTGACTATTAAAGCCGTAGACGCCGGCCATGATGACCGCCGGGGTAATGATGCCGGCAAACGATGCCAGTACGTGCTGAAGGGCACACGGGATCATTTCCTTAACGGGAGGCATGCCTTCGCGAGTGAACAGGGCTTCAGTGCCGTTCGTAACCGTCTCCTGGGTCATTTGACCACCAATCCTCGAAGTAGTTGTTTTCGCATCTGACGCTCTATTGTGACGCAGTGCGGGGTTGAGGTTGTGCCTTCATTGCATATCGTATTAAAGATGATTCTCATTCTCAATAATAATTTTTTGTTATCAGACTATTCTTCAGCTGAAATAACGCATTTCCGCAGGTCAGGAAAGTGTCTGGTCAAAATAACATTTAACTTTTCTTTTGGTCAACCGTTTACCGCTAAATTCCTACCGTTCGTCTGCATTACGCAATGTACCTGCGGATATACGAGATGATGGGCAGCGTGTTACCATGAGAAAAAATTGTTATGAACATTTCTGATTTCACCCAAAGGAGTTGCCCGTGAACGAGACCGTACGTCGCTTTTTGCCGATGGTCGATTTTCTGGAGCAGATACTCGGCAAAAACAGCGAAATCGTGCTGCACGATTTCTCGGATCCCGACCACGCCATCGTCGATATTCGCAACGGCATCGTGAGCGGCCGCAAGGTCGGCGGTCCCGCCACCGATCTGGCGCTCAAGATCATGCACGACGCCAAGTATCGCGACCTGCCGTTTATTACGGGCTACGAGGGGCGCGGTGCCGGCGGCAAAACGTTGGAGTCAGCGACGTACTTTATCCGCGAGAATGACGAAATCGTCGGTATGCTCTGCGTCAACACCGACCTCTCGACCGTGCGCTCCATCAACGCCATGGCGCAGCAGCTCATGACGTGCTTCGACGCGGCGCCGACGCGCACGGAGCCCGCCCCTATCGAGGTCGAAAGCCTTTCGGAGTCCACACAGGAGCTCATCGACCGCAGCATTGCCGAGTTGCTGAGCGCGCGCGGGCTGGATGTGGCGTCGCTTGGTCAGAGCGACCGCGTGGACGTCATTCGCCACCTCAACGGTAACGGGGTGTTCATGCTCAAGGGCGCCGTGGCCTGCGCCGCCGCCGCGCTGGGCATCTCAGAGCCCAGCGTCTACCGCTACCTGCAAAAAGTCCGCAAGGAAGGCTAACGAGCAAAATGAAGCGCGGCTCCACAAGCGATCCGTCACTTGACAAAAGACCCTGCAGCTCGCACGCGCTGCAGGGTCTTTTTGCATGTCATGTTTAGTTGTGGCCAACGCCTTAGAGAGCGGCAACGACCTCGATCTCGACCAGACCGCCAGCCGGAAGGGCGGCAACCTGGAAAGCGCTGCGCGCGGGGAACGGGGCCTCGAACTTGGAGGCGTAGATCTCGTTCACGGCGGCGAAGTCAGCGATGTCGGCCAGGTAGACCGTGGTCTTGACGACATCGGCAAAGGTGGCGCCGGCAGCGGTCAGCAGGGCCTCGACGTTGGCGAGGGACTGCTTGGCCTGGGCCTCGACGCCCTCGGGCATCTTGCCGGTCGCGGGATCGATGCCCAGCTGGCCGGACAGGAACACCATGTTGCCGGTCTGGATGCCGGGGGAATACGGGCCGATGGCTGCGGGTGCGTTATCGGAAGACACGACGGTCTTGCTCATGTTTTTCTCCTTACGATCAATTGAGAGAGCGTGAGCGCGGTGTTCACACCGGGAGGCACAGTTCGGTCTGAACACCGCGCTTGATTGGGATAGTACTCAAGGTTTCCGCGCGATGCAAGATTATTATCACGTTGCGAGAATATTTTATCGCCCAACGGTTTCCCCGAACCGCTGAACGGTTCTCATGTGGAGCAGCCAGTCCAAGCTGCTGAAGACTTTGTCCTGCTTAGGCTGCGGGCGTCGCCCACCGCAGCGACGCCACTATACTTTTGAGTATCTGAGCATTTTGAAAGGCAGGATATGACCGCAACCGCCAGTCGAACCACCAACCGCAGACCCGAGCTCTTGGCCCCCGCCGGAGGCCCCGAGCCCTTTGCCGCCGCACTCGCTGCCGGCGCCGATGCCATCTACTGTGGCATGGGCAGCTTCAACGCCCGCCGCAAGGCAACGAACTTTACCGACGAGGTCTTTGAGCAGGCCTGCCGCGCCGCGCATCTGGCCGGCTCGCGCGTTTACGTCACGGTCAACATCGTCATCAAGCAGTCCGAGATGGGCGATGCGTTGCAACTCATCCATCGCTGCTCCACGCTGGGCGCCGACGCCTTCATCATCCAGGACTGGGGCCTGTTCTTTGAGGTCAAGCGCACCATGCCCGGCATCGAGACCCATATCTCGACCCAGGCGAACATCCATGATGACCGCGGAACGCTTTGGTGCCGCGAGCAGGGCGCCGACCGCGTGACCCTCTCGCGCGAGCTCTCCATCGACGAGATCGCCGTCATTCACAACGCCGCGCCCGATGTGGACCTGGAGGTCTTTAGCCACGGTGCCATCTGCTTTTGCTACTCGGGTCTGTGCCTGCTTTCGAGTTTTGCCATGGCGGGACGATCGGCCAACCGTGGCATGTGCGCCCAGCCCTGCCGCCTGCCCTACGAGCTGATCGACGAGAACGGCCGCTCGCTCTCCCCCGCCGGCCGTGAGCGCGCGCTATGCCCGCGCGACACCAACACCTCGCAGCTCGTTCGTCGCCTGTATGACGCCGGCGCCGCATCGCTCAAGCTCGAAGGTCGCATGAAGGCCCCCGATTATGTGTACTCCATCGTCGACGTGTATCGTCATCAGATTGATGACATGCTGGCCGATGTTTTGACCTCTAAGGATGAGGAAGCCGCCCGCCAGCGCCAGCTCAAGCGCTGCTTTAACCGTGACTTTACGCACGCCTACCAAGACGGTACCTCGGGTGACGAGATGATGAGCTACGAGCGCTCCAACAACCGCGGCCAGATCGTGGGCACGGTGCTCGGCAGCCGCCTGGCCAACCGCGATGTGCGCGGGCTCAAGCCCGACGACCGCCGTCGCCGCGCTGCCATCGCCCGCATTGAGCTGTTTGAACCCGTTGGCAAGGGCGATCTGCTGGAGCTTCGCCACGACGATGAGTTCGACCAGTTCCTGACCGCCATCGCCGCTGATGATGCCGCAGCCGGCGATGTCATCGAATGCCGCGTGCCTCGCAGCATGCCCGAGGGTTGCCGTGTACGTGTGATTCGAAGCCAGCGCGCCATTGACGCTGCCGGCGCCGCGCTCAAGCGCGATGTGCTGCGCCGTCGCGCCGTGGATGTAACCGTCGTGGCACGTTTGGGTGAACCGTTTGCCGTCACGCTTACTTGCTGCGACGACCCATCGCTTACGGCCACGGGCACGGGCTTCACCGTCGAGGCCGCCAAGACCCGCGCCGTTGAGGCGACAGACCTGGTTGAGCATGTGGGCCGCATGGGTTCCTCGCCCTTTGAGGCCGCAAGCTTTGATGTGACACTCGATGAGGGCTGCGGTATGGGCTTCTCCGCCGTGCACAAGGTGCGCGCCGCCGCCTGCAAGGCGCTGGAGGAGGCCATTCTGTCGCCATACGAGGAGTGCGCGAAAACGCTCGAGTTGCCGGTGCTCGACAAATGTACGCGCCCCATGCCCAAGCACTACCGCGACGAGCCGCAGATCTGCGCCACCGTCACCTCGCTCGAGGCCGCCGAGGCTGCTCGCGCCGAGGGTGCAACGCGCATCTACATGACCACCGACGCGCTCGATGCGGCCGAGCTCTCCCCCGCCGATGCGTTTGAGCAGGGCATCGTGCCCGTACTCGACGAGGTCTGCCGCGCCGTTGACCACGCACGCGTCGATCCCTGGATCAATGCCGGAGCCACCGTCGCCGTCGGCAATATCTCCGAGCTCGCCGTAGCCGCGCAGGCCGGCGCCACGGTCGAGATTCGCTCTTGCCTGCCGGTGCATAACACGCCCTGCATGGAGGCACTTGCCGAGCGCGGAGCCGGTGCGTTTTGGCTCTCGCCCGAGATCACGCTCGACGAGATTATCTCGCTTGGTACCTCCGCGCCCGCAGCTCTGGGCATCACCGTTTTTGGCCGTCCGCGCGTTATGACGAGCGAGCACTGCATCCTGCAGGTGGCCAACGGTTGTATCCACGATTGCGCCAACTGCCGCCTGCGCGCCCGCAAGCTGTCGCTCAAGAATATCGATGGCAAGGTCATGCCGGTGCGCACCGATATCCACGGCCGCTCGCGCCTGTACGATGCCTACCCCATCGACCTCACACCGCAGGTTCCACAGCTGCTCGATGCCGGCGTGCGCCGTCTTATGGTTGACGGAACCCTGCTCGAGGCCGATGAGATTGGCCGTGCCGTCGCTCGCGTCCGTCGCGCCGTCGAGGCCGCGCAAGCAGGTCGCAAGCCCGCTGCCCGCCTGCGCGGCGCCACCTCGGGCTGCATGTTTGTGGGAATTAGCTAACCGAAAGGCTTACACGTGAACGAAGAACCTCAAGTCCTCTACTGCGATGCCTGGCTCATGGCCATCGATAAGCCCGCCGGCATGATCGTCCACGGTGACGGCACCGGCGAGCGCACACTTACCGACTACGCCAGCGACCTTTTATTGGCGATGGGCGACGGCTTTGCCGCAACCGACATGCAACCGCTCAACCGCCTGGACCGCAACACCACCGGCGTGGTTCTGTTCTCGCTCGACAAACAGACGCAGCCCGCCTTTGACCAGATGGTGAACGACCACGCCTTCGAAAAGCACTATCTGGCGCTGGCCGAGGGCAAGATTGACTGGAACGAAAAGCTCATCGACAAGCCCATCGCCCGCGACCGGCACGACAGCCGCAAGATGCGCGTCGGCGCCAGCGGCAAGCCGTCGCAGACGCGCGTGAAGGTGCTCAAGCGCCTTAAGAGCCGCCGAGGCCTGCCCACGCGTTCGTATATCGATATCGAGCTGCTCACCGGCCGCAAGCATCAGATTCGCGTCCACCTGGCCAGCGAGCATCACCCCCTGGTCGGCGACGACCTGTACGGCACTGCGCGCCCCTGCGGCCTGATGCTCCACGCCCACAGCGTGTCCTTCACGCATCCCGTAACCGGCGAGCACATCCACATCGAAGCCCCCTGCCCCTGGGAGCCTTAAACCACCACAATGAGGACAGGCACCTTTGTGGTGGTTTTGCCACAATGGCTCAGCCGCCGTCCCAAAACGTCTCGATCTGTAACAGTTAGAACCCATTTTCCGGTCTATCTGTTACAGATCGAGACATTCGAATCCCTCTCAAGGAAAAATCTCAATCTGTAACAATAACTCGGCAAAATCGGTCCCAGATGTTACAGATTGAGACAAAGGGACGGTGCGGCTCGGAAGTATCTCGATCTGTAACACCTAGCCCACTTTTAGCGGTCCAGTTGTTACAGACTTAGACAAAACCGGTAGACAACGAAAGCGGCAACGCCCGTGATGGACGTTGCCGCTTTTCTATTGAGAAAACTACTCGGTTTTCGTTACTAACCGCCACATTTGGGACAGGCACCTTTGCGATGGTTTTGGCCTTAGCCTGCCCCTGCTTGCTAGACCGTGATGACGTTGTCCATTGCCCGGTACTTGGCGGGGACCTCGCCTGCGGTAATAATCGTTGCGTCGCGGAAGTCCGCGAACTTGACGGGCGCCACCATGCCAAATTTACTGGCATCCGAGATTACGAAGCGTTTGGCCGTATGGCGCATCGAGATGCGCTTTACTTGCGCTTCCTCGATATCGGGCGCCGTGAAGCCCTGCTCGGCGGCAATTCCGTTAGAACCCCAAAAGCCACAATTGAAGTTGTAACGGTTTAGGGTTGCCAGGGCATCGGGGCCAACGAGTGCCTCGGTCTCGGGTTTGAGCTCGCCGCCCAACACCACGGTACGCATGCCGCGCAAAGCAAGGTGCTGAGCATGGAGCACAGAATCGGTCACATAGGTGACATCTTCAAGGTGTGGAAGATGCTCGATGAGCCTGAGCGTCGTCGAGCCCGAGTCGATGTATACAAAGCTCTCAGGCTCCACAAGCGCCGCCGCACGGGCGCAGATACGCTCCTTGTCGTCGTTATGGAGGTCGCTGCGCTCATTGAGCGTTAGGTCGCGCGTCACGTGCGCGCGCTCAAGACTCGTCGCCCCACCGTGGACCTTGGCGATGCGGTGCGCTCGGTCGAGCGTCTGCAGGTCGCGCCGAATGGTAGACGCCGTCACGCCCAGGGCCTCAGCAAGCTCCGGCACGGTAACCGAGCCAGCCTGCTGCACCATCGACACAATCGCGTTGAGCCTATCCTCCGCAAGCATCGCTTACTCCTCCTCGGGGTACACGACTCCCCAATCGGCGCGAAGCTTGGTCATCAGCTCCATAACATCAGAAGCATAATCCAGCAGCTCGCGCTTGGAGTCGTCACCGGCAACGGCCTTCTCAAGATCGGCCATCTCATAGCAAAGGGCGTAAGCTTCTGTGCCGGCGTGGACCTCCTCGCGGTGGCCGTCCGCAGTCCACACGATGGTCGCGTGATCGGCGCGCGGATACTCGTTGACCTCGATATAGCACTTGTCGAAGCTGATGACCGAGCGCTTGGGCTGCTTGGAGTGAAGCGTAAGGCTCATAACACCCAGCTGCTGCTCGGCATTACGGCAGACGATGCCGCCCGCAACGTCGACTCCGGTCTCACAGGTGTTGCCCAGCGAAACGACCTCGGCGGGCTGGCTTGCCATAAAGAGGCGCATGACGGACAGGGCATAGACGCCAATGTCGAGCATGGCACCGCCAGCAAGGTTGCGATTGTAGAAACGGTTGGTCAAGTCGCCGTACTCCTTATAGCTACCAAAGTTGAGTTGGGCGAGGTTCATGTAGCCAAACTCGCCGGCATCCATGCGGCGACGCAGCTCCTGATACAAGGGCATGTGTAACACCGTGGTGGCGTCCATAAGGACCACGTTGTGCTCGTCGGCGATGGCACGTGCCTCGTCGAGCTCGGCGGAGTTGAGGGTAATGGCCTTTTCGCAGAGAACGTGCTTGCCGGCGGCCAGCGCGACTCGCAGATAGGTGATATGCGTGTTATGCGGCGTAGTGATATAGACTGCGTCAATGTTCGGATCGGCATAGAGATCCTCGACCGTGTCATAGACCTTCTCGATGCCATACTGATCAGCAAAAGCTTGAGCCTTTGACAGCGTGCGGTTGGCGACGCCCGCAAGCTTGCGGCCGGCAAGAGCGAGAGACTGGGCCATCTGGTTGGCGATAACGCCGCACCCGATCACAGCCCAACGGAGCTCGGGAGCCGTAAAGATGTCGCTAGGGAACGGCTGATCCTGGACCGAGGCAAACGCCGCCTTTGCGGCTGCCTCGGCGTCGAGCGGAGCCTGTTTGGAATCTGCCATCATGTGCCTCCTGAGTCATCGAAGGTTCTTCATTTCTAACAGCCCTATATTCGCACAAATGCGCGCGTATGTGCGTGCTTCTGCGTGCATTACCGCTAAATGGTCAAAATTCAGCAGCAGACAGCGCATATACAAGCATAGTCACGCAATCCTACGCACGCAACTACGCACAAGTGCGCACCACCTGATCCCTTGGGGACGGAGGAAAACGGATCATCTTTTACGCGGAAAGCTGTGGTGATCCGTTAGGGACGGAGGAAAACGGATCATTTGAGGCGTCGCGCCAGCCAGCAGTTGCCCTTTTAACCGTTGCCTCACCGAGTCCGCAACATCGCACAAGCTGACCGACTGTCACGCCAGCCTTTCGTGCGCGTATCATGATTGCACTACGTTGATTCTTATCGAGCGCCTTAATATCGCAGGCATCAAACGGGGCCGCGAGATGTCGAACAAGCCTCAGGGCATCTTCGTCTGATAGCTTTTCTCGAATTCCATAAGTTATTGAGTCTAACTTCAGGACATCGTAAAGATGCCTTAGGTATGCGCGCTGATCAACACACAGCGAAGACAGTTCTTGAACTCGGCACATATCGCAGAACGCAAATTCATCATGCCCCAATACAAACGCATTCAAGCTCGACCATCGATATCCAAGAATGGAACCACCATACGCCCTGGCGGGGTTTAGATGTACATAATCGATTGCAGTAAGAAAATGACTGTCATCTAAGACAGGAGTGCTGTAAAAGCGATCCTGAAACAAATGGCCGACACGCTGGTGCCTTGTATTGAAATTAAGCACATATGAGGAGAGAGCCCGCTTCATTGAGGGAGACATAGCATCCATTGGATCTTCCAATACAAGATGGAAGTGATTGGACATAAAGCACCATGATAAAACCGAGATATCCGACTGGCGAAAACTGTTTTTCAAACGAAGAAGCAATGCCATGCGATCGTCATCATCCTCAAAAATGAGCTGATGAGCATTGCCTCTAGCGGTTACATGATATAGCCCGGTAGATGACTTTTGACGTGGTTGACGGGACATCTTGGCTCCTTTCGCTGAACGATTTAACGGCGGGCAGTAGCCAATATGCGAAAGTGCCAAACATGCAAGCCCATGATAGGTATTACCC
>OMAA01000077.1_pt1 | contig 56813 bp, 49 predicted proteins | sample 1674191 | NCBI WGS metagenome assembly OMAA01 (sample SAMEA103958152, study PRJEB25191) | human gut metagenome | biome: human-associated habitat [ENVO:00009003]; feature: intestine environment [ENVO:2100002]; material: feces | place: Germany | collected 2013/2015
AGCCCCGCAGGATGCAAATCCCTGCGGGGCTTGTGTCGTATGAAAATGCGAACGCAAAAGAATCAGAGACCATATCCTATATGAAAAAATATCAAGAAAGTGCATTTTCTATAAGATTGGGGTTGAAATTTTCGTCTCAATAAGTTAAAATAGGATATAGATTTATGCAAAAGTCATTCATGAGGTGAAATGAAGGATATGTACGGCATTCGGGCGGATGAATTGGATATGCATTCGATCATTGCCGAAAGCATAATCGGCTTTTTGCTTCAGCATACCGGAATAATGATTCAAAGACAGGATATTTCAATGAATTCATCCGTGTGTGCTGCTGCCGTCCCGCTGCTGCCGCGATTCGGAATTTCGCCGGAAAGCCTGCTGAATGAATGCGAAAAAACAGAATGCGGCTTGCCGTATTCGAATATGCGGAAATATCGAGGCATAAATATTTTTGAACAAGTTTCCGCAAAAAACGGATATCTGTGCTTTAACCCGACGATTGAGTTCCTAAACAGCTTTTGCGTTCGATGCACGGAGCTGCTTCCAATGCCGGAAATGCCGCAAAAAATTGTTTTTCCGTGCAGCACGGAATATGCCTGCGCACGGCTTTTGACTTATTATTGCTCTGGCTGCCGCTGCATCATGACGGACAGCGTCAGAACAGCATTGTTTCGCTCCTTTGCGCTTGCGGGCGGGTTTGAAACAAAAAGGCTTTATGAACGCGCTGTTCATTCGGCGGAACGTGCCGTGCTTGCTGTTTTCGGAAATTCGGATGGGGGGAAATTCGGCGGAGTGCAGGCTTCTGCTGCGGCGATACTGCTGAGCAGTGCAAAAATGACTTTAGTGCAATAGTTTGAAGGAGAATTGACTGACTTATGAAAATTAAATGGTATGGACATTCCTGCTTTCTTTTGACGGACAGCAACGGCAGCACCGTTCTGACCGATCCGTGCGATCCGTCCTACGGTTATGAAATACCGCCCATGCATGCAGATATCGTGACAATAAGCCACGAACACAACGATCACAACAACATCAGCATTTTGCGCGGCAATACCGAGATTATCCGCAGCCCGGGCGAATACAATGTCAAGGGCATTCATATCACGGGTGTTGAAACTTTACATGATCGCAGCGGCGGTGCGCTTCGCGGCAAAAACACCATGTTTATTTACGACATGGATGATATGCGCATACTTCATTGCGGCGATCTCGGCATGATTCCCGACGAAGAAACAATTGCAAAAGTCGGCCATATTGACATCATGCTGGTTCCGATCGGTGCGATTTACACAATAGATGACCTTGAGGCGCGTGAACTTGCAAATATTCTGAAGCCCAAAGTCGTTATACCCATGCACTATAAAACCCCGAAGCTTAAACTTGAGCTTTGCCCGCTGGCACCCTTCATTGATGCGGCAAAGGACTGCCGAATTCACAACCTTAACGATTGTGAAGCAACAATTACAAAGATGAGCCTCGGTGAGGACAGGGTGCTGATTCTGCGCCCGTATGACGCCGAAAGAGACGAATGACATTTGAAACGAACGTGACGGAACCGAATCTGCCGTAAATGCTTCCGAAACAAATAACCGCCGCAGGAACTTTGCCTGCGGCGGTTTTCTTTGCTCAAAGAAAGCTCAGAATTACGAAGAATGCTTAAGCATTCTTATTTAATAATCATCCGATAAAGGATTAAAGATCATAATACCTTTCAAATTCGGCGGGATGCGGAATCTGATTGATGCGTGCAGCCTCTTTGCGCTTGCGATCGATCCAGATATTGAGGAGCCTCTCGGGGAATACACCGCCGCGGGTCAGATAGTCATGGTCTGCTTCAAGGGCATCAAGTGCCTCGTCAAGGCTCTTGGGAAGGCTGTCGATCTTTGCTTTTTCCTCTTCGGGAAGGTCAAACAGGTTGAAATCATAGGGACCCCAGCCACATACGGAAGGATCAATTTCGTTGATAATGCCGTCGAGACCTGCCATAAGGATCGCCGCATAAGCATAGTAGGGGTTGCAGGTTCCGTCGGGGTTGCGCAGCTCGAAACGCTTAGCCATGGGCGATTTTGCGTAAGCGGGGATGCGAATTACCGCAGAGCGGTTCGCTGTTGCATAGCCGATGGTAACGGGAGCTTCAAAGCCGGGAACAAGGCGTTTGAAACTGTTGGTGGACGGGTTTGTGATCGCGCAAAGACTCTTTGCATGTTTAAGCAGACCGCCCATGAAGTTGTGTGCAAGCTTGGAGAGCTGAGCATAGCCGTTTTCATCATAGAAAAGGGGCTTGCCGTCCTTGGTGAGCAGCATGTGAACGTGCATACCGTTGCCGGCTTCCGCATAGATGGGCTTGGGCATGAAGGTTGCGGTGCAGCCTTCTTCAACGGCAGCGTTGCGGATGATGTATTTTGTTACCATGGTGTTGTCTGCCATTTTGACAACATCATCAAGCTCAACCTCGATTTCAAGCTGGCCGGGGCCGCCGACTTCGTGGTGATGATACTTGACTTTAACGCCCCAATCTTCCATAAGCATGCACATTTCGCTGCGGAGATTGTAATACCTGTCCTGCGGAGCACCGATGTGATAGCCGCCCTTGTGCGGAATCTGGAAACCGTCTTCACTGCTGCCGGTGTTCCAATCGGCTTCTTCGGTGTCAATTTCACAGCGAACGCATTCGGGACGAGTCTCGAACTGAACATTGTCAAACACATGGAATTCGAATTCCGGTCCGATGATCATTTCGTCGGCAATGCCGGATTCACGCATGTATTCAACAGCGCGCTTGATAACGTTGCGGGGATACTGATCGAACGGGCGGTTCTCGGGGCGGTCGATAATCATTGCATCGCCGCTCATGGTGAGGGTCGGAACCTCCGCAAAGGGATCGACAGCAGCGGTGGAAAGGTCGGGAATGAAGACCATATCGCTGTTTTCAACGGGTGCGTAGCCGTAGTTGGAACCATCAAAGCCGATGCCGTATTTCATCGTGTTTTCATTAAAACGGGCGGCGGGGATGGTGATATGACGCCAACGACCATCGATATCGGTCATTTTGAAATCGACCATTTCAATTTCATTGTCAAGGATGAATTCCTTTGCCTGCTCAATTGTTTTAAACAGCACGGGTGAAACCTCCTGAATAGGTAAAATTTTTTTGAACGAAACAAAACCAATTGCTTCCGTTCATGCTTATTGTGACAGATTTTTGCCGATATGTCAAGGAAAACACGATATATATTTACCTGTATACGAAAAGCAAACGGCGATGCGGCAATTTCTTAGCCGTATCTTATCCGTGGACATGATAAAATTAAAAGCACAGCAACCGAGAGGCTTTGCTGCGCCGTCAAATCGACAGGCACAGAATAAAAACATACGAAATCAATGCGTATGCGGCCGAAACGGTGCATCGGAAAAATCGGGAGGAAAGTTAATGGATATTTTTGATATTTTAACGCTTATCGGCGGTCTGTGCCTGTTTTTGTTCGGCATGAACGTAATGGGTGACGGACTGGAGCGCAGAGCGGGCGGAGGGCTGAAGCTTTTGCTCGGCAAGCTGACAAACAACCGCATGAAGGGCTTCCTGACGGGTCTCGGAGTGACGGCGGTGATTCAAAGCTCATCAGCAACAACGGTTATGGTCGTTGGGTTTGTTAACTCGGGACTCATGACGCTTAAACAGTCCATCGGTGTTATCATGGGGGCGAACATCGGCACAACGGTAACGGCGTGGATTCTGAGCCTCGGCGGAATTTCAAGCAGCAATGTCTTCGTTCAGCTTTTGAAACCCACATCGTTCACACCCGTGCTTGCATTGATCGGAATGATTCTTTTGATGACGGGAAAAACGGACAAAAAGAAGGATACAGGCACAATTCTGCTCGGTTTTGCAACGCTGATGTTCGGAATGGATACAATGTCCGGCGCTGTTGCCGGGCTTGCGGATGTTCCCGCCTTCCGCAACATGTTCATAATGTTCAAAAATCCGCTTTTCGGAATGCTTGCGGGTGCGGTGCTGACGGCGATAATCCAAAGCTCATCGGCCTCCGTCGGCATTTTGCAGGCGTTGACCGTCACGGGACAGGTATCTTACGGCGCGGCGATTCCGATCATCATGGGACAAAACATCGGAACCTGCATAACGGCGATCATATCCTCTTTCGGAGCCAACAAGAACGCAAAGCGTGCCGCAATCGTGCATCTTTCGTTCAACGTTATCGGCACGGTGGTTTGGCTGATGGTGTTCACGATCGTTTCCTATGTTTTCAAACCACTGTTGTTTGATACGGCGGCAAGTTATTTCGGCATTGCTGTCGCGCATTCGCTTTTCAATATCCTTTGCACCGCGCTGCTGTTTCCGGCTGCGCCCCTGCTTGAAAAAATTGCGGTTCGGCTTGTTCCGGACGGAAACAAGAAGGACACGATCTCCGAACTGGACGACCGCCTGCTTGCAACACCCGCAATCGCGCTGGAACAATGCGAGCGCATGGTTGAAACCATGGCGGAGGAGACGGCGGAGGCTTTCAAACTGAGCATGGATATGCTCACGAATTATGATGCGGATTCGGCGGGAAAAATACGTAAAGCCGAGGATAACAGCGATCATCTGGAGGACATCATCGGGACGTATCTCACCAAACTCAGCAGGAATCAGTTGACGGAGGACGACAGTGCGGAGGTTTCCAAGCTGCTCAAAGCGATAGGCGATTTTGAACGAATTTCGGATCACAGCGTCAATATTCTTGAATCGGCGGAGGAACTCCGCAGCAAAAAAATCGAGTTTACCGGACGGGCAAAGGCGGAACTCGGCGTGCTTTGCAGTGCCGTTTCCGAAATTTTGACGGCTGCATGTGCCGCATTTAGGGACAGTGATCCCGAAAAAGCGATGAAAATCGAACCTTTGGAGCAGGTTATTGATGATTTGAAGGTTCAGCTGCGCGACAGGCACATTGCACGGCTCAAGAACGGCGAATGCACGGTTGAAGCGGGATTCATTTGGTCTGACATACTGACGAATCTTGAACGTGCATCGGATCACTGTTCCAACATTGCTCTATGCGTTATTGATGCGGGCAAACACAATATGAACATGCATGAATCTCTGTCCGAAATGAAGAAGGATAATCCCGCATTCGAGGACGAGTTTGACATGTACACCCGCAAGTATCGCATAACAGGCTGATAACGGAGCGACAGCATTGCCGCATTGCGGCAAAACCATATTCAATCGTTAATTTCTTCATGCATACAAAAAGCGGACGGAGGCGGAACCGTCCGCCTTTTTGTTGTGCCGCACTCCTTTTCGAAACAGCCGGAGACCGTTTGAATTTCGGCATAAAGCGGCAGTACTTAAACGAAATTAAATCAATGTCCGGATTCAATCGAAAAAGCAGGTTTTGCGGATAAATTCGCACTTCGGGCAAACGGCGGGTTTTATGCATTGCGCGGAAGGGGAATGAGGGATATAATCAATCGTGCGGTGCGGCGGAAGCGTATCTGCCCGCAAAAACATCGCATCCGCAAAACGGGTAAACGGATATAAACGAAAAGGAAGGAAGCTTTCGCTGCGGCGGGAGCAGCGGTCATAAAAACGGTTATGAAGATTAAGGCGGCTCGGAATTCAATCGAAACCGATTCATCCGGCAAAGAAAACACGGCAGTCAATGCGAACACGGCGGCGGGGGAGGAAAAGACTTTTCTCGGCACGGAACCTATCGGCAGGCTGCTGTTTAAGCTGGCTGTGCCGACGGTCATTGCGCAGCTTGTGAACATGCTTTACAACATTGTTGACAGAATCTATATCGGTCATATACCGGGTGACGGCAGTGCCGCGCTGACGGGCGTGGGCGTGTGTATGCCGCTCATACTTATCGTTTCCGCGTTTGCCGCATTTGTGGCCTCCGGCGGTGCGCCGCGCGCTTCAATAAGCATGGGCAAGGGTGATTATGACTCCGCCGAAAAAATTCTCGGCGGCTGTGTTTTGATGCAGGTTGTGATTTCCGCCGTGCTGACGGTGGTTCTGCTTGTGTTCGGCAGGGATCTGCTGCTTGCATTCGGTGCAAGCGAAAACACGATTGATTATGCGGCGGATTATATGAGCATATATGCGATAGGAACGCTCTTTGTGCAGCTGACGCTCGGCCTGAATGCCTTTATCACGGCGCAGGGCTTTGCAAAATACGGGATGCTGACGGTGCTTATCGGCGCCGCTGCAAATATCGTGCTCGATCCGATTTTTATTTTCGGTTTCGGAATGGGCGTTCGCGGTGCGGCGCTTGCAACAGTCATTTCGCAGGGGATATCCTGCATATGGGTCATTTTGTTCCTGCGCGGGGGAAAAACGGTTTTGAAGCTGAAGCGTGAAAACATACGCTTTGCTCCGCGCATTATACTTCCGTGCATCGCACTCGGGCTTGCAACGTTCATCATGCAGGCAAGTGAAAGCGTGATTTCGGTATGCTTCAATTCATCGCTGCTGAAATACGGCGGGGACATTGCCGTGGGCGCAATGACGATCCTCACAAGCGTGATGCAGTTTGCAATGCTGCCGCTGCAGGGCGTTGCGCAGGGCGCACAGCCGATTTTGAGTTATAATTTCGGGGCAAAAAATGCCGACCGTGTTAAAAAGACTTTTTTCCGTCTGCTCACCGTAAGCCTCTGCTATTCCGTCGCGCTTTGGGCTTTCGTGATGCTGGTTCCGAAAACCTTTGCCGGAATATTCAGCCCGAATCCGGAGCTTGTAAATTTCACCGGTGATGCTTTGCGAATATACTGCGGTGCGCTCTTCCTTTTCGGAATTCAAATCGCCTGCCAGATGACTTTTGTTTCCATCGGCAACGCGGGCTGCTCAATAATCGTTGCGGTTCTCAGAAAATTTGTGCTGCTCATACCGCTGATTTATATCATGCCGCAGCTGCTTGCGGATAAAACAAATGCAGTTTACGCCGCCGAACCGGCTGCCGATGCAATTGCGGTAACATGCACGGCGATACTGTTTTCAATCGAATTCCGAAAAGCCCTGAAAAAACTGAATTCGGATTCCGCAGGTGCAGCACAGCCCGCAAAGACGGACTTGCGGGTTTAGTTCTCCGAAAAAATGCTCCGCAGTAACCGATACTTTATGATAATGTGCTGACGGAATAATGTATCGATAACAAAAAGCCGCCTTCCGAAACTGTCGGTCGGCGGCTTTTGTGAACCCGATATTCTAAATAAGCTTGTTATACAAAATTTTTGTTAACTCTGATTTAGTTATGATTCAGTCAATGTTCATAGGGAGCATGAAACGAGCGACTCTTTGAGCGTTGAAAAGATGATAATCAAACTTAATATCCTCTTCATACGTAAATCCGTCCAAGTTTTTACTCAAACCTGATATTTTCCGCAATATAAGCGGCAAGCCCTGCGGCGTTGTCAACGCTGTTGGAAAGCTCAATGATAACGAACACGGGGTTGTCCTTCGTGAATGCGGCTGCGGCGGGGTTTTCGAACGCGTGGAAGCCCTTTCCGACCGTCCAGTCGTTGGGAGTGCATTCATGATAGGCGGAGGTCCAGCCGCTTTCGAAATCAGCGGAAGCTTCGCTGACGGCTTGATAATTGGATTCGGTGAAAAGGCGAACATGGTTCATGAGCGTGGCTGCGGCATAGACGCCTGCAACGCCGTCGGTCTCATAGGCCTGCTTGTCATATTCGGCGGCACATACGGCGCCGACACAATTGCCGTTTTCGTCAAGAATAAGCTTGCGCATATCCATTCCGGCGCAAAAGTCCGAAAGGGAAGCGGAAGCGCCGTCGGTTTCGGCTTTGACCGTCCAGCCCTCGGGCAGCACAAAGTTGACAGAGAAAGCGGAGGCGGAGCCTGCGGTGGGGAAAGTGACTTTCACAGGCTGACAGGCATTTGTGTACCCGCTGAAAACGGGAACTGCCGTTGCGGGCGGAGCTGTCGGGACGGCGGCGGGGGAAGCTTCTGCGGCGGGGGAAGCTTCTGCGGCGGGGGAAGCTTCTGCGGTGGGGGACTGCGGTGCGGGTGTTCCGTCAGCCGATGAGGGCTGCTTTTGGCACGCTGCAAAGGAAAAAACGGTCACGATTGCAATTGAAAATGCAGCAATTGCTGCAAGCACTTTCGCCGAGCGGCGAACGATTGAGTGGTTGTGTTGTGTCATTGTTGTTCGTCCTTTCTGAATTTCGGTCAATGGAGAAATATTCGGTTCGAACTCTCGATCCAAGTGAATTATACATCAAATCAAAAAAAAAAACGGTTTTTGCACCTTTAGAACCGAAATAACAAACTATATTTTATTAAGGCAAAACTGTTAACGGCAAATGAACCGGCATTGCCCGCGTTGTCTTTGACAGATGCGATATTTTGCGGTATAATAACGTGAATTCATGTGCCTCGCGCGGCGGAACAAGGGGAATGAACGTTCGTCCGTCGGCGCGGGGATGGAAAGGAACAAAATGATGACACAAAAAAGGTTCAATGCGCTGCTTTCAATGCTGCTTTGTGCGGCGATGCTGCTGAGCATGGTCGCTATGCTTTCGGGCTGCACTCGTTCGGGAAAAAATGATTCCCCTGCTTTGCAGCACAAAATTCTGCATTATTACAGTGAGAAAGACAGCACTTCATACTTCTTTGTCGACGGCAAAAAACTTGAAGATCGCATCGGAAGCGGCATCAGCACCTTCCTTTCGGTTGACGGCACGTCCGCAGCCGTGATCGCTGCAACGGCTCTGTATCGCGTTGATGCAAACGGAATTATTCTCGTTTACCCTGCCGCCGTAACGCGTGCGGTGCTTTCCATGGACGGGAAAAGCATCCTTTTCGCAACGGCAACGAAGGCATTTTTGTACAGCAGCGACACGGGCGAAACGACCGAGTTCGAAGGCATTGAAGCTGAAACCGTGCTGAGCCTTGCGCTTTCCGAGGATGCAAAGACAGCCGCCGTGACCGTCGGTCAAAAGGGCGGAAGGACGGCGACCTATATCTGTTCCGAAGGAAAGGCCGAAAAGAACAGCGAGGATACATATGCGGTTGCGATTTCAAACGGAGCGGAGCGCATGTATTGCCTTGAATATGTTGACGGCGAGCTGACAGGGAGGCTGCATTTTGTTCAGAACGGCAAGGATTCCGTTATCAGCACCAATGCGTCGCATTATTTTGAAGTAAATCGGGATGCAACCGAAATAACTTTTGACGTTAAATCCAAAACGCATTACAGCGCAAAGGGCAGCGAGGCAAAGCAGCTTGTTGATGCTTCCGCGCTTTCGCTTGCGGGTGCGCAGTATTCAACGATGGGCGGCAGCGAATGCACCGTTCTGCTCAAAAATGCCGGCAGCCTGTTCAACAGCATGTTCTACACCGAATACAATGCCAAGGATTCGGACGGCAACCAATTCGTTGAATACGATTTGTATTTTGTAAATTCCTCCAAAAAGGCTGTGAAGCTTGTCGGCGGTGCAACCCAATTCACCGTTCAGCCGGACGGAACAAGCGTTTACTGCGTTGTTGACAGCAGTCTTTACACCGTTTCCGCGTTCAACCCCAAAAAACCGGAGCTTGTTGAAAGCAATGTTTATGCTTTCGGTGCGGATGAAGGCTTCAAGAACGTTTATCTGACCGATATTTACGGCAATGTTCGCCTCAAAAAGGACGGCGCGGCGAAGCTTTCGGACATCATTCTGATGAACATTTCTCATTCCGCAATGATGAACAACGGCACTCTGCTTTGCATCGGGCTTTATGACAACGGAGGAACTCTTTGCAGCATTAAGGGCACCGAGAGCAAGATTCTTGACGAAAACGTTTATTATTTTGAAGTTTACGGCGATGTTGCCGCTTATTATAAAAAAGCCGGCAGCAAGGACGGGCTTTATGACGTCTATATGTCCGAAGACGGCGAGAATTTCACCCTCTGCGTTGAGCAGGCGGCAATCGGCGGCAAGGCTTCCTGACGGCTCGGCAGCGGTTTTTGAATAAAATCTGCAAAAGGGATCGGAACAGCCTGTAAAGTTTCATACAGAGAATCTGCAATCCCTTTTGCATGGCGGCAGTGTCGTGCAAAGGGGGTTTTTAAAGCAAAAGATTCTGCTTTTGAAATTTATTTACGTAATCAGAAACAGTTTTTTAAAATATATTGAATTTGGGTGCAATATTTTGCGGTCGCCGTGCATTAACATGGCAAAAGGAAGGAAAGGAGAAACAAAATGCTGATATTAAGTGCAATTAATCCGGAACAGGCACTTTCCGACGATGAAGCGGAGCTTATGGAACTTGACCTTGCCGCTGTTGCAGCAGGCAGCACGGAAGCGTTGGAACGACTCTATAACACGGCTAAAGCGGCGGTATACAGCTATTCTCTTTCCGTTTTGAGGAACGTTCAGGATGCGGAGGATGTTCTGCATGACTGCTTTGTGAACATCTTCACCGCTGCGGCGGGTTACAGGCCGCACGGCAAACCCATGGCATGGATAATCACCATTGCTAAGAACCTCTGCTTTGCAAGGCTGCGGCAGTACAATCGACAGGAACAGCTTCCCGATGAGGACTGGAGCGAGATGCTGGCGGACAATGCCGGGCTTTCAAATGAGGACAGGCTCGTTTTGCGGGAATGCCTCGGCAGGCTTTCCGAAGAGGAGAACAGGATCGTTGTTCTTCACGCCGTGGCAGGGTTCAAGCACAGGGAGATTGCTTCCGTTACGGGAATGCCGCTTGCAACCGTTCTTTCAAAATATCGCAGGGCAATCGCGAAGCTCCGCGAAAACCTTCAATAACAAAGGAGAGAAACAACCATGAAACACAACGAACAGGAAATCAAGGCGATGGTCAAAAAGGCATATTCGGCGGCAACCCCCGATGTGCTTGAGTCCGTACTCTCCGACTGCAAAAAACTGAAAGGAAGAGTCACACCCATGAAAAAGAAAAACTATCTCAAAAGCATCATTGCGGCGGCAGCCGCGGTAGTGTTCGTGCTTGCAGGCGTTATCGGCTTCGGCACATATCAAAAGGCAAACAAAATCGTTTCAACCGTTGCGCTGGACGTTAACCCCGGCATTGAGATCACAATCAATGCAAAAGAAAAGGTGCTTGACGTTAAAGCGATGAACGATGACGCAAAAAAAGTTATCGGCGACATGAACTTTAAAGGCAGCGATCTGGATGTTGCCGTGAACGCGCTTATCGGCTCGATGCTGCGCTGCGGTTATCTGAGCGAAATCACAAACTCCATCCTTGTCAGCGTTGACAGCAGCGATGCGGCACAGGGCGAAGCCCTTCAAAAGCGAATTGCGGCTGAAATCGAGGCGATTCTGAATCAGAACGGCGGCGGTTCGGTTCTGAGCCAGACCGTGAGCCACGATGCAGAGCTTGAGAAGCTTGCGGCGGAATACGGAATCACCCTCGGCAAAGCGAAACTGATTCAGCAGATCACGAGCGCAAGCCCGCTGTATACCTTTGAATCCCTTGTTTCCCTTTCCATCAACGACCTGAACCTGCTCATGAACTCCGGCAAACTTAACCTTGGCGGAATTGACCGCAGCGGCACTCCCGCAAGCGGCGCATATATCGGCGAAGAAGCGGCAAAGCGCATTGCATTCGAACATGCGGGCGTTGCCGAAAGCGAAATCACCGAATATGAGTGCGAAATGGACTATGAGCACGGCAGAATGGTTTACGATATTGAGTTCAGCGGCAGCGACAGCACGAACGGCGGTTATATCGAATATGACTACCATATCGATGCCGAAAACGGTGAGATTCTGAAGTATGACTTTGAACACGATGATGACCATCATGCAACCCCCGCGCCCGGCAGCGAATACATCACAAGTGAAGAGGCGATCGCATTCGCTCTTGAACGCGCAGGTCTTGCACGCAATCAGGTAACGAACCTGAAAGCTGAATTTGAAACCGAACACGGCGTTGCGTTCTACGAAGTTGAATTCGATGCAAACGGCTACGAATACGAAATCAAAGTTAACGCAGCGGACGGCAGCATACTGAAGTTTGACAGGGATTATGACGATGACCACAACCACGGCGGTCATCACGAAAACCCCACGGCAGCACCCACGGCAGCACCCACTCAGGCTCCCTCCGAAAGCTATATCGGCACGGAGCGCGCAAAGCAGATCGCTTTCAACCGTGCAGGCGTTTCCGCAAGCCAGGTAAAGAACCTCAAGGTTAAGCTCGATACGGACGACGGCAGGGCGATTTACGAAATTGAGTTCGATGCGAACGGCTATGAATACGATGTTGATGTTGACGCAGTGAACGGCAATGTTGTTGACTTTGACAAGGATGCGATTGATGACGATGACGACGAACCCAAGCCCACTCCCGCACCCGCAGGCGATTATATCGGCGCGGAGCGTGCAAAGAAGATCGCTTTCAACCGTGCAGGCATTTCCGCAAGCCAAGCCGAAGAGCTTGAAGTTGAGCTTGAGCGAGAGGATGGCAGGATGGTTTATACCGTTGAGTTCAAGGCCGGCGGTTATGAGTACGAAGTTGAAATCGATGCGCTGACCGGTGAAATTCTTGACTATGACGTTGAAAGGGACTGATGCGGCAGGTTTTAGCTTGAAAAAGCAGGAAGTATAACCCGAGCCGAAGCAACAAAACAATAAGGATGCGTCAGTATGGAACGGCAAAGGCTGCCGAAGCGGCCGATGCCGTTCCGTTTTTTGCTGCAAATGCTCCGATGTGAATGCTCCGAATGATTATATGCGGTCAAATGCGGGGCACAATCACTTGAAAATAAACAAAGGCGGCGGAACGCTGTATAAAGAGAACGTTCCGCCGCCGGACAGTATTCAATTTTGTCAAGTCAGAAACCGAACCCTCGCTGCGCGGCAGGTGTTCAGCCGGCGTAAAGCTTATCTGTCGGGTTCAATAAGGCCGAAGTTGCCGTCTTTTCTTGCATAAATGACGTTGATGCGATCGGTTTCGGCGTTGGTGAAAACGAAGAAGCTGTGTCCGAGAAGTTCAAGCTGAAGCATGGCTTCTTCAACACTCATGGGTTTCATGCTGAACCTTTTCACGCGGACAATATGCGGACCCTCGTCCTCATCGTCGTAATCATCGTATTCGGGGGAAGCGTCGTCATAGCGGAGAGATTTCTCAAGCCGCGTTTTGTGGCGGTGAATCTGCTTTTCAAGCTTTGCAATAACGTTGTCGATAGATGCATACATATCGCCGGTGGATTCTTCTCCGCGAATGATGCCGCCCTGATAGGGGATGGTAACCTCAACAATGTGACGGTTTTTTTCGACGGCCATGGTGATAAGAACCTCGGTATCCTCGGGAAAATAACGTTCGAGCTTTGCGATTTTTTTAAGAGCCAAATCACGCAGATATTCGGAAACCTCAATGTTTTTGCCTGTAATCGTGACCTTCATGGTAATGTACCTTCCTTTCAACGGATGCTGCCGCATACGCTGCAAAATGCTGCAATGTTTCTGCGGCTGCACACTCTTTTCTTGGGAATGCATCGAACGAGTTGATTTTTGGGAAAAGAATTCGGGTTCGGGTTTGTTCGTGCCGTTTCCCTCGTTGACCTTCTCCTGAAAAGCAACCCTTACTCGGCATTTCCTTAGGTGCAGATATATTATACAGGAAGAATGCGAATTTGTACAGTACTTTTTTTGTATCTTTTGGCAAAAAAATGTGAATTATTCGGTTCATTCTCCGCAAAGCCGCAAAAATGGGAGGAAAAACGCCTGCCGGACTGCAAAAATCTTAATACGGACATTTTTTTGAAATTGCCCATATACGCTGCTGCGGCACAATGCGAGTGCTGTATATGAAACCTGCGGATAAGGACCGGTCACGGAAGCAGGCAAACCGAACATAATATATCGAATTAAATAAATTTTTTACGTCCGTCCTGTGTTGACTTTGATGTCTTGTGCAGTTATAATAAGATTAGTATGGGTCTTGCCGAAAAAGAAAACAAAGGTCAGTTAATTTAATGAAATTTCGCGTTAAAAGCACATTGAAATACTCCGTACAGAGAATGACTCCGACTAAGGCTGTTCGAATTGCGCTGCTTGTGATAAGCGATGCGCTGATACTTAATATTGCTTCTTTTTTGGCACTTTGGGTCAGGTTTGAATTCCATTTCGAACAGCTTGTCCGTGAGACGGAATATTTAAACAATATCCTCCGTTTCGCACCGTATTACACGGCGTTCGGACTCATTGTTTTTGCATTGTTCAAGCTTTACACAAGCCTTTGGCAGTTTGCTTCAATAGACGAATTTTTAAAAATAATCCTTGCGTGTTTTATTGTTGATGCCGGGGGCTATGCGGGAATGCATTTGATGCATCTCGGCATTCCGCGCAGTCATCCCGTGCTGAACGGAATATTCCTTGTAATAATGATAACCGGTGTGCGTTTTTCATACAGATTTATGCGCCAATACAGGCGGGCAAACAACAGCTGCAGGCGGACGATGATAATCGGCGCGGGGCAGGCAGCGACGGTTGCCCTGCGGGAGTTCCGCGCAAGCACACATTCCGAAAACAAAGTCGTTTGCCTTATCGACGATGACAAATCAAAATGGGGACAATATCTTCTCGGCGTTAAGGTTGTCGGCGGACGCGGCGACATTCTCGGCGCTGTCAAAAAATACGATATTGACGAGATTATTATGGCAATGCCGTCGGCAAGCATCCGTATGCGCAGCGAAATTCTGGATATCTGCAAGGACACCCCGTGCAGGCTTAAAACGCTTCCGGGTATTTTTCAGCTTGCAAACGGCGAGGTCAGCATCAATAAAATCCGCAATGTTGAAATTGAGGATCTTCTCGGGCGCGAGCAGGTTCGCGTTGACCTTACCGATATTTGCGGCTATGTCGGAGGCAGAGTGGTCCTTGTTACGGGCGGAGGCGGCTCAATCGGAAGCGAATTGTGCAGGCAGCTTGCCGCGCATGATCCCAAAACGCTGATTATTTTTGATATTTACGAGAACAATGCGTACGATATTCAACAGGAGCTGCGTGCGGCGCATCCGGAGCTTGAGCTGATTGTTCTTATAGGTTCGGTTCGCGATAAACAGCGTGTCCGAGATGTTTTTTCAAAATATCGTCCGGAGCTTGTTTTTCATGCAGCGGCGCACAAACACGTTCCTTTGATGGAAACAAGTCCGAATGAAGCTGTTAAAAACAATGTTTTCGGCACGCTGAATGTTGCGCTTGCGGCAGATGAATTCGGAGCGCGCCGAATGCTGCTTATCAGCACCGACAAGGCCGTTCGACCGACGAATGTGATGGGCGCAAGCAAACGCATATGTGAAATGATAGTTCAAAATATCAACAACCATTCAAAAACGGAGTATGTTGCCGTTCGCTTCGGCAATGTTCTCGGCTCGAACGGTTCGGTGATTCCGCTCTTCAAAAAGCAGATTGAAAAAGGCGGACCCGTCACGGTCACGCACCGCGACATAATTCGCTATTTTATGACGATTCCTGAAGCGGTCGCGCTTGTTCTTCAGGCGGGCGCATACGCAAAGGGCGGAGAGATTTTTGTTCTTGACATGGGAAAACCCGTGCGCATTGACGATCTTGCACGGAACATGATACGCCTTTCCGGCTTTGAGCCGGAGCGCGATATTCAAATTGTCTACACCGGCCTGCGCCCGGGTGAAAAGCTTTACGAGGAACTGCTTTTGGATGAAGAGGGCATCAAAAAGACTGACAATGCACTTATATATATCGCAAAACCGATAGTGTTTGACGAGGAGGCTTTTGCCGAGGGCATGAAACGCCTGCGTGAAGCCTGCAATGCGGAAAACACGGGGAATGCGGCGGACATCCGCGTCATTGTGAAGTCAATTGTGCCGGAGTATCACGAGAACAAAATGCATTGATAAAACGGAATCGGAACAAAATTGAGCAATAACAAACAGAAACCCGAAAGTGTTAAGTTCGGGTTTCTGTTTTCGATATTAAATTTCTGTTAAGCAGGCATTGATTTGAAAAAGCTCAGCTTCTCAGCACCTTTTCGATATAGGAGCGGAGCATATCGCAGTCGCTCTTCTGCACGGTTCGGGTCGTTTTGCCGCGTGCGAGAAGCTGATTGCCGCCGCCTTTTCCGTTCATGATGCAATTGACGGCGGTGCAAAGTTCGCGCATGCTGAGCTTTATCGCCGCATCTTCCGTGCATGCCATGCAGTAATCGGTTCCGCCGGCATTCGGCGCAAACAAAAGTGAAACGCAGGGCACGGTGCTGTCTTTTTTACAAAGCTCGTCCGCCGTGAGCTTTAAATCGTTGGCGGTTGAGCCGTCCATAACGGAGCATACCACGGCGATGCCTTTTATGCGTTCCGCCGTTGAAAGCAGACTGACGCTCTCGGCAGAGGCAAGACGGCGGCTTTTTTCGCGCAGCTCGCTTTTTGAAGATGCAAGCTCGTCTGCCTGTTTGCGAATTGCGGCGGGCAATTCCTCGCGGGAGGTTGAATACTGCTTTGCAAGCGCGGAAACGATGTTTTGAACCGTGCGCACTGCTGCGGTAGCTCTGCCTCCGCAAACGAACCAAAGCCGCGTTCCTCCCTTGTAATGCTGAGCATCGGTGAACAGAATCGTTCCGACACCGCCCGTTGCCGCAAGATGCGTGCCGCAGCAGGTACAGGAATCGATTTTTCCGTTGTCGATATAAACAATTCGTACAGCTTTTGCGGGCAGCACGGGTTCGCAAATGTTATTTTGGGGTTTGTCGGATTTTTTATTCTTATCGTTTCCGACAGCTTTATCGGATTTTTTCCGCAGAGTGCGTGTTGACGCATCCTCCGGAGTCGTAACTTCCGTATGCACCGACAGATTTGCACGCACGGCAGCATTTGCAGCACGCTCAAGTTCCTCAAGCTGAGCCTGCTCAAGAGGAATATCGAAATCTATCGTGCAGTAATCCGCTGCCATGTGAAAACCAACGTTCACCGCACCGAACAGCTTGTTCGCAAGCCCGGAAACAATATGTTCTCCGGTGTGCTGCTGAGCATGGTCAAGGCGGGTGTCAACGTCAAGTACTACACGAACGATTGTTCCCACAGGAATTTCAGCATCACAAAAATGAACAACGCTGCCGTTTTCGGTGCGGGCATCGGAAATGCGAACGGTCTGCTCCGCTGCGGAGTTGTCGGGTCTGAAAACAATCGAACCCCTGTCGGCAGGCTGCCCGCCGCCTTCGGGATAAATCATTGTTCTGTCAAGTATGATTTTGTACGCGCCGCTGCGCTCATCTTTTTCACAGGAGAGCACCGTCGCACCGCATTCGGTGATAATGGGAGTCGAGTAATAAAGCAGTTCGGTCATTTTGAGTCACTTCCTTTAAGTTGGTAATATACAAAAATACTGTTAATAAAAATATATTTATTTTCGGTTCTGTTCCTTAAAAAAACGATGCCGCAATCGTGCAGCCGAACCGAAAAGGCGCAGAAGAGCGGGACGCAGCGGGAACAGAAGCCGCCACAGCGCGGCGGGGATTCTGTATGCGGGGGAATTAAAATCAAGCTTGTGTCCGCCGCGTATGCGTGCTTCGGCAATGCCGAGGAGTTCGCCCGTTCGTTCGGATTCATCGGAATCGTTAATACGGCTTGAATCATTCGGCTGTTCCGACTGCTTTGAAAGCGGAATAAGCCGCAAAGGGTTCTGCGGAGAGGCAAAAGCATCAAACCCGCGGTTGCCGTCGCCGGCGGTCACAACACGATTTCCCTCAATGCGCATTACACGGTGCAAAATGTATTTGCCGGAAATGCAGAAAAGGATGATGTCCCCGCGTTTCGGTTTTTCAATCGTCACGGAGGAGCAGGGGCGTATGCAAACGGAATCCCTTCCCGCGCGGAAAAGCGGGAACATGCTGTTCCCCGTCACACGAAAACACACATTTCGCCCTGCAAGAAGTTTTTTTCGCACAATTGAAAAAAACTCGGCGGCGGGCAGAATTTTCGGCACGGGTTGCTGAACGGAATCTGTCGGGTATTGTTGATGCTGCGAATCCATTCTGCTGTCTCCTTTTGCTGTTTGCGCAGGATGTATGCAAAAAACTGCAAAGCTGCGCCGTACAGCAAAGCATATAGCAAAAACATTTGGTTATCAAGGCAGGCACTGTAATTTTTGTGTCAAAAACCCGCCGCGGTGTTAAACTGCGGCGGGCATGACGGAACTAAGTTCGATATTCGTCGAACGCGAATGGATTATTTTGCAGGTTCGGTATCAGCGTTATTGCCGCCGAACCACTTTGAAAACAGGTCACGGAGGAACTGCGCAACATCTTTGAAGAAATTGCCGATGTCTTCAAGGGTTTGCTTTGCGCCCTCGGTGAATTTCTTCCAACCGGTTGCTTTGCGCGTTGCATCGGCAAGGCCGTAGGCGCGTGCGCGCAGCTGTTCAACGTCGAGACCCTCAAGCGTTCTTGCAAGGGTCAGAATCTGGCTGATTTCGGTTTCGGTAAGCGAAACATCGTTGTCGTCGGCAATTTCACGAATTTTCTGCTTGACTTCATCATCGGTCATCTTCTGAGTTTCGTCAAGAATCTTTTTCAGCTCGTTAATCACTTCGGTCGCTTCATCGGAGCCGATCATTTCGGCAAGCTGACCGGTTGCAATAAGCTCATCAACGCCCGCCATTTTTGCGTATTCGCTGAGGATGTTGCCGGTGAGGCTTTCATATGCCTTATAGACGCCTGTCAATGCTGCCGTGCCGCTGACAACGCTGGGGGAAGCAACAATAATTTTTGCGTCCGTGATGCCGACGGTGGTAAGGACGTTGCGGTACATTTCCTCGGTGCAGAAGTCAACATTGTAAGTCTTGATGTCAAGACCGCTGCCCGCGGGCATTGCGCAGATGTAGATGCTGGAGATGGAACGCTGCCCGATTTGTCCGGAAGGAATCTTACCTTCAAAATAGAGGCGTTCTTCAGCGTTGGTAACGGTCAGGATGCGGTTTTCGTCAACTTCACCCTGAATGCCGAACATGCCGATAACCTGGCTGCGTTGTTCATCGGTCAGATCCGCACCGAAAACAATGCGGTAGTCGCCGTCCTCCATTGCAAAAGCGGAATTTGCAGCGCCGAAAATGCCGACAGTGAACAGCAGAGCAAGTACAAGGCTCAAAATGCGTTTTTTCATATTCTTTCTCCTTTCAAAAATAAAGCCTTTCGTGAATGCATCAAACGATTTCGGATCGCCGGCCGCCCGAAATGAGCACGGTTCCGACGCATCCGTATTGCATTCCGATAATACTATAACATAATATGCCCGCAATATCCAGTCATCCCGTGCGGAAAAAAGCGGCAAAATCGCCGTATTCACGGCTTTGTTGCAAAAATGTACAAAAAAAGTATACATTTGACCTGAAAAACACGGCGGCGGACGGATTTTGACCGCGAAACAACTCACAATTCAAATATATTTATGAAAAATCAATCCGCTTACTGAAAAATACTGTATAATTAAGAATGTAATTGCCCGAACGCATTCGGAAAGGGGTACAGTCGGGCAAAAAACTGATAACGACTTATACATCAGGAGGACTCCAATGGAGAAGAACAGCGGCTTCGCAACGAAGCAGATACATACAGGCAAAATCGAAATTCCCGGCATTGCGCCGCTTGCAACGCCTATTTTCCAAACCTCGACTTTTGAATTTGAAACCACGGCTCAGGGCGCACACCGCTTTGCGGGTGAGGAAGCGGGCTATATCTACACCCGTCTCGGCAATCCCAACACGACAAAAATCGGCGAAAAGCTTGCTGCTCTTGAACATGCCGAAGCGGGCATGGCAATGGCAAGCGGCATGGGCGCGGTAACAACCGTTATGTGGACCGTGCTCCATGCGGGAGACCATCTGCTTGCGGATGACGCGCTTTACGGCTGCACTTTCTCCTTCTTTACCCATGGGCTGACCCGCTACGGCGTTGAAGTCACCCTTGTTGATTTCGAGGATCTCGATGCCGTTCGCGCTGCGATTCGTCCCAACACAAAGGCTTTCTATTTTGAAACGCCCACGAACCCGAACCTCAAGCTCATTGACATTGCCGCAATCTCCAAGATCGCGCATGAGAATTGCCCCGACGCAAAGGTTATTGTTGACAACACGTTTGCAACACCTTACCTCCAGCGTCCCCTCGATCTCGGTGCGGATGTTGTTATCCACAGCGCAACCAAGTATCTTAACGGTCACGGCGATGTTATTGCGGGCATGGCGGCAGGCACAAAGGAATTCATCGATGAGTGCAACCTGTTCGGCCTTAAGGATATGACCGGTGCGGTTCTCGGGCCGTTTGAAGCTTTCCTTATCGACCGCGGTCTCAAAACTCTTGATATCCGCGTTAAAAAGCATTGCGAGAACGCGATGCGGGTTGCGACCTTCCTTGAAGGCCATCCCATGGTAAAGCACGTTATCTACCCCGGCCTTGAGAGTCATCCCCGTCACGAGCTTGCAAAGAAGCAGATGCACGGCGGCTTCGGCGGCATTATCACCTTTGAGCTGAACGCAACCCGTGAGCAGAGTGCGGAATTTGTAAATTCCCTCAAGCTCTGCACCATTGCAGTCAGCCTCGGCGATGCCGAAACCCTCATTGAGCACCCTGCAACCATGACCCACAGCACCTACACTCCCGAGGCTCTTGAGCAGGCAGGCATCGGCGAAAGCATGCTGCGCCTCAGTGTCGGCCTTGAGGATGCGGAGGATATTATTGCGGATCTTAAAGCGGGTCTTGACAACCTTCAGAAATAAGCTGTCGCTTTTGTCTGATTAAATCCGAAAGCACATGCACCCCGCCCGGGCGGAGGGATTCCGCCGGGGTTCGGGGTGCTTTTTTGTGCGCATACGGCAGATGAAGGGCGTTGTTCAAAAAAATTTCGGCCGAGAGCAAAATGTTTACAGTTTCGTAACAAATTCCCGATGAAAATGTGCTATCATTATTGTCGAAGGGAATGAACCCGCGGAAACGGCGGAGGGAAGCATGGTGAAAAAAGTGATGAAGTCGAACGAAAAAAGAGCCGTTAAGGCTGAAAATGCCGAACGCAGGCACCGCAATTTGATTCTTGCGGCTGTTGCGCTTACGGCGGCTGTTGCAATTGTGTCACTCGTTCTTTTCATAAGAACGGCATCGCAGCTCAAACGCGGCGCAAACGAAGAAGAAAGGACGGATATTCCCGTGCTCATCGGGAATATTAACAGTGACGGCGGGGCGGAGCAGCTTTACGGCGGCGAACCCTGTGCAGTTCGGCAGAACCTTCCGAAAGAACCGGCTCTGCTTGCACGGAACAGTTACTGAATACTGAGCAATAATCGGATGTCAACCCCTTGCAAACGCCGTACAGCGGGCGAAAGCCCGTGAATACGGCGTTTTCCGGCAAAAGCGAGGATGATAAAAATATATTGCATCCGTCCTTGCGGCTCATGCGGTAAATATGTTGCGGAAAAGTTTTGAATATGCTATAATTCGGAGCGAAAATTGAATATGCCTTATCAAGAGTGGCAGAGGGAACGGCCCGGTGAAGCCACGGCAACCTGTTTAATGCGAAAGCTTTTCACAAGGTGCCAAATCCGACGGCATTGCCCGGCGCAAACTTTTTTTGTTGAGCTGCGGCTGCCGGGAGATGAGAGCGCAAAGTTAAAACGGGTTTCCGTGCGATGTTCCGACAGGGTTCATCGCATTTTGTTTTTCTTTTGCAAAGGCATGGAAAGGATAAAATATGAACAATAACGAAGTACAGAAGCGGCTGTTTACCTCCGAATCCGTAACAGAGGGGCATCCGGACAAGGTCTGCGACAATATCGCAGACGCCGTGCTTGATGCAATGCTGCGCAATGACCCGAATTCGCGCGTTGCCTGCGAATGCTGCGCAACAACGGGCATGGTAATGGTAATGGGCGAAGTTACCACAAACTGCTATATAGACATTCCGAAGCTCGTTCGCGATGTTGTGCTTGAAATCGGCTATGACAAGCCCGAATACGGCTTTGACGGCCATACCCTTGCGGTTATCAGCGCAATAAACGGACAATCCCCCGATATTGCAATGGGCGTTGACAAGAGCTTTGAAGCAAAACACGGCGACACCGACTCCTATGATATCGGTGCGGGCGATCAGGGAATGATGTTCGGATATGCCTGCGATGAAACTCCCGAATGTATGCCGCTGTCCATCAGCCTTGCGCATAAGCTGACCCGCCGCCTGACGGAAGTTCGCAAGAGCCGTCATCTCGGCTATCTCCGTCCGGACGGCAAGAGCCAAGTCACCGTTGAATACGACGAAAACGGCAAGCCTGTCCGCATTGACACAATAGTCATTTCCACACAGCACGATCCGGATATCGACATGGAGCATCTGCGCCGTGACGTTATCGAAAACGTCATTCGTCCCGTTATTCCCGCAGAGCTTGTTGATGCGGAGACAAGAATTTTTGTAAACCCCACGGGAAGGTTCGTCATCGGCGGACCGCAGGGCGATTCCGGCCTGACCGGCAGAAAAATAATCGTTGATACCTACGGCGGCGTCGGAAGACACGGCGGCGGCAGCTTCTCCGGAAAGGATCCCACAAAGGTTGACAGGTCCGCTGCCTATGCGGCACGTTATGCGGCAAAGAATATCGTTGCACAGGGCTATGCAAAACGCTGCGAAATTCAGCTTGCCTATGCTATCGGCGTTGCAAAACCCGTCTCCGTCCGTGTTGACACTTTCGGAACGGGAACAATGCCCGATGCAGAGCTTGAAAAGATGCTGCTTGCAAGTTTCGATTTCCGTCCCGCCGCAATCATTGAAAAGCTTGACCTTCGCCGCCCGATTTACAAAAAGACAGCGGCATACGGCCATTTCGGAAGGGATGACGCCGATTTCCCGTGGGAAAAGGTTGATTTGCAGTTTGTGAAATGAGTTTGCACAAAGCAATTGCTGCCGGTTTTGCAGCGAGTTTTGCAGAGAAATGAACGCTGAGTATTGCGCCGGTTCAGTGCCGTGGTATTCTTTTTAACCGAAATTGAAATGAAAAGGGATTGCCGCAGAGTTTGTGCGGCGATCCCTTTTTGATGCGATATATAAATGTGGAAAAAAGATTTATATCAAAAAATTTACAGTTCCTGAAAATACGACACGATCCGTCCCAAAGTATCATCGCTGATTTCATCGGGAACCAGAATCCCCTCCTCGATATAACGCTTCGCGCCGGAAGAGGCATTGACGATTTCGGCGAATTCCTCGCTTGCCGCATATTGGCTGACTGCCGCAAGATACATTGTTGTTGAAACGCTGTAAGCGCTGTTTTCATCGTTTACAATTTTGCTGATTTTTTGCGCACAGGCGGCCGCAAGCTCATTGGCCTGTTTTGCCGTCAGGCTGTTTAGAATCTCCGGCATGCAAAGCATGGCTTCAAGATAGCGGAGCCTGATGCAGCCGACGCTGTCGCGTGCTTTCTGCTCGTCAAGGTCATAAAGTTTATATAGCCTTATAAGGCTTTCGGCAGCGTCCGGCCGGGTCATCAGCTCGCGTATGCCGTTATAGTCGCTGCGTACGTTCTCCATACCGTCCTGCATTGTGTCAAAAAGCATAAAATCAATAAACAGGTTATAGTTCATGCAATAAAGCACAAGCTCGTCGGTTGAAACGGTTTCGAGAATGTCCGCCGGAATCTGGGAAACTTCGCGCATCTGCACGGCGTCCTCAAGTGCGTCCCACTGCTCCGGAGTATCGTCCGGATTTATGCTCGAAACGTATTTTTTTTCATCGGTTTTTTTGTTAAGGTATCCTTCGGGAACGGGAAACCAAAATTCGGAGGAACCGTCGTCCTCATCCTTGGCAGGTTCATCCTGCGGGTCGGAATGCCGAGTTTCGTATTCGACATAATGCTTCCGCGCATTGCGCCCGATTGCCGCATAACTCTTTTTTGGCAGTGCCAAGGCAAGAGTGAATGCTGCTGCTGCCAGTATGCATATGCATACAATGATCGCTCTTTTCTTTTTCATTTGAATAAATCCTTTCCGTGTCGACAATATCGCGTCTGACAACTGCTTTTAAATAATAACAGATTATTTTTTAGACGCCAAGTCTGAAACCAAACAATATATATACAATAAACGCAATCAGGTAAATGCATCGGCAGGACTCCGGGAATCGGCTTTAAACGGATCGTGCGAAAAAAGGCCGCAGATTTGAGCCTTTTTTCACACAATCTATCGGGGAAGCTTCGGCTAAAGGTTGTTTATCAGAGCGCTTTATTCACTTGTGATTGAGTTCACAACCTCGGACATCTTTCCGAAATCGAAAGATTGAACGATCTCCACAGCTTCACTGCGTGAATTGTAAACGGTCAAAATTTCAACAAGGAAACCGTCAATATCCGCCCAGAACGTAACGGCATCATCGGAAACATCCGTATCGTTAACAATATAGAGTCTGCGTATTTTGTCCGAACCGGTCGGAATTATTTGCGTAACGTCCTTTGACTTGATTTTGCCGTTGAGCAGTGTTTCCGAATCGGCGGAAAGCCCCTCAAAAATCGTGAAGTAACCGTGCCCTTTATCAAAGAGGTACACAAGGGTAAAACGCCCGAATGTGGGGTAATAATCCATGTAATGCGGTTTATACTTCGGGTGGGTCGGGAAGGGAATCCTGTCAAAGCGTTCCAACAGATCGGACAGCTCCGCCTTGTTGCGGACGCCGCAGCAGCGGCGGATTCCACGCTCTTCAATGTAGCTTTCAACCTTGCTCTCATCCAGCTTCACGGATGCAAAAAATGCCTGCATTTCTTCAACACTGCGGAACTCAATGCTGTCGGGGGGAACTTGATGACCGGCTTGCCATTCGGTCGGTTGTGCGGTCGGCTGCGCGGTCGGTGTCGTTTCCGTTTTGTGAACGGAAGAACATGCAAGCGCCGAACAGATGCATACAACAAGTATTGCTGCGATGAAAAGATAATGTTTTTTCATAGTTATATTCCTTTCCGTATTTATAACTGCCGCCCGCAATGATTGCAGAAAGAACTTGCTTCGGCGGGGGAGCAGCGTGCTCCCCCGTTCTGAGATTATTGCTGCTTTTTTGGTGCAGCTTTGGGTTTTGTTCCGAAAATCACACGAACCGAAGCTTACCTGCCGGCATATTGTGCAAAGGTTATGAGCCTGCAATGCTGAAGTCGGTTCAGAAAATCGTTTTCAGGCTGATTTATAATGATAAACACCGCATGGGAATCGATGTTTGTAACATAACGGGAAGTGTTGTAGCGAGTGTCGTGTTCATCCTTTTCCGTCACATAAGCAAGGAAAGGAAGCGTTGAATCCGCATCGCAGGAAATCAACGAATAAACGCTGCTGTTCTCATATTTTTTGAGTTCTTCTGCGGGCAGGCTTTCGGTAACAATAATGGTTACAGACATGCAGCAGATGTCTTCATCGGCTCTGCTGTACCATATGGTGAACGCGTTGTTGTCGAAACGCAGGCTTGACATGTAATATTTATATCCGCTGAAGTCAGGCAAAGCAACATTGTCGAGCAGGCTGATAATGCGCTCTGCGTCTTCCTTGCTGTCAACGCCGTTCATATCAAAACCATGTGAATGCATGAATTCGGAAAATTCATCATCGGGGAGGTCAACGGATGCGCCAAAGTCATGGTATTCCTGAAGACTTTGGAAACTGATCATTGCGGGAGGTTCGCCCGAGTCATTCGGAGCAGCCGTGTTTTCCGCACCGCTTTTCGGCATTTCGGGGTCATCCGGGTTTTGGGCAGGCTTGCTGCACGCAAATGCAAAAGCAAGCAAAAGGGCAAGAAGGGTGAGAGATATTTTTTTCATAATTCCTCCATTAATGATAGTGTGTGTCGTCGTCGGGGGTGTCATTTCAAACGGCTGCGCTCGGAGAAGAAGTTTCACGGGGACAATATGCCGAACATTGTTCCGTGACGTCCGAACCGGTGAAATGATTTCCGCTGTCGTTTGACTGCGGAAGCCTGCTTGGCGGAGAATGCATCGCCTCCCTCAAATGTGATGACTATATTATACCGTATTACCTATCGTTGTCAAGATAAAAAATCATTTATTCTTTACGTCGAAACACAAACAAAAACAGCCTCCGCAAGTGCATAAAATTTGCGGAAGCTGTTGATTTTTTGCGTTTTAGTTGAAAGCGGAAACGCCTGCGGAACGAGTGCTCCGTGAAAACGCCGTGGGAATATATTTGCAGAAAACATACGCCTTATGCAAACATAAACCGTTCGGAGTTTTCGGTTTATTCGCCGAGGGCATCCTCCCAACGGGGAGTGTTCCAGCCGGTTGTGTCGAAGTATTGGCGAATCTTATCGCTCATGTATCGGAGCTTTGCGTAAAGATGCGGATATTCCGAAAGCTCACTGCCGAAGAAACCCGTCATTGCATATTCCATGATTCGGGCGCGATCCTCGCGTTCATTGGTTTTTGCATAACCGTCGATGAAATAGCAGTCCTTGGGTTTTGTCGAGCCGAAATAAGTGTAATCACCCTCGTTCAGAATGCTTTCGGCAGGATCAAAGATGTATTGGAAGCCGTCGGGGTTCAGCTCGGCCCATTGAACAACATCGAATTCGCCGTAGTTGATGCTTGTGATATGATCCTCCGTTGCGTGCCAGATCTCGTGGCAATAGGTGCCGACAAGCCCTTCGGAGAAAATGTCTACATAAATATTATGCCACAAAGAGTTTTGCACGCTGTAGCCGATCATGTTGAAATTGCTTTCAAACCCGCCGACAAGCATTATGCGTATGCCGCCGTCACCGAATTCCGAACGAAACTGCGGGAAAAAGCCCGCGGGATAGAGCGAAAGAGCTTCTTCGAGAGAATCGAGTGCCGCGTTTATTGATGCGGCTTCGTCTGCAAGATCCACTTGATCGGTTGTGGTCGTCGGGTACTCGGCAAAAGTACATGCGGGCAGACACTGGGAGGAGAGCAGGATGCGCACCCCGTATTTTTCGGAAATTTCATCCGCACGGCTGCGCACTCCCTGAAGATTTTCGGGGAGGCTGCTGCCGTTCACGGCGGACCAATAATCCTCGGCAATGTATTCGTTGACGGTGAGCATGGATTCAGCCGGTTCGGTGCCGTCAATAACGGAATAATCAAGCACGGACGGAGAAATCAGGTTAAATTCAAATTGTGATTCAACGTAACTCACCGCTATGATTCCGCCGATGTTCGGCATGAAGCACTGTGCAAGAAGCTCATGCTCGATGCCGTATTGGGTAAGGTCGCAGCACTCAAGCGCGCTGCCGAGCCTGAACAAAGCGGGGGAATTTCCGGATGTTACGATGCAGTCCGAATAGGGAACGGGGTAAAGCTCGGTTTCGCCGCCGGGCAGCAGGGAGGCATCCGCAAAAACAAAACTGCCGTCGGCGGAATATGTAACATCGTATCCGCCGGCATCGGTGTTGTATTTAAAGAAATAAACATCCGAATCCTCGGTGAAATGCGGAATGAACGAGTCGGAGGAAATCATTGAGAATGAATTTGAACCAAGGTCGAGCAGAGCCGTTCCGCAAAGCATTGTGTCCGGGGAAAGAAAAGCATCCAAAAACAGTTTGTCCTCGGTCGGGTGTATGTCAACAAGCGAATTGAACCGCAGGTTGAATGCGGCTTCCACGGGGGAGACTTTGCCGGTTTCGATATTCATGCTGCACAGCACGGAATCCTTAAGAAAATAGTATTCTGTCAAATCATGCGAAAACTGACCGTAAATCGTTTCAACATCGAAACGTTTCTTTTGATTCAAATCGGAATCGAAAAGGATCCACTCGTTTTCGTCAGCGTTGAATGCGGCAAAGGTGTCGTCCGGAAAGATTTCGTCCGAAACGGACCAGTTTCCGTCAATCGTTACGGACTTTATGACACTGTCCGAAACAATATCGACGGTTGTGAACATTGTTTTTTTGCTTTCGTAATCACTTTGGCAGGCAAGTGCGCCGCTTTGTCCGAACGGATGCAGCACGGGAAGCAGGGATGTATCAAAGCTTGTGAGTTTGCGCACAGGTTCGGGTACGGGTGTTGCCGTCGGAACCGCTGTCGGTGCGGGTGTTGCCGATGCGGGTGCGGGTGTTTGCTGCGAGTCACTGCCGGAATTGCAGCCGAGGCAGAAAACACATGCCGCAAACAACAGCGCAAGCAGAGCGAACAGCGCGTGATTGCGATAGCTTGATAATGAAGTTTTTTTCATGGCGGTAAACGCCTCCTTAATTATTAATCTGCCGAAAGAGTGCGTATGCTCAATCGGCATGCTGCCGAATTTTGAAAAGTTCCGTTCAATTCGCAGTCAACACCGAACAAGGTCTGCGGAAGTATTTGAATTCGCTGCCGCATGTGGAAACAACGACTTTGTTCTGCGTTGCGGAGCAATGCGCAATAAGCGGTTCACCGTTTTTCAAAAAGCCGACACAGATTCCGACATGGTTTCCGTCGCTTCCGGGGTATTTGTTGATGAACGCAAGATCGCCTGTCCGAACATCGCTTTTTTTAATTTCAGCGGATTTATCCCACTGACTCCATGTGCCGACGCCGAATTTTTCAATCGTTTCGGTTTTGTCCGCGCCCAATTGAATATAACACCAAAGCACAAATCCGGAGCAGTCCAGTCCGTAAGGGATGGTTGTTCCGCTTGTGGAATGGCCGGGGCTTGTGACTTCGGCAGGTTTGCCCCAGCGGTCATCCCAACCGACGGTGTAACTCTTGCCGCCCCAAAAATAGTTGACCTTTCCGACAAGCATAAGCGCGGATTCCGCAAGGGTGCGCTGAGCTTCCGTTGAATACTCGCTGCGTGCCGACATTTGCTGAATCTCCGCATCGTCGAGTATGCGGTATTCTGTTCCGCGGCACGCAAAATAATATGTTGCTGCCGCAATAAGCATAATCAGCAGTGCAAAGCAGACAGCGCAAATGCGAATGCGACGCGAATTGTTTTTTTGCTGCATGGGTGGCCTCCTTAGCTGCGGCCGAAGCTTTCAGCCGGATTTTACCGCAATAATAACATAATGCGGTGGCCGTTGCAAGCACACCGAAAAATAGATAATATACTTACTGAACGGAATTTGTTTTGCGCTTTTCCCGAATTGTGTTCGGGTGATAAAAAACTAAAGCGAATAATTCTTAAAGTGTACAATGGTCAGCTAATTTTTGACAAGATTGCCGGAAACTGAATTAAACAAAATGCGGAGGTTTCGCATTTTCGGAAGAAAAACGCCGATACTTCCGCAATCAGAAGTAATATGCTATAATAGACACAAAGCGATATACACAGGAATGCTCTGAACAGACAGGTTTTGCGGGGAAAGACTTTGGGTAAATGTTTTTTCGTGCAAAAAGCATTGAGCGGAGCTTCCGAAAAGGATTGGGGAAATTCGAAAATGATAAGTATTGCAATTTGCGATGATGAAGCTGTCTTTGCGGAGGCACTTCATGCTCTTGTCGACGCCGGAATGAAGGAAATTCTGTACGGCGAGAATTCGATGGACGAAAGAGAGCTTTCATATGAGATAACGGTATTTACGAACCCGTTGATGATGATTGACGCTTTAAAAACAAAGCGGTTCGATCTTGCTTTTTTGGATCTTCTCATGAATAAGGAAAGCGGGTTCGGCGTTGCGCAAGAGATCCGCAGAATGAGACTGAACACTGAAATTGCAATTGTTACTTCATACGGCGAAGCGAGGAACGATGCATTTCAATACAGGCCGATAGGCTATGTTGACAAACCGGCAACGATTGAAGAGGTAACAAGACTTCTGCGCCTCTATATCGATTTTTATTCCGATTGCAAGCGTTACATTTATGTCGGAAGAGCAAGCGAGGAACGCAGAATTGCGGTCAATGATGTTACTTATATCGAAGTCCGCGGACGCAGCATCAAAATCGAGATGTCAATCGAAGGCAGAAAAGACGAGATTAACACCACGGGTACGATTTCCGAATATGAAGAAAAACTTAAGAGCAGCGGATTTGTGCGCTGCTACAGGAGCATTCTCGTGAATCCGCACCATATAAAGGCATATAACGTAGTCAGCAAGGAGTTCAGTATGAGCACCGGAACGAGGCTGCCCGTATCCCGCAGCTATGCGGTGCAGGCCGTGACTGCATACAACAGGGCAAAGAACGGGGACGGAAGGCTATGAGTCCGGCAGCGTTTTTTAAGCTATGCTGCGTTCCGGTGTCGGTGCTGAAGGCTTTCTTTGCGGACTACATGATGGCGTCGGTGCTTGAGCGAAGGTTTGTGAATAAAAAAAGGAATTGCGGCTTTACTCCCCAAGTGTTGGGTTATGCTGTCGTTTTATGTGCAAGGCTGCCGTTTGTTACGCATGAAAACACTGTATATGTATCGATTATCAAGTTGGCGGCATATCTTGTGGCAGTCATATTCATGTACAAGGGAAGGGTTACGCTGCGATTGCTGATGTATGCCATCCATATATTCACAATGTTTACCGGAGAGTTTCTGAGCATAAACATTTTGGGCGCGTTCGGATTACTGTATAACGGCTTTTTCAAAAACAACTTTTATCTGTGTATGCTCATGAGCGAATTGCTCTCTTCGTTCTGCATTTTTGCTGTCGGCTTTGCTGTACGCAGGATCGGCAAGTTCCCGACCGAGGCTTCCTGCGAGACACAGTTCAGAGAAGTATCCGCGCTGCCGATTACCGTCTGCTTTGCGGTGGTTTTTTTCTGTCTGCTTCAGTACGGATTCATTTCGCCCGGTCCGGAAGTCGGCTGCATTTCGCTTACACTGATTTCTGCGCTGGCAGCAGGAATAATGCTGCAGTTGGATGTTTTTTCGAAAATGCTGAAAACGCAGCAGTATGCGGCTGATGCTGTGGCGGATGCGCAGCGAGCGCAGCTTGAACTTAAGAAGGTGAGGGCAGCGGTAAGCCACGGTGAAGCCGTACAACGACTTGAGCACGATATGAAGAATCTGCTGCTGCTGATCCATATGCTTAACGAGCGGGGCGACAGTGGACGTATAGATGCAGTGATCGACAGAATTGAAACAGAAATAAAGGCCGAAGCGGACGGCGGCATTCAAGAAAAGGAACATGGCGCATGCATTCCGATTGAAAAATTTCGAACTTGCATCGGTTCTGCGGATTCGTGTGCGGGGGATGTTCACCGCGGGAACGGAGAATTTGCTGCAAACAACGAAATGGAACTGCCCGTATCCCGCAAATATGCGGAGCAGGCCGTGACGGCAGACAACAGGGCGAAGAACGGGGGCGGAAATTTATGAGTTCGGTAACGTTTTATAAAATCTGCGAGCTTCTGCTGGTGGTCATATATGCATTCGGTGCGGATTATATGATGACATCCGTGCTTGGACGACGATTTGTCCCGAAAAGAAAGATTCCGTTCTTTAATTTTCAACGGCTGGCATACATACTGACTCTTGTGACAACATTTCAGTTTTTGTCGCACGAGAACACGGCATACACAACCGTGTATAAGCTTGTTATGCAGTTTGCGATTGTCATATTCATGTATAAAGGAAAGTTCGCTCTGCGCGTTCTGATGGGTGCTGCTCATTTTTTCACGCTGTTCATAGGCGAGTTCCTGAGTCTGAATGCAATTTACGCACTCGGAATTCCGATTGAACGCTTATATGTCAACTTCAGCTTTTGGGTTCTGATGTGTGATCTGCTTTCATCGCTGCTTGTGTTTATCGTGGGCTTTGTTGCGCACAGAATAAGAGAATTCCCAACAAAAAGCCTTTCATCAAAACAGCTGCAAAAGCTTTCTGCGCTGCCGATAGCTGCCGGCGCGGCAGTGATCGTTTTCTGCATGCTTGAATACAGTTTAATCCCGCCGGGATTGCCGGTCGGCTGTGCTTCGCTTGTGCTCATTGCATCGCTTGCGGTCGGAATCACGTTCCAATTGGATATTTTTTCGGAGATGCTGAAAACGCAGCAGCATGCAAGAGCAGCAGCGGCATCCGCGCAGGAAGCGCAGTTCGAACTTGAAAAAGTGCAGGAAACGGTGCGTCACGGCGAAGACGTGCGTCGACTTGAACACGACATGAAAAACCTGCTGCTGATGATACATATACTGAACGAACAGGGCGACGGCGAGCGAATCGATGCGATGCTCAATGACATTGAGTCGAAGATTAAGGTCGAAACGGACAGCAGCATTGCGGAATACGGACGAACAGTATGCATTCCGATTGAAAGATTTTCGTCATATACCGGTTCCGACACCGGCAAAAAGTCCGAGAATGCCGGCAATAACACCGACAGCACCAAAACGGAGGAAAATGTATGAACCTTTCAACAGTGCTCAGGATTATCGTTTCCTGTCTTTTAAACGCAGTTGTTGCATGGACGGTTGACTATTACGCAACCTCTTTGCTGAGCCGCAGAGATGTTTTCAAAACGGGACGCAAGCCGAAAATCTTTACGGTTCAATGGCTTGCATTCACGCTGATGCTGTGCGGGTTTGCGCTGCTTCCGTCGGGTCTGAACGAAGTCGGGAAGTTTTCCGTAATATGCGGTAAAGTTGTCTGCTATATTGTTCTGTTTGAACTGCTGTATGAAGGCAGCTTCCTTAAAAAGCTGCTCATGGCGGTCGGTCACTCTGTTATCATGCTGGGCGGAGAGTTTATCATGTATCGTGCATTTATTGCAGCGGGCTTGAATCCGTCGGAGTATCTCCGTGCTCACGGTTTGGTTCAGCATGTTGTTTCCGTGTTCATTTCCATGCCGGTTGTTGCAGCGGGGCTTGCAATGCGCCGCGTTCCGAACATGTGGTTCGGAAGCATCACGGGTGTTCAGAAACTGAAGCTTTCTCTTCTGCCGATTTTGTCTGCGGTGCTGATGATACTGTTCCTGTTGATCGCATTCAAAATCGTTCCTCTCGTGAGCACGGTTTCGGCATTGCTGATACCGTTCGCGCTGCTTACGATACTGAGCATCGGTTTTCAGTTCCGCCTCCTTTCGAATATTTCCGTTGCACAAAAACAAATGGCGGACAATGAAGAAGAGGCAAGGAAGGCACAGTTTGAATTGCAGCTGGGTGTTCAGAAGGCCGGCCATGCGGAGGATGTTCACCGCATTGAGCAGAATATGCGTGCAAACATCCGCAGACTGCGGAAGCTGAATGCCGAAGGAAAACGGGAGGAAATTAAAGAATTTATAGAAAAAATCACACATATAATGAAACAGAATCGTGTTGAAATCCCGCTTTCCGGCGTTAGTGTTATTGACGAAATCATGTGGGCGAAAATCGATGCCATGAAGAAAGCGGGCATTGAGTCGGACTATGAAACCGAAAAGCTCAACGCGGATTCGATTGCAATATCCGATGCGGAGCTTTGCGCACTGCTTGCAAACGCACTCGACAACGCGATTGAGGGCACGCAAAGGCTTTTGGACGGGGAACCCAAAAAGATCTTCGTTCGGATTCGACAGACGGAGTGTGCGCTTGAAATTACCGTGCGCAACCGCTGCGAGGCGAAGCAGACTGTTGAAATGGCATTTATACAGAGTGCGAGGCGCGCTGTCGGGAACCATGGCTACGGAATGGGCAACATGAAGCGAATCTGCCGCGAAAACGGCGGGGAGTTCGTTCCGAATGTTCAGAACGGGGAGTTCGAGGTTTTCATTTCGCTGCCGTTCGGGAAATAATCCGTAGGGGAGCATATACAGAATGAGAACGTGGGGAAAATGACAGTTTTGCCGCTGCCGCGGGAAGGAAAATATAAAAATCCGCTGTTTGGTTCCGAAAGAAACCCCGGCATAAAACCCATAACGAACCGCATGGGCGGCGCAAGTTCGGATATATCCGCAAAATGCGCCGCCTGTATGTTGCGCTTTTATCAAAAAGATAGTAAAATAAACCTGAAAAGCATTGCCGATGCAATTCGGCATGAACCAAACAAAAAAACGGAGGCATAATATGACCGTTAAAACTTTTGATGAACTCGTTGCCAAGGTTAAATCCGGCAAAAAATCAACAGTTGCACTCGTTTGCGCAAACGATGCACACGCACTTGAAGCCGTTATTCACGCAAGCGATCTTGTGGACGCCGTACTCGTTGTTGAAGCGGACAAGCTTGACGAGCTGAAGGCTCTTCTCGTTTCTCTCGGCAAGAATCCCGATGATTTCGCAATCGAAGTTGTTCCCGAGGGTATGCACCCCAGCGTATGCGCCGCAAAGCTCATTCATGCGGGCAAGGCTGATTTCCTCATGAAGGGCAAAATAATGACAGGCAATCTGCTCAAGGGCGTCCTTTCACCCGATGCAGATCTGCGCACCGGTTCACTCATGAGCCACGTCATGCTGTTTGAAGTTCCCGGTTATCACAAACTCCTCGGCGTTACCGACGGAGGCATGTGCACCTATCCCGACCTTGAAAAGAAAGTCGGCATCGTTAAGAACGCCGTTCGGTTCTTCCATAAAATCGGCGTTGAGAAGCCCAATGTTGCTGCGCTTTGCGCAATCGAAACCATCAACCCCAAAATGCAGGAAACCGTTGACGGTGCAGAGCTTAAGCGCATGAGCCTTGCGGGCGAACTCGGCGAATGCTATGTTGAAGGTCCCATCAGCTACGACCTTGCAATGGTTCCCGAGCTTTCCGCCGTAAAGGGCTACACCGCCTGCCCCTGCTGCGGCGACTTTGACATTCTTCTTGTTCCCGAAATTGTTGTCGGCAACGTTCTCGGCAAGTGCCTGACCTATACCTGCGGCGGCAGAATGGCCGGCATCGTTATGGGCTGCAAGGTTCCCATCGTGCTCACCAGCCGCGGTTCCAGTGCGGAAGAGAAGTATTACTCCCTCGCAATGGGCGCGGGGTTTGTCGGCTGAGTCTCGGTAATCGCTTAAATTACGGAAACATATATGGAGAACAAAAAAACTGAAAGAATCCTCGTTATCAACCCCGGTTCAACTTCAACGAAAATCGCGGTTTTTGACGACGATAAACAGATCATGGCTCAGACGATACGTCACCCGCTGGATGAAGTTAAGGCGTTTTCGTGGGTCATGGATCAGTTTGATTACCGCATGGAGCACATCAATGCCGCTCTTGAGACTGCGGGAATCGACAAGTCCACCCTCACCTGCGTTATGGCGCGCGGCGGTCTGCTGCCTCCCGTACCTTCCGGTGCATTCAATGTCAACAAGGATATGATCGACTATTTCTATGCAGCGAAGGTAAACGTTCATATTTCAAACCTTGCCTGTGTGCTTGCGGATGCAATTGCACGTCCCCTCGGCATTCCCGCAATGGTCTATGACCCCGTTGCCGTGGATGAGCTTGAAGATGTTGCAAGAATCACCGGTATGCCCGAAATTTCAAAGGCAAGCCGCGGGCATGTGCTCAACAGCCGCGCAATGGCGAGAAAATGCGCCGAAGAGATTCTCGGCAAAAAACTCGAAGACTGCACGATAATTGTTGACCATATCGGCGGCGGCTGCTCCACATGGCTCGTTCATAACGGACGCTGCATCGATTGCTACAGCGATGACGATGCCGGGTTTGCACCCGAACGCTGCGGCAAAATTCAGGCGATGGAGCTTGCAATGCTTTGCTACAGCGGTAAATATACAAAGACTGAGATGAGCCGCTATATACGCGGAAAGTCCGGACTGTCGGCTCTTCTCGGAACAAGCGATGCAATCGAGGTTGAGCGCATGATCGAATCGGGCGATGAACATGCACGCCTTGTTTACGATGCAATGGCACGCAGCCACGCGAAGGGCATTGCGGACCTTGCAAGCGTTGTTTGCGGCAAGGTTGACAGGATCGTTATCACCGGCGGGCTTGCAAACAGCAGGATGCTGATGGATATGATTCGCCCCCACGTTGAATGGATCGCTCCGATGGAAGTCATGGCGGGCGAATTCGAAATGGAAGCGCTTGCGGCGGGCGGCCTGCGCGTGCTGCGCGGCGAAGAAAAAGCGCACGATTTCGTTTGGAATCGATAAATGCGCTGTCAATTGCTGCCGAAGTCCGCTGCCCATGACGTTGAATGCGGATGCCGTTTCTGTGCAGCGCACGGACGGCTGAAGTGAAAACAGCAGGTATTGATTTGTGCTGCCTGTTAAATTTGTTTGCCGAATTGCAGTCAACCATGAATCAAGAGCCTGCAAACAGAGAACTTTATAAATCGAAAGGAGCTTTTTGCAATGGAACTTGAACTCACTCTTGATAACTTTGATGCCGAGATCGGCAAATCGACTCCGATACTCGTTGACTTCTGGGCTGCATGGTGCGGCCCGTGCAGGATGCTTTCGGGCGTTATTCAGCAGCTTGCGAACGAAAGCGACGGAAGCTATCGCGTCGGCAAGGTTAATGTTGACGAACAGCCGGAACTTGCAAAGCGTTTCGGTATTGCAAGCATTCCGACGGTAATCCTGTTCAGGAACGGCGAGGCGGTTCAGAGACAGATGGGAGTTGCACCCAAAGCAGCATTTCTGAACATGCTTCAGGAAGCAAAGTAAATTCCGACCTTTATCGGAAAAACAGGTTATTCGGAACGCTCCGGATGATCTGAAACGAATACATTCTGCCGGGTTGGTTTTTCGGCTCGGCAGAACGGGCAGAGCGGAGGCGCGGCGGAAGCCGTGCCTCCGCTCGTTTTGTTTTTTGACTTTGAAACGGGGGAACAGCTGCGAGCCGTTTAATAATTGATTGTTCGGTATCAACGGTTGGGTTTTCGTGTTCCGCCGACTGCCGAATATTCGGTACAGAGCTTTAAAAATGCAGCCGAAGTTCAGCGTGAGATAAAACAGATGCAGAACATCAGCACGGCAATTATCAGTATCAACACCCATTGCGGGGCAAGCAGCAGCAGCACAACAACGGCGGTTATGCAGAGCAGTGAGAGCAGCAGCGACACGATAAAGCGCGGAACTCTGCGCTTTCTGTAATGTGCACGCCTGTTGCAGGGTCTGAAGGTGAAAATCATTATGAGCATCCTTTCCAAGCTGTTTAGAACAGGGGGAAGACGAAATCGAAAGCAGGATTTGCACCCCTTGCAAAAGCATATTCGCCGAATTTGCAATACTTACCGATTATATCGAAAAATGTTTAAATTTTTTTAAAAAAAAGCCGCATTCACTATTGTATTGGAACGTTGATTAATGTTAAAATAATAGCATATGGGTATTTTTGCGCTCAAACTTCATTCGGCTGTTTTGCAATGATGAATGAGCACGGGAACTCCCTGAAGAGCTGTAACTACAATGAACTTCCCCCGACTTCGGGTTTTGTTAGGAGTTAAAAATAATGGGTATGTTTGAATTCAACGATGTCGGTATCGATCTCGGTACCTCCAGCGTATTGGTATATGTAAAAAACAAGGGTATCGTGCTGCGTGAACCCTCCGTTGTTGCGGTTGAAAAAATAACGGGCAAGATTTATGCTGTCGGCGAGGAAGCGCGCCGTATGCTCGGAAGGACTCCGGGCAATATCGTTGCGATACGTCCGCTTCGCGACGGCGTTATTTCCAATTTCGACATTACGGAAAGACTGCTGCGCCACTTCCTCAAAAAGGTTGTCGGCACACGCATTTTCTTTAAGCCCCGCGTGGTTGTGTGCGTTCCGTCCGGCGTTACGGAAGTCGAAAAGCGTTCCGTAATCGAGGCGACCGAGGAGGCGGGTGCGCGCCACACCTACCTTATTGAAGAACCCATCGCCGCCGCAATCGGTGCAGGGATAGACATTTCCCAGCCGCGCGGCAACATGGTCGTTGATATCGGCGGCGGAACAACCGACGTTGCGATAATCTCTCTCGGCGGTTCGGTTCTCAGCGAATCAATAAAAGTTGCGGGCGACAGGTTTGATGAATCCATCGTTCGTTATATGCGCAAAAAGCACAACCTTCTTATCGGTGAGCGCACCGCAGAGGAGATGAAAATTCGCATCGGCTCGGCTTATCCGCGCAAGGAACAGGTATTTATCGACGTTAAAGGCCGCAACCTGATTTCCGGTCTGCCGCAGGCGATAACAATCGGCTCAAACGAAATGATCGATGCGCTTGAAGAACCTCTTCAGAATATCCTTGAAACGGTTCGAAACCTTTTTGAAAAAACTCCGCCGGAACTTGCAAGCGACATTGCGGAAAACGGCATTTGCCTCACGGGCGGCGGCGCACTGCTTTACGGCATGGATAAATTCGTTGCCGAACACACGAAGGTTCCCTGCTATGTTGCGGAGGATCCCATTTCCTGCGTTGCAATCGGCACGGGCAAGGTGCTTGACAATATCGACAAGGGCTTTGTGAATGCGCTGTATGATTACCGCAGGGGCGACTATTTCGAAGCCTGATAAGATTGATTTGATTTTTGGAATTTGCAAACGGGCGGTTTTGCGGCTGCCCTGTTTGTTGTACCGCAAGAAAACAGCCCGAATGAAATGTGAGGAATGGCATGACTGACTTTAAAAAACTTCAGAATGGAAGCGATATTCGCGGAGTTGCGATTGAAACCGAGGGCGGAAAGCCCGTGAATTTAACACAGAACAGCGTTGTGCGCATCGGCGCGGCATTTGCGCTTTTTGCTGCGGACAGGGCAAATAAGCCCGCTTCCGAACTGCGTATTGCAATAGGCAGGGATTCAAGACTGAGCGGTGAACAGCTCACTGTCTGGCTTGCGGACGGTATTGCTTCCGTCGGTGCAAATGCTTATGACGGCGGCCTTGCAAGTACTCCTGCAATGTTTATGTGCTGCGTGAACGAACTGCATTTTGATGCCGGAATAATGGTCACGGCAAGCCATTTGCCGATGGAACGCAACGGCATGAAATTTTTCACCGCAATTGCGGGCGGGCTTGAAAAGGCCGATATTACGGCAATTCTTGCGTCCGCCGAAGAAGCCGCATTTCCGATTGCCGCGCAGCGCGGCCAATGCGGAACGGTTGACGTTATGACGCCCTATGTAAACGGACTTAAAGAAAAAATCCTTTCCGCACTCGGCTGCGCAAAAGAGGAAAAACCCTTCAGCGGCCTTAAAATCGTTGTTGATGCCGGCAACGGTGCGGGGGGTTTCTTTGCCGAACGGCTGCTTGAACCGTTGGGTGCGGATATCACGGGCAGCAGATTTCTTGAACCTGACGGAAGGTTCCCGAATCATCAGCCCAATCCCGAAAATGCCGATGCAATGCGCAGCATATGCGATGCCGTTACGGAAACGGGTGCGGATTTCGGCATTATTTTCGACACCGATGTTGACAGAGCGGGCGCGGTCCTCCCTTCCGACGGCGGCGTTATTGCGCTTGACAGGAACAGGCTGATTGCGCTTATGACGGCGATTCTCGTTCGTCAGTACGGACCGATAACAGTTGTTACGGATTCGATTACATCAACCGGACTCACGGATTTCATCAACTTCCTCGGCTGCCGTCACCACAGGTTCAAGCGCGGCTATCGCAACGTTATAAACGAAGCGAAACGCCTGCTTGCCTTGGAAGAAGCGGCAAAAAAAGCGAAGGAAGAAACTGATGCCGAATTTGCGAATGCGATATTCGCGAATGCGATACTCGCTATGGAGACCAGCGGCCACGGTGCATTGCGCGAAAACTATTTTCTTGATGACGGTGCATACATAATTGTAAAGCTGCTTGTCGCGCTTGTTGAAGCGCGGCGCGAAGGCAAGACTTTGAACGAACTTATTGCAAACCTTAAAGAACCCTGCGAAAGCGCGGAAGCGCGGCTCAATGTGCTGCTTGACGACACGGCGGATTACACCGCCGCCGTATTGGAAACTGTGGAAAAGCATTTTTCAAACCTTCCCGGATTTGAAATTGTTCAGCCGAATTACGAGGGAGTCCGCGTGAATGCGGACGAAACGCACGGAAACGGCTGGTTCCTTGTTCGCCGCAGCCTGCACGATCCGCTCATGCCCTGCAATATCGAAAGCAATTCCGTGGGAGGAATGCGTCTTATCGCGGCGGAGCTTTACAATGCGCTTAGAGCTTTCGACAAACTGGAACTTGAACCGCTGAAGAAACTGATGTAACGGAGGAATTTCCAATGCAGCAAAAAATTTATGACATTATAATTGCAGGCGCGGGGCCTGCCGGGTTGACAGCCGCAGTTTATGCGCGTCGCGCAGGAAAATCCGTGCTTCTTATTGAAAAAGAAGCATTCGGCGGACAGATAACGCTCTCCCCGCATGTTGAAAACTATCCGTTCACACGCCCGATGAGCGGCAATGAGCTTGTTGAAGTGCTTGTTGAACAGGTCATGAATCTCGATGCGGATGTTGAAGTCGGTGCCGTCGTTGATGTCAGCGAAAATGCGGACAAAACAGTGACGGTACGAACCGATTATCAGGAATTTACGGGGCGAACGCTTATAATTGCCACCGGACTTAAACACAGATTGCCCGGCGCGGAGGGCGAACAGAAATTTATCGGCAGCGGAATATCATTTTGCGCAGTTTGCGACGGTGCATTTTTTAAGGATAAAGCCGTTGCGGTCATCGGCGGAGGAAACACAGCCGTTCAGGATGCGATATATCTTTCAAAGATTTGCAGCAAGGTTTATCTGATTCACCGCCGCAGCGAATTTCGTGCCGAAAAACATGTTGCGGACGGACTTGCTGCCTGCGCAAACATTGAGCCGGTTCTGAACAGCACCGTTGCGCGCTTCATCGGGGAAGGCAAGCTTTCCGGAATCGTTGTTAAAAATCGCGAAACGGGTGAGGAAAGGGAGCTTTCGGTCAGCGGCGCATTCATTGCCGTTGGGTTTGCGCCGAACAACGGCGTGTTTGCGGAGCTTGTGAAGCTTGATGAGAGCGGTTTTATCCGTTCGGGCGAGGACTGCAAGACTTCCAGACCGGAGATTTTTGCAGCAGGGGATTGCAGAACAAAATCCGTAAGACAGCTTGTGACAGCGGGCGCGGACGGCGGCGTTGCGGCGATTGCGGCCTGCGAATACATTGACAGTATGCAGAATGCAGAAAAAGCTGCGGAAAGCTGAAACGGAACGCATTGCAGAATATCGGATTCTATCAAGAAGGAGCTATTTTGAACATGGATGAAACAAAAAATGTGAATGATATGAGCACGAGCGGTTCGGAAACTGAGCAGCGAGAAAATTACGGTCAGCCGCATTTTGCATATTTTCAAAACAGCAGGTGCGAGTATTTCCCCTGCCACAAACTGCCTGAAAACGGTTTTTTCAACTGCCTTTTCTGCTATTGTCCGCTGTATGCATTGGGCGATAAATGCGGCGGGAATTTCAAATTCATTGCGGGTGGCGTGAAGGACTGCTCTGCATGCGGCCTTCCGCACAGCGAAGCGGGCTATGCCTATATAACCCGAAAATATCCCGAAATCATGGAAATAGCAAAACAAAACTCGAACGCGAATGGGGAATGACCGCCGAGCTTAAGCGGTTTGAAAACCGAAAAGTGTGAATTAATTATAAAATAAAGCATTGACAAGCCCGCAGCATTTTCCGTGAATACGGAAGTGCGGCGGGCATTTATTCATTTCATTATTCAATGCCGAAAAAGCTATTGGCAGTTTTATAAGCTGCGGAGCAGACTTCCTCTGCTGAAATGCCGCGAACTTCCGCAATTTTTTCTGCCGTAAGGTGCATAAACCCGGGGTGGTTGCGTTCGCCGCGGTGCGGCACGGGGGTCATGTAGGGGCAGTCCGTTTCCAGCATGATGCTGTCGAGCGGCAGCTTTTGAACAACTTCAACGGGTTTTTTTGCGTTTTTAAAAGTTACGGCTCCGCCGAAACTGAATTTCAGTCCTAAGTCAAGGCATTCAAATGCCGTTTCAACGCTTCCGGAATAGCAATGCATAACTCCGCGCAGTCCGTCACGGTGTGCGTGAAGAATGTCCATGCAGTCCCCGAATGCTTCGCGAATATGGAGCACAACGGGATAACCGAGCTGCTTTGCAAGCTCAAGCTGTTCTGCAAACCATTTTCTCTGACAATCGCGCGGGGAAAGGTCATAGTGATAATCCAACCCGATTTCACCGAGAGCAAGCATTTTTTTGTGCTGCAAAATATCCGAAATTCTGTCCATCAGCGCATTATCCATTGCGGAAACATCGTGCGGATGCATTCCGACGGTTCCGTAAATGAAGGGATAGCGATCGATGAGTTCAATCGTTCGGTCAGCGGTGCGAACATCGCAGGCAACATCGATAATGCGTGTGACGCCGCTTTCGAAAAGTTTCGGAATCAGCGAATGCCTGTCCTCGTCAAAGGCTTCATCCGAAAGGTGGGCATGTGTGTCGAAAAGTTCCATAAAATAAACACTCCGTTGGACAATAAAGTAAAAACAGGCAATAATACAATGCCGCACGGACCGAGTGACAAACACGGGCTGCATTTTTATGCGGCGGGTGAAGGCAATCACTTTGCCCGGCGGCAGATCGTACTTGTTATTTCATTACCGGAAATTTGTGAGCAGGACACTCAGTTCGCCGTCTGTTCACAGCCCATGCTGCGCACAAAGCCGTTGATAGGTCCGACGCCGGACAGCTTTTCGGTGTTGCCGGAGCCGTTTTCGCCGAAACTGACAACAACCAATGCGGGAACCTGCATCACGCCGTAGCGCAGAGCAAGCTCGGGCTCGTCTTCCGCATCAACAACATCATATTTGATTCCGGCTCGGTCGAGAATCGCCTTTGCCGCTTTGCAGTTCGGGCAGGTTTTTGTTGTGAAAAGCGTGTATGCAGCCGCAACATCGGGGGATGCGTTTTTTTCAGCGGCGGCGGCAGCTTCGGCTTTGCGCTGCTTATGCTCGCGGTAGTCCAGCATGCTGTACACCTTCCTGTCCTTAAACTCCTGAACTTTGCCGTCGTTCCAATTCTGCACCGGGCGGTAGTAACCGGTGATTCGGCTGTAAACCTCGGTTTTGCTTCCGCAATGCGGGCATGTGTGCTGCTCGCCTGCAAGATAACCGTGCGTGCGGCAAACCGAGTAGGTGGGGGAGATGGTATAGTAAGGTAACTTATAATTCTCCGCAATTTTGCGAACAAGGGTCGCCGCACTCTGCCAATCGGGCAGTTTTTCACCGAGGAAGGTGTGGAACACCGTGCCGGAGGTATAGAGCGTTTGCAGCTCGTCCTGAATATCCAGTGCAGAGAAAATATCTTCCGTATAGCTGACGGGAAGGTGTGAGCTGTTGGTGTAATAAGGCGTTTCGCCCTCTTTTCCGGCGGTGATTATGCCGGGGAAGTTCTTTGCGTCGTATTTTGCAAAGCGATACACGGTGGACTCCGCCGGAGTTGCCTCAAGGTTGAACAATTCCCCGTCGTACTGTTCCTGATAGTCGGAAAGCCTGCCGCGCATATGGTTCAAAACCGCCTTTGTGAATTCCTGCGCCTCTCTGTGCGACAGGTCCTCGCGCAGCCAGCTTGCGTTAAGACAAGCCTCGTTCATGCCGACAAGTCCGATGGTGGAAAAATGGTTGTTGAACGAACCGAGATAGCGTTTTGTATAGGGATACAGTCCTTCGTCAAGCAGTCTGCCGATAACGGTACGCTTTACATGCAGCGAACGTGCGGCAATGTCCATAAGCTTGTCAAGCCTCTGATAGAACTCCTGCTCGTTTGCGGAAAGGTAGGCGAGACGCGGCATGTTCAGCGTAACAACGCCGACGCTGCCGGTGCTTTCACCGCTTCCGAAAAATCCGCCGCTCTTTTTGCGCAGCTCGCGAAGATCAAGGCGCAGACGGCAGCACATGGAACGGATATCGCTGGGCTTCATGTCGCTGTTGACATAGTTGGAGAAATACGGTGTGCCGTATTTTGCCGTCATTTCGAACAGAAGCCGGTTGTTTTCGGTGGGGGACCAATCGAAATCCTTAGTGATGGAATAAGTCGGAATCGGGTATTGGAAGCCCCTGCCGTGCGCATCGCCGTCTATCATGATTTCGATGAAGGCCTTGTTGACCATGTCCATTTCTTTTTTGCAGTCACCGTAGGTAAAATCCATGGGTTTGCCGCCGACGATTGCAGGACGGTCGCGCAGATCCTCCGGAACGGTCCAATCAAGGGTGATATTGGAGAACGGTGCCTGAGTGCCCCAGCGGGAAGGGGTGTTCACACCGTAAATAAAGCTTTCGATGCACTTTTTGACCTGTTCATAGGTCAGATTATCCGTGCGGACAAACGGTGCAAGGTATGTGTCGAATGAACTGAACGCCTGTGCGCCCGCCCATTCGTTCTGCATGATGCCGAGAAAATTGACCATTTGGTTGCAGAGCGTTGAAAGATGCTTTGCAGGGGAGGACGTTATTTTGCCTGCGACACCGGAAAGACCCTCTTCGATAAGCTGGCGCAGCGACCAACCCGCGCAATAACCCGTCAGCATTGAAAGATCATGCAGATGGAATTCGCAGGTGCGGTGAGCGTTCGCAATTTCGTCGTCGTAAACTTCACTGAGCCAATAGTTGGCAGTTATTGCGCCGCTGTTGGAAAGAATAAGCCCGCCCACGGAATAGGTGACGGTTGAATTCTCCTTAACGCGCCAATCGGTGACGTTCAGGTATTTGTTAACCGTGTCACGATAGTCGAGAAAAGTGTTTTTCATGTTGCGTAGCTTTTCGCGTTGGCGTCGATAGAGAATATATGCCTTTGCGACATCTGCATAGCCGGCTTGAATGAGAACGGACTCAACACTGTCCTGAATGTCTTCGACATTCACAAGTTCATCCTTAACTTTGGATGAAAAATCGGCTGTAACCTTCAGCGCGAGCAGATCCAAAACATCGGGATGACAGGGTTTTTGCCGGGATTGGAATGCGAGGCTCATTGCATCCTTGATTTTTGTAAGGTTGAAATCAACGATGCTGTTGTCCCTCTTGATGACTCTATACATAGTGTTTTACCTCCGAAAACAGAATAAATTCGAGAATGATTCTATCGTCTGTTTTTATTATAGCATAGCGCAGCGGAAGCTGCAAGGGTTTTGGACGACGTTTGAACACTATATTTTGGCACTCGGCATCGAGGCAAGCCCAAGATGTTGTGTTGCGCTTTGGACAATACATATTTTCGTACCGAAAGAGTAGGATATAATCAAATAATAAAAATCGTTTTCAATTAACAAAAACATAAACGCTGCGGGAACGAAGCCATTCCCATATAAATATATTGAGCACATTTTATGCACGGAAACAACGTTGATGGTATATGATAAAAGACGCAGAGGTATAAAAACAAAGGTTGTACAATGAATCGGTTTTATACTGAATGCCGAGAAAAAGTTGAAAACAGCGGACAACCCGATATGTGAGAGCAAACCCTCGGACTGTCCGCTTTTATCTTTTGTATCGTAAAAAATACTGTGTTCAGCTTTCGAAGCTTATCCTGCTTGAGAGCAGGGAAACTTCGGGCGATTTGCCGCCCGGTGCAACGCAGAGCAAGCCGCCGCCGCAGCTGAAGCTGCGTTCCGTGCCGTCCGCTTCAATGAGCCGACAGCGGCAGGGGACAACGGCCGTCACGAACGGGGCATGGCCTGCAAGTATGCCAAGCTCGCCTTCGGTGCCGCGCACGGAAAGGCTCAGGGCGGAACCCGAGAATGCATCACCGTCGGGGGTTGAAATTTTAAGGGTATAATCTTTCATACTGCACCTGCTGCAATAAACGCTGTGTGCGGGAGACATTAATTATGTTCCCGAAACATTATAAGTTCTGATTTTTTGCTTTTTCAACCGCTTCATCAATCGAGCCGACAAAGAGGAAGGCGGATTCGGGCAGGTCATCATGCTTGCCTTCGATAATTTCGCGGAAACCGCGAATCGTTTCGCTGAGCGGAACATATTTGCCCTTAAAACCGGTGAACTGCTCCGCAACCGTAAGCGGCTGAGAGAAGAAACGCTGAACCTTGCGTGCGCGCGAAACGGTCAGTTTGTCTTCATCGGAAAGCTCATCCATGCCCATTATAGCAATGATGTCCATAAGTTCGTTGTAACGCTGCAATATGCGCTGAACTTCGCGGGCAATTGCATAGTGTTCAGCGCCGACAACTTCGCGGGAGAGGATTCGGCTCGTTGACTCAAGCGGGTCAACTGCGGGATAGATGCCTTGGGAAGCAATGCTTCTGCTCAAAACCGTTGTTGCATCAAGATGCGCAAAAGTGGTTGCGGGTGCGGGATCGGTCAAGTCATCCGCGGGCACATAAACCGCTTGAACGGAGGTTATTGAACCCTTTTTTGTTGACGTTATGCGTTCCTGCAATGCGCCCATTTCATTTGCAAGCGTGGGCTGATAGCCGACAGCGGAGGGCATTCGCCCCAAGAGTGCGGAAACTTCGCTGCCCGCCTGCGTAAAACGGAAGATGTTATCAATGAAAAGCAGAACATCCTGATGCTCCTCGTCGCGGAAGTATTCCGCCATTGTCAAGCCGGAAAGGCCGACGCGCATTCTCGCTCCTGGCGGTTCGTTCATCTGTCCGTAAACAAGCGCGGTTTTTTCAAGAACGCCGGATTGCTTCATTTCGTTATAAAGATCGTTGCCCTCGCGCGTACGTTCGCCGACGCCGGTAAATACGGAGATGCCGCCGTGCTGGGTGGCAATGTTGTTGATAAGCTCCATGATGATAACCGTTTTTCCGACGCCCGCGCCGCCGAACAAACCGATTTTTCCGCCTTTGGCATACGGGCAGATCAGGTCAATGACTTTGATGCCCGTTTCAAGAATTTCGGTGGAAGAGGAAAGCTCCGCATATGCGGGAGGCGTGCGGTGAATAGCCCAATGTGCACAGTCCTTCGGGGCAGGTTTTTCGTCCACGGGGTCGCCGAGAACATTAAAAATCCTTCCGAGTGTTTTCCTGCCGACGGGAACGCTGATTGCAGCTCCGGTGTCGGTAACGGTTTCGCCGCGCTTGAGGCCGTCGGTGGATTCCATCGCAATGCAGCGAACGGTGTTGCCGCCGATATGCTGAGCAACTTCAACCGTCAGCGTTTTATCGCCGATCGGAACAGTGAGTGCATTGTTTATTGCGGGCAGCCGCCCGTCGGGAAAGTGAACGTCAATAACCGGGCCGATAACCTGGGAGACAGTTCCTGTAAGTTTTTTTGCCATTTTATAAACTCCTTTCGGAAACGGAGTGGTAGAGTGTTGTGAAGCGTTTACGCATCGGCACCGGCGATAATCTCCGTCAGCTCCTGCGTGATCGCGCTTTGCCGTGCACGGTTGTATTCAAGCTGCAAATCGTCCATCATGATGCCTGCATTTTTTGTTGCGCTGTCCATTGCAACACGCCGCGCCGCAACTTCGCACGCAAAGCTTTCTCGAACGGCACCGAACAGCATTGAACATATATATTCAGGAACAACGGCGTTCAGGACGGTTTCACTGTCCGGCTCGAATTCGGCGGGGCGTGCGGAGCCGCCGGACGGCCTTTCAAAAGGAAGCAGACAGGAAAGGTGCGCCTCGCATTGCATAACCGAAATGTATTCGGTTGACACGAGAAGCAGCCTGTCAAATTCATCGTTAAGGTAGCGTTTGCAAAGGTCGTCGCAAAGCTCAGCGCATTCCTGCACGGTGAAAGCTTCCGCACCGTAACTGCGTTTCGTCAGAGTGTTCCAACGTTCAAAGCCGCGTCTGCCGATGGGAATAACCTCGATTATGTCGTAACCACCGGCGTTTTCATCGTCGGCAGCTGAAGAAAACGCTTCCGCCGCCTTGCGAAATGCGCCTGCGTTATAGCCGCCGGCGAGTCCTCTGTCGCCCGCAATAACGATGAGGATTGCTCTTTTGCCGCTTCGCGGTTTGAGAAAGGGCGAGGAAGCGCATTCGCTTGATGATGCGAGCTGCGCCATTACGGTTCCGAACGCATCAAGATAGCTTCGCGATGCGGCAAGTTTTTCGGTTGCCTTTCGGATTTTGCTTGCGGCAACAAGCTGCATTGCGCGGGTCAGGTGCAGTGTTGAATCAACGCTCTTTATTCGTGTTTTGAGCAGCTTGATGTTTGCGCTCATTGTAAATAACCTCTGTTATCTGTTTATCTGTTGAACCCGCGGAATGTTCACGGGCGGAACTTTTCGGCAAGTTTCGCAAGCGCGGAATTCAGCTCGTCAATATCCGCCTGTTCGTATTGCCCTGCATCAAACCTGTTCAAAAGGTCGGAGTATTCGCTTCGGAGCAGTTCGTACAGTGCCGCTTCGTAATCGGAAACGCTTTCAACGGGAATATCGTTGAGCTTTCCGTGCGTAACAGCGTAAATAATTGCCGTTTGGCAGCCCACGGTGACGGGGGAATTGCGCTTTTGCTTCAGCACCTCAACAATGCGTTCGCCTAATGCAAGCCTTGCCTTTGTGTCTGCATCCAAATCGCTTCCGAACTGAGCAAAAGCCTGAAGTTCGCGATACTGGGAATAGAGCAGTTTCAGCTCGCCGGAAACCTTTTTCATGGGTTTGAGCTGAGCCGCGCCGCCGACACGGCTGACCGAAATGCCGGGGTTGATTGCGGGGCGAATACCTGAATGGAAGAGTTCCGTTTCAAGGAAAATCTGTCCGTCCGTGATGGAAATAACGTTTGTCGGGATGTATGCGGACACGTCACCCGCCTGTGTCTCGATGATGGGCAGAGCCGTGATAGAACCGCCGCCGTACTCGGGCGCAACGCAGGCTGCACGTTCAAGCAGGCGCGAATGCAGATAGAATACATCGCCGGGATATGCTTCACGTCCCGGCGGGCGGCGAATCAGCAGCGAAAGTGCGCGGTAAGCAACGGCGTGTTTGCTCAAATCATCGTAAACAATGAGAACATCCTTGCCCTTTTCGCGGAAATACTCGGCCATTGCGCAGCCGGAATAGGGAACAATGTATTGCACGGGTGCGCTTTCGGAAGCGGAAGCGCAAACGATGACAGTATAGTCCATTGCGCCTGCTTTTTGCAGCGTTTCGGTTATCTGTGCAACGAGGGAGTTTTTCTGTCCGATCGCAACATAGACGCATATGACGTCCTTGCCGCGCTGGTTAATAATTGTGTCAATCGCAATGGAAGTTTTGCCCGTTTGCCTGTCGCCGATGATAAGCTCACGCTGTCCTCTGCCGATCGGAATCATGCTGTCGATAGCTTTGATGCCGGTTTGCAGCGGAACAGAAACACTTTTTCGGCGGATGATGCCCGGAGCTTCAGCTTCGATCGGGCGGGTTTCGGTGCAGTTGATGGGTCCCTTGCCGTCTATCGGGCCGCCGAGAGCATGGACAACTCTGCCCAAAAGCGCTTCACCGACGGGAACGGAAACTATCCTTCCAGTGCGGCGGACTTCGGTGCCCTCGTGAATGTCGGGTTCATCGGAAAGCACGGCGATTGAAACAACTTCTTCTTCAAGGTTCTGTGCAATACCGATGCTGCCGTCGTCAAACTCCAGCAATTCGTTGGAAACACAGCTGCGCAGCCCGTGTGCTTTTGCAATGCCATCTCCGAACAGAATTACCGTGCCTGTTTCGGCAGGTTCTATTTTTGTCCTGTAATTTTTAATTTGGTCTTTAATTAATGTGCTGATCTCTTCGGGTCGCAGGTTCATTATCTTGACCATCCTTTCATTGTGAAAACAACTCCGAGCAGTGCCGCTTAAAAAGCGGAGGCCGAATCCTTTTTTGAAGGAAAGCTTTAATCAGAGCCGATTAATGTGCTGTTTTGCCCATAAGCTCACGCAGATTGTCCAAATCCTTCCTGACGCTTGCGTCAATCACGCACCCGTCAACGCGGACAATAAGTCCTCCGATAACGGAAGGGTCGATTTCAAACAACAGCTCAATGCGCTTGCCTGTGAGTTTTTCGAGTTTTGTGCGGAGTGCATTCACTTCGCCGTCCGTAAGCGGCACGGCGGAAACGACTTCCGCCTCGGCAATGCCGTTTTCGGCATAGTAGAGGAGCTTAAACTCATCCGCACATTCGGAAAAACGGTCAATATAGCCGCGTTCCGTAAGCAGCTCGATAAAATTATCCACGTATTCCGGAACCCTGCCGTTCAGAGCATCGTGAACGGCAGCCAGTCTGTCTTTGAGCGGAATATCGGGCGTTTTCAAAAAGCTGACATACAGCGGATTTTCCTTAAAAAGCCGACTGCACAGCATAACAGCATTGAAAACTTGTTTTAAATATCCGTCGGACGCATTGTCCTCTTCCTTTGCCGCAAGGAAGAGTGCGCCGCCGTATTCCTTACTGATTGTTGACATCTTCGTTACCAATCTCGTCTATCGCCGAATCAATGAGCCGCCTGTGCTCACTGCCGTCAACGCTGCGTGCAAGCAGCTTTTCGGCAACATCGACGGAAATGTCCGCAATTCTGCGCCGCATTCCGTCGGCGGCCTTTTGCTTTTCAAGCTCGATTTCCGCATTTGCGCGCCGCATGATATCCGCCGCCTGCGATTGAGCATCGGAGATTATCTCGCTGCCGCGCCTGTCGGCATTCTCCTTTGCCGATTTCAAAAGCGCGTCGCATTCGGAGTCGGCATGCTCAAGCTTTTGCGAATAGGTCAGGCGATCCTGCTCTGCGGAGCGCAGAGCTTCATCGGCCTCGCTGTAAACCTTGTCCACTGCGGCCTGCCTTTCGGCAAGCATTTTGCGCACGGGCTTGTAAAGAAATTTTTTGATAATGAAAAACAATATCAAAAGGTTGCAGAGCGAAATCAGAATCGACCAGATGTTAACGGAAATAACATCCAAAGTTGGCATTTTTGTTCACTCCGAAAACTTTATTGACCGATTGCGGCCTTAAGCACATCAACAAAGCGCGCAGGCGCAACGAAAATCAGCAGAATCGCGATAACGAGTGCGTAAATACCGGTGGTTTCGGCGATTGCGCAGCCCATGATCATTGTTGACGTAACGGCACCTTTTGCCTCGGGTTGACGACCGATGGCTTCGCAAGCCTTTGCAACGGCGTTGCCCTCACCGATACCGGGGCCGATACCCGCGATCATTGCGATACCCGCACCGAGTGCGCAGCAGCCGAGCATGATTGCAACAGCAAGTTCCATTTGTTCTTTCCTCCTGTTTGCCGCAGCGTTCTGTATGCTGCGGTTCTTTTGTTATTTTTAATCCTTGAAACCGACGGGAAACGCTGTTTTGAAAGAACGTTCGCCGCGGACGGTTTAACAATTCGTTTTTGCGGGACTAAGCTTTTTGAGTTCCCGTCGTTCGCTGTTTTCTCTTTGCTTTGCGCTCCCGACGCTCAAGCCATTTGTCTTCGGGGAAGCCTCCGGCAATGTTAAGCATTGTGAGCATTGCAAATATGAACGCCTGCAGGCATCCGCTGAACACGTCGAAATAAATGCTCAGCACGGCGGGAAGACCGACCTGAAGGAACGGAATGCTTCCGAGCACGCCGGGGAGTTTCCCGAATACCGCTGCCGAGACTGACGCAAGCCCTGCTGCAATAAGCGCAGAGACGACCGAGCCGGAGAGTACATTGCCATAATGACGAAACGCCATCGAAATAGGCGTCGCAACTTCTCCGAGGATGTTGAGCGGCGTGAACGGCAGGAACGGTTCGGTGAAGCCCTTGAGATAGTATCCGAGGCCGCCCTTGAGCTTGTAATGAGTGATTATAATGAAAACAAGCAGCGACCAGCCGAAAACAACATTGAAATCGGAAGTCGGCGGGAACAGTCCCAACAGGGACTGAAGGCTTGAAAACAGCGAAAGCGCCATTATTGCTGCAACAAAAGGCGAGAACGCCCTGAAAAAATCGCCCATGTTCTCGTGAACGAGGGAATCGGTTTTTTCAACTATCCACTCTGCAATGAGGTGGCGGCGGCACCTGATGCCGGAATTCAGCCCGTGCGCAAGGAACAGGCAGAGCGCCGATATTGACGCCATAACGAGCCACGAGTTGACCTGCGCCTCGGTCAGTTGAAGTTTTTGCAGCGGAAAATCAAACTCCGCAAGTATCACTGCGCCGGTGATGGAGATTCCGCTTTCGACAGGATGCGTCAAAACACGGATAACGATTCCGCCCAAAAGGGGCAGAAGAATTCCCGCAATCAAAATGCAATCAACAATTTTGAAGCCTACGGACGGCTTTTTTTCGGGCACGGGGGCGGACGCACCGCACCGCGCGGTTTCATTTGCAGAAACGTTCATATTTTTCCTTCAACAATGCTTTTAAAGCAAAACTATCGGCAATAACCGAAAACCGTTAAAATTATTTGTCCGAACCGCCGTCAGTTTGAAAATCCTCACGGTGAGTCAGTCTGTATGCGGCGATGATGAGCCGCGGGAAAAGAAACGGAACGAGTACAGCAATTGTGTTGAAGCAGCTCAGCACAACACCGAGGATCATAAGCACAAGCAGCATCAGCGTGCGCAGGGAGTGGGAAAAGCGAACCTTGCGCTTTACTTCATCCTGTTGAAGGGTCACGCTGTGGGAAACGGTTTGCGCCATAAGAAAAAAGTTGAGCACCGCACCGGCCGTTCCGAGCAAAGTTCCGAACAGTACGGGGAGATTCCAACAGCGGAGCATCAGAAACACGGCGTTCATAATTGCACCGAGAACGATTGAACCGATAAGGATTCTCATTGTTTCTTTTATCACAACAGGATCGATTTTTTTCATTGCTTGCAGGTTCCCATTTACCTTTCAATCAATTCTTTTCCATACCCTGTATTATACCATTTCTGCTTCTGCAAGGCAACGGGTCAGAACCATTCATATGCAAAAAAATCGTACAGTTGAACCGTTTTGCCCGAAAAAACGGACTGCACCGCAGCACAGGCAGTCCGAAAATTCAAAAATATGATGAAACACAGCCGCAAAGCCACCGCCGATGCAGAAAGGTTATTTCTGTTCGGGTACGGCGGGGGAAATGTAGTTTGACTTGAAACGATCGTAATAATAGGTAACGTTCGCTTCGTTGAACCAAACTTCGAACTGATCGTCGTATTCTATGTCGCTTGCAGCAGCAAGTGCACCGTCATAGCTGAGGTTCCATACTTCATCTCCTTCAACGTAGGGCATCGGTCCCTTTGCAAGGCTGCGGTTTTCAACAACGTAGCGGATGCTGCCCTTGGCAGTGATTTTTACGATACGTTTCCCGTCCGTGGTTTCGAAGTATTGTGAGGATGTATTTTTGTTCGAAAGCTCGGGAGGAAGTTGCTCAATGCCGTGCGCATAATAAGCACCGATGAGAAGGGGCTTTTCGTAATCTTCAAACAGAGTGTTATGAATCAGATAACCCCAGCGGAGAAAAACATCGCCCTGCATGTTTTCATCGTTGCCATACCGCGCAATAAGGTCAATGAAGTCATCATAGGAGACTCCGACCGAAAGGATGGAATCGATTTCGGAAGCGGTTACGGAAGCTGTGTCAAAGGTGTAGGCGGGCAGCGTGCCGGAGGCATCCGGTTCGGCAGTGCTTTCGCTTTCGTCGGAACTGTATTGAAGCAGCAGCTGATCGACGGTGAAACAATCCTCCGGAACAAAGAACGGAACATCGCCTTTTTCGTTCACAAAACTGTTATACCGGGTTACGAAGGTTGAAAAGCTGTCGAGACTCTGTTCGCTGACATTAAGTTGAATATAGGCAATAATTTCTTCCTCATCCGGGGCAACATCGGCGGTGATTTCCTCGTAAAGCTTTGAAATAATCTTTTTGTTGCGTAAAAAGCGTGCAAGGAATCCGCGATATTCGGCAAAGGAGTATCCCTTGTCTTCGCGGAATGCAGCTTCAACCGTTTTGGAATCCAAGGCCGGTGCGGCGCTTGCCGTACTGTTGTCCGCAAGAGTCTTGCTGTATTTTTCAAATGTCAGGTCGCACTGCGTCTGCAATTCGTTTTGAACTTCGTCTTCGTCTTCCGCAGTCAGTTGAATATTAAGCTCCTGAGCTTTGCTCAAAGCAACACCGTAGCGGACGACTTCATCAAGAACTGTTTCAAAATACTCCTGAGCGTCAACTGCACCATGGGTAAGGTAGTAATATTTTTCGTTTGTTGTGTAGAATCTGTCGAAATCAAACAGCGTGATATCAACCCCGTTAACGCTGAGCACGACGGGATTGATACCGTAATCAGGTGTTTTCTGAGGGTTGCAGCCGCCGGCAGCAAGAACAGCGCACATGACGGCAACAAGCAGTGCAAAAAGCTTTTTCGGCGATTTCATTTTTATGACCATAACCTTTGCAGCGCAAAAGTTTCCTTTCGATTGAATCAGTAAAAGAGCGTTTCAAAAAAGAACCTATACCCGCGCAGATAAGTTCGGACAAACCGTTTTGCGCGGGTGAAAAAACCGAATGCTTCACCGATTTATTTTGCGGCTTTTGAATACTTGTCAATAAGCAGCAGCACGAGTTCGGTGCATTTTTCCATGCCTTCAACGGTCACATGTTCATACGGTCCGTGGCAGGCAAAATCGCCGGTGCCGAGATTCGGACAGGGAAGCCCCATAAAGCTGAGCCTTGCTCCATCGGTTCCGCCGCGGATGGGTGCAACTTTGGGCACAAGCCCGATGGATTTTGCAGCTTCAACTGCGTTGTCGATAAGGTGCATACAGGGACGGATTTTTTCAACCATGTTGAGATACTGGTCGCGGACGGTGCATTCAACGGTACCGCTGCCGTATTTTTCGTTAAGGATTTTAACGGCGTGAGCAAGAGTTGATTTACGCGCAGTCATGATTGCTTCGCTGTGGTCGCGAATGATATAGTCCATTTCCGCACGTTCCACATTGCCGCTCATGTCCGTAAGGTGGAAAAAGCCCTCGTATCCTTCTGTGTTGGCCGGCGTTTCATCCGGCAGCATGGAGTTCAGCTCCATTGCAACCAACAGTGCGTTTATCATTTTGTTTTTTGAATCGCCGGGATGAATATTAAAACCGTTTACAACGATTTTTGCGGCCGCAGCATTAAAGTTTTCGTATTCGATTTCGCCTTCCGCGCCGCCGTCAACGGTGTACGCAAAGTCTGCACCGAATTCGGCAACATTGAAATTGTCCGCACCGGAGCCGACCTCTTCATCCGGGGTAAAGCCGATGCAAAGTTTGCCGTGGGGACGGTTTTCGGAAATGACGCGTTCAATTGCGGTCATGATTTCGGCAATGCCTGCTTTGTCATCGCCGCCGAGAACTGTTGTTCCGTCGGTCACGATGAGCGTTTTGCCCTTTAGGGAAGGCAAATGGGGAAGCTTTTTGGGAGAAAGCACACGGCCGCTTGTGCCGAGAACAACGTCGCCGCCGTCATAGTTTTCAATGATTCGCGGCTGAACATTTTCGCCGGAAAAATCCGGAACGGTGTCCATATGCGCAATGAAGCCGATTGCGGGGCAGCTTTCACAGCCGGGTGTTGCTGCAACGGAGGCATAAACATAGCATTTATCATTAACCCTTGCGTTTTCAACGCCGATTGCGTGAAGCTCTTTTACAAGAAGATTCGCAAGGTCAAATTGTCTTTCAGTCGTGGGGACGGATGAACTGTCCTCGGAGCTTGCGGTGTGGATTCTTACATAATTCAAAAAACGTTCGTAGGTCTTCATGTTGATACTCCTTTTTTATGTAAGCAGTGATTAAAAGGAGAGAACACTCCGTGCCCGTTCTCCGAATTAATCAACGATTACTTAGGAAACTCTTATCAGAAGCTGTTCAGCAAAAGCGTTTTGTTCAGAGTATTCCCAAGTTCATGAGTGTATTATATCACAAAGCTCGGCGGAATAACAGCCGTTTTCGGCACTCATTTGTTAAAAAAATGTGGAATATTTATGAAAGAGGAAGAACGACTCCGCAGCGAAATATATGATTAATACCGCTTGCTTTTTGTTCCGCAATGCATTATAATGTATCCGTTCGAGATTCGAACAATTTGCTCGGGGCATTAGCACAGTTGGTAGCGCGCAACGTTCGCAATGTTGAGGTCAGGGGTTCGACTCCCCTATGCTCCACCAAAGCAAGATAATCCGAACCTTAGACCAATCGGTCATGGGTTCGGATTTATTGTTTTAATGGAAGAAATTGAAGACTGGTAATGAAAAAGCCGGGAGGACTGCCGATTATTGCAATCCTCCCGGCTTCTTTATGTAGATGCACTGTCTGAAATCTCCTTCTTTGCTTTCCATTCGGCAAAAGCCTTTTTACTGTCTTCGCTTTCGTAATATCTCTGAATTACCGGAAGCAGGCTCCGTGCCAGCGATTCAAAGACGTATTCCGGAATTTGGGTTGCATCCACGCTGTTTGGGATATTCGTTTTTTCTGCGTTCACATGGTACCTCCTTTATCGCTTCTGTAGCGCGTATAAGCCCATTTTGGCGTTGCTGTAAGGAAAAGATATTCCTCTGTGTTTTCGCGCCGATTGTGGGGCGAAAAATGCCACGTTTTCGACCTTTATCCGGACAATATTGAGCTGCCTTTCTTCGGCTGAATCAGCTTCGCATTAGAGGGATAATTCAGCGTAATCAATGCGGGTTTTCCAAGCCCCTGTTTCTTTCGGCAGATCAAACCGCTGAACTCAAGCTCATGAAATATCCGCGTCGCACATTGTCGGCTGCGGTGGAGCTTCGTCTGCGCCTGCTCCAAGGTGAAGTAAATTCGGATGGTGCCGTCAGTTTCAAGGAAACCGTTGACTTTTGAAATGCTCGCCCGATCCAGCATCAGGGCATACAGCACTTTTGCATCGTTGGACAGCCCGGCAAGACTATCCTCCATCAAAAACCGTGGAAACGGTATGTAGGATGCCGACAAGCTCTCGCTTGTAAACTTCAAAAACTTCTGTGACATAATCCTCCTATCCCATCCATCAAAACCAGTATTGATAGGATTGATGGATGACTATATTGAGCGTTGATTTATTTCTTATTGATTTGGGTATGAATTTCATCCCCTGTGACAGTTTGGAAATCCATGCTCCAAAAATCCGGCCGCGGAACGCTCCGGAGCGTCAGCTTGTCCACCGTCCGGAAAACCGGTGACGGAAAAC
>OMAA01000078.1_pt1 | contig 56719 bp, 69 predicted proteins | sample 1674191 | NCBI WGS metagenome assembly OMAA01 (sample SAMEA103958152, study PRJEB25191) | human gut metagenome | biome: human-associated habitat [ENVO:00009003]; feature: intestine environment [ENVO:2100002]; material: feces | place: Germany | collected 2013/2015
ACGGTCGAGTTGTTGTTTATGGGACGGCTTATCTTGTTACATATTTCAATGACCACTTATTAGAAATAGCAGAAAATTGCTATTATTCTGTTAATGTGGATTATGATGGCGCTATTATTTCGTTTTACTCCTATTCAGAAAGTGGTGAGATTAATGGGAGAGAAGATAAACGTATAATATCCATAGAATCAGATAATTCATTTAAAATGAGAAAATATGGGCTGGCTGAAAATAACGATAAGACTTTTTATAAGAAATGAATACATCTGAATTCGCTCTAATTAGAATAAGCCGGGATTATTCCCGGCTTTGTTTTACAGTACAATCACAGTTCCGTCTTTCTTTATTGAATACTCGCCGCCGATTCTTACGATATTGAGCACGGCGTAGTCTTTGGCGGTGATCTTGGCCCGTGCGCCGTGCATCAGGATTATCGTATGGATGAATTTAGTCCCTGCCGCTTCTATAGTAGCATCTGTATCTCCGACGATACATACGTACTCTTTACCTTTGAGCGCGATATTTCCCGCATCTACATATACTCCCAGCCTTTCTAAACTGTCTCGGTTCTTTCTGAACACTTCGACCGAGGGGAAGTTGTGGTCTTGGCAGAACTCGATCCCTTGTGGGGTAAACATCAGTTTGATTAGCTCGGGGAAGTCTTGGACGCGGTTTATCTTTTTACAAGCGCCCGTTTGTAGTGCCATCGCCCGTATGGCATCTACACTCTTATTGTGTTGGGTTGTCATATATTTTCTGTTTCTGCGACCCTGTTTGCTGGGTTGGGTTCATTGAATTTTACTGTCAGTTGTGAGGTGGTAAGGTCTGCGGACATCATGTAGCTGCCTGAATTGCCCATGTAGGTCAAATGGTAAATATCCGCAGATATTAAAGGTACGCTAATGTCTATTTTGCCTCTTTTTAGTAGTTCTATAAAACTGTTGTAATTCGCCGTATGCTCTGCAAGCGTGTCGCCGAAGATCACGAATGTAAGCGTCAGATCGCGGGCGGCAACTTTCGGTTTTTCGGGGTAAATTACCTGCTTGCCGTCCTTTTTGGGGTCGTCATTCTCTACAAAATCTTTGAGGCTTGCCGGTGCTCTCAGACTTGCAATGAAACCCGATCCCATTGTGATACCCATTGCATAGGCATCGTAGCCGTTTATGAGTAAATCCCTTTTCATTTTCTTTCGTTTAATGCTTTATCTAAAAATAATTCGGCTGTATCTATCACATCATAACCTTTAGAGCTGACAAAGCCGGCGTAATACATGCCATCTGCGAAAATAATGCTTGTTCCGGCTTTATTTTCTTCGTTGAGTACTTTATTGGTTTCAATGGCCGCCGTCGGATCTGGATGATTTTGGTCGCCAATAAATCGCCGTTTTTCTTTGCCTTCATAAGTAACTACGTAACCAAGGGCGCTGCGTAAGTTCCATGTGTGGTTTAGGTAGTCGCGTTTGCCAGATAGTAGCCGAGCTTCTTTCTGTCTTATTAATGCCTCCCGTGCTTTCTCATCCATGAAATCTACAACTTCATCCTCAATGCCGTTGATGAACTTGTCAAGGTCTGCTATGTCTTTACCAATTTTCATGTTATAGTTCACTGGTGTTGCGCTTGATTGCGGCAATATCCTCTTGAATACCTTGTAATGCAACTCTCATGGCTGCTGTATTGCCGTTTATTTCCACAATTTCCATGTAGGTCATCACAGCATATCGGAGCAGTTCATTATTTACCTGTACGCTTGCGTACATGGCTGTTTCAATATTGGCCATAGATGTTAAAAGACCGATTATTGATTGCGTCTGCGCCATTACATAGCCGCGGATGTCGGTAACCTTGCCTTGAATGTCCGTGAATCGGCCGTTTAACTCATCGCCCGTATCTTGCGACATTGTTTGAAAGCCTCTTTCCGTGGCTTCCTGACGAGCTGCGCCAGCATTCCCAAGTAATTCCTTTGTTTCAGCGGGAAGGCTGTCCCAAATAGCTTGAAATTCCTCACCAACTTTGTTGAGATCGTCAGCAAAGTTTCCCATGGAATCAATCACACCGTCAATCCCGACAAAAACTCCATCCTTGAACCATTTGGATTTATACTGGTCAAAAATATCTCCGATACGTTCTTCAACAAATTTGCTGACTAACATTTGTTTCATGATGTCAGCAACAATTTCGTCTACCTTTTCACCCCAGGCCTTAGCGGCGTCCTCACCTTCTAAAAACGCTTCTATGAAGGCATCGCCAAGCTCTTTTGCAATATCTTCTGCCGTGCCGCCGATAATAGTTTCTACAACCTCATTTATTACTTCAGCAGCTTCTTCTCCAAGTTCTTGAATTTGACGTTCCCATTCTTTTATCTTTGATTTGTCCGTTTTTTTCTTGTCGTTCTCTGCATTAATCTGCTTTTGAAGCAACAACTGCTGTTCTGCAAGATTGTTAAGTTTATCTCGGGTATCACTAAACTTATTTCCCCCCAGAAGATTGCTGTCTGTATATTTAAGGTTTGAATAGGCATCTGCTATACTTTTGATTGCCTTTTCTTCTATTTTAGCCGCATTGATTCGCTTAACGATGGCTTCCCCGAAGGGGCTTAGTTTTCCGTATGCGCTCAATATCGCTTTCGTCGCATCATTATAAGCGTCTTTTACCTTCTGAATAGCATTAAAAGAATTTTCTTGGAGCCGAATTGCATTGGCATTATCCAATTCCCATTGCAGTTGCTCAATTCTACCTTGCAGTCGGTCTATTTCCGCTTGTTTTTCATCATCATTATTAAATAGGCTGGCTATTTTAGTTGCTATTGTCAATACCGCTTGAATAATAGCAAGAATAACGGATGCTCGCTCAACAGCTTTGATCGCACTGGCGGCGGTTGTTGATGTCGTTGTAATAGCTGCCGCCGACGATTCAGTAAGAGTGACAATGCTGCTAATCATACTGGCTGCATTAGTTGCAATTTCGCCCGCCGCACTAATGACTTCGCCAGTAGTGCCCCCAACGGCATCACCAATACCCTCGAATCCATCTGCAATATCACCGAGTGTCCTCTCTAATCGCTGCCATTTCTTGATCGCATTATCTTTGGGGGCTAATTTTGTACTCGAAGCAGCTTTATCTACTGCATTAATTTTTGCTTGCGTCTGATTGATCTCACCGCGCAATTTCTGTCCTTGGGCACTATCTGATGAATCGAGGGCATTATATTCGGATTCCAGTGCTTGTAGCGATGCCTCCAGCTCTGCTTTCAGGGCGGATAATTCATCCATGGTCTTGCCTGTCAATTCTCGCACCCATTGCCCGGCTTGTACTTCAATTTCTGCTACTGCTGCATCTCGCTCGGCTTCAAGTGCCTTCCGCTCTCCAATGCTGCCAGCATTTTCGATCTTACGGTCGTAAATGTCTTTTGTAGCTTGTAGTTTTTCCCGGAAGGTTCCATACGCTTTCAAATACTCGTCCCAAGATTGTATATTCTTATTGATTGTAGATGCCAACCCTTCGGGGCTTATCGAAATAGAAGAAACGCTTGCCCGTTCTTCAGTACGCTGGGCATTATTGGCATCGTTCAAGGCTTTTATTTGGGCTTGCTGCCCCTTGGTCAATTCCCCACCTTGCAACTCCCTGATGCGCTCCTCTGCCTCCTGTATGGCACGGGCGCGTTTCTGGTAGTCAAGGTCTATTTGCGCGAGTTTCTTGGCCGTGCCCTCCTTCATAGAATCTACTTCGGCCTGCAATGCATCATCCCGGAGCTTTTGCAATTGCTTGGTGAGCTCCTTTAGATTGCGCTCTTGATCGGATGCGGCTTTTTTTGCTGCGTTTTCGGCCTCTTGGCGGGCTTTTTCCGCCTTTGCATTAAGTTCATCCGGCGTTAAGGCGGTGTACAGCTTTTCTGCTGCGGGGGACAATTTTTCGATGCCGGCATTTATCGCCGCAATAAATGCATCGACATCACCTTCATAATCTTCATTAATGCGCTTCCATATAGTATTCCCTTCCTCACCAAGCTTCGATAGTGCGCTAATAAATTCTTTCCGGAATTGGGTTATGTTTGTTTTAGCCTCTGCAAAAGTTTTAGCACCCCAAATAGCGCTTTGGCCACCCTGACCCAAATCCATGTATGTCTGTATTGCCTTATCATATTCTTTTCTGTACTCTTTCAGTGCATTAGAATAATTGGTATAGGCATTCCCTGTTTTTTTGATGCGTGCTATACTCTTTTTGTCCTCTGTAATAAGTTCTTGGGCAGCCTTCGCCTCTGCGACCTCGATAATTGCATCGCGCAGGTTTTCATAAGCACCGACAGCATTTCCGACCATAACCTGTTCCGCAGCCATATTGCCGAAGTAAGCGGGGTATATGTCTTGCAGTTTTTTGACCGCTTCGGCTCTTTCTTCATAGGGCTTGGAAAGGTCTGTCGCAGCCCTATACAGCAGGTTCAATTTGGTTAATTCGGATTGAGCCGACACCGAACCTTGAGCCATAGCGGAATTAAAGCGTTCGAGTGCAGCGGCAGAGGCGTCTATCGTCGTTTTACCTTTGAACAGCGACGCTACCCAGTTGGTTATCTCCTTGCCGTAAAGGGTAAGCACGGTTACGCCGGCCACAAGCAGGGTTTGCCAGGAGAAGATCGACGATGCAATCTGTTTCCATACGGGCGTGAAGGTTTGCCCGGCTTTCTTCAATTCATCAACCGATTTCTTCGCCCGTGCTATTTCATCGGCCAGCATCGGCAGGTTGTTGGATATGGCGGAAAAGAATATTTGCGGGCCATATGCCAGCGACGGCAACTCGCGGGCAACTTGCTGAATTTGGAATCCCAGCATATTGAATCCCGAGGCATAATTGCCGACATTGCGAGTATGGACGCCCATTGACGCATCCAGTTCTTTAACTTTTGCGTCAAGGCCTTCTATATTTTTAAGTAGGTTTTGTCCCCAGTTGCTACCGCGTTCGCTTTCATTCAGAGAGCGGTAGATAGTCCGCATTCTGCCCAGAGCCTGCGACACCTCGTCAATAGACCCTCTGGCAACCTGCTCTAATTTGATTTGGTTGGCGAGTTCTTGTCTTGCGCGGGATAGGGCTTGCTTATACTCTTCAATCGAAACGGAGGCATTAAGACGGCTTGCTTTTTGGTCTTGAGTGAGTTTTATGCCGCTGCTTTCTGTTTTGTTAAGATCGATGATTTTTGATTTAAGCCGTTTTATCTGCGCTTCGTATTGGGATATTAATGCGACATTCTCCCGTTTTGAGGCATTGACTGCTCTAAGCTCTTCAATAAGTTCATGATATGCCGCAGTTTCGGCCTGGGTAGCCGCTGTTCCTGGCGTAGAGCTGCCGCCAGCAGTTCCAGTCGTGGCCGAGGCAGTAGCCTTGGACGCCGCATCCATTGCCTGCTGCTCCATCTGGGCGATCTTGCGCATTGTCTGCTCGACACGCGCCTCCATCTCGCCAATTTTACGGTTTATGACGTCGAATTCCTTTGTACTGTCCGGGATTTCGGCCAGTACCTGCCGCAACCGCTCAAGCATGGTAATAAAACTCTTGAGTTTATCGGTTTCCGCGTTTATTTTGAATGATAATGCGCTCATTGCTGCTCTTTATTGCCTCTTTTCTTATTGTTTCTTCTCCGGGCCATATCGGCGCCCGATCCCCGCACTATTTTTTCCTCGTCCCCTACGAGCGTGCGCACCTTGTCGGTCATCATGAGTAGCATGGTAGGGTAGTTTATGCCTTGGAAGGCTTCGTTGTAGGAGATGTTCAATTGATCCATCATCGTTGCAATAATGCCCGTTATCGTATTATTCCCGACGGTTTCAGACACTGTTTTCCGGCGTGTTTTGTCGATCTTCACCGAATCGAACAAGTCTTTGCCCGATACGATGTCGGCTATTTTCATGGTCGCGGCGGAAATCTCTTCACAGGTGGCATACCGCTTGGCGTACCACAGGAATAGTTTTTGGCACCATGAGCGCCGAAAAAGCAGCTTGGATATTGTTTCCATGGAATATTTTTGCCTTCCAGAGATTGAAACGTCTATTTTCCCTCCGGCGAATGCCCTTGCCAAATCCTTCACGAACGGTTGGTATACCCGGAATTTCAGCACCCCGAGCTTTACCGACGCATGATGCGTATTCAGCAATGACCTGGCGACAATATCCGCCGATTTACTCATGGTCTTTGGATATTGTTGCGGACAATCCCTCCATTACGGCTGCAACCGAGGCAATATCCTCAAGGGGTATCATCAGCAGTATTTTCTGATAACAGTCGAACAACTCGTTGAATGTGCCCCGCTTCATGAATCTGCGGCGTAAAAACCACACCCTGACACCCGCGAATATGTTGCGGCTGCCGACAACCGCCAAGGCTATACTATGCGCCATCGCCGATATACATGCCTTACTCTCGTCCGGATCTTTGTTGACATCCCGCGCCGTCATGATGCGCGTTGCCGTCATGGGGGACATCTTGTATACAGTGTATCCCTTCGATGCTATGCGGATACTGATAAACTCCAATTTCATAAGATTGATTTTAAGAAATAGGGGTGAGGGGCACACGCCTCCCACCCCTGGACTGCTGATGGCTTGGAGGTTTTTATTCGACGTCCACCTCCGAAGAATCGAACCAATATTCCGACGAGACCGCCGTGTTGTCTGGTTCCAGGGCAGCAGCTGCTACACCGATACCTACGGCTCCCTCATTATTGGTGTTACGGGCGATAACCGAGGCCTTCGGAAAGACGCAATACTGGTTGTCTTCCGTCAGGGCGATCATGCATTTTTCAATGCGCGTGACGCCTCGCGCACGTTTCCATGACGTCTCCGACCCCGTGCCGCCCATGAAAGCCGCCTTGGTTTCATAGTCGTATTGCCCGATGGTAAACGACATCTGAATGTTACCCATTTCGGTGTCTTGGCGATATACGCCATTGGTGAGTTGATTCCTGTACTCCGTCGTAGACGGCTCCTCCTCTTCGATGCTCCATGTGTCTTGGTGGATGTTCTCCACCTGTTTCGTGCTGACATCTTTAATGATGGTTGCCAGAAGGGTACCCGTAAGATCTCCTGTGACCTTCGCGGGGTCTGCATAATACAGCTTCTTGATTCCTACTGCTATTACTTTTGCCATTGTTTTAGTTGTTTTTAATGTTTAATACTCTGAATAGTACTCTGATGTAGATATAGTGGCATCCGAGGTTTACATCTTCTTCGCGGCCGATATTCTCATACCTGTACCTGTATGCGGATCCGTCGTAAGTACCGTATGTCCATTCTTTGAACCTCGCCTTGGCTGCCCGTTCGAGTTCGTCCAGCCGTTTTAGGTTCGCTTCTCCCTTGATGTCGGGGACGCACAGGTTTACAGCAACAAAGCAATTTTCCCAATACGTGTCCGACGTCTGCTCGGGTGGTGTGATGACGACGATACGCTCTCTATTGACTTTCCCCTCGGGGATAGCCCATGAAGTGTGCATGTCCTTTATCCCAACCCCCTTACACGCCGAGAACAGTATGTTGCGCGCGTCTCCCGTTGTAATCATATCCAAAGGTCTGAAGCGTTGAAATAGTTGTTTACCTTGGCTATTGCCACAGAGCCTTCGCCCCGTACTGTGCCGGTCGCCTTGTCAATGCATTTCACGTAACCTCCTTTGGGTACTCCTCTCCCTTCGTAGACGATGTGGTATTTCGATTGGCGCACCTCCCCGTTCTCTGATACAAGGCGGACGGTTGTGTCGTCGTCGCAACGACAATCACCTATTTCCTGCCATGCATCATTTTCGGACATAGCTATCGGACGTCCCAGTTCGTCGTATTGTTTGGGAGGATCGATCCTCAAATAGAGTATGTGGGGCGCGAAATACATATTACCACAAGTTCGAAGCATCCTTTATCGAGGACAGGCCAATAGAGCTGCTCAATTCTTCGCCGGGCGTGATGCCATATTGCCGAAGCATCAGTTGTGCCCGTTGCTTCATGGCGCTTTCAGACCAGGACACCGAATGCCCGTTTTCGCTTACCGACAGAGGGTGCATTATCAGGCTGTCGATGAATTCGGATACGCGCTTGGCGATTAGTTGTTGCTGATGGTCGCTACCCGCCAGGGAGTTGGGATCGTAACCCCATTCCCTGGCGAAGCGGCGAACGCCATAGTCGGAGATGGTTCCGACCATGCTGAACTCCTGATGTATGCATTCTGCGACCGTCATGCACTCCTACGATTCTACACTCAGCGAGTAAATACCGTTGATTTCGGTAATGACGGGCAAAGAGATGGATTGCGCCTTCGTGAACTCCACGCCGTTCGAGTTATCCGTCTCGCCTTTGCCCCACTGCGAGATGCGGATGCGTCCGTAGTTGGAGTAGGCAACTCCCGGCTCGGGGCGAAGCTCGTTGTCTGCGTAGGCGTTTTTGATAACGCCGAGACGACCCTCCGGCACGAATACGAGGCTCTTGTCATTCCACGGTTTGTATTCGCGGATCTTGCCATTGTCCTGAATGCGCGTCATCCGTCGGATCACCTCGAATACGGGCAATCCGTTCGACCGCATGAACTCGTTTAGGTTGGCCAGCAGAAGTGGTGACGATGATTTGTCCGTGCCGAAGATGACCTGCTTCATCTTCTTGCTGCGCAGGATGTACGAAAGCCGCTTTTGATCCAGAAGGATGCGGTCGAAGGTCACCTTCTCCTGAGCCGCATCGACAATGCCTTGGATATCCTCGAATACATCGACCGTGTCGATGTTGCCCTCCGTCCACTGTGTATCTGCTGTGGCGATGTTTTCTTGCGGCATGCCATAGTCGATATTGCCTCGCACACCTCCTTCGGGGTTGTTTTCCTGAGTGAATGAAAATACCCCTTTGTTCGAGAGGGCACCTAGGAAGATGATGTCTATTTTGGCCTGTACGGATTCCACGACCCGTTCAACGCCGCCCCACATGAGGTTTACGAGCTGCTGTTTCTTTGCCTGATCTGAGATCATGCGTGAATCCAGCAGCTGAAGTACCTTCCGATAGTCTTCAATGGGCATCGGTAGGGTCATTTGGTGAATGAGGACTTTCTTGGCTATTGTAGCCAGGCCTTCAGTTCCCATAATGGATTCCTTGCCTTTCGAATCCAAGGTGGCAGCTGCTACGCCCAGATTATACGATCCGATGATCTCTTCGAAATTGAACCCTACCGTGGGAGTATCCCACTCCAAAAAACGCTCGTAGACATTTTGGTCGAACAAGCGCTTGCGCAGTTCAGATGCTGCGTCGATGCGAGCTTGCACCTGCTTGGTCAGCTCGCTGAAAATAGAAGAATAATATACTTCGCTCATTGTTTACCTGTCTTTTACTGTCTGATGTACTTGATTTCAGGGTTGTTTTTCATACTGTAGCCTTGCAGCCAAGTCTCGGGGATGGGGTATGCTACATCCTTGAGGATTCGCGCCCCATAAGCTGCCGAGACAGTCGGAAATCCATTGGCCTTGGTGTATTCCTTTGTCGTTTCGATGACGGCGTCCGGAATTTCATCCCCTCCGAGCAGATCAGCGCCTGCTACTGCTTCTGTCATTGCTGCGCTTAATGTGATTTCGTCGTATGATTCGTTGGCGGTGCTAATGCTCTTGATGGTGCCGGAGGAATCGCCTACTTTGACGGCATCGTTGATCTGGAACATAGAGCCCTTGATGACACGCGGTTTGGTTGTGGTACCGCCCTCTACGATTCGTGCCGATTTGCAGATGGTGCACTCCATGTTCTCGAAATCGAGTTTGATAGGCGTTCCCTCTTTGAGTATCGTGCCTTCCGGATAGGTGCCCTTCACGGCGAAATCACCCGGCAGCACTTCGCGCTCTCCGCGCCAGAATACCGGGAACCCGCCCTTAACTTGTGTCTTTTCGAATTTAATAGCCATGTTTGTTGTTGTTTTTATTTTGCATCCGGCAGATTTTCAGCCCACATTTTGGCCTCCTCTTTGCTTTGAGCCTCAGATGTGGAGAAGGGGAATGCCGTTTCCTGCCCCTCAAGCCCTGCGGCAACGAATCGCGTCTGGAGTGCTGCGAACTTCTCTTTGAGCTTCGCTTCGTCCGGATTTTCCTCGCTCATTGCAGATGCGAGGTTTAGGATATCATCCAATGCCGATTCGTTGATATTTGCCGCCTTGGCCGCTGTGCGCAGCAATGAATCCCGTTCGGCCTTTACACGCGCTGCTTCCAAGGCATCGTACTTTGCTTTTACAGCATTTTCACGCTCTTCCTGCTGGCGTTTGTAGGCTTTGAACCATTCGGGCTCTTCGCTACTGGGAGTAGTATTCGCCTGCCGCTCCCCTGTGGCAGGTTGCTCGATAGGCTTCCCGTCTTTGAGGTTATGCCGCTTCTCGTAGTTCTTGACTGCGGTCTGCTGCGCATCCCCTGCACGGTAGTCGCCGTAGCTGGTTAACACGTCCTGAAAGCCAATCCCCTCTGCTATGGTAGGTAATTGCGCTTCGTCCGTTACATTCTCTGACTTCTTCGTTGCGATTCGGTCGAGGATCGCATTGTCCACCCCTGCAAATTTGGTTTGGAGCAGTGCTAAAAGTTTTTCTTTCATATTATTTTAATTAATCTCTGTTGCAAAGATTTCGACGGGCATTTTAATAACAATGGGCAGGACGGAAATTTATACTTTTTTTGTACGGTAATTCAAAGCCTCTTTTATGCATTCAGATATCCAGCCGACCAAATAACAGAATGGCTCTTGGTTACTGCAATCAATGCGTCCACCGATATAATCGAATATCTCCATAGCCGCATGTGTAGATTCGTGGCAAACGTACTGGATATTTTGAGCGTTCGCCTTTGTGGCGAACCTGATAAGAACTCCACCCCTTTTATTTGTGATGTCGTATGTACTCTGCGTATCCGCCGCAGATGTGTCGTCCATATCTGTTATATTTTCAAACCTATCGCTTATTGCAGATGCGCTTTTTTCACCTATCACCACCCAAATTAACCGAGGATAAATTTGCGGATCAAATTGATGTATAATAGCCTTCATTGTCCTAAAAGTTTTATTCAGCCGAGGTGTTGATGCTTGAATTCTCGTCTTTTTTGGTCGAAAGGTTTGTTTTTGCATCCTGGTAAATGCTTGTGGCAGAGGCTTCTTTCATTTGCCTAATTCTTTCGATTTCCTCTTGGTAATTATCTGCAACACCCATTAATTTTACAGATTCCTCAAGTGAAAGCACTCCATCTGCATAGGCTTTCCCTATGGATTGCCACCTTGCAGTAATGTCTTCGTTGAAGGGCTCCGAAAATTCATGCTCGATCTTGAGGGTGGCGAGTTTGTCTCTCATATGGATATGAGTTACATTCATCATAATCGCCAAAATGAGATTCTTTTCCCGGTCGACGAGTTCGTCATATATCTCTTTTCGATTATCACGCTTGATATATCCGAGAACCATTGCGCGCTTAATGGCTTCACCGGACAAAGTCCCCAATCCGACCATTTTCTCTGGAGTGAACTCCGGAGTGAAAGTATCGAAAAGTATAGATTCTTTTAAATCCGACTTTTCCTGTTGCCTCGTTTCAGACGACATAGGTGGATTAAGGTATTCAAACCGATCATCTTTGCTTGACAGCTTGATCCCCTTTCCGGGGGAATCAGCTTTGGGAAGACTTTTGATAACCTCTGCGGTGGCAATGAACATTGGATCCGCAAAGTAATTGTTGGTGTCTGCGGTTTTTGAGTCAATACTTTCTTCCCGATCAATTCGGGGCTGCAATCCATCCCATGCCGTATTTTGCTTGTAATAAATGATGTTAATTTTACCAGTTGGATTAAGCACTGGGGTCACATCCCAACCTATTTTGGCTTTTCTGCCCCGGAATATAAAAGTGGGTGTATGAATGTCGAAATGCTCTACTGTTCCGGCGCCCTCCTTCAAATAATACCCACATCCAAATGCGAGGAGGTTACCATATTGGTCGAACATGGGGCGCAAGGTATATCCGTTAGACTTCGACAGCACAACTATTTTCACCCAAGGAAGCCCCGTTGCCTCGTCCCTGTAAATGTGATACAGCTTTGCACTTTGGGTTTCGGCTCCGGCCAGCCGTTTAGCCTGTCGCATCTTACTGTCGAATCGTATTTCTCGAAGGAATTGTTTGTAAGCCGAAAATGCATCGGCATCACCGGATTCGTCGGATACCTTCCATTTTATCGGATTTCCAAGCAGGAAGAACAATTCCACCTCATTTATATAGCGTTGACGAGTGCGGGGCAATTTCTCCGTGCGGTAATCTTCCTGTCCCTTCCTCGTTTTGTCTCGACGCCCCATTACGGCGTGGGATTTTGGATTGTATTCGCACAGGGCCTTGGACACTTCGACATCATGATCTTCCATCAAAGACATAGCCCGGCTGATGTCTTTTGCCTTGATAAGCTCCATTAAATCCCGCTCAACACCTAATGCATTGAGCGTTTTATTTTGGAAAAATGTAAAAAGGCGATCTAAAAAGTTCATTGTTTACCAAATATTAATATCACTTAAATCATCGTCTTGTATCGGTGTGCTGCGCTTTTCAAAGCATCCGGTCAGCGCATCGGGGGCATCGTCATGCGCATTGCCCCCTTCTTTCATGTATCCCATAATGGCCTGATAGAATTCCGGCCACCTTTTGTCCCAATTTGTCGGGAAAAATGTCATGTTGTTGACGTCTGCCGACTTGGTAAATATGCGTACCTGCTTATTATCGGTCTGGGAAAAGCAACTAACCGTTGTGTGGGTAATGTTCATCTGGCGAAGGATGCGTTCTACATTGCGCGCAAAGCCCCGCCCTCCGTTATTGCTTTCAATATTAGCCCATTCCGTCCTGTTCCTTGCAAGCATTTCGGCCGTCTTGGGTTCGGTATACTCCATGGGCTTTTTTGTGTAGAGCACATCGGTCACATAATTTCCCTCGGGTAATTCGTCGTAACATATCGAACATAGATAGTCGCTTCCCGTATCTGCTGTATCGGTGTAATTCTTATGCGTGCAATCTTTGGAGTAGGGGATAACGTCGTATGTTCGGAATTCACGATACATTAATCCCTCAAGAGGCTTGGGATTCTGCATGTACTGGGTCTCAAATATGAAGGGATCCGCTTCTTGGTATCGCTTTAATTTATCAAGCGCGAATCGATCCTCCCAAAGTGCACGTTCGGTAGGTAGCCCTGCATCTAAGATTGCGGGGAATTTGACAACATCCCATTCTCCACCTTCCTCTATCGTGCCTTCAAGCTGCAATAAGTATCCGCAAAAATCATCTGGAGCGAGCCTTTGAGCTGTTACAATGACCGGGGTACGAACGTCATTAAGACGGTTCTTGAATGTAGAAGTCCACAGTTCGCCAATACGCTCTTTGGTAGTACTGGAGTAGCTATCCTGAGCCTTCATCGGGTCGTCAATACTCATTGCACCGCTGAATTCTTGTGCTCCCAGTTTACCGCATCCAAACCCTGTTATTTGACCCATAAAGGGAGCCGCATACATTACACCCCCGCTTGAGGTGGATATACTTCCTTTGGCATTGTTGGACAGTTCGACATTTGGGAAGAATGCGCGGTAATTGGGATCCTCCATGATCCTCCGTATGTTCGTAACATTCCGGGTAGTGAGTTGATCGCTACTCGAAAGATGCATGAACTCGGAACGCGGATTGATGGCAAATCCTATCGCAGAGAAAGACACGACGGCTAACTCTGTTTTAGAATGTCGCGGAGGAATGTTAAACATGAGCCTATTAGTCGGGTGTTCTCCACGGAGTACTTGGTCGAGTTTATGGCATATTATTCGATGATGGGGCGCAATCCGAAAAGGTTGTTTGTTCACAGCCTCGAACATTACAGCCGTAAATGCCAAACACCCTTCCTTCAACAAGAAGTTACCTACACTGGAATAATCAGTCATCGCTCCTGCTCATTTGTATTAATTGAAAGAAACGATCTGTATTGAATGTCGGCTGCGGAAGGTCATTACCTTTAGTGTCAGTGTTGGCAGTTTTCTCCGGGGCATTGTATCCGAGCATGCGGTTGATGGTTTCTATCGCCTTGCTTTTGTCCATCAATTCCACGACGGGGCTACCTGAACGGTCAATCTTTATGGACTGGATTAAACGCCGTTTTTCAGGCGGAAGAGATTTTAGGTCTTGGAAAGAAATTGAGGGAACCTGCCGTACGCCATATTCGGTTTTCATATCAACCATGTCGGCATCGACAAAGTCGAGTACGTCGGCATTAATGATGGATACATTAAGCCGGATTAGCTCCTCTTTGGTGATAAGTTCTTTTTCGGCTAATTGGGCTTGAAGTTGTTTTACCCTTACCGTAACCTTACCGTTAGAAAGCAATTGAGATGCCTTGACAGATATCACATTATCTGTCATTCTGGAACAGTCATACGCAAAACGATACGCCTCGGATGCGTTGCCGCACTCGAGGTACTTGTTGCAGAACTTCTCCTGCTTTATCGTCAGCTTCCCTTCTGCCATGAAAAACAATCTCTCAGGGCAAAGGTGGGAGCAGGCATTTTAATAACAAGAGGTAGATTGAAGAAAATGCAAAAAAAATGGATTGTCCCCAAAAAAAAGAACAATCCACTGTTTCGACAGATTTAGATACTTAGGTTAATCTTAAATATTGTTTAATAACAAAATTTTCATCTATAGGATATTGACGATTATATTGCCCTCGTAAATGAATTGTACCATTCAAAGCCTCATTTTGTATCGAATCATATTTTTCACTATCGACAACGGTACATAGTTTTTCAATTTTAGTAGGTTTGTCTTTTGCCAAATATTCTACAAGATTAATAGGGAAAAGCGGTATTAAAAAGTGTTCGTTGGGGCATAAATGTATATTGCCGCTTACGTCACTACTACGAAGGTTTGACTGTATATCTTGATAATTCGAAAATAAATCATCGAAATCGGAACTTATCCTCCACTGTATACTGTATGCAGTTCGCAGTCCGGCATTGATTATCTTTATCGAATAAAGGTTTTCATGGCAAAAAATGCTGTAAACCAATCGAGGCCTTTCATCGTATTCGCGTCTTTTATCTTCTTTACGCCACCGTTTTCCATTGTAATATATAGTAACAAATGTAGCTATTGCCATTAATGCTGTGGCTATGGCACTTATTGCTGTCCATATATTACTAACATAATTATCCATAAATGACTATGTTATCCTATTTTATTCGACTTTTCAACATTGCATTTTTGGCAAAGCAACTGCATGTTCTCTAATGTGGTCGCCCCGCCTTTTGAAAAAGGTATGATGTGATCGAGTTGTAAGTTTTGTGTGGATCCGCAGTATACGCATCGGCCACCATCACGCTTATATACTGCATCTACTATTTCCCTGGGAATTGGCGGCCGCTTTGGCTCATCACCGAATAGTTCTCCGCTGTCGATCAATTCTTGCCGTACGATTTTTTCAAGTTGACGTATGCGATATTTTTCTTTAATACGCGCGGCGATCTCGGCTTTTTCACGCTCTTCTTGTTCTTGTTGAAACAATATCCTCTGTCGTTCCTGCTCTTCTGCAGACAGGGAAGCTCGATGATAATCACCTGCCGCAAGGTATTTTTCTAACGATGTAATATTATCAAAATATACTTTTCGAGGATTGATACCCTGTTGTTGACCAACGATGCCAGCACTCTCTAATTGCATCATAATGCGCCCAGCCCGATTAAATCCAACTTCAAATTTTCGCTGAATTTCTGTTGTGGATATGCCTCCATTATTGACTGCATATCTTGCTACTTCCTCGAATAGCAAATCATATTTTATGGGAGCTGGTTCTTCGAAGTAGTAATCCATCATGTATAAAATTTGTTTGTGCTATTGAAATAATCCGAAGTTTTTATGTTTTGGTCTGCGGGCGCCCCGGTCATTTTTAAAGGAGACCGTAATCTCCTTTAAATGTGTAGCTCGATTATATGGAGCTTATTTTGGGTGGTTCTATTTTATCATATTGCTTCCGCTCTAATGAAGATGGCATAAGGCTAATTAGAATACCGCTATGCCTCTTTTTTTTGGGCGACATCGCCCTTGCTTTTCGCTCTCTCTTCTCGGTACAGGTCAATTAAAGCCCCGTTTTGCCGAATCAACTCCTCGTTTTGGCGGAGTAGTGAATCTAAGAATCTCTCCATAGTTTTTGGGTTATTTAGTTCAGCTTTCGTTGGCGTGACGTCTTCGCCTCCTTGGCTGACAGGTTGGTCGGTAGTTTTGAGCATGGGCTCTTCTTCGTATAGGAGCCAGTTTCTATTGATGTCAGGAAATTTGTTTAGAATTTTAGAGATTCTGTCAGGGCGAGGCATTTTGCTCCCCTCTTTAAAATATCCATTTGAAAGCCCCGCCTGTCTCTCAAATTGCGAAACAGAAATCCCTTTATACTGACAATACGCTTGGATTCTCTCTTTAAGGGTCATGATATCAGAGGCTTAATATTATTTTAAAATCGTATAAATATTATTTATGCAAATATTCTAAGAAAATCATCGAATTCTTAGAATTATATTCTATATTTGCAATGTGAAACCCACAAAGCTGATACAAATATACGATTTAAGATGAAAAACGCAAGCGTGGGGACTGAATATTTGACGATTGTACCTTTTTGAAGGTAATAAAAACGGACAACGCGATGAAAGCAACTTACGACAAATCGAAGATCATGAAGAACGCCTGGTACCTTAAAAAGGTACAGCCGGGCAAGAGTTTGGGGGATTGCCTGCGCAAGGCTTGGCGCAACGAGAAGTTGGCGATGCTGACCGCGAAGATCGAGAACCGCCCGACGGAGCAGCCGAAGGCCACGGAGTACCGCCCCGAACTGCTGAAAGTGCCGACAGGTTTCTATGGTGTCCGAGGAATGTACTATGGTGACTAAAGCACGATGCAATATGAACGAAGTAATTCAATCGACTGACCGCTTGACGGCACTACTCGAGGAGCAGGCCGCCTGCATTGAGCGGATCATGGCAATACTGGACAAATAATATGAATATGAATACTGCAAATCAGCGCGCTGTAAAGTTGCCGTTCCAAGAATATGTTTCTACACTTGGGAAGACTCGCAAAAGTAAGTTGTGGGCAGAAATTCGGCTTGTGACAGGAAAGGACAAGACAACAATATGGCGCTGGGCGCACGGACGCACCCGTCCTGACAAGTCAGACAGGGATAACATAGCATTCTGTGTATATAAATTCTCTGAAAATAGGTTACCCGGCGACGCATTATTCCCAGAAGATTATCCATACAAAGGTACCCATGCAAAGGTTAAATAACGTAGAGTTTTTTAACTCACCCGAAGGAGAGGTGCAGATCCGCGATGAAAAGGGAGTGCGCACCTACATGGAAGAAGATAAAGAGCTTACGGATGCTTTGTTCTCGGTTATTGAACTGGATTACCCCAAGGCATTCAAGGCGTTGTCGGAGATTTACAACAAGAGCAAAGCGAACGCCCCTTACTTCAAATACAGGTGTGCCCACCGATTCATCCGCTGCAACTTCGGGATGTATGATAAAATACCCGATATGGACGAGTTCGGCCGGTTCAACTTCGAGAATGTTGCTTGTCCGCTGGTGGGGGAGTGCAAATACTATAAAGTAATCTGTAACCCAGAGTTTAATACTAACCTGACAATGCGGGAGAAAGAGATTGTCCGCCTCTATAAAGAGGGATATAAGACTGAACGGATTGCCGAAATACTGTCACTCTCCCAGTTGACGGTCGAAACACACAAACGAAACGCTATGCGTCGCACAGGGTCGACAACGCTTGCCGAACTCGTGATATGGGCTAACAACCACGGACTTTAAACACAAAACATACCCACCATGAAAACACTTTATCTCTGGGTTTCAGACAAAGGCTGGACACCCTTTCAGTACAATGAACTTTCTGAATTATCCTCCGAATTTGAGGCGCGCAATATCAAACTGGGCGACGGGTGCAAACTGGGCGACGGGTGCGATGTTTCTAAATCGCTATTTATCAGCGCATCTAGTCATACAGTATCCTATTGGGGTGAGGATGTTATTCAAATAGGATGCAAACGCTGCACCATTTCCGAGTGGCAGAAGCATTTCCGAAAAATTGGCGAGGCCGAAGGCTATAGTCCCGAGCAGATGGAGGAATACAAAGGGTATATAGACCTGATCGCTACCATGCACAAGACGTGGAAGGTCGGTGCCGCAGATTAAGAAGCCCGCGCCGTGGCCGGGAGTTCCGGGTGGAAGAGTTAATAGAGAACTAAACTTATAAACCAAAAATAAAATAGTATGGAAAATTTACTGCAATGCAAAGGTAAGAAATTCAAAGCCAATATCCACAACATCCCAGTTAAAGGGCGTATTCAGGTAGAGAAAGGGAGTATTTATCTATGCCAAGATGTGAGTAATGGATCCAGTTGCGAAGACAAATTAGGCTTCAAATACAGTTGGCACATCGGGGATGGTAGCGAGGTGGCACTCACCAAAAACGACGTTTCAAATCTTTGTATCAGGCCTTCGACGAAAGAAGAGGCCGAATCTTTCAAGGATTGGCAGGTAGGGGATAAGCTTGTGAGCGGATCAAACATTTGGGAGGTGATTTTCCGTGCTGGAGAATTGGTCGTGTGCAAGATAGAGAACGGCAATGCGACTTTCAATTACACTTGCGACGAGCTTTACAGATTAGGTTTTCGTCTTGTTTATGAACCTGATCCTGAATCTGAGATTGTCGAAGTGACGATGGATGAAATCGCCAAGATGAAAGGCATTCCGGTCGAGCGGCTTCACATCAAAAAGGAATAGCATCACGAGGTGTGTAGCTCAAAGGTAGAGCGGTGCAGGGATGCGAAATAGAAGCACAAAGGTTGAAATACCTCGCATTTCCGGGCGCAGGTTGCAGGTTCGAATCCTGCCGCACTTACAAGATAGCCACCGCATAGGTGAGGGGTTTGATTGCTGGCACTAACCCCGCTGCAAGGCAAAAGCGATCCGTTAGGCCGATAATAGCGTCATCGGCGGGCCGTGGGCAAGGCTCAAAGTGATAGCCCCGCAAAAGCAAATAGCCGAATGCGCGAAAGACTGGCATAGGCTTCGAGCTGCGATGATATGAGCGGCGAGAACCACCGGGATAAATCAAGCATTATTATGCCTGGTGTGGCTTGACCGCCTATCCAGGCTCTATGGCAGGCCTTGCGCACCGTTCTTTCAGCAGTGGGTTATTTCATTTTAGGCGCGAGGTCTGCATCTTGCCCGCGTGCGCTTTTCGGTGGCGCAGTTTTGAAATGGAGTTTAAAGTTACAGTGCGCGCGGCTTATTTGCAACACCTTAAAACAATTATACTATGGAGAAGAACACTTTGAGGAAGAGGAGATTTCTATGCTTCGACCTGACGCCCAGGTGGAAAATGTGGAAACGGATCGAAGACCTGGAGGCGCGGCTTGCTACATGCCTTTGCGAGCGCAATGAAGCGGATGGACGCCTTATCGAGCGGGAACACGAGGTATTGGCGCTCACTCAAGCACGTGATACCCTGTACAAGCGCATCGACGAACTGGAAGGCAGGCTCAGGAAATTCGACCGTATCCGAGGAAAAAGCGGCAAATACATCAAAGGCCATGAAACACGATCCTCAAAATAAAATTCTGGCCTATCTCAAGGCCGGCGGCAGGCTGACTGTTCGCAAGGCTGAGAGGCTGTATCACACAACGGAGCTGCGCCGGATCATCAGTCGGCTCCGGAAAATGGGATATTCCATTTGCTCGAACAAACAGAAGGCCGTTACGGAAGACGGACGGCCGACACAGTTTAACGAGTACTATATGCCACAGGTAGCGGATTCCTGCCAATAATCCGCAAATCGCATTTTAAGTTTGGTATTTGCCATTGGCCTGCTGTGAAGCACGCGGATGGTGTGCCGTCGGCATTAAAGCCCTACGCGGTGGCGTGGGTGAGTGGAGATGTCGGCGGTTTTTTATGGAGGGTTGGCCGAGTGGTTTAAGGCTCCGGCTTACTAATCCGGCAAGCGGCGACGCTTCGGGAGTTCGAATCTCTCACCCTCCGCACGCCTGCAACAGAATGTTGTAGCCGTATCAGCCATGAAAGTGATAGGGAGCTGATAAATATTGAATTGCTTGCCTTTGTGATTAAAGTATGAGGCATGAAGCGATGGATGGAGCCTAAGAACCTATCTATTGGGCGTTGATATTCGTATATCGGGGTGTGGTCGGCCTCGGAGTAGCAGTTTGAGACTATATGCAAGTACCTTGGTGACGGGAATAACAGACAAATGGTTCGTCCTTGATATTTACGACCGTCTTTGTCGGATTGTTTTACATCCAGTTATCTGTGTTTAGGATATGTCCGAACAAGGGAACGCATATTATTGAGCTATGGTGTAATGGTTAACACACCGCCCTTTGGAGGCGGTACTCCCGGTTCGAATCCGGGTAGCTCAACGGGGTTCTAACCCTAATGTTGTGAGTTTGATCGGGCGCTTGGGCGTCTGTCACAACGGAAGCTGACAGAGGGTATATCCCTCGACAATCCGAGGCCGCGTGAATAAGAGTAGCAAGGCCGAGGCGGAAGCTCACGAAACGGGCAAAGAACGCAAACCGGCGGCGCGGAAGCTGTGTCGCCACCGCGGGGGATCGTCGTAAGCCCCCCCGCATTTTTTGGAATCAACAATCATCTATATATGCAGAGTTATATCAATGAGCTCAAAGAAAAGGGTCTCGTGCCTTTACGGCTCGATAGAAACACGGTAATCTTGGTTCCTCCGGAGAAAGCCAATGAGAAATACAAGGCGCGCTACCTCAAAAATGCCGAGAGGGCGCGGAGGATGGCAACGCATTTAGATTAGTTATGAGTTACGGATTACCTTATAAGGGTTCTAAGAATAGTATTGCGAAATGGGTTATTTCGAATCTTCCCGCGTCGCATACGTTCGTGGATTTGTTCGCCGGAGGATGTGCGGTAACTCACGCTGCCATATTGTCTGGTAAATTCGGGCGTTTCATTGCAAACGATATTACGGAATATCCCCAAGTCTTCCGTGATGCCATCGATGGGAAATACCGGAATGAATGTCGATGGATCAGTCGGGAGGATTTCTTCCGTCTCAAAGACATCGACCCCTACGTGCGGCTTTGCTGGAGCTTTGGGAATGGTATGCGGTCATATCTGTATAATCCGGAAGCAGAGCGATTCAAAAAGCACCTTCATGCGATATTTTTTGCAAAAACACCCGGCGAAGCGAGTTTGATGTGGCGAGGGTTTGTCCGGGAATTCGCAAAAGTTCGGAAAGAAATAGAGGACTTGACACAAAAGGTGCTGAAACTGTGTGAGGAATGCGGCGTGGCACCTCAATACAATGCGGACGGCACATTGAATACAAAGGCGATACATACAGATGTTTTTCGGGTTAAATCAGCGTATTTGCAAAAATATTTACAGAACGCCCTGAAATTATCCGGTCTTACGCAAAAAGATGTCGATCGACACCTTGGAAATCAGATGAGTGGCCATTATTTTGGCAAATCTCAATGGATGTTGCCAACCTCTGAGCAATACGAGAAGTTGCAGGAAATTTTACCGGCGTTAACTATTCCGTGGGCGTTCTTAAACGAAAGTCTGCAAAGTCTGGAAAGACTGGAAAGACTGCAAAGTCTGGAAAGTCTGCAAAGACTGCAAAGTCTGGAAAGACTGGAAAGTCTGCAAAGTCTGGAAAGTCTGCAAAGTCTGCAAAGTCTGCAAAGACTGGAAAGACTGCAAAGTCTGGAAAGACTGGAAAGTCTGCAAAGTCTGGAAAGACTGAAACTGTCCCGAAAGGATTACAGCGATGTTGCTATACCGCCGGGCGCGACGGTATACTGCGACCCGCCGTATGCTAACACGTCGGGGTATATCGACGATTTCGACCATGAACGATTTTATAGATGGCTGCGCAGCATGGAATTCCCGGTGTTCGTTTCGGAATATTCCATGCCGGACGACTTTATATGCTTTGCGAGTATTGACAAAGCATGCACCTATTCATCATCAAAAACGATAAAACGCGTAGAAAAGATGTTCGTACACGAGCGGTGGGCGGATGCTGTGAGGCGTCCGGATGATAATGTTCAGGGGCGGCTGTTCTAATCCTCCCTGCGTCGCAATAGTATTACCGCCATAGTAGTATTGTCGGCTGGCGTCCTATCTACGAATAACCCCTAAAAGTAAGAAATTATGGATGACATTACCCGCGTCTGCCGCAAATGCGGGCAGGAAAAGCCGTTGGAAGAGTTTGCGAAGAATAAGGAATGCGTATTAGGTCATAGCCATATTTGCAAACAATGCAAGGCGGAGCAGTCCCGTAAGTGGCACGCAGCCAATTTCGAAAAGGCGCGGGAAAATAACCGTAAGTGGCACGCAGCCAATTTCGAAAAGGCGCGGGAAAAGCACCGTAAGTGGCGCGCCGCTAATCTCGAAAAGTGCCGGGAGTATGACCGCAAGTATTACGCGGCCAATTCCGAAAAGTGTCGGGAGTATGACCGCAAGTATTACGCAGCCAATTCCGAAAAGTGTCGGGAGTATGCCAGAAAGTATTACGCAGCTAATTCCGAAAAGGCGCGGGAAAAGCACCGTAAGTGGCGCGCCGCTAATCTCGAAAAGTACCGGGCGAATGCCAGCAAGTATTACGCAGCTAATCTCGAAATGTACCGGGCGTATGACCGAAAGAAACGCGAGAATCTGACTGACGGGTATTTAATGGATAAACTAAAGCGCTGCAACCTCCCCGTAACCCCCGAAACAATCGACTACAAACGTATTCAACTAAAGTTATACCGAGAAATCAAAAAACAACAAAACGATGAAAGAGATTAAGAACATCCGGGAATTGACGGCCGATTTGGGCCGCGTGTATGCAGAGCTTCGGGCACGAGAGATCGAGATCAAAGAGGCATCGGAGATTGCTAACATTGCGGGTAAGATCATCAACGGCGCAAAGGCTGAAATGATGTACCGAATCGCCCGTAAGGAGAAGCCGTCGATACCTTTTTTCGATGCCGATGGCAAATAATTTTGCAGATTCGAAATGAAGTTGTATATTTGCAATTGCAGACCGATGCTATTAGCATCAACAAAGTACATAGTTAACGCTATATAAAGCGTTGTCCCTTGTCCACTTTCAGCTTGCTGATAGTGTCGGTCTGCAAACCTGACTGGGGCAACGCCTTTTTTATTGCCCTTTACATATTAACTAAACTTTTAACAGACAATGCAGACCGATGTTAAAAGTGGTACCCGGGTAAATAACACCCAGACCACACCGCGCGCAAAGAAAAGCCGCACCGTATTCTATCGTTGCCACCTCAAGGCAACACGACCGATGTTCTCTTCGGACAAAGTCGATTACACCAACGTTATCCGCGCCACGTGCGAGGAGCATGCTTTAGGCTGTTTCCTTGCTCAGTTCCGCGTGCTCTATCCCGCGTATGCTGTCGTTGTCGGCACCATACTCGTAAGCCGGGTATTCCCCTCCAAGTCCAACCGTTAAAATAGGCCGCTATGGCACATCTTATCACCTTGTTGGCGTTCATTGCGCCGATTGCCGTGGTATTCGGCTGGGTGCTATCCAATCAGCACCGCGCAAAGGAGATTGGAAAATTGCTAACCTCAATATTCGAAAGCCATGAATGAGTTTACGGTAATCACGGTTAAATGCGTGTGGACGATGATAAAAGGCGCACTTTGGCAAGCCCAATACCGCCTGCGGAGAAAGGTTGTCCGGATACAGTCCAAGGCCATCTACCGAGCATTGAAGAACGAGAACAAGCCCCGTATTTACCGGGTTGAAATACGATAGTCCATGGACACACAATATTACACGACGGCAACGTCAACCCCTGTGCTTGCACTGGAAGAGTACCAGGACATTCCCAGCAAGCACATCAACGGTGATCGGGATAAATTCTCGGAGGTTGCCTCAAGGCTGGTCGACATAGACCTGAAGCTGATATACCATGCTTTCCGGGAGGCTATCAGGAAAGATCGTCGTGGTGATGAAGACGGCCGGGTCTATACGGTTGCATACAAAATCTACGACATTCAGGCGAGGCATCACTATATGCCTGTTTATGAACGCTGATACGACGTCTTCGCCGGATGTTTCGAGGAGGTGCAAACCGGGTGCGAAGACAGCATCGAGGTTATTAATGTCACCGATATTGACGGCCGGATATGGCCAGGGCATATGGCCCGGTTGAAAAATTACGCAAAACGAAACAATTTATAACAATGAGGACAATCATTGAAGTTGCCATTGGCAACATTACCATCTTTAGCGCGAAGTACTCACGACGTCTTGCGGATAAAGAAATCCATAAGGTTGTGCGTGAAGGGTGCATCGGCATCGACCGGAGCAAAGCCGTGATAACTATTAAATACGAGTAGGCTTATGAAAGAGTTAATCGCTATCCAGTCGGAACTGAAAGCCCCTAAGGGGCAGTATAACAGTTTCGGGAAATACAAGTATCGGAGCTGCGAGGATATTCTCGAAGCAGTCAAACCGCTACTCAAAGCGCATGAATGCGCGTTGAACCTTTGCGATGACATTGTCAATGTCGGCGATCGCTACTACGTGAAAGCCACGGCGCGCATCACCAACGCCTCCGGAGAATCGGCGACGGCCACCGCTTTTGCCCGTGAAGATTTCGACAAGAAAGGGATGGATGGGGCACAAATCACCGGTACAGCGTCGAGCTACGCTCGCAAATATGCCCTTAACGGGTTGTTTTGCATCGACGATACAAAAGATGCAGACACGGACGAGCGGCGAATCGAGAATACCAACCGGGCAGCTGCGCAAAGTGCAAAAACTGCACAATCCACTGAGACCCCGGCCAACGCTCCGGCACCTGCCCGCAAACGAATTACTATGGAACACCTGGATGACCCTATCACCTGCGATCAGCTGCTGAAATGGATGTACGGGTTCCTCACGACTGACAACTATGCCGCAGATTTTGACGCAGGGGCACGCCTGCTGAAATACCGCGACGCCGATGCCGAAGTCGTGGATCGCTTCTCGGCGCTCTTCGAATCATATCGTCAGGCACGCAAAAATGCAAAGTGATATGGAAGCACAGGTAATGTTGCAGCGGGAATCGACGCCCGCCGCCGAGCTGGCCGCGCGGGCTGTCTCCTCGGTCATGGAGGGTGAGGTAGACCCGATCACGGCTCACATCAATATCAGCCGTATGGAGGCCGCCATCAAGTTATTCAAGGAGAACACCGACGTGCGCGACATCACGCTGCGGGAGCTTGCCAAATACGGCAAGTCGCACCAGTTCGGCGACTGCCGGCTGGAGGAGGCCGAATCGGGCGTGAAGTACGACTACTCTATGTGCGGCGACAGCCGGCTGAACGACATGTACAAGACGCTGGAAGCCCTGAAAGCCGACATCAAGGAGCGCGAGGAGATGCTGAAAAAACTACCGAGTACCGGAATGGCAGACCCTGATACGGGGGAGGTTCTTTTCCCTCCAGCCCGTAGTAGCAAAACGACCATCAAAACCACATTCAAAAAGCAATAAACAATGGCAGAACTGATTAACGTGTCGCTGTGTGTCAGCGACATTCCCAAGGACAAGATTTTTGTTGCCGAAAACGGCAAGAAGTACATCGGCATTTGCGTATCTGAGCTCCGCGAGGTTGACCAGTACGAGAATACGCACTGCGTGTTCATCCGGCAGTCGAAAGAGGAGCGCGAACGCAAGGACAAGCGGACGTATGTAGGCCGAGGTAAGGCTGTGGTGTTCCGTCCCTCGGAACCCACTCCCGACCAGGTTGCAGATTTGCCGGTCGCCGAAGATGTGGATGACCTGCCTTTTTAGGAGGCAGTGGAAAAATTGCTGTATATGGAAGAGTGGAAAGATATAATTGGGTACGAAGGGCGTTATCAGGTTTCTGATTTAGGGAACGTGAAGTCACTTAATTATTCCAGAAAAGGGGTTGCGCAGCTTCTAAGGCCTATTCTAAAGAGCACAGGGTATTATGTGGTAACACTAAATGTAAATGGCCGTCAAAAACAATTTCATGTACATAGATTAGTCGCAGATGCTTTCGTAAACAAGAAATACGGCTGCTCCGTGGTGGATCACATAAACACTATTAAAACAGACAATAGAGCGGAGAATTTGAGATGGGGAACTATATCTGATAATGTTAATAATCCTATAAGTGCAGATCGAAGAACAAAATCAATCCGAAAGTTGTTAAAGGGGAAATATGGCGTGGCCTCTTTAAAACATAGGGCTTGTGTGCAAAAAGATTTGGACGGTAACATTGTCAAGATATGGAGTTGTATGTATGATGCAGTCAGGGCTTTAGGTGTCGATAGTGGCGGTTTGACGAGAGTATGCCAAGGTAAACAGCATACTGCAAAAGGATATAAATGGGAGTATTATAATGCGGTATGATCTTAATTGTGAAATCGACATATGTCGGTTTAAACATCGGGTTGCCTCCTTAATTTCAAGGAGATGTATTGTTGAGCTGACGGATAAAAAACCAGTCAGGACGTCTTCTCAAAATAAATATCTTCATTGTATTCTTGGCGAATTCGCCATGCAAACCGGGAATCCGATAGGATATGTCAAACAGGAATATTTCAAACGGCTATGCAACCCGGAATTATTTGTGCGCGTCGAATACGACAAGCTGATGCACAAGGAGGTCGAAAGGCTCCGGTCAAGTCGTGACCTTGATACAGGAGAGATGACAACAGCAATAGATCGGTTCCGTAATTGGGCTTCAATGGAGGCGGGCATCAACTTACCAAGCCCCGAGGATAATGAATGGATCTCTTTCATCGAGCGGGAAATGCAACATCAAAAAGTGTGGCTGTAACACGGACATAGAATGAATTACTTAGACCTGATACGAAAATTTTGGCAACTTGATGCAACGTGGCAATTTGGCTGCTGTGAATCGAGGCTTTACTTCTACCTTGTAGAACAAGCGAATCGGTTAGGCTGGCCGGATAACTTCACGCATTCCGACGCACGGACGTCGATCAATGTAGGGGTGTCACCTAAGAGTTTGCGCGCAGCCAAAAATCGTCTTATGCAGGCTGGGTTGATCTCATTCTCCGGCGGCGGAAAAGGTCGTGCCGATAAATGCAAATACACTTTTAGGTGTTCAAATTTACCACCTATAGTCCCACCTAACGGGACACCTAAAGGTACACCTAACGGGACACCTAAAACAGAGGATACTTCTTATATAGAAGATAAACTAAACCAAACATATAATACCCCCTATAATCCCCCTTTGCAGGGGGAAGAGGTTACGGGCATCCCCGAAGAGTTCGTAACTCTTTGGGATGGGTTTAAGGGAAAACGCAAGTCGCTTGCTGACGACTATAATGACTTTTGCAAAAAGACGGATGGTTTGACCGTTGATTATGTTAAATTAGGATACCATGCCCAGCATGCAAAAAACGTGTATTTCCAGACGTGGCTAAACGACTTTTTCCCGAAAAAATCCCGGTGCACGCTTGACACCTCGGCTGTCGAACCTACGTTCCAACCCATTGTGGCGGATTGGCTTGCCTACAAGTCTGAACGCGGACAGACCTATCGACAGCGGGGCTTCGAGAGCTTCTATGCGCGGCTTATGGAACTTTCCGGGGGTAATGCGGATACTGCACGAGGGATTATCGAGCAGTCCAAGGCTAATAACTGGGCGGGGATATTCCCGCTGAAAACGACAAACGACTATGGCAGAAATGCAGACAATCGGGTCGCTCATTGCGACATTACCAGCGACGAGCTCATGCGCCGTTGCGAAGAGCGGGTCAGAGCGCGCCTTGCTCGCACAATGGCGCGGGAAATGGGGACGGACGGCGGCGGTGATGCTTAAGCGTTTTAACCCCGGCGTGCAGCGCTATTGCGCCGCGAATATCGACCGTTGCTTCACGGGGGATGCGCCTTCCCTGCGTCAGGTGCGGAAAGCCTACGGTGGGGATGTGCTCGATTCGTGGTTGGATATTCAGCTAACCGACCTCGTGAACTTCTGCGGCGTGAAAGGCAAGGAGGAGTTTTCTCGTATCACCGACGCAGTGGCTGCAGTCATAGCAGACAACTTCGGTTATCTGAAACTCTCGGAGTTGATGCTCTTTTTCCAGCGTTTCAAGGCGGGGCATTACGGGCATTTCTACGGCACGGTAGATCCGCTTGTCATCACTGAGGCGTTGCAGGTGTTTCTCGAATATCGAGCCGACCGACTGGCACGCATCGAACGCGACCGTCAAAAAACCGAGAAGCTAAAGAGGGAGGAGGAGCGCGCCGAGCGGGAACGCCGGGGCGAGCTGCTGACCGCCGAGGAGTGGAAAGAGATAGGATGGCTTTTTAATCTATGAACGAACTATGACGTACATAGGCATTGATACGGGAGTACATACAGGCTTCGCGGTATGGCATTCGGACACAAAATACCTCGCGGAAGTGAGTACCATGACGATCACCCAGGCAATGGAGCGCGTGAAAATGATCTCCGACATTCGGGGCAAAGATAGTATTCGACTGTTCATCGAAGATGCTCGCCAACGCAAATGGTTTGGCAATACGGGACGAGAGCGCCTGAAGGGAGCCGGAAGCGTTTGTCGAGATGCATCAATTTGGGAGGGTTGGTGCAAGGAGCAAGGCCTGCAATATCGGATGATTGCTCCTAAGAATAATCGTACTAAACTATCCGCAGCACAATTCAAAGCTCTTACGAAGTGGCTGGGGAATACCTCGGAGCACTCAAGAGATGCCGCCATTTTAGTATTTGGCAGATAAGTTTTGCAGTCACGCCAGTCCCCTCAGTTAACCTTTAACGAACGATAAAAAGACAGCTGCATGAGTTATTACGGATTATGACTATGAAATTACGAGTATTCACAAGTTTTTCCGGCTATGACAGTCAGTTGATGGCTCTTCGGGACATCGGCGCGGACTACGAGTGCGTGGGCTGGTCGGAGATTGACAAATGGGCGATTAAGGCTCACGATGCAGTGTTCCCGGAGCTGGCCGGCCGAAATTACGGCGACATCACGAAAATCGATTGGAACGCCGTTTCGGACTTCGACCTGTTCACCTACTCGTTTCCGTGTACCGACATCAGCATCGCCGGAAAACAAAAGGGCTTCGATGAAGGTTCAGACACCCGATCATCCTTGTTATGGGAATGCCGTCGGCCGATCGCGGCCAAGCATCCTAAATTCCTGCTGATGGAGAATGTGAAAGCCCTCGCATCGGAAAAATATCGCCCACTGTTTCTCAAATGGGAATCATGGCTGCGTTCGCTGGGATATGTCAATTACACGGAAGTACTCAACGCCAAAGATTACGGCGTCCCGCAGAACCGGGAACGTGTATTTATGCTCTCCATTCTTAACGGCTGCTGGTATGAATTCCCGCATCCGGTCAGGCTGGAAAAGCGGCTGAAAGACGTATTGGAATTGGAGGTAGACGAGAAGTATTATCTGAGCGAAACAATGCTGAAATTTCTGCAAAAGCAGACAGGCCGAAATGAACCGTTTAAGCCTGCAAAAATAGCCGATCTTAATGGTGTTGCCATGACGATAAATGCAAGAGTACACAAAATGAGCAAACAGGATAATTATGTGATGCAGATCGGCGTAACGAAGCAAACGGACTGGAACCAACAGCAATACCGGGTATACGATCCGACTGGCATCAGCCCGACGATAACGACGAAATCGGGCGGCGGACTTGAACCGAAAATCCTGATGCGGGGACGCGGCTTCAACAAAGGCGGCGAAGCGGATCTTCCCGGAACGATTACAGGCAGCGCGAGGGAACAAAACAATCTGCTGGACTATGCCGACTGCATCCGCCGCCTTACGCCCCGCGAGTGTTTGCGGCTGATGGATGTTTCGGATAGCGACATTAACAAGATACAAGCTGCGGGAATCAGCGATACACAGCAGTACAAGTTGGCCGGAAACAGTATCGTAAAAGCTCCGATGATGGGGATATTTAAAAACATGTTGAGATACGGATTATGCGAATAGGTTTGGTTGACATAGACGGTCACCACTTCCCGAACCTCGCGCTGATGAAACTGTCAACTTGGCATAAATCGCAGGGTGATTCGGTGGAGTTCGCCGACCCGATGTTCGGTCGCTACGACCGGGTTTATATGTCGAAGGTTTTCACTTTCACGCCCGATTGTCCGGACATCTACCATTGCGAGGTGATCCGGGGCGGGACGGGATTCCGGGACTATACGACGGTATTGCCCGGTGAGATCGAGCATATTTGCCCGGATTATTCGCTGTACGGAGTAAATGAAGCCTACGGATTCCTTACCCGCGGCAATCCTCCTGCCCGTCGCCATCAGCTACTCGTTCGCTTGGTGGGGCTGGGTGCTTACGGTGGTCGGCATTCTCTTCGCCGGATGGATTTGCTACGGCATTTCGTGGCTGATCGAAGTGATTATCCCGCCTTATCCGGGCGCGTACTACTACACCTGCTTCGAGACCGAGGCGTACAACCATGAGGATGATCCGGACTACTTGAAGCGGCGCATACCGTTCTGGGGCTGGATTTCCTGCATACCGAATTGGAAAGTCAAACACAAAAAAAACTAATTTATGAATACAGAAACGATGTTTTCATCTAAGACCGATTTGTGGGCCACACCACAGGATTTCTATGATAAACTCAATAGTGAATTTCATTTTACACTTGATCCTTGCGCCACCCCGCATAATGCTAAGTGTGTTAAATTCTACACCAAAGAGCAGGACGGGCTCCGAAAAGATTGGGGCGGGAATACTGTTTTTTGCAATCCGCCATACGGTCGGGATATATACGCATGGGTTCGTAAATGCTTCATGGAGGCACAAAAAATCAACACAATAGTTGTAATGTTGATTCCGGCGCGTACAGATACTCGATATTTTCACGAATTTATTTACCACAAAGCACGGGAAATTAGATTTATAAAGGGGAGGCTAAAATTCGGGGACAAAAAAAATAGTGCTCCGTTCCCGTCAATGGTGGTTGTATTTTAATCCATAAACTGTTTTAAAATTTAAGCACAAAGATAACTAACCATGAAAACACTTTATCTCTGGGTTTCAGACAAAGGCTGGACACCCTTTCAGTACAATGAACTTTCTGAATTATCCTCCGAATTTGAGGCGCGCAATATCAAACTGGGCGACGGGTGCAAACTGGGCGACGGGTGCGATGTTTCTAAATCGCTATTTATCAGCGCATCTAGTCATACAGTATCCTATTGGGGTGAGGATGTTATTCAAATAGGATGCAAACGCTGCACCATTTCCGAGTGGCAGAAGCATTTCCGAAAAATTGGCGAGGCCGAAGGCTATAGTCCCGAGCAGATGGAGGAATGCAAAGGGTATATAGACCTGATCGCTGCAATGCACAAGACGTGGGCGTTACACTAAAACATCCTAACCATGAGCAAGGGAATTTATCGACGGGTGCATAAACAACCTTACAGTGATATGCCTGACCACGTTGAGACGATTTTAATGAAACTTACACGCGAGGAACTGAGACTAAGTTACAACGCGGTTTGCAACGCCTATCTGGCCGCTTTCTGCGAAAAGCACGGCTACGATTATGAGCCGGATGCGGGGGTAGGCGACGACCCCGGAGGAATTGCAGAAGTTGGCGATCTATTCGTGAGTATGGCGGATATACTGACGGACATCGACCGGGACGCTCCGGAGGAGGAGTATGTCAAATATTACGACTACTGCCTGCGTGTAGGGTCTATTGCCAACGGCGAACTGCAAACCCCGAACTACGACAGCTGGCTGCGGGGATGCCCGCGGATGGACGAGGAGCAGATAGCTCGGCTGGAGGAATTGCAACGGGATGTGCGCTGCGCAGAGATGAATTTGAAAGTCGAGATCGACAGAATTAACAACCTCAAACAAGAATAGTTATGCGAGAGAGTAAATTCAGAGGCAAGCGTATAGATAACGACAAGTGGGTTTATGGAGACCTGATTCATTGCTACGGCGCAGACGCAGGCCGGATATTTATCAAGACCTTTACAGGATTATATGAAGTTGATCCCACTACCGTCGGCGAGTATATTGGGCTGAAAGACAATAACGGCACGGATGTTTGGGAGGGAGATATAGTAGAATGGGAAAATCTCATGAAAATCAATAGGCGTAGCGTAATTGCCTATCGAGATCGGATGTTCTGTTTTGTAGATGCGAACAATGAACCTGAGGAAATTTGGTGTTGTTCATTTACGAAAATAGGTAATATCCACGACACCCCGGAATTACTTAAAACTGAATAACCATGCAGAAGATAATGTTTAACGACCGCTATGGACTGACGGATGCGGTCATTGACTATATAAAAAACAATACGCGCCGCATCGAGGGAGGTGAACAATTTCAACGGGCTGCGACCTCGGCCGAAGACTTCACCTATGAGGAAGCCACTGGCTGTATCGTAATGTGCTGTCAAGGAATTGAAATTTTTCGCCATAAATGCCGCTACAAGGTCGGCGAGGTCGTGGCCGTGGCGCAAAGTTATTACCATGCGTTTTCGCCAAGATGTGACATTCCTGTATATGGCGCGGATAGAACACCTGGCTGGCGAAACAAACTGTTTGTGCGAGCCGATTTGATGCCCCACCAAATCCGCATCACCGGAATCAAGTGCGAGCAGTTGCAGAGCATTTCGCACGATGACTGTTTTCGCGAGGGCATTATCGAATCGTGGTACGAATCCACAGATACCACCACGTATGGGTTTGTCGACGAGAAAAAGGGAACAGCCGTTGAATTTGACACTCCCCGCAAGGCCTTCGCCGCACTAATCGACAAGGTGTCCGGCCGTGGAACGTGGGATCGGAACCCGTGGGTGGTGGTTTACGAATTTGAATTGGTGAAATGAGCGATTTGACCTGTCAAATAGTCACCCGTAAAATATATGCTTACGTGGCTGAGATATACGGGACGCCCACGTTTTGGGATGACAAGTGGTGTCTTATGGTTTATGTACTTTGGCGGGATAATGGATGCCCAATACGCGAAGGAATGGTATTAAAGTTCGACACTAAAGAAGAGGCGGAACGGGTGAAAATCGGGACGATAGCGAAGAGTAAAACACTTTTCGAATTAGTAAAATAGCAATGAGATGGCTTACTATATTACAGAACCTTTAGGTGGCAGCGATGATGTAGTTGTGTCGGTTTATAAGAATACGGGCGAATATGTTGGGAATATCATTGTTGACAGATATAAATGGAGGATGTCATCCGACGAGGAGACCCGATACAGCATCGGTCAGTTTAAGGCCGAAAATGCCGAGAGTCGCAATCCGAGTTACGACTGCGGTGAGAATGTCGAGCTGTTCAAGGCGTTGGCAGCGATGAACGACGAGAACGACCGCGAGCAGTGGTTTATCGCGGAGGAAGCGAAGGCATGGGTAAACCAAGGGCTGTATGCACCCATTGGGAGCTTCGAAAAATGCTTGCTGGAGCATCGGGTCGGTATCCCCGCCCGTAAGGCCACGGTTGAGGAGATTATCGAACATTTCAAAAAGAGGGAGAAATGATACGAGCAAGATTCTATATCAAATTCAAAGATTGCGGTAACGATTATCGGCCAGTTAAATGGCCGATCAAGTATCCGTATTGGTGTACGGGCGAAAGCGTCGACGCTTTCGTTATTGTCGCCTATGCCGAAAATGTCGAGCAAATAAAGGGGCTATGGCCGGAGGCTTATATGATCGAATGCGATGAAGTGAATGAAATAACCTTCACTACAAGATTCCCAAAACCGAAGTGGTACAATTAATATCAATGTAAGCCATGGTCGAGGAGATCATTAAACATTTTAAAAAATCTTAAAGAATTTTACATGATGAAACCTTTTGACTTGAGAGCCGCCAAAGCAGGGGCGCCGGTGTGCACGAGGGACGGGGAGGAAGTGCGGATTATATGTTTTGATCGTATTTGCACCATATTCCCAATCGTAGGATTACGCAGAAATGTCGACAACGAGGAATATGTTGTAACGTTCACGACTGATGGCCGCAAATTTTTCACGAGTAAGGATGGTGGAGATTTGATGATGCGCGACGACGACTACGCCGAGAAGCTGGCGCGGGGAGAGTACGGGAATCACATCCACGAAGCCACCGAAAAGGTTGATCCAACTATTAAGGAAAACTTAACAGTTGACCGGGAGTACTGGCGGAGGGTGTATGCCGGATATGTATTGGCGGGGTCGTGCGCTAGAGTAAGTCGGCTGTCTGCCGAAGGTGTCAAATTTGCTATCGCCCTCGCCGATGCCCTCCTTGAAGAGCTGGAGAAAACGGAGAAGAAATTATGAAAAAGCAATATAATGAAAGGCCTACAACCATAATAGTTTGGCTGGTCGTAATACTGGCAATAATAGTTATGATCGCCTTTACCTGAATCAAATCGGCAATGTAAAGGGCTCCCTGATCCGGAGCCCTTTGTGTTTGTGGCGCTCTCAAGCCCCACCTTTGACACATCACTCCAAAGGTAGCAACTTATTTCGATAAAAGCAAATGGGGAGGAGGGCGGAAGGGCGGCCAACTATCGCCGACTATACGGTATGGACAAATGAACTGAGCCGGGAAGAACTGAGGATAATTATACACGGTATACGCAATCATCGGATCAACCAAGCGAAGAGGAAGCTCCAGTTTTTGCGGGCGCAGCGCGACAGGCGCCGAGCCACGCGGGGTAAATACAGGGAACCGAATCCGCCTATTTCGTGGCGGAGGTTTAAAACAAAGGAAAGAGATCATATTGACGGACGGCAGCAGGAGTTGCCACTATTTTTATAGAATATGGATAGTTTGCTCATGCAAGTTATGCGGGATCGCCAATCCGACGCGATGCTACTGATTAGCGCTTCAGATTTGCGTACCTTTGCAAATGTGCTCATTCAGGAGACAGGGGATAGCGTTGCTGAAAAAACATTCAGTGCCGTGAAAGCAGCTATGGGTGATAAGATAAAGTATTGTACCCGTGGAGAGGCGTCCGAGATTTTAGGAGTGTCCTATCCGACATTGCATCGGTGGGAGAAAGAAAAGTGTCTAATCCCAGTAAGAATAGGACGAAAAGTGCTATATTTGCGTAATGAAGTGGACGCATTCAAAGCACGAGGACGCACACGAAGTTTGGGAAAATGAAGTGAAAACCTGTATTATATCGCCAAAAATAAGCCAAAAACATGAATAATAAAAATAGCAACCATCAGATTGTCAGATGATTGCTATTTTGAAATTGTAGTCCCGACGGGAATCGAACCCATATCGTAAGAACCGGAATCTTATATTCTATCCATTGAACTACGGGACCGGGTGTGCAAAGATGCAAAAATTTTTTTAATATTCGAAAAAAAATGCGAGAAAAGCAGAATAATTGGCAGAGGATCGAAGCCGTAATCAAATGGGCGAACATGTCAACCAACTACTTCGCCCGCCATATCGGGCTTGCACGCGGCGAAAACCTCTACCAGATTAAACGCGGTAACAACGGCATTTCGCTCGACGTGGCCGACCGCATCGTCTCCAAATTCCCGCAGGTGGATAAATTGTGGCTGCTGACGGGGGAGGGGCAGATGTTCGCGGACGGGAAACTGCGCGGCGCCCAGATACCTTTTTATAATGTGGATGTCGAACAGGCCATCGCGCACGTCACCCACCTCGAGGCTGAGAGCAGCCTGGTCATCCCGCAGGCGGGTGAGTGCGACCTTGCCATGTGTTACATGGGACGTGCCATGGGGGACGCCTTGCCGCCGGGTGCGGTGGTCTTGCTGAAGGCCGTCGACCGGGATGCAATTATTCCCGGGGGGGAATATGTGATTGTCAGCCGAAAAATTGTAACTTTGCGGATAGTTCGGCTCGCCGACGGGGAGGACAAACTCCGCCTGGTGGCCGGCGATCGGGAAAATTATGACGACATAATTCTGAATGTCAGTGATATAAGCTCGGTGTATAAAGTTAAAGGCAAATTGATAATAAACAGTTGAGAATATGTTTTCAGGGATCGTGGAACGCATGGCGGAGGTCGTGGACATCCGTACCGACCGTCAGAATAAGGATTTTACGCTGCGCGCGGACTTTTGCCGCGAGTTGAAAATCGACCAGAGTATAGCACATAACGGCGTATGTTTGACAGTTGTGGACATCCGCGATGATACGTATACGGTCACGGCGATGAAGGAGACGCTCGACAGGAGCAACCTCGGCCTGCTGGCTGTGGGCGATCTGGTGAACCTCGAACGCTCGATGAAACCCGATGCGCTGCTCGACGGGCATATCGTCCAGGGGCATGTCGACCAGACGGCCGTATGCACGGCCCGCGAGGACGCCGACGGCAGCTGGTACTATACGTTCGCCTACGAACCGCAGGGCGGTGGGCTCTGTACCGTGGAGAAAGGGTCGGTGACGGTCAATGGCGTGAGCCTGACGGTCTGCGACTCGAAGGAGTCGTCGTTCCGCGTGGCGATCATTCCCTATACGTTCGAGCATACGAACTTCTGCCGCATCGGCGTGGGTTCGGTCGTGAACCTCGAATTCGACATCGTGGGCAAGTACATCGCCCGTCTCATGCAAAATTATACGAAGTAAGCCTTATGGTATACATCAAAACCAAAGAGGGCGCATCGCTGTGGATCGCGCTCCTCGCAACGGCCATTGTGGCCGGGACGATGACGCTGCTCGATGCGGTGTGGTGGGTGACGCTGTGCGTCTGCGGCGCCGTCTTTGTCGTCGTGGCGCTCGTGGCGCTGTTCATCATCCGCAAGTATGTGGCTTACAAGCTCAAACCGATCTATTCCATCGTGCTTTCGCGCGACGTGCATACGCACGAGATTTTCTCCGAGCTGAAGGACAAGCACGTCGAGAATATCGGCGAGGAACTCACGGCGTGGGCGGATACGAACGACAAGGAGATCGCCCGCCTCAAGGAGACTGAGCAGTTCCGCAAACAGTACCTGGGCAACGTGGCGCACGAGCTCAAAACCCCGATCTTCAATATCCAGGGGTATATCTCGACACTGCTCGACGGAGGCCTGGAGGACGAGCTCATCAACCGCAAATACCTCGAGCGGGCCGAGAAGAGCATCGACCGCCTGATCAATATCGTCAACGACCTGGATACCATCTCCAAGCTGGAGAGCAACATGAACCGCCTCGAAATGGAGAAGTTCGACATCGTGGCGCTGACGAAGGAGATCGCCGAGCAGGCTGAGATGGAGGCCGACAAAAAAGGCATCCGGATTTCGATCAAGGGCGCCGACAACCTTCCCTCGCCGTTCTGGGTGCTGGCCGACAAACATTACATCGGCCAGGTCATCGTGAACCTCGTCATCAACTCGATCCGCTACGGGAAGGAGGGCGGTCTGACGCGCGTCCATTTCCGCGACATGCTCGACAAAATACTTGTCGAGGTGGAGGATAACGGATTGGGAATCAGTAAGGAGGATTTGCCCCGCGTCTTCGAGCGATTCTACCGTACCGACAAGGGGCGTTCGCGCGAGCAGGGCGGTACCGGCCTCGGACTGGCGATCGTGAAGCATATCATCGAAGCGCACGGCGAACGCATCAGCGTGCGCAGCGAACCCGGCGTGGGGAGCACCTTCTCGTTCACGCTCAAAAAAGTCAACCTGCAAGAACTGAATAAATGATACGACCGTTAAGCATCGTTTGGAATTTCGACCCGGTGTTCTTCTCCATCGGGTCGCTCGACATCCGCTATTACGGATTGATGTGGGCGCTGGCAATCCTGATCGGCGCCAAGTTTTTCGATAACTTCTGCAAGCGTGAGGGGCTTCCGCCGAAGGTCTCCGAGTCGATTTTTATATATGGTACGCTGGCGACGATCATCGGGGCGCGGCTGGGGCACTGCCTCTTCTACGACCCGATGGAATACCTCAGCAAGCCGTGGACGATCATCACGGGTTTCCGGGACGGCGGCATGGCCAGCCACGGCGCTGCCATCGGCCTCTTGATCGGCCTCTGGCTGTTCTCGCGCAAGAACAAGCTGCCCTATATCTGGTCGCTCGACCGCATCATGATCGCGGTGGGCATCGGCGGTGCCGTCGTCCGGCTGGGCAACCTGTTCAATTCGGAGATCTTCGGCATGGCCACGACCCTGCCGTGGGGCTTCGAATTCGTCCGCTCGGCCAAGTGGGTGAACGAGTTCGCCCCCGCGGCGGTACACCCGACCCAGATTTACGAGGCGCTTTGCTACCTGATCACCTTCGGCATCCTTTGCTGGCTCTATTATGCGAAGGACATCGCGCGGCGCCGTCCGGGCATCCTGTTCGGCATCGGGCTGCTCGGGATTTTCCTGACGCGCTTCTTCATCGAGTTCATCAAGACCGAGCAGGAGGCGTTCGAACAGGGATGGGTGCTCGATATGGGGCAATGGCTGAGCATTCCGTTTATCGTGCTGGGTATTTACATGATTTACCGGGGGCTGTCCGAGCCCGAAGTTACCCCCGCCCCGGTGCCGAAAGCCCCGGCAGCAACTCCAAAAAAGAAGAAACGATGAGCAATTACCCGATGGTCGATGAAGTGAACCGCCTTGTCGGCAACCTGCTTGCCGCCGGCAGCGGGGTGTTCCTGCCCGGCGTAGGGTCGCTCTTTGTCGAGCGGCGCGGTGCCAGGCGGCTTTCCAAACGCTCTGTCCAGCCTCCTTGCCGCGTGGTATCCTTCTCTTCGCAGCAGCAGGGGGTATCGCTTGCCGATGAACTGGCACGTACGCTGCACTGCGACGCTGCCGGAGCTCAGGATGTTTACGACCGCTGGCTTTCCCGCACGCGCGAGGGCGACGTGCTGACCATAGAGGGCGTCGGCGTGCTCAAATTCAAGAATTTTACGCTTGCACCCGCGTTCGACAGGCTGCTAAACCCGCAGGGGCACGAGCCCGTGCGGATCAAGCCTGCCCGCCGGTTGGACTGGGCGCTGTGGGTCGGCATCGCGGCGATCGTGATTGCGGCGGGTTTCGGCGGCGCCGAATTCCTGCGCATCAATTCTTCCGATATTCCGGAACCCGGTGCGGCCGCCGAAGTTGCGCGCACCTTGCCCGCCGCGGATGCGGGGATTCCCGCCGATTCGTCCGCGACGGCCGGTGTGACGGACGACGGGACTGCGACGGCAGTTGCGGGAACGAAGGCTGCGGAAACCGACGTTGCCGGGAGCAGTGCTGCGGGTGCGGCCGGGACGGCGGACAGCGCCGGTGACCGTGCGGATGCAGCTGTAACCCGTGCGGATGCCAAACCTGCCGGACTGCGTCCCGGGTCGGCGGCACGGGTCTCCACGGAGCCTGCATCGCTCGTTTCGGGACACCGGTATGTCGTGTTGGGGGTTTTCAGTACGCCGGAAAATGCGGCCCGTGCCGCCGCGGATGCCGAAGCCAGGGATGCATCGGTACGCTGCGGGGTCTACCGTTTCGGCAATAAATTCATGGTTTCACCTTTCGAGGCGCCCGATGCGGAGGCATGTACGTTGTTCATCCGTAATTATAGCGACCGTTTCCCCGGGCTGTGGACTTACACTGCCCGTTGATGCGTCTTTCCGAGCTGATAATCCGTTTCATCGACTGGTTCTACCGCCGGCCTGTTTCTGCGCTATTGCCGCGCCAGACGTTCCGTTATGCCGTTTGCGGCGGCGCGAACGTGGTTTTCGGCTGGGGATGCTATTTCCTGCTCTATAATTTCGTGCTCGACAAGGAGCTGCTCGACCTCGGTTTCATCGCGGTTTCCCCGCATGTCGCGGCGATGCTGATCGTTTTTCCGCTGACCTTCTTCACGGGGTTCTGGCTGAACCGCCATGTGGCGTTCCGCCGTTCGCCGCTTGCCACGGGGACGCAGCTTTTCCGCTACCTCCTCTCCGTCGCCGGCTCGGTGGTGGTCAATTATCTCTTCCTGAAATTCTTCGTCGAGTTGTGCGGGTTTTGGGCGACGCCTTCGCAAATGATGGCCTCGCTGGGGACGATGGTGTACAGCTACCTGGCCGCCAAGTATTTCACCTTCCGCAACGCCGTCCGCGAATAACCGCGGGGCCGGGCGTGTCAGCCTTTCCGGTTCTCCTCCTTGAGTTTCTGCAGTTCGTACATCCTGTCGCGGAATTTCGCGGCGGCGAGGAAGTCGAGCGATTTGGCCGCACGTTCCATGTCCTCGCGCGCCTTGTCGATCAGCGTGTCGATGTTCTCGCTTGCGACATAGGTCTTCTGTACGTCCGCGGCGGCCATGTAGTGGTCTTCGGCGAGCGGGTAGGCCGCCGCTATCTCCGGGACGTCGGTGCGCGCGGACAGCAGGGTGCTTTGCCCCGTGCCGCTTTTTTGCGCCCGGCGCGGCAGCATGCCGTGCTCCATGTTGTAGCGCACCTGTTTCTCGCGCCGGCGGTTGCTTTGCTCGATGGCGAAGCGCATGGAGTCGGTGCAGGTATCGGCATAGAGGATCACGTTGCCCTGCGAATGGCGTGCGGCACGTCCCGCGATCTGCGTCAGCGACCGCACGTTGCGCAGGAAGCCCTCCTTGTCGGCGTCGAGGATCGCCACCAGCGCCACTTCGGGCAGGTCGAGGCCTTCGCGCAGCAGGTTCACGCCCACCAGCACGTCGAACATTCCGGCCCGCAGGTCTTCCAGAATCTGGATGCGTTCCAGCGTATCCACGTCCGAGTGGATGTAACGGTTGCGTACGCCCACCCGGTCGAAGTATTTCGAAAGTTCCTCGGCCATGCGTTTGGTGATGGTCGTCACGAGCACCTTGTCGTCGTCTTTCACGCGCTTGTCGATCTCCTCCAGCAGGTCGTCGATCTGGTTGGCCGTAACGCGCACCTCGAGCGGCGGGTCGACCAGCCCCGTGGGGCGGATCAGCTGCTCGACGATCACGCCTTCGCTCTTCATCAGTTCGTAGTCGGCGGGCGTGGCGCTCACGTAGATCGACGTGCCCTGCAACTGCTCGAACTCGGCGAAGGTCACCGGACGGTTGTCCTTGGCCGCCGGGAGACGGAATCCGTATTCCACGAGGTTTTCCTTGCGGGCGCGGTCGCCGCCGTACATGGCATGTACCTGCGGTAGCGTGACGTGGCTTTCGTCTACGACGAGCATGTAATCCTTCGGGAAATAGTCGATCAGGCAGAAGGGGCGCGTGCCCTCGGCGCGGCCGTCGAAATAACGCGAGTAGTTTTCGATGCCGGGGCAGTACCCCAGCTCCTTGATCATCTCGACGTCGTATTCCACGCGCTGTTTGATACGCTGCGCCTCCGTCGTGCGTCCGGCACGCTCGAAGAATTCGATCTGCCTGCCCAGATCCAGGTATATCTGTTGTACGGCGCAGTTGATGCGCTCCTTGGTGGTTACGAAGAGGCTCGTGGGGTAGAGCGTCAGGTTGTCGAGCGTGTGGATACGCTGCCCCGTCGCGGGGTCGATGGTCTGGATGGCCTCGACCTCGTTGTCGTAGAACATTACGCGGAAGCACTGGCTGCCGAACTCGCCGAAGGCCGCCATGATGTCCACCGTGTCGCCGTTGACGCGAAACGTCGCCGGTTCCAGGTCGCGTTCGGTGCGGGTGTAGAGCGCTTCGACCAGCTTGTAGAGGAAATGCTTGTAGCTGACGACCTGCCCGACCCGGATGTTGATGGCCGTGGCATGGAAATCCGCCGGGTTGCCTGCGCCGTAGAGGCACGATACGCTCGATACGACGATCACGTCGCGGCGCCCCGACAGCAGCGTGGCTACGGTGCGCAGGCGCAGTTTCTCGATCTCGGCGTTGATCGAAAGGTCTTTTTCGATGAAGGTGTCCGTCGAGGGAAGGTAGGCCTCCGGCTGGTAATAGTCGTAGTAGGAGACGAAATACTCCACGGCGTTCTCCGGGAAGAAATTGCGGAACTCGCCGTAAAGCTGCGCCGCGAGCGTCTTGTTGTGGCTCAGGACGAGCGTCGGGCGGTTCAGCTGCGCGATGACGTTGGCCACGGTGAAGGTCTTTCCCGAGCCTGTCACCCCCAGCAGGGTGTTATGTTTGGAGCCGTGCCGGATTGAGCCGACGAGCTGTGCGATCGCTTCCGGCTGGTCGCCCATCGGGGCGTAATCCGATACCAACTTGAAATCCATGGTGCAAAAGTAGGTAAAAAAAACGGTATGGTGAAATGTCGCCCCGGTTTGGCCAAGGCGGAGCGTCTGTTTTGAAACGTACCGGGGACAGTTAAAATTGTCCCGCCACGCCATATCCCTGGTAATAATGTATAGCTTTGTGCCGATAGATCGTGTGCAACGTATGAAGCTGTTCGAAAGCGAAGGCTGGAAGTCGTTCCGGCTCAATTCCCTGGCCGTGATCCTGGGTGTCGTCATTACGTTCGGGGGCGGGCGGCTTATTACGAACTGCCAGAAACGGCAGGATGCCCGGGAGATTGTCGGGCTGTTCAAGTCCGATGTGCTGCGCCACCTCGATATGTCGGAAGGGGTGATCGCCGATTTTACGACCGAGATGTATGCCATGCGGCAATGTGCCGCCGCATCCGGCCGCGGGGAGTTGGACAAGGTGCACGAAGATACGCTCCGCTGCGCCCTGAGCTTGTTTTTCTCCGTGCACGGGAAAATCAGGAGTGCTGCTTCCGCTGCCAGATGGATGACACGCTCGGTTCCGGGTTCATCACCCGAGGCTTGGTGCCTGCCTGCGGATTGAACGAGGCCATCCGCGCCGAGCTGGAAGACATCAGGACGGTTGGGTACTGATCTTCTCCGCCCGGCAAAAACTTTTTGCACCCCGCTAAGGGTTGGGGAATTATTGCTATCTTTGCAGACATGATCGACAGGGAAACAGTAGACCGCATTTATGCAGCCGCCAATATCGTGGATATTATCGGCGAGTACGTCACGCTCAAGCGCAAGGGCGTGAACTACCAGGCCTGCTGCCCGTTCCACAACGAGAAAACCCCGTCGTTCGTCGTGTCGCCCTCGAAGGGGGTATATAAATGCTTCGGCTGCGGCAAAGGCGGCAATGCCGTCACGTTCCTGATGGAGCACGAGAACATCACCTATCCCGAAGCCCTGAAGATGGTGGCCAAACGCTATGGCATCGAAGTCAAGGAGAAGGAGATGTCCGAGGAAGAGGTGCGCCGCAACGACGACCGCGAGTCGATGTTCGCACTCAACGGCTGGGCGGCCGATTATTTTGCCAACTACCTCCATCACGAGACCGAGGGGATGAGCGTGGGCATGGCTTACTTCCGCCAGAAACGCGGCATGACCGACGCCACGATCAAGAAGTTCGGCCTCGGGTTCTGCCCCGCGCGCGGCGACCGGATGTCGAAGGATGCGCTGGCGGCGGGATATAAAAAGGAGTTCCTCGTCTCTACCGGCCTTTCGCTCGAACGCGAGAGCGACGGTTCGCTCTACGACCGGTTCCGCGACCGGGTGATTTTCCCCGTACATAACATTTCGGGGCGCGTCGTCGCTTTCGGCGGCCGTACGCTGCGCACCGACAAGGCCGTTGCCAAATACCAGAATTCGCCCGAGAGCGAGATATACAGCAAGAAACGTGAGCTGTACGGCCTTTATTTCGCCAAGAAGGCGATCCTGCAGCTCGATTTCGCCATCATGGTCGAAGGCTATACCGATGTCATTTCGATGCACCAGGCGGGTGTCGAGAACGTCGTGTCGTCGTCCGGGACATCGCTCACGACCGAGCAGATACGCCTGCTGAACCGTTTTACGAAAAACATCACGGTCATTTACGACGGAGACTCGGCGGGTATCCACGCTTCGCTGCGCGGGATCGACATGATCCTCCGGGAGGGGATGAACGTGCGCGTGGTGCTGCTGCCCGAACCCGAGGATCCCGACTCCTTCGCCCGGGCGCACACTGCGGCCGAGGTGCAGGAATATATCCGGGCCAACGAGCAGGATTTCCTGGCCTTCAAAGCAAAATTGCTGTTGGAGGCCGCCCAGGGCGACCCGATCCGGAAGGCGGCGCTGATCGCCGACATGGTGCAGTCGATCGCACAGATTCCCGATCCGATCCAGCGGTCGGTCTACATCAAGGAGTGCGCGCGGATCATGGACATCGACGAGAACATCCTGATCTCGGAGGTGGCGCGCAAGCGCATGGCGACGACCGGCGACCGCGAGGCCGACGAGTTCGTACGCCGCCAGACGGCATTGCGGCATGCGGAGCCTCCGCAGCCCGAGGTGGAATTCGTAAAGCAGGTCGAGGCCGGGAGCAGCAGCGAGGCGCTCGAACGCGAACTGGTGAAATACCTGCTCAAATACGGCCATTGTTCGTTCGAATTCAAGGAGGGGCGCACGATGGTGGCGTGCAACGTCGCGGAGGTGATCTTCCTGGAACTGGACAGCGACGGGCTTACGTTTTGCAATCCGCTATACAACAGTATTTTGGCAACTTACCGTGAGCAGTGGAAGATTCTCGGTACGGGGGTGGAAGTCCCGGCGCACTTTTTCCTGAACCATCCCGACCCGGAGGTGTGCAACGCCTCGGTCGACATCCTTACGTCGGACGACAATTACGTGGCCAGCCAGCTGTGGCGGCGCAAGGACATCCATGTCGAGAGCGATGCCGAGATGCTGGCCGTAGGGGTGCCGAAGGCCGTGACGCTCTACAAGTCGAAGGTGATCGAGGCGCTGATCAAGGAGTTGCAGGGCCGGCTGGGCGACGAGAACATTTCCGACGAGGAGATGCGCGACGTGGTGCAGCGGCTTACGGCCTACAATCAGGTCAAAGTAACGATTGCAAATAAGATACAACGATTGATTTTATAACCCGTATTTGACGGGCCGCATTGAAGGGAGACTTTGGGATAAGGATTTTTAAAGAAAAAGGGGGCGGGTCTCGGGTCGTACACGCATCACTGCGCATACCGTGTGCAAACAGAAAATAAACAGAAAGATGTGTAAAACATATCAAAGATAAAAGAATTAGTTACCTTGACCGATTCCCACCCCTGCGAATAAATAGGCAATTATTGTGCCGATTCCGAATATATGAGTGAACAGAAAAAGATAAATATCCGTAACAAGCGCGCGACGTTCGACTATGAGATTCTGGAAGAGTACGTTGCGGGCATCGTGCTCGTTGGTACCGAGATTAAGTCCATCCGTGCGGGCAAGGCTTCGCTGACTGATTCGTTCTGTTATTTCGACAAGGGCGAGCTGTGGATACGGGGTGTCAACATCGCCGAATACGGGTGGGGCACCTGCAACAACCATGCGCCGCGCCGCGACCGGAAACTGCTGCTCAACCGCCGCGAGCTGGACAAACTCCAGCGTGCGGGGCAGGACAAGGGCCTCACGATCGTGGGGCTGCGCCTGTTCCTGAACGAACGGGGACTGGCCAAGGTCGTGGTCGGGCTGGCCCGGGGCCGGAAGACCTATGACAAGCGCGAATACCTGAAGGAAAACGATGCCAAGCGTGAGATCGACAAGGCGATGAAAAATTACAAACGATGATACGAGCTGTTTTCCTCGATGTGGACGGTACGCTGATCAGTTTCAGGACCCATGAAATACCCGCCTCGGCACGCGATGCGCTGGTGCGGGCGCATGCGCGGGGTATCCGGCTCTTTATCGCTACGGGGCGTGCGGCGAACGACCTCGCTCCGCTCGAGGGGATTCCCTACGACGGCGTGGTGTCGCTCAACGGCGCACGGTGTGTGGCTGCCGACGGGCGTGTCGTAAGCCAGCACTTGATTCCGCGGGCCGATTTCGAACGCGCCATGGAACTCTCCTCGCAGATGGGATTCCCGCTGGCGCTGGAACTGGAGCGCGGCGTATTCGTCAACCGAGTGACGCCCGAGGTGGAACGGCTGGCGCATATGGTCGCGCATCCCGTGCCCGAGCAGACCGACCTCCGTGCGCTTTTCGAGCGGAGCGAGTGCTGCCAGATGTGTTTCTATCTGGATACGGAGGCCGAACGGCGCGTCATGGCGCAGTTGCCCGGGCTTGCGGCGAGCCGGTGGTGCCCGATTTTCGCCGACATCAATGTCGCAGGCATCGACAAGGCCACGGGTATGAGGGAATTTATGTCCGCCTGCGGATTACGGGCTTCGGAGGTCGCGGCCTTCGGCGACGGCGGCAACGACGTGGCGATGTTGTCTGCCGCGGGGGTGGGGATTGCCATGGGCAATGCCTGCGACGAGGCGCTGAACGCCGCCGACTACGTGACCGCTACGGTCGACGACGACGGCATTGCCCGGGCGCTGGAGCACCTGGGTATTTTGGACGATTGAGTTTGAATTTATCGAAGATATGAGCTTGATTCTATGTATCGAGACCGGTACGGACGTTTGTTCGGTCGGTATTGCAAAGGACGGGGAGCTGCTTTCGCTGCGCGAGAGCGACGAGGGGCGCGACCACGCCCGTAAGGTCGGCGTGTTCGTCGACGAGCTTTTGCGCGAAACGGGCATTGCGCCCGATGAACTGGATGCCGTGGCCGTGGGCAAGGGCCCCGGCTCCTATACGGGGCTGCGTATCGGCGTTTCGTTCGCCAAGGGGCTGTGCTACGGGGTGCGTAAGCCGCTGGTGGCCGTCGGGTCGCTCGATGCGCTGGCCGAAGTGGCGCTCGAAGACTACGAAGCCGGAATTCTTTCCGTCCCCGACTGGGAACATGCCTGCCTTTGCCCGATGGTCGATGCCCGCCGCATGGAGGTCTATGCGCAGGTATTCGATACAACTGGCAAGCCCCTGAACGAAGTTTCGGCCGAGGTCGTTGACGGGGAGAGCTTTGCGCACTTCCGTTCGCAGGGGAGGCCGTTCGTGATCTTCGGCAGCGGGGCCCGCAAATGCGCCGGGATACTGCCCGACGCCGTGCTTGTCGAGGTAGCCCCTTCCGCACGCGGGCTTGCGCGGCTGGCCCAGCGTGCGCTCGATGCGGGATGCACGGAAGATATCGCCTATTTCGAACCTTTCTACCTGAAGGATTTTGTCGTTACGATGTCGAAGAAAAAGTTGTTCTGACGGCGTTTTTCATGCTGTGGCGTCTGGCATGGCCGTAAGGCCCCGGGCTTTTCGGGGTTGCTGTATGGCGAACCTTCAGAATCGGGGGTTCGGCGGGAGTATACCGGTATGATGGAAGCGGAGTTGATAAAATGCCTGTCGGAGCGGTTTTATTCCGATTTTGCCGACACGGTGGCCCGGCGCGTGCGTGATGCGGGTGCCGTGGGGCTGCTGTATGAGGTGGTGACCTCCCGCTACGAGGGGTTGCCGCGTGCCGTGAGGCACAAGGTGGCTTTCCGGGGTGCGTATGTACTCGAGAAAATCTATTTCGACGCCCCGGATTCGTTCATGCCCTGTGCCGGTAAGTTTTGCGGGACGGATTTCCCGGCCTGCGCCGATCCCAGTGCCCGGCGTCACTTCGCAAAGGTCATGGCCGACCTGCTGGGGCGTTACTCGCCCGGGAGGCGGGATATGGAGCGGATTGCGGAGGCCGCCGCCCGATGGGCGGTCGAGCCGGGGGCGAAGGTCGCCGTGAAGATTTGGGCGGTCGAGGTGCTGAAGCATTGCCGGCGACGTGTCGGCTGGGTTCAGGAGGTGTGGGACGACATCGTGGAGACGATGGCGCACGACGCGACGCCCGGGATCGAAGTGCGGATGCGCAAAAACTGGAGGGAACCCCGCAGGCCGTGAGCCGGATTTTGTGCACGACATGGGAAATCTCCTGCCGGGAAATGTAAAAGCCCGCCGAACATCGGCGGGCTTTTACATGTTACAGGGGGCTTTGCCCGGCCCATATTTTCCAGGTTTCCATGTTCCTCTGAGCTCCGGTGCCCGGTTCCTCTGTTCCCGGTTCCTCTGTTCCCGGTTTCTACCGTTCCCGGATTCCTTTGTTCCCGGATTCCTTTGTTCCGGCGTTCCTCTGTTTCTCGCTTCTCGTGTTCCCGGGCTGGTGCGCCGGGCAGTTCGGTTATTCTTCGCCTCCGGCTCCGGGAACCGGATTCCCGCCCCCGGCTTCGGTGGCGGGGATGCCCGGGAGGTCGTCCTCCCCGGCGGCTTCGAGCGTGCGCGCGGAGTGCTGTTTCTTGGTTTGCAGGCGTGCCGTCCTGCGCAGCCGTTCCCCGACGCGGATGATGTTATCGTTGCCCGTGCAGAGCCGTTTGTAGGCGTCGTCATAGGCGTCGCGTGCCTTGTCCAGCGCCGTGCCGACCCCTTCGAGCGAACCGGTGAAGGCCACCAGCTGTTCGTAGAGTTTCAGCCCGCATGCGGCGATGTCCCTGGTGTTCTTGTCCTGGTCGTTGTATTTCCACAGGTCGGCGACCAATTTGAGCAGGGCGAAAAGGTTCGTCGGCGACGAGATGATGACCTTCTTGTCGTAGGCGTCCGACCAGATGGCCGCGTCGTTTTGCAATGCGGCGAGGAAGGCCGGCTCGTTGGGGATGAACATGATGACGAAGTCGGGCGAGTTGAGCAGGCGCTGGTACTCCTTGCGTCCCAGTTCGTTGACGTGCTGGCGGACGGAGGCCGTGTGGGCAGCGAGGTAGCGGCGGCGCTCCTCTTCGGTCTCGGCCGAGGTGTAGCCTACGAAAGCCGTGAGCGAAACTTTCGAGTCGATGACGATGTCTTTCTTCTCGGGCAGGTGCAGCACGACGTCGGGGCGCAGGTTGTGTCCCTCGGCGTCCTTGATGTTGTATTGCGTTTCGTAGTGGATGCCCTTGATGAGCGCCGAACTGTCCAGGATCGTTTCCAGCAGCATTTCGCCCCAGTCGCCCTGCACTTTCGAATTGCCTTTCAGTGCGTTCGTCAGGTTCGTGGTCTCGGTCGTGATGCGCCGGTTGAGTTCCATCAGGTTTTTCAGCTCGGCCTTCAGTTCGCCGCGCTGTGCCGTCTGGGTGGTGTAGATGTCCTCGACGCGCTTTCGGAATTCGGCGATGTTGTCGCGGAAGGGTTTGAGCAACACGTCGAGCGACTCCTTGTTGGTCTCCTTGAAATGTTTGGACTGCTCGCCCAGTATCTCGGTCGCAAGGTTGCGGAACTGGGCCCGGAAGGTCTCCTCCAGTTTTTCGCGCTCGGCTTTTTCGGCCGCGCGATCCTCGGCGTTCTTCGCGCGCAGCGATGCGATCTCGGTCTGGGACGAGGCGCGGAGTGCCGCCAGTTCCGCTTCGGTGCGTGTCCGCTGCTCGGTCAGCGCCTGCACCTGTCCTTCGTAGCGCTGCCGCAGCTCTTTTTCCGCGGACAAGGCCTGTTCCGCGGCGGCCAGCCGGGCTTCGGCCACCGCCAGCCGCGAAGAGGCATCGCGCTCGCGGGCTTCGGAGGCTTGGTTATCAGCGGCAAGCCGTCGGGCGTCCCTGCGCCACAGTACGAGGAACAATGCGACGGGCACTGCCAGGCTGCATGTAGCGGCCAATATGAAAAGGGTGGTAGGAGTCATCGTGTGTTTTTGTGTCTGTTTCCATGCAAAAATAGCAATTTATTCCCGGAAAAACATCCCGTCCCGGGACATGCGCGATAATTTAGCCCCGCAACGCAATTTTTACCCCCCTATGTCGTAGGTTGTTCCGCAATTTTTTATAGCTTTGCTTGTTCCAAATACGGACTCAAATAATTCGAATATGAAAAAAACGCTACGATCCTTGAAGCTGGCCTGCCTTGCAGCGGTGTCCATGCTGGTTGTTTCCTGCGGCGGAGGTGCCGATTACCGCAACCTCCTGCCTGCCGATTCCTTTATGACGATGTCGGTCAATCCCGCTTCGCTTCTGCAGAAGAGCGATGCCGGCGACATCGGGCAGCATCCGCTCTTCATCCGGCTCAAGGCCGAGCTCGACAAAGCCGAGGGCATCACCGCCGAGGAGAAGGAATACCTGCTCGCCCTGCTGAAGAACCCCTGTGAATCGGGTGTCGACCTGAAAAAAGACCTGTTCTTCTTCATGTCGATGGATGGCGCGATGCAGTCCCCGAATGTCCGGGGCGGTATGCTGCTGCCCGTCGGCGACAAGGCGAAACTGGACGCCCTGCTTGCACGCATCGGCGAGAAAAGCGGCATTGCACCCCGGCACGAGGGCGGCATCTCGGTCATCGCATTGGGCGAGGACAGCTCCGTGAGCGGTTTGTGCGCCTACAACGATGTGGCCGTCATGCTCTATTTCGCGCAGGGGTCGCCGGAAAGCGCAATCGATGCCGTTAAGAAACTCTTTGCCCAGAAGTGCGGCGAGAGCCTGATGGGTGACAAGGTCGTTGCCGACCAGCTCTCCGAGAAGAACGACATCAACATGGTGATGGCCTATTCGGCGCTGGCGTCGATGCTGGACAGCAACCCGATGGTGGGTTCGATGCCGATGATGGATGCCCTCAAGGGTGCCACGCTGGCAAGTTCCGTCAATTTCGAGAAGGGCCGGATCGTTTGCGATGCCGCCATGTCGTACAAGGACAAGGAGAGCGAGCAGAAAATGATGGATTTTTACGCCTATGTGAAACCCCAGACGGGAGCCCTGTTGCGCTACGTGCCCCGGAATACGATCGGTGCGATGGCCTACGGCCTCGACGGCGAGAAGATGTATTCGGTGTTCTCCGCAATGCCCGGTTACGGGATGCTGATGGCCAACCCGATGGTCAAGCAGGTGATGGATGCTTTCAGCGGCGACTGCGTGATCTCGTTCTCGGGGATGACAGCCGACGGTCAGTATCCCGTAGCGTCGCTGCTGGCCCAGGTGAAGGATCCCGCCGTGTTGCAGACGATCGTCTCCAACCTCTCCGGTATGCCCATCCAGAAGGCGGGCGAAGGCGAATATACGATCAGCATGGGCGGTGTCACGGTGCTGTTCGGCGTGAAGGGCGATGTGCTTTACTGTACGACCGATGCGGTCGTGAAATCGGCGCTCGACGGTGCGGACATCGAATCGCTGGCTTCGATGAGCAAGATATTCAAGGGCCAGTCGGGAAGCTTCTACGTCGATTTCGAGGGTGTGACCGCGCTGACCGCGCAGCTTGTCGGCGGTAATGTCGACCCGCAGGTCGAGGCCGCGCTCTCCGTGCTGGCCATGTTCGAAGACCTGGAAGCCTATGGTACGATGAAGGGCGGGACTGCCGTAGTCAATATGACGGACAAGGAGCAGAATTCCTTTAAGACTGTCTGCGACAAAATTGGCGAACTGATCCGCCGGTACGTACCGGAGGTCAATTTGTAATAACCTTCGGGGTTTATGGTAAACGGCCGTCCGGGATTCGAACGGCCGTTTACCTTGAAATAAAGAAGGTATGGAATCGATAACTTTGCAACGGGTGCTGCCCTGCGTGTTCGCGGGGAAAGCGGCTCCGCGAGATTCGGGGGTCTGGTTGCAGGAGGTGACCTTCCGCAAGGGGGAGTACTGCCTGCTCGAGGCTGCTTCGGGAACGGGGAAAACTTCGCTGTGCCACTTTCTCTACGGCATCCGGGAGGATTACGCGGGGCGGATACTCTTCGACGGGGCGGATTGCCGCGGCTTTTCCGCCGCGGCGTGGAGCGGCCTGCGCCGCAGGTCGCTGAGTATGCTTTTCCAGGATTTGCGTCTTTTCGGCGAATTGACCGTCGCGGAGAATATCGGCCTGAAAAACGAGCTCACGCATTTCAAGACGCAGGAGCAGATCGGGCGAATGCTCGAGGCTGCGGGTATCGCCGATAAACGGGATGCCCCGGTCGAAAAGCTCTCCTTCGGACAGCAGCAGCGCGTGGCCTTCATTCGCTGCATGTGCCAGCCGTTCGATTTCATCCTGCTCGACGAGCCCGTCAGCCACCTCGATGCCGCTAACGGGGAGTTGCTCTCCGGGATGTTGCTGGAAGAGGCGCAGGCGCAGGGGGCGGGCATCGTCGTCACCTCGGTGGGCAGCCGGCTCGGGCTTCCCTACCATAAAACCCTTACGCTATGACGCTGCTTTGGAAATTGCTGCGCAGCCATCTGAGCGTCGCGCAGACCGTAGGTTTCGCCCTCGCCGGGGTCGTGGGCATGACCATCGTGCTCACCTCGGTGCAGGCTTACCGCGATGTCATGCCGGTCTTCGATGCCCCCGATTCGTTCATGCGGGGCGATTACCTGGTGCTTTCGAAACGGGTCGGCGCGCTCCAGACGATCGGGTTGGGGAGCAGCGACTTTACCCCCGGGGAGCTGGAGGAATTGAAGGGACAGCCTTTCGTCCGGGACGTCGGGGCTTTCACGCCGGCGAACTACCGGGTGAAGGGTACGGTGGGCATGGGCGGCGTGCAGCTCTCGACCTACCTGTTTTTCGAGGCGGTGCCCGACCGTTTTCTCGATGTCGCCTCCGGGAAGTGGAAATACGAACCCGGCGACGGGGACATCCCCATCATCATCCCGCGCAATTACCTGAACCTCTACAATTACGGGTTTGCCAAGTCGCAGGGGCTGCCGCAGATTTCGGAGGGGATATTCCAGCGGGTTTCGCTCGGCATCGAGGTCGCCGGCAACGGGCGCACGGAACAGTTCCGGGGCCGTATCGTCGGGTTGTCGAACCGTCTCAATACGATCCTCGTCCCGGAGTCTTTCATCCGCTGGTCGAACGGGCGGTTCGGCCAGGGCGGGGAGAAACAGGCATCGCGGGTCATCGTCGAGACCGACCGCCCTGTCGATGCCGCGATTTCGGCTTACCTCGACGGCAAGGGCTATGAGGCAGAAGGCGACCGCCGTGACAGTGGGAAGGCTGCCTATTTCCTGCAACTTGCGGCCGGAGGGCTCGGAGGGGTGGGACTGGTGTTCAGCGTGATGTCTTTCTACATTCTGATGCTGAGCATTTTCCTGCTCTTGCAGAAGAACAGCGCGAAACTGGAAAATCTGCTCCTGCTGGGTTATGCACCGGGACGTGTGGCACGTCCGTATTGGTTGCTGACCCTGTGGCTCAACCTGGGCGTCCTCGTCGTGGCCGTGGTTTTGTCGTGGCTGGTGCGTATGTGGTACCTGCCCGAACTGGCAGCATTGCAGGAGGGGTACGTCCCGGCCGGGGTCGGCGTTACATGGGTATGCGGCATAGGGCTTGCATTGCTGCTTTCGCTGTCCAACGGCATTGCGATACGCCGGAGGATCGACACCCTGAACCGGAAAAGATCCTGACCGGCAGCTCTTTCGGGACGGAATCCCCGGAAAGACCGTGCGACAGGGAACCGGCATTCGGAATCCCGAACTGCAACCCCGAACCCCAAAACCCGGGTTTGCGGGGACGGAATCCCGCTCCGAAGCGTGGAAAACTGCCGGGAAATGACTATATTTGTCGTAAGTAATATTCGAACCATGAACAGAATCGTAGCACCTTCGATGCTTTCGGCCGATTTCGGCCACCTGGAACGCGACACGCAGATGGTCGACCGCAGTGCGGCCGAGTGGGTACATATCGACGTGATGGACGGCGTGTTCGTCCCCAATATCTCCTTCGGGTTTCCGGTGCTGAAGGCCATCCGCAAGGTGACCGCAAAGTGCCTCGACGTGCACCTGATGATCGTCGAGCCGGAGCGTTACGTAGCGCGTTTCGCCGAGGCGGGCGCCGACATCGTGACCTTCCACTACGAAGCCACGTACGATCCCAGGGGGTGCATAGAAATGATCCGCAAGGCCGGTGCGAAGGCCGGGGTGTCGATCAAGCCGGCGACTTCGGTCGAGGTGCTGCGCGATATCCTCCCGCTGGTCGACCTGGTGCTGGTGATGAGCGTCGAACCCGGTTTCGGCGGGCAGTCGTTCATCCCGGCTTCGACCGGGAAGATCTGGGCTCTGCGGGCCATGGCCCGGGAGTTGGGGTTGCAGACCATCATCGAGGTCGACGGCGGCATCTCGTCGCACAACTCCCGCGAGGTCTACGAGGCAGGGGCCGACGTGCTGGTTGCCGGGAATGCCGTTTTCGGCGCCGAAGACCCGCAGGCCGAGATCGTGCGGATGCTCAACGCCTGACCATTCGGCGCGCCGGATATTTCGGGGCGAAGCGGCCAGGGTTTTCAGGGATTCCGGACGTCTCGTGTTCCGGGTTTTGCCGGGGTGTCGCGCCCGTATTGCATTCCGCAGCGGCTTAGGAGACGATGTGCCGTCGGGTCTCGTCGTCCAGCAGGCGGCGCAGGTCGCGCAGCAGGTCGTCGTCGCGGAAATAGCCGGAGCCGTAGGTCAGGTTGAACGCGTAATCGAAATCGGCGGGATTGGCACCTTGGTTATGCTGGATGATGGTCTCGGCTTTGTCGAGGGCTTTCACCCACCGCGCCTCGGGCGTCTGGCATGCTTCGTATTCCTCCCATATCTTCCGGATTGCCGTTCCGGCCGCGGGCGGGAGCATGCGCGTCAGTTTGTCGATTGCGACCAGCTCCGAAGCCTCCTTGGTGCCGTCGGCCATCTGTGCCACGGCCGGGATATCCCCGTCGTACGCTTCGCCGAGGTCGTGGACGAGGCACATCAACAATACCCGTTGCATGTCCAGCCGGGGGCGTTCGCCGGTGAGGACGGCGGCCAGCAGGGCCAGCCGCCAAGAGTGCTCGGCCGTGCTTTCGTGCCTCCCGGTCGAGGTGTGTGCCGTGCGCAGGACGTCTTTCAGCCGTTCGGCCTCGCGGATGAACCGCAGGTAGCGTTCCAACTTCTCCATACTATAACAATGTTCGTTTCGGAGTCCAAAGATACGATATGTCGGATTAAATCACTAACTTTGCCGTGATTTTAGACAGACCATGATATCTCTTGACAATCTTACTGTAAGTTACGGGGGCTGGACGCTCTTCGACAACATATCGTTCCTGATAAACCCCAAAGACCGCATCGGCCTCGTCGGCCGGAACGGGGCGGGCAAAACCACGCTGCTGCGCATCATTACGGGCGAGCAGCAACCGACCTCGGGCAGCGTGACCCTGAACGGCGACTGTACGATCGGCTACCTGCCGCAGACCATGCGTGTGGCCGATACGACGACGCTCGTCGAGGAGACCGCCAAGGCGTTCGAGGAGGTGCTGCGCCTCGAGGCCGAGATCGAGCACCTGACGCGCGAGATCGCGGAGCGTACCGACTACGAAAGCGACGGTTATGCGCAGCTGTTGCACCGCCTGAACGATGCGCAGGATCACTACCATATCCTCGGCGGCGAGACCCGCGATGCGGATATCGAAAAGACGCTGCTGGGGCTCGGGTTCAAACGCGGGGATTTCGGACGTCCGACGAGCGAATTCTCGGGCGGCTGGCGCATGCGTATCGAGCTGGCTAAGTTACTGTTGCGCCGTCCCTCGATCTTCCTGCTCGATGAGCCGACGAACCACCTCGACATCGAGTCGATCCAGTGGCTCGAGGATTACCTGAAGAATTACAGCGGCGCCGTGCTGCTGATTTCGCACGACCGCGCTTTCCTCGACAACGTCACCAACCGCACGGTCGAGCTTTCGCTGGGCAAAGCGACCGATTATAAGGTTTCCTATTCGAAATACGTCGTGCTGCGCGCCGAACGCAGGGCGCAGCAGATGGCTGCCTATGAAAACCAGCAGCGCATGATCGAAAAGACCGAGGAGTTCATCGAGAAGTTCCGCTACAAACCCACCAAGTCGAACCAGGTGCAGTCGCGCATCAAGCAGCTCGAACGCCTCGAACGGCTCGAGGTCGAGGAGGAAGACCTGGCGACGCTCAATATCAAGTTCCCGCCCGCACCCCGCTCGGGACAGATCGTGGCCGAGATCAACGAAGCCGGGATGTCGTTCGGGGCGAAGCATGTCTTCAGCGGCGCGAATTTCATCATCGGGAAGGGCGACAAGATCGCCCTTGTCGGCCGTAACGGCGAAGGCAAGACCACGCTGGCGCGGATGCTCGTCGGGCAGCTGACGCCGACCGAAGGTTCGGTGCGGCTCGGTGCCAACGTCAATATCGGCTACTATGCCCAGAACCAGGACGACCTGATGGACGGCGAATTCACCGTCTACGATACGCTCGACCGCGTGGCCGTGGGGGACATCCGTACCCGCCTGCGCGATATCCTCGGGGCGTTCCTGTTCCGCGGCGAGGACATCGACAAGAAGGTCAAGGTCCTCTCGGGCGGCGAGCGGGCGCGGCTGGCGATGGCCCGCATGATGCTCGAACCGCGCAACCTGCTGGTGCTGGACGAGCCGACGAACCACATGGACATGCGCTCGAAGGACATCCTCAAAAACGCCCTGCAGAAATACAACGGCACGGTGATCGTCGTTTCGCACGACCGCGAGTTCCTCGACGGACTGGTCACCAAGGTCTATGAGTTCGGAGGCGGACAGGTACGCGAACACCTGGGAGGCATCTACGACTTCCTGCAAAAGAAGAAGATTGACTCTCTCCAGCAGTTGGCAGCTCCCACCCTGTCGGCTTCACCGACTGCCACCAAGACGGAAGAGGCTCCAGTCTCGGAAGCCAAGCTGAGCTATGAGGCACAGAAGGAGCTGGCGAAGAAAATCCGCAAGGTCGAGAAACAGGTTGCCGACTGCGAAGCACGCATCGAAAAGCTGGAAGCGGACATCGCCGCACTCGAAACCCGGATGGCAACTCCGGAAGGGGCGTCGGACATGAGCCTCTACGAACAGCACACAGCCCTGAAGAAGGAACTGGATACCGCTGTCGAGGAATGGGAGAATGCCTCAATGGAACTGGACGAACTGAAAGAACAAACCAATTAGTTACGCTATGAAGATAAAACATTGTTTACCCATCGTCACGCTGGCCATGATGAGCCTGGCCGGTTGCGACAAGAAGCCGGCTCCGCTGA
>OMAA01000079.1_pt1 | contig 56653 bp, 57 predicted proteins | sample 1674191 | NCBI WGS metagenome assembly OMAA01 (sample SAMEA103958152, study PRJEB25191) | human gut metagenome | biome: human-associated habitat [ENVO:00009003]; feature: intestine environment [ENVO:2100002]; material: feces | place: Germany | collected 2013/2015
AGGGAAAGCCGGACTGGCTGTCCGGCTTTCCTGTCCAAATTTATTGTAATAGGAGCGATGCGTATGCTGTCTGCTGCACTGTTGCTGCTGTGCAACAGCCTGTTTTTGTCCCTGCACCTGACCGGTACCGCCGGGTCCTTCCCCAAGCCCCTGTCCGCCGCCCGGGAGAGGGAGTGCCTGGAGCGCTGTGCCGCCGGAGATTTGGAGGCCCGGAATATACTGGTGGAGCACAACCTGCGCCTGGTGGCCCACATCATCAAGAAGTATTACACGCAGTCCACCGACCAGGAGGACCTGATCTCCATCGGAACGATCGGGCTTATCAAGGCGGTCAATACCTTCCGCCCTGACAAGGGAATCAAGCTGGCCACCTACGCCGCTCGTTGTATAGAAAATGAGATACTCATGTACTTCCGGGGACAGAAAAAATTGCAGGGGGAGGTGTCGCTGAACGAGGCGCTGGACACGGGGCCGGAGGGTGACGCATTGTATTTGGGCGATGTGGTGGGAGAGGAGGACACCATGCTGGAGGAACTGCAAAGCAAGGAGGACCGCCGTCTGCTGCATCAGCTGCTGGCCCGTGAGCTGACTCCTCGGGAGGCAGATGTCCTGCGGCGGCGCTACGGCCTGGATGGCCATTTGCCCCAGACACAGCGGCAAGTGGCGGCCCATTACGGTATCAGCCGCAGCTATGTGTCCCGCATTGAAAAAAAGGCGCTGCACAAGCTGGAGGAGGCCCTGCGGGACCGGAGATAAAAGGCGTCTTAACAACGCCTTAACGGCCGTGGCGGAAGGCTGTGCAGGTTGCATGAGGAAACATTCGCGCGGCGATAGAAATTCTCGCAACTGCACATTGTTTTCTATAATGAATTTGTTATAATAGTAACAAAAGACTGGGCGTTTCGGAGGGAAAGTGTACCCATGAGAAACTTTAAATGCTCCATCGCGGATATGCGTAAGCAAGTGTTTGCCGAGGTGGCGCGGCTGGCCTATGAGGGCGGAGACTACCGCCGTATGGAAAAGCTGCCCTACAAGATCGTTCCCGGTGAGGTGGGCAACCAACGGGAGTCCATCTTTCTGGAACGGGCTATCGTAGGCGAGCGTATACGGCTGGCTATGGGCCTGCCCCTGCGGCCGGTGGCGGAGCACAGCCTGCTCAGCGACGGGGTGGAGGAGAGTGCCATCGCGGAGAAGTACTACGATCCTCCACTGGTGAACATCATAAAATACGCCTGTAACGGCTGCACGCCCACCCACTATGAGGTCACGAATGCCTGCCAGGGCTGTCTGGCCCGCCATTGCCAGAATGCCTGCCCTAAAGGGGCCATTGCTATCGAACGCGGACAGGCGCATATCGACCAGGATAAGTGCATCAAGTGTGGCAAATGCCGGGATGCCTGTTCCTACCACGCCATCATCAAGTTTACCCGGCCCTGCCAGGAGGCCTGCGGCATGAATGCCATTGGTCAGGATGAGTACGGCCACGCCAAGATCGACTATGACAAGTGCGTCAGCTGCGGTATGTGTCTGGTGAATTGCCCCTTCGGCGCGATCGTGGATAAGGGACAGCTGTTCCAGCTGATCCACGCCATCCGTCGGGGCGACGAGGTGGTGGCGGTGATCGCACCGGCATTCTGGGGCCAGTTCGGAGACAATGTAACGCCGGGGCAGATCAAGGCCGCCATGCAGCAGTTGGGGTTCGCCGCGCTGGAGGAGGTGGCCGTGGGCGCCGATCTGTGCGCGGTGGAGGAGGCTGAGGAGTTTTTGCGTATGGTGCCGGAGAAGCAGCCGTTTATGGCGACCTCCTGTTGTCCGGCATGGTCTGTGATGGCCAAAAAGGAGTTTCCCGGTTTTGCGCCATATATCTCCATGACCATGACGCCTATGGTGCTGACGGCGCGGCTGCAGAAGCGCCGCCGGCCTGGGTGCCGCGTCGTCTTTATTGGCCCCTGCGCCGCCAAAAAGTTGGAGGCCAGCCGCCGCAGTGTCCGCAGTGATGTGGATTTTGTCATCACCTTCGAGGAGCTGAGGGGAATGTTCGAGGCCAAGGGAATCGACTTCAGCCAGATTCCCGATCTGCCCTCCCACTACGAGGCCAGTGCCCCCGGCGTAGGCTTTGCCGCCGGCGGCGGCGTGGCCAAGGCGGTGGAGGAGGTGATCCACCGCCTGCACCCGGAGGTGGAGGTCAAGACCGCCGCCGCGGAGGGGCTGAACGAGTGCCGGAAGATGCTGCGTATCGCCCGGACGGGCAAGTATGACGGCTATCTGCTGGAGGGCATGGCCTGCCCCGGCGGGTGTATTGCCGGCGCCGGCACTGTGCAGCCGCCGGAGAAATCCCGCCGTGCACTGGAGAAGTATAAGGCGGCGGTATCTATCAGTAACCCGATGGACTCCCAGTATCTGGAGGGGACCCGCCTGCTGTACGAAAACGAAGCGGACTGGGACCGCGTGGGTCGGCATTGACGAATTTGGTGTACAGAAAGAACGAAAGCGCTCCAGATGGGGCGCTTTCGCCCGTTGTGACGAAGATGGCGGCAGCAGACGTGTTCTGCCGCGCTTCGACCGTGTGCGGTGTTATAATGGCAGACAGCAGAGTGCCTACCGCCAGCCGGGCGGCGGAGGAATGGGGGTATAACAACGGAAATGAGACTGCATGAGCGTGAACACAGGCGCTATATCCTGCGCCGCATGGTGTATGAGTTGTTCGGCGTTGGCGGTGAGGACGGTGGACATCCCATATCTGCGGCGGCCGCGGCGAAGCCAGTATCCGAGGAAGATGCGAGATCCGGTGAGGAGACAACGGTGGGCGGCATGGGTAGCCGCTGAGCACATAGGAAAACGAGCGCCATCCGACAGGACGGCGCTCGCTGCTTATGTCTCCGGTTCTATGTAGTCCGGCTGCTCCAGTGTTTCCTCCGGCGTCATATCCTCCGCCGGGGTGGGGGTGGGGAGCTGCGGCGCGTTGGGGGCGCGGTCTCCCAGGGCAATGGCGTAATAGTCATAGGTCACCAGCAGTTCCGCGTAGTAGTATTGCAGGGATACACGGTCGTTGATGGCGCTGACATAGCCCTCCGGCACCGTGACGCCGGGGTTGGCGGTGAAGGTGCGGGTAGAGGACTCATACACGCCGGCGGCGGTGGCCCAGCTGTTGCCGGCAGCGGTGGGCAAGATCACCAGCGGGATGCTGCCGTAGGCATCGGCAGGGTCGTAGTCCTGATCCAGCACGTCCCGGCCGGATAGCAGACGGGAGTCATATTCCAGTCCGAACAGATTGCTCAGCGTGGGCACGATGTCCACGGCGCTGCACGGTTCGGATACGGTAACAGCTTCCTCCATGCCGCCGCACCACAGGATCAGCGCATTGCGGTAGCGGGAGGTGTCACGCTCCGAGTCTGTAAAGCCCCGCAGCTCGTTATAATAGTCCGTGTCTGTCTCTGACAGCAGGTAGGGGTAGTGGTCGGCGGCCAGGCAGATGACGGTGTCGTCGGCAATACCGGCCTGCTCCAGCGCGTTTACCAGGTAGGTCAGTGCGTTCTCCAGCTCCAGGTTGGCGGCCACATAGGCCTGGACCTGGGGGGAGGCGTTGGGATAGGCGGCCTGAGCCTTGGCGCGGTTCTTGGCGGCCATGGCGTGGCCCCATCCGTAGCCGCCGTGGCCGCTGACGGTCATGTAGTAGGTATGGAAGGGTGTGCCGTTCTGTACATAGGTGTCAATATACTGCGTGATGGTGTTCTGGATCATCTCCAGATCGGAGTAGGGCCAGCTGCCGTCCTCGGTCAGCTGCAGACCGTTGCCCTGACCCTGATAGTCGTAACCAAGGTTGGGATGGGTCTTGTCCCGGCGGTAGTAGTTGTAGATATTGTTGTGGTAGGCGGCGGTGGTGTAGCCCAGAGCCCGGAACTGATTGCCCAGGGCAAAGGGCATACTGTTGTTGGCTGTGGCGTAGAAGCTGACATTGCCGTTGACCCACGTGGGGAGCAGACCGGTCATCACCGCGTACTCGCCGCCGGTGGTAGATTGGCCCCAGCCGGGCTGATAGAAATTGTCAAACACGAAGCCCTCGTGGGTCAGACGGTAGAGGGTAGGCGTCAGCTCCTCACTGATGAACCAAGGGGAGAAGGACTCGGCGGTGAAAAGAATGAGGTTCTTGCCCTGGAACATACCGGTGTACGCGTTCTGCTTGGAGGGCGTCAGCGAGCCGAAGTAGTCGGACATACGGGCCACGGTGCTGCTGGAGGCGTTCTCTGCCAGGGCGGCAAAATCGATGTTCATGGTATTTTCGCCGTAGACCACCGGCGTTGTGACAACAGGGGTGTCATCCGGCACATCTGTCTTCGTGACAGTGTCCGGCAGCCGGGGGCTGGGGTGCCCGAAAATGGCGTAGGTGATCTCCAGCCGGACACTGGCGTTGAGCCCGAAGTGTGTCACGCCGGTGTCGGTGGTGAAGTTGTAGGTGTAGGCGTCGTGATAGGTGCCCCAGCGGGCCAGGCCGCTGCCGATGCCGCCGAACAGCAGGCATACGACCAGCAGGAACAGCAGGGACCAGCGGCCCATGCGCTGCTCGGTGACGATGCGCCGGCGCAGCAGAATGCACAGTGCCAGCGGAACAAAGGCCAGCAGGATAAAGGGCAGGCGGGGCAGCACGACATCCGGCAGGACCGTGTCGCCGAAACCGCCCACTACATCGCTGGCCATGTTGCCGATGAAGGACAGAGCGAAGTAGGACTTGAAGTAACTGCGGCAGCAGTACTCCACGCACACCAGCACCGTCCACAGGGCGGTGGCGGCGATAGAGACGATGGTAGCCGCCTGGCGGTGACGGAACAGATTGATGAGCAGACTCCAGAACAGCCCTGCGCCCAGGGCGAACAGCACCACCAGCACAAGCGTCCCGGTAAAGAAGGTGCTCTGCCTGTCGAAGGCCCGCAGCAGCAGCTCGTGGTACAGCAGCGCCGCCGGGAAGAACACCCAGTTCAGTGGGCCCCGAGGCAGAGAACTGGTATCCAGCCGGGAGGTGGCGGTATGTTTTTTTCTATCTCTCTCGTTCATACAACGTATACGTCCTTTAATGGCACCCGAGGGGCATCGTAGTAAGTGTTATGGTAACACAAGACGCCGCAGATTGCAACCGGCCCGGAACGCATTTCAGGTCCGCAGGAGCGCGTTTGCGGCAAAAAGCCCTCCGTGAGGAGGGCTTTTTCATTCATCGGTTCTGCAAATAGCGCTGTAAGGCATTGCTCTTGTCCAGCCGCCACAGCAGCAGGCCGCCCAGACCATAGCAGGCCACGGTCTCGCCCAGGCCCACCGTCAGGGCATTGAAGGCGTAGGTGGGCCAGAAAGCGGCGGAGGTACCTGCCTGCTCATAGGCCAGGACAAGGCCGATAAGCACGGTGTTGGCGATCACCGGCGGCAGAGGGGCCAGCCACTTCTTTTGGCACCGGGCGGTCAGCAGGGCGGCCAGCAGGGTGGCGGCGGAGCCGACCACGATGTCCAGCACGCCGTAGGGGCTGAGCAGGTTGGCGATCAGGCAGCCCACGCCCAAACCCCAGGCCGTCTCCGGCAGGAAGAAGGGCAGGACGCACAGCGCCTCGGAAAAACGGCACTGGATAGGACCGTAGGTGATGCCGAAAATAGAGCCGAAATAGCTGAGAACGGCGTAGGCGGCGGCGGTCAGCGCCGCGAGGGTCAGTTGCTTGGTGTGTAGCTTCACGGGGTCGTTTCCTCCTGTTCCAACACATACCAGTCGCCCTCCAGCGCGAAACCGGAGGCCACCATGGCATTTTTCAGCAGGTCCGTATTGCCGGAGGGATGGGTGTCCGCATCGGCAATGGCTACCTGCACCGCATCATCCGCACGGGCCAGGACCTCCAGTGTACAGCCCTGCTGCTCCAGCAGCGCGGCCGCATGGTCCAGAGCGCTGTCCATCGGGTCAAAGGGTTGGTCGTGTGCGGAGTTGTTCTTTTGTGCCTGCTCGGTGTCTCCGCCGGTGCCGTCAGACGGCGCGGCGCCATCTGGCACATCGCTGCGGTTTCCACCGTAGTAGCTGCTGACCATGTCGTTGTCGGCATTCGTATCGGCGGTGGCGGCGTCATCTGCAGCGTGATCGGTCCGGCCGGCGCGGCCTTGCAGCGCCAGGGGAAACGCCGCGCCCACGATGACCAGACATGCGGCGGCGGTCAGCAACCATTTCTTATAATTGCGTTTGGGATTGGAGGCGGCGCTGCCGCCCCGGGGCGTACTCTCTACCTGCGCCATGATGCGGTCCGTCAGGTCGGAGGGCGGCAGGGCGTCGCTCGCCAGCGCTTCGCGAAGTAATTTGTCCATCGGGTCAAAGGGCTGCTGTGTCACGGCTGCTCCCTCCTTTCACTGATCTCTGTCTGTAAGACGGCCCCACCGTCAAAAAGGTTCCCGCTGCCGTCCAGCAATTCCCGCAGCCGCATCTTGGCCCGGCTGATGCGGGACTTCACGGTGCCCTCACTGATCTCCAGCGCCGCGGCGATCTCGGCATAGTCCAGCTCCTGCATATACCGCAGCAGCAGGACCTGCCGGTGCTCCTCTGACAGCTGACCCAGCGCACGGCGGACAGTCTGCTGTGCTTCCGCCTGTTCTGCCTGGTCCTGCGGGCCGGGGCCGTCATCCGGCAGCTCCAGCTCGGTGACGTCGTCCATGCCCCGATGGCGCTTCTCCCGGCGGAGCCAGTCGATGGCGGCGTTGGTGGTTAGGCGGTAGAGCCATGTGGAGAAGCGGCAGGTACCGCGGAACTCCGGAAGTGCCCGCCATGCGGCGAGAAACGCCTCCTGGGTCACGTCGTCTGCCGCCGCTTCGCCGCACATCCGCAGGGCCAGACGGTATACCTGTGTCTGATAGGCTTCCACCAGCAGGCGGAAAGCTTCGCTATCGCCCTGCTGGGCGCGGCGCAGGATGTCCTGTTCATTGTTCATCGCAGATCCCTCCTGACACCCGCCGCCACCCGGTACAGCTCCTCCAGTGTGGTCAGGCGGACGATCTGTTCTTTGTAGTAGTTGGCGTGGCTCACGCCCTTGAGATACCAGCACAGCTGCTTGCGGGCCTCCAGCAGGGCGATGTGCTCGCCCTTGTCCTCCACAGCCAGCTCGATCTGCCGCACGGCGGTGTCCCACCGCTCACGCAGCGGCGGCAGGGGAGGAATGGGACGGCCCTCCAGCGCTGCCTGGGCCTGTTGAAACAGCCATGGGTTGCCGAAACAGCCCCGGCCGATCATGGCCATGTCCGCGCCAGTGAACTGTAAAATGCGGACGGCGTCCTCTGCCGAAAAGATGTCGCCGTTGGCGATGACCGGCACGGATACCGCTTCCTTCACCTGGCGGATGGTGATCCAGTCAGCCTGACCGCTGTACATTTGGGTGCGGGTGCGGCCGTGGACGGCAATGGCACTGACGCCTGCCTGCTCCAGCATTTTGGACAACTCAACGGCGTTGATACTGCCTTTATCCCAGCCCCGGCGCATTTTCACCGTCACGGGTACGGGGCTGGCCTTGACCACCGCCTCGGCCAGTCGGGCAGCCTTCTCCGGATCCTTCATCAGGGCGGAGCCGTCGCCGTTGGCCACTATCTTGCCCACCGGGCAGCCCATGTTGATGTCGATAATGTCTGCGCCGGATATCTCGGCGGCGATGACGGCGGCTTCAGCCATGCAGGGGATATCGCTGCCGAAGATCTGGGCAGCGGCGGGCTTTTCGTTGGGGGCCAGCTTCAAAAGGCCGCGGCTTTTCTTGTCCTGATAGCACAGAGCCTTGGCGCTGACCAGTTCCGTGCAGCTCATGCCGGCGCCCAGCTCACGGCAGATCTGGCGAAAGGCCAGATCCGTAACACCGGCCATGGGTGCCAGGTACAGCTTGGAGTGTATTTCTACGTTTCCGATATACATGAAGGGCTCCTTTGTGCGTACTGCGTTTCTGCCGGATATTGTACCACAGAAATTTCCTATTGACAATCCGAATTAACTGTGTATACTGTTTATATACAGTTTGCACAAGGAGGCCTCTTATGCAGCTATACATCGACAACCGCAGCGGCGCGCCCATCTACGACCAGATCTACAGCCAGATCAAGGACGCCATATTGTCCGGACAGGTGGCCGAGGGCGAGGCGCTGCCCAGCATACGGGCGCTGGCCAAGGATCTGCGCATCAGCGTCATCACCACCAAACGCGCCTATGACGAGCTGGAAAACGAGGGATTTATCTACACCCTGCCCGGCAAGGGCTGCTTCGTGGCGGAGCGCAGCACGGAGCTGCTGCGGGAGGAAAATCTCAGGAAAATAGAGAGCCACATGCAGGAGATACGGCGGCTGGCCAACGCCTGCCGCCTGACGGAGCAGGAGCTGGACGACATGTGGCGCTTGCAGAAGGAGGAAGCAGAATGAACGCATTGGAGATACGCGGCCTGACGAAGCGGCGGGGCGATTTTGCCTTGCAGGGGCTTGACCTGACGCTGCCCGCCGGCTGCATTATGGGACTGATCGGTGAGAATGGCGCGGGCAAGTCCACCACCATACGGCTGATCCTGAACGCTCTCAGCCGGGACGGGGGCACCGTCGCCGTTTACGGCAAGGACAACCGGGCGCTGACCCCGTTGGAGCGGGAGGACATCGGCGCGGTGCTGGACGAGGTAGGGCTGCCGGAGTACATGACCGCCCGGCAGATCGGCCGCATGATGGCGGGCATCTTCGCCCGCTGGCAGCCGGAGGTGTACAGAGACTATCTGCGGCGGCTGGCGCTGCCGGAGGATAAGACCTTCAGGGACTTTTCACGGGGCATGAAGATGAAGCTGGGGCTGGCGGCGGCGCTGAGCCATCAGCCGAAGCTGCTGCTGCTGGACGAGGCCACCAGCGGCCTTGACCCGGTGGTACGGGACGAGATACTGACCATCTTCGCGGACTTCACCCGGGACGAGGAGCACGCCGTGCTGATCTCCAGCCACATCGTCAGCGATCTGGAGAAGATCTGCGACTACATCGCGTTTCTGCACAAAGGGCGGCTGCTGCTGTGCGAAGAGAAGGATCGACTGACGGAGGAATACGGCATCCTGCGGGGCGGTACGGACGGTATCGCTCCGGCGGCGGTGTGCGGACGGCACGCCACGCCCTACGGCACGGAGTATCTGGTGCGGCGGGATGCGGTACCCGTCGGCATGGCGCTGGGACAGGTGAACATCGAGGATCTGTTCGTGTTCATGGCAAAGGAGGCGTGAGATGAAGGGATTGTTTTATAAGGAGGCGCGCTGCCTGTGGCACTTCGGCAAGACGTATCTGCTGATGCTGGTAATTTTTCTGGGGCTCGCCCTGTACCAGTCCACGGACAGCAGCGGTGGCGCGGTGTGGATGCTGTATCCCATATTCTTCGCCGGGGCGCTGCCGGCGTCGCTGATCGGCGACGATGAAAAGAGCGGCTGGCTGACCTACTGCGATACTCTGCCCGTGACCCGGCGGCAGATCGTGACGGTCAAGTACATCACCTGCCTTGTCACGGCGGCGGCAGTCTGCCTGCTGGCGGTGCCGGTGGTGCTGCTGCGGCACGATACCGTGGCGGCCATGCCGTTTCTGGCGATGATGGCTCCGGTGGGACTGATCGTCCCCTCGGTCATGCTGCCCACCACCTACAAGCTGGGCGCCACCAAGGGGCGCGTGGTGTATATCGTCATGCTGATGGTCGTGGCGGCGACCTGCGCGGTGCTGATGACGTCCGAATCGGTAAGAGGGGTGCTGACCGTACTTCCGATTTTGCCGGTCATCATCATTACACTGGCGATATTCGTCGGCAGCTGGGCGCTGTCCGTGAAGTGGTTCAAGGCCCGGGAGCTGTAAATAGAGCAGAGGGCGGCGATTACCCGCCGCCCTCTGAAAAAATTGCAGGAAAAACAGGAAATGGGTGTTGACATTCTGCGCGGTACTTGCTATAATAAGCAAGCTTGAGTTCCAAGACGAAAGCGCACATGGCCAAGTAGTTCAGTTGGTTAGAACGCCAGCCTGTCACGCTGGAGGTCGAGGGTTCGAGCCCCTTCTTGGTCGCCATATATGCTGCTGTAGCTCAGTAGGTAGAGCGCATCCTTGGTAAGGATGAGGTCGGCGGTTCGAATCCGCCCAGCAGCTCCAACGAAAAACCTTGAAACCGCAACGGTTTCAAGGTTTTCTCTTTTTTCAAACCGTCATGATTGAAAGAAAGAAACCGCAACAAAAACCGCAACGGGGATAAAAAAGAGCGCCGGGATTGCTCCCGGCGCTGCTCTTTATGCATCGAGGTTATGTAGCCAGTTGGTACGAATGTGGTGAATTATCTCCTCTGCGTATTCACGCTTTTCGACATCAAAAGAAGATTGTTTTCCGCGAATGCGTTTGATCAAACGTTTTCCGTCACCTTTTGTCATGTCCTGCGGGGGCTGGAGGTCTGTATCTCCCAAGTTTCCCAATTCCGCCAATTTGACTTGTATAGCAGCGATAATAAGCAGCAACTCAATCTTGCCTGCGGAAGCAATGATGTTCGTTAGTTCTTGTCGGGCATCCATTTTTATTTTCCTCCTTGTTTTATCGGCGGGAGGCTGGTACAATAGCCGTACTAACCTCCCTGTGGTGGTTGGTGGTTACGGCTCTCTGTGCCTTGCTTTGGTCGGCGGTGGTACAGAGGGCTTTTTTATTGCGTCCAGTAGTGTCAGCAATCAGCGGGTAAGCTGGATCGCTCCTGCCACGGTTATAATGGCTTCCATCATGCGATGCAGAACCGGCGGGCGGTGGTGGTCTTGGTGAACTGCGCCGTCAGGTCGGGCAGCGCCTTTTTCAGTGCGGTGGTGTCCAGGCGGGAAGAAGTCACAGCCTTATAAGTCACTTTCCAATCCGTGCCGTTGAGGGTATCCACGCCCTCGGCGTCCATGTGCCGCTTGATGCTGTCCGTGATGCTCTCCATCTCTGCGGTCAGCTCGGCGGCAAAGGCGAAGCGTGTCCCATGCTGACGGTACACAGCCCCGCAGGTCGGGCAGACGAACGCCGTGGCCGCGCTCATCAGCGGCGTATCGCAGCAGGCGCAGTATAGGGGCTTCATGCGGACGCCTCACTTTCAGCGTCCTTAGAGAGCTGTCCGAGCGATTTCCAAAGGTCTTCCTTGTTTTGAAGGAATGCCGCGTCTAACTGCGACAGGCGGTGATAAGTGCCCCACAGCGCATCATAATCTGCCTCGGTAGGCATATCCACGCCTTGCGTCAATGCTACCCAGCTTTGCCGCACGGATTCAATGGCGCAGTGCATCAGGAATTGGATCTCTTCCATATCGGAGAGCAGTTCGATCAAACTCTTTTCAGCCATTGCTTAAAACCTCCTCGCTTTTCATTTTTCTTTTCCTCCTTGCGTTTCTGTGTGGGAGGCGGCACAATGACCGTACCGGCCTCCCTGTGGTGGTTGGCGGGGGCTCCGTGCCCCTTGCTATGGTCTTATTATAGCATGCAGATATCTATATGCAAGGTGGTAAAATACATAAAGATATCTATGGTTATTTGGCGATTTTGCATATAGATATCTAATATATTTTAATATATAATCTGATGCAAGGAGGTGAAGGCATTGGGTGGGAAAAATAGCTATGAAAGTATCAAGCGATATGAGGACAAGGCTTACGACAAAGTTCTTGTGCGGATGCCCAAGGGCCGGAAAGGTGAAATCCAAACATTTGCAGCACAGACCGGTGAAAGCGTGAACGGCTTTATCAACCGCGCCATTGGTGAAGCTATAGGAGAAATCCCACAGGAACCCGCAGGAGCGACGCAAGGCTCAGAGGTTATCCTTACACCCGGAACGCTTAAAATGGCGCAGGAGGCCGCGCAGAACGCCGGAGAAACGGTTTCCGCATTTGTTGGCCGCGCAGTAGAAACACAGGCGCAGCGCGACAAGCTCACGTTGGCCATGCGGCCAAAAGAAAAAGCCCCGGATACATCCGAGGCTTGACAAGGCCGGAAAAGCCGCCTATAATGGGCATAGAGAAAGGGCGCTGCGACAAGCGGTTAGCCCGGATTAGTCAGAATTTCAAAGCGAAGCCTTGAAACCGTCACTTTGCCGAGTGGCGGTTTCTGCTTTTCACAATGATCGTCACGGTAAACCGTCCGATATGTAATGTGATACGCATGAGCAGCACCCCCTTTCGGGTGGTGTAGCTAACCGCCTGCCGTTCGTGCAGCGCCCAGCCCATAAAGGGCTATCGACAGAATAACACGGAGACCGGCAGAAATCAAGTGCGTTTCATCACAAAGAAACCGGGACTGCACAATCCCGTGCAGTCCCGGCTATTTTGAAGGTTAGTAGTCGATATAAACGCTCTCATCTGTTCCGTTGCCGGAGAGCCACAGCGCAAGGCAAAAAGGATATGATCAAGACCCACGCGGGCACTCGCAGCGAGAGCATCAACGGTTTTATCAATCGGGCTATAGATGAAGCTATTGAGCGTGACAGTGACGATCCTGAGGCCTCTGAGGGGCATTTGCAAAGCAACTAATTACAAGGAAAAAGAGGACTGCACGACTGTGTGCAGTCCTCTTTTTGCTACTTAGATTTCAGCCAGATTTACGCCGATGCGCGTACCCTCCGCCTTGTTCAGCCGGTACACGACCTTGCCCAGCACTTCCTTGTCCAGCACAAGCACGGCTTGATTGCCGCCGCTGTATCCGCCTTCCGCAAGTGCCTGTTTGAACGCCTGCACCATTGTATCCAGAGGTGCCTCGATGTTTGTTCCGGACTTCTGATCGCCCAGCACCGCTAAGAACTCCCGGTTCGAGGGTATGACTGCGCCTGTGGCAAGCCGGGGGATCTTCACCGGCGGTATTTGCGGTATGCCGTGGAACTCAACGCCGATAAGGTCAAGGCCCTTTGCAAGCAAGCTGTTCTCCAGCAGGGAGTTGAGCTTGCCAATAAGCCAGTTAACACCCTTGATAATGAGATTTACAGCGCTTTCCAGTATCATCACAATGCCATTCCAAATGCCCTTGAATACCTTTTTGATGCCTTCCCACGCCTTTGTCCAGTCACCGGTAAACACGCCGGTAATAAAGTCGATCAGCCCGCCGAGGATGTTCTCTTTGAGGTTTTGACAGAATTCCTCCAGATTGCCTGTAAGACCGAGGACAGCTACTACAACAGCGGCAATACCAGCGATGATGAGGGGAATTACACTTCCGGTCAGGAAAAAGAACCCAAGCCCGGTAGCTACAATGCCAGCAATCAAAAGCAGAGTGTTTTTTAGGTTTGCGCCGTTACTGATAATATCTTTAAATGCAGTCACTATCATAGCTGCGCCAGAAATAATCAATGCGATACCCGTGCCGACTTTTCCGAAGGCTGTATACAGGCCGAAGGCTGCCGCAGCGGCACCAGCAAGAATTTCTGTAAGGTTTTCCCAGTCGACACCGTTTTCCCACGCATCTTTTAGCCCGTCAAACAATAGAAGCAGACCGCCGATGGCTATGGCAATGCCGGCAACCTTTGTTCCAATGTCTCCAAGCATGCCCGGCAATTTCTCAGAGATTTTCCAAAGAGCGAACCCGGCACCGATAAGTGCCACGTCCTTTGCAATATTCTTCAGCCTGTCAGAAATAGAATCCATAAAGCTGAAATCCGGCGCGATGTCCGCAGAGCTGCCGCCGCTGCTTTCTCCGCTCAACTTGTTTATCTCGTCAAACGATGCGAGCTGCTTACTGGCGGATTTTGCCGCACTGCCCACGCCCTTGTAGGCGTTCTTTTGGTCATTTAGAGATTTCGCCGCATTAGCACTTTCTGCTGCCGTAGTGCCAAACAGCGCGGATACAACGTTTGCAATGACAGAGACTACCGCTGTAAGCACCTTTACCAGCGCGGTGAAAGCCGGGATGATGATCTGTACCAACGGTTGAACCATCGTCAGCAGCGCGCCTTTCAGTTTGGCGATGGAAGCGCTTGCCGCAGAATTGGCGGATACCACATTGGACAGCCAGTCACGCAGTTTGGAAAGTCCTTGTGTAATGACGGTGAACACCAACGCTCCCTGTACAACGGACTTAATGCGTTTACCGAATGCCTCTGCACTTTTGGCAGCCTTCTTGACTGCGGCGTTCATTTTTTCGGCGTTGCGCGATGCTTCCCCTGTTTCTTCCGCTGCCTTTAAAACAGCCTGTGCGAGGTTGCCTGCAGTCTCTTTTTCGACATCAAGGCGTACTTGGGCTTCGTTGATCTGCTCGGCATACCTCTTCGCTTTTGCATCCAGCCTGTCCCATTCTTTTGCCATCTTTTGTGCGGTGGCAGCATCGCCGGAATCGATCGCCATCTTGCTTCTTACCCTTGCCATAGCCTTAGCGTTTTGTGTCTCAAGCGCAAGTCGCTCTTTTACGCGAATATCCTCCTCCAGTTTACCGATGCTTGTCCGCAAACGGTCAATTTCTCTTTCAGCCTGCGAAACATCCGTATTGATCAGGATGCTTTTACCGTCCAAGCCCTTTCGGACGTCGTTCGCCTTCTTCGCGACATCGTCAAGTTTCTTTATTGCTTTTTTGTCGTCGGCATCCACCCGGATAACGACGGAGCCGTCAGCGTTTGCCATAGAAACACCTCACTTTCAGCGGCGTTTGGCCGCATATCTCTTCATGATCCGCCTGCACTCAGTAGTAGGCGGAACAGACAGTGTGTGGATAATGCCCTCCAGAAGATTGAACCACAGCGGGCAGCCGCCGGACAACGCAAAAATGGGATCAGCCCCGAACACCGCTTCACACACAGGGGCATTAAAGAGTGTGTCAATTTGCTGCCGCATAGATCTTTCTGTGCTTTTAGATAGGTCATAGTAATCCGCAGAAGCGATGTCCTTAGCACGGATCAGGCGGCGCTGCTTCTTGTCCACCGCGGACAGGGTATCAAAAACCCTGCCCGCAAACTCCGCGCTGTCCGGATCAATGGATACAACGATTTTCCCGTTGATGTCAAATGTCTTCATAGCTGTGCCCTCAATAGTCGATGAACACACTCTCCGATGTGCCATTGCCGGAGAGCCACAGCGCAGCGTGCAGGCTGTTCGGATCACGGGCGGCGCTGCTTGCGTCCCGGCAGAACCGATCAAAGGCGTCCTTGCGGGCCTGTGCGCCGATGGGACGATCTGCCGTCAAGTTCCAGGCTCGGTGCTTCTCACTGTATTCCGCAAGGAGCTGCAGCATGGTTGCATTATCGCGGTGCTTATCACAAAGCGCTTGGAACTGCGCCGGATCAAAGTGGAAATCGGCCTGCAGCAGCTTCAAATCGCCCTCGTCGAGTTTAGAGCCGTCGGCAGTGTTCCATTTGTCTACGGCAGCGTGGTGCGCGAGGCGGTCGCGCTCAATCCGGGTGTTGACCGTACCCAGGGCATCAGCACGGGCATGGGCGAGTTCAGCAGACTTCGCCTCGGCATCCGCCGGAGCGATCTTACCGGCCTTCCTCGCTGCGGCCAGCTCCTTTTCTGCCGCCGTGATTTCTTCAAGTGTCGTCACGCACAGTTCAACGCTTTCGCGTACAGATTTACCAAAATTCATAGTTTCTCCTTTCAAATGTCAATGATGATTGTTGTTTCGCAGGCGGCGCAGAATTGCTGCGCCTCGCCCAGCGTGCTACAGAGCCGTGCTGCTTTGCCATCGCCGCGGGACGCTATAAATCCGTCTTCTGTGGGTAGGATAACGGCCACACCAGGGCGCTGCAAGGTCAACTCCTCCAACTTTTCCAGCCTCCCGCGAATAGTTCTGATGCTCATTTAATATTCACCTCTGGCACGTTCAAGATTTTCGATGCGCGTTAAAATGTCGTTGACCTCTGTCAGTTTTAGGGTGCTTTCAATGACGATCCGCGCAGCGTTTGTTTTTGCCGCCGGAGGTGCATCCGCATCCTGCATGACCTCCGCCAGTGTTTCAAGTGCCGGACACAAGAGCCGCTGTGCCTTTCGCGTTGCACTTTCTGTCAATTCTTGGAAAGCGGCGCGGTACGCTTCGCAAAATTCATCGTTCTGGAAATAGACACGCAGCGTCCGCGACGTGAGGCCGCATTTCCGGGCGGCATCTTCACGGGATGGACTGGACAGTAGTGCCGCTATTGCTTTCTGTTGGTTTTGCGTCAATGCCATTGGCTAAAGCCTCCTTTCTCGGAAAATTATGGATTTTTGCGGAATAAAGCGTCATAAAGTCCGAAAGGCTCATTGTCACATGCCACGGTTCACGGCTCCGGCGGTGGAATACGGTGGGTAGACCATCACGGAAACGCTTGCTATCTCGTGTTGCCTGCGCCATCCATTCTGAAAGCCTGACTTGCTCGGCTCTTTTGACCTCGATATGTATTCCCGGCAATCCCACAAGATCGGGAACATCGCCAAAGGACATAGATCCTCCGCGCTTTATGGAATACCCATATTCGCGGAGAATAGCGGCAAGCTCTCTTTCCCCGTCCGCGCCTTTGCGCTGTGACCGCTTCCCGCCTTTTGCGCGGCTTGCAAGCCCTGCCTGTGAGCTTTTATTTTTCTGCGGCGTTGTTTACGCCTCCTTCCATTCGGCGCGTCCTGCGGCTTCCTAACGGCTGTAGAGGGCTGTCCTCTTTGCGCGTCAATAAAGCTCCTCGTAGAATTTTAACTCGCGTATCCGACCACTAAAAAAGTGGTTGATGTTGCGGTCACAGCTACGGTATTTTGTAGAAAAATACCTGTCGATCAAAACCGGGTAATCTTCCGGCTCTATGTCCGCGTACTGACCACCGCTGCACTCCCGGTCGATATAGGGCATATCCTGGCAGATACGCACGATCTGACTTGCTTTAATTGGCGGGTGCGACCTGCCGGTATGTTCTTCGTATTTCTTGAAGTAGTACCGAAAGACGCTTAGAGCGTCCTCCAGGCTGTACGCCCCACCGGGGTACACACTGGCAGTAATGTTGGAAAACTTTTCAAAGTCGAAACGCATGACAACTCCTCGTGGGGGAGGGGTGTGGCGTGCGAAGCGCGACACCCTTATACCCTCATTGAATATGCTTTTGCTCTTGTACTGTTATTGCTCTTGCCATTGCAATTGTATTGTTATTGGCATGGTTCGCATTCGACTGCATGCGTTGGCATGCGTTTGTATCCGTCCGCATCTTTCCCACTCATCCAACGCGTATTAGCGGCACTCCGCGCCTTACTACATTTCTCGCTATAAGCCGCAGCGTCTTTGTCGATCATGGGTTGAATGAAGTCCCAACACACGCCGAGAACACCATCAAATTCCGGCAAAAGGCCGCTTTCGCCGTAGTCAAGAATTGCGTCAAAAAGGAGGCCTTTCTGCTCTGCGCTCAGACGCTTTAAGGCGGGACGTACCGAAAAGTAGAGCATAATTCCCGGTCTTTTCGCCATCAAATCACCAGCCTCTCAGAACTTCTTGCCCGGTCATGCGCTGCAGCGTGTCCCCGCAGGCATCGCGAGTGCGGCGCACCTCGCGGAGGCGTCGATCCAGCGCTCTCAAATAAGCCGACAGTTCGTCTTGGGAACTCGCCAGATAGTACCCGCGACTATCTCCGCTGACGGCGGCGCAAATCGGCGCACCAGCAAGGCGTTCTCGCTGGATTTGCCGCGACAGCAGCCGAAGGGTTTTGTAGCCCAGCATTGCCGCCAGTTCCTTGCCGCTGATGGCGTTGGACGCACCAACAGGTAGGTACGCCGCAACTTGACGCACGGTCGCTGGTGTGGTAAAATACGAATAGGAAACAGTCGCCGTGCCCAACGCTGCCGTTTCCACTGCCCCTGTCGGTGTTCCAGCACCGGCAAGGGCTTTTTTGTTTTCGTTCATTCCGTCGTGCCTCCCTCTGCCGCGCCCAGCTTTCGGAGAAGCGCAGGGACGTTGACCAAATATACTGTGCCGGACATCACATGAGGAACGCTGCCATCGCGACAGCCGCGCCGCAAAAAATACTGCGACAGGCCAGTAGCCTTGCTTGCAGCCCCGATTTTCAAAAATGGCGTGTTCGCCTCTCTTTTCGCTGTGTTCATTTTTTCCATGTCCTTTCATCTAATCTGCGGTAGCTTGTTGACAATCAAGCTCAGCTTTGCTATAATTGATTTCGACAAGTGCCGCTTCCTGATGTCATTATACGCAAAGAGGCGGCAAGTTGCAAGAGATGATTTATCGTTATCAAAAACTGAAAGCAAAACTTGATTTCGGAGGCAGTTATGGGGCGCAAAACAATACCGGCTTCATCAATGAATGTGGCAGAGAAGCAGAACACCACGCTCGCAAAAAGACTGGATGAACTTATAACGGATACAAACGCACTAAAAACTTATCTGGACATTTCTGCGCAAGCTATCAACCAATACCGGCTTGGAATATCACGCCCATCATTAGAAAACCTTTGTAAGATTGCCGACTATTACGGCGTAACAACTGATTATCTGCTTGGGAGGACAACAACAAAGACGGTCAATGAAGATATTGCTACAACGTCAAAAACAACCGGCCTTTCGGAAGCGGCTGTAACTAAATTGAATGAAGCAAACCAAAATGTAGCAAAGAGTGTTTTTGATTTGCCAGAATTAAATTGGCTTATTATGTGTGATGATTTTTGGGGCATGGTCAACCGACTTGCTATATATCACCACGAATGCGGCGTAATAAAGCAAAAGCCGATTACTTATAGTAGGGCGGAGGAACGCGGGGATATAGATGCGATGCGAAGCGCAAAGAAAGATTACAAGTTTGCTGTGACAGACAAGGAACTGTCATTATTCGAGGCGCAAAAACTATTGTTTAAGATTGCGGGCAATATAGAAGCAGAGGTGAAAAATAATGCCGTCGATCAGAGAAAAGCAGACTAAGGACGGGCGCACGTTCTATGAAATTCAGGTTTCGCGCGGGCGCTCCCGATCTCGCCTAACTTCCCGCTGGTATCCGCCGGAGGGATGGAGCCAAAAGGCCATTGACCGCGAACTTGCAAAAGTAGCCGCCGAATTTGAGCGCCGCTGCGACAATGGCGAGGCTATCAGTAGAGCCGAACAAAAAGAAAAAGACCTCCTGCAAAAACAGGAGGCCGCAAAAATTCAAACTCTGTGCCAATATGGGGAGCGCGTATTTATGCCAGCAAAAGCTGTGACAATTAGCGAAAACAGCAGAAACAGCTTTCAAGGAAACCTTGAGCGGTGGATATACCCCGCTATAGGGAATTTACGAATGCCTGATATTACAGCGGCAAATATATCTGCACTACTGCTTGATATGCAAGCGAGAGGGAAAGCTCACGCGACCGTAATCAAGGTTTACACGGTGCTAAATTCTCTTTTCAAAATGGCATACTTATCCGATGTTGTCCCAAAAAATCCGATGGACAAGGTCGAAAGGCCGAAACAGCGAAAGGATGAAGCCCGAACGATCGAAGCAGAGGCATACACGGTTGAGGAAGTGCAGCATATTCTTTCCTGCCTTGAGAAAGAACCGCTAAAGTGGCAGGCGTTGGTGCGGCTACTGGTTGATACAGGCATTCGCAGGGGCGAATGCTGCGGCCTACAATGGAAAGATGTCGACTTTGGCGGGAATACGATTACTGTCGCGGGAAATCTCTGCTACACGCCGCAAAAAGGCATATATCTTGATACACCGAAAAACGGCAAAACGCGAACAATAGATGTTGACCCGGCGGTAATCGCGCTATTGCAGCAGCTACGGCTGCAGCAGGCAGAACACGCCATCAGTGCTTTCGTGTTTACACAAGACGATAGCCCGAAGCCAATGCACCCACAGTCTCCCACAAGGTACTTGAAAAAGTTTGCCGAACGATACGAAATTGAGGATTTACACCCGCACAAGCTGCGCCACAGCTTCGCCAGTATCGCCATCACAAACGGCGCGGATATTGCCAGCGTTTCGGAGAAGTTGGGGCACTCTGATAAAGCGGTTACTCTGCGAATGTATACTCACGCCGATGCAGAAAGCATGAAGCGGGCAAGTCAGATTTTCAGAGATGCGCTAAAAAAGGCGGCTCAATAGAAACCGCAACAAAACCGCAACAGTCATCAAAAAACCGCAACAAGTAAGGCGCGACAGCAGACAACAAGGAACGACAGGGAAACCGATAAACACAAGTGATACCAATACTTTCAGAGAGCAAGAAGCAAAAGGGTACAACAAGAAAAAGCAGACGATAAATATTTGGTAAGGATGAGGTCGGCGGTTCGAATCCGCCCAGCAGCTCCAAAAAGCATCGAAAACTTCGGTTTTCGGTGCTTTTTTGTTGTAAAAACGTTGAAAGACGTGTGGGTCAAAATGCGGGTCAACTGCCTGACCCACACCCTGACCCACACGCGGAAATACGCGGAAAGAGCGAAAAAGGGGCGGAAAGGAAGTTCGGCAATCTATCAGATGGCTTTTGCTACTTTTAATGCACAATATGCGTATTCATTCATCTTTTAATCGCCTAAGTGGAACCTCAAACTGTTCTACCATTTGGTACATAGGTTCTTTCCCCTCAAGGAAGTCTTGATAGTCTGGATACTCTTCGTAAAGCTTCAGCTTTTGAAGGACTTCCCGCGCCGTTTTAGCGCCTACACTCCGACTCCAGCCAGCAAAACCTATTGAATAGTTAATTGTTTCGGGCTTAAATGGCCACGGCCTTTTTACTTCTCGCCGCAAATGAATTTTCCCATTCTCCAATTTTGTTGTAATGTTTGCCCCCTCCAGTGCGGCTATAAATTCTTTCATTGTTGGCGAAACATGATTGTCCCATGTCTGCCCAGCCGCCCTCTGTTTTGACGGTTACGGACAAATCACTTAAAAAATATTGCACTGCTATTATGCACCACTGTAACGAGAACGCATTGTATACTCCGTTCCGTTTCGTGTTAGTAGGAAACCAATGGGACTGCCTTGATAAAGGCTGTCAATCCACCGCTGATCGGCACTCCCGATGGGGCTGATGACCCCTTCATATTGAAAGGAAACATCTATTTCCACAATCCAAGTATCTTTGCTGATTTCAGATGGTCTAAGTACGTATATATCCGCGCTTTCTCTGTCCATATCAGTCGTTGGCAGTAGGCGCACTTTGAGATCCCTGTACTCCGTAATCGTAAATGTTCGAGCATCGGAAGGAGTCATCAAGTCGTCGAGGAACGATTTTGCTAATTCGACAGCAGCTTCCTCGGGATAGGTAGTGCTTTCTTCAGAATCTAAGGCTCTCTTTCCGCTTACATAAACGTACAGTTTTGTATTCTCGATGGGAATGGAATACGGCGTTTTAGGTTGAGGATCACTGACGGGTACTTGAGGCAGCGGGACATTGGCAGGCATCTGAATTCTGCGCAACACAAGCAATGCAACTAGCGCACACAGCACTGCAGCAACCATCCAGTGGATATGCTTTCTGCGTATATATTGAGCGAATTTACCATCGTGTGCCATTTGCTAACCTCCTTACCTGTTTCTTCCTACCTTCAGAAACGTGATGACCTAGCGATCTCTTTTTTAGTCGATTCCCCTCACATTCATAAAGCGGTAGTTTTAAGCCCACCGCAAAGGACTGCCTTGCGGTGTAAAGAATACTGTGGATTGGATTTCTTTTCTGCACCTCATTATAATACAATAATACAAACCGCGCGGAAGTAAAAGGGGATAAATACAAACAAGCCATTTATTTTCCGCCAAGGCTTTCACTACTTGTTTTGTAAACACACGAACACAAGCAATTAGGCTGAATATTTCATATGTCACCTCCCTACTGATATGCCAACGTGGATGCTCTATTAGTATAGTTGATTTAACATGGCCGATTATTACAACATTTCCCAATTAATTGAAATTTGTCCTGGTTCTCCTGCCCAGATGTCTCTATCAGAGTCAGGCTCTCCTTGGGCGAATATCCCTACAGCACCGAGTGCAGGGTGTGTCCATCTGACACGGAAGAAGATTTGGTTGCTGTTGTCCCGAGTGTGCTACCTGCAACACAGATATTTTTATTGTAACATGGACTGTTGCGCTTTGCAACGAGGGGGTTTGTTAAGTGCCAAGTCAGATTCTTGGCATACCCCGTGTGCTGGTGACCTCGCGGACGCTGCCGCCGCGCAGCTTGTTATACTCCTCGCGAGTCATGTCCACGTCTGCCGCCAGCAGATGGTTGGTGATGTTGTGCTCCACGGTCAGGTTGAACAGCAGCTTGGACATGCGGTTTGCGAACACGCCCAGCGTTCCCTTCAGCACGTCAGCCACTGCGTGGGGCAGGAACGCTCCGGCGTTCTGCACCTTCAGGTAGCCGTCATAGAACCGAACGGCCTTTTCTACGAACTCACTTTGGCTGCCGCAGTTAGCCAGTGGCGCGTTTATTTCTATCATTTTCTTTGCTTCCGGCGTAAGCCAGAAAGCGTACTTTTTCTCCTTGAATTTTTACCGTGACCCCGCAGTTTTTCCCGTAACTGCCGTCACTCCTGCCATACGGAAGGCAAAGGATACTCAGTACGGAGCTATCCTGCGTCATATCTCAAGCATCCCTTGCGATCCTGCGCTGGCGGCTTTTTTGTTCTTGCGTGGGTATAGATATCCGGCGTGGCGGAGAGCTGGCTGTGGCCGAGGATACCCGCTACCGTTGCCATATCCGCACCGCCCGCGATCATCAGGCTGGCAGCGGTGTGGCGCAGGCTGTGGATATTGAGCTGCTCTCGGTCAATGTCCCGCCATTGCAGGGCGCAGCACTCGCCCCGCCGCATCCCCGTGGCAATGATAAGCTTGAAGTATGTCTCATACTTGATGCTCTCATTTTCCAGTGCAGCGATGATTTTCTGCGCCGTTTCTTCGTCGGCAATCTTTTTCCCTGTTTTCTTACCTGCGTAGCGCGACATGGAAGTGGTGACAGAACACCTATTTTCATGGAATATGTTTTCTGTTGTGAGCTACGAGTATCATTTATGGCCGATAGACTTGCATTACCGAGACTCGCTCTCGAGGAGGAAATAGACGTACCAATCACTGGAAATGTGCTTTCAGGCAATGGCTTTCCTGTTATGTCACGTTTTGGTTAACACAAGTCACTTTCCAACAATCCTTCCAACAGACGCCCCAAATCTACGCAAAACTTCTCGATACATATTAAAACACATTAACACGAGAAGATCCCCCAATCCCTTGCAGCACAGGGAATTGGGGGATCTTACTTGGCATGAATGGGTACACCGTAAACGCATCCACGCCATTTTGCAGAACTAACGCAGCGAATGTGTGTCCTTACGCAAAGTTCTTCCTATGGAACTTGTACGAACGCCATCCAAGTGATATACTTTTTGAAACGCCCCGGAAAGGACTGAGTGTATGGACCGCGCTGCCGACTTGTGGACCTTGGTCAGCAATTTAAAAAATGCCGCTTATGATGAACAGGTACATATTCTGCAAATGCTGGGCGATAAGCTTATCAATGATTGCCGCATCGAGGTCTTTGGCGTGACCATCGAGCCGCTGTGGGTAGAGGCCTATTGCTATGACGAAACGCATTTCCCCGACTACAATACCCATCGCAGCCGCAAGCAAAAAAACCGATTTGGACAGCTGTATTTCCATGAGCGAGGCTATGGCGGTGTGGATATTTGCTTATCAAATTCGGAGGATTTCTGCCTGTCCTTTCTGCTGAAGGCTACTCTCGCCAACGGGCACTTTCTGACGCAGACGCAGCTTCCGTGCGTGTTGTTGAGCACCGGCAAAACGAAAGCGGACTTCGAGCATCTGGAGGACATACTCCACCCTGCGAACGCCCGTCACACCATCTGCCACACGACCCGTGTGAACTTGACCAAGCCCTGTTACAGCGACGCCCCGCTGACCTCATTTGCGCTGGACGCAATTCCCGAGTATGATTTCCGGTTCGCCCGGAAAAACCTTCGAGAGAATGTACGGGCGTACCTGCTGGCCTATATGGCCGCACATCCGGACTGTACCGAACAAGAATGCAGGGAAAAGTGCCGCCGTGTGTTCGGATGGGTGCCCGACCTGGTGCGGACATGGGTGCACAACTGATGCGCAGCTTGTTATTGCTCCGGCTGCCGCAGGAACAGCACACCCAGGGTGCCGGGGCCGCAGTGTGAGGACACAGTACAGCCAGCCTGGGTGACGAATACCTCCTGAAAGGGTGCCAACTCCCGTACCAGCTTCGTCAGTTCCTGTAGGGTGTTCTCCGCCACCTCGCCGGAGTGGGTGATGAAAGCGTAATCAGCCACAACTGTCTTATCCGCCAACCGTTCGGTGATATACTGGCGGTACACCTTTTCCATGGCGCCGCGGTACTTTTTGCAGACTGCCAGCTTGCCCTCCCGCATTTCAAGACAGGGCTTCAGCTTCAGCATATTGGCGCCCAGCGCCGTCACGCCGCTGCAGCGGCCGCCCTTCCACATAAACTCCAGTGTGTCCAGTACGAAGCTGGTGTCGCTGCAGGGTGTCAGGCGGCGCAGCTCCGCGGCGATGTCCGCAGCCGTCATACCGCTGTCCCGTAGCTTGGCCCCCTGTAGTGCCAGCAACCCGCCGCCGGTGGAGAGCTGGCGGCTGTCCACCACGTGGATCTGTCCCTGGCCCGTCAGCTCCTGTGCCGCCAGTACCGCGTTCTGGCAGGTGCAGGACAGTTCCGAGCTGATGTCGATGTGGACGATGTCATAGCCCTCCGCCAAAAGCGGGGAGAAAAATGCCTTGAACGCTTCTGGACTGATCGCTGTTGTTTTGGGCAGGGTGCCGTTCCGGCGGTAATCGGTGTACAGCTCCGCCGAGGTGTAGTTTCCGTCATCAGGGAAGACACGCCCGCCACTCTGGATAGTCAGGGGTATGGTGCGGATATGGAAGCGCTCCAGCAGCTGGGGCGTCAGGTCACAGGTGCTGTCGTAGGTGATGCAGACAGGTCTGGGCATGGGGTGTTCCTCCTATTTTTCCTATGGTAACGGCAGTATACCGAAGAAACCTCAACGTAAGCTCAAAAAATCTCGATTTTTGAGAGCAGGTGTGATAAAATCCAAAAAAACACAAGGGAGGGACAGCCATGTTCCGCATTTTGGTGGCCGAGGACGATGACAACGCCAGATTTCTGATGTGCGAGGTGCTGCGGCGTGCCGGGTATGAGCCGTGCCCTGCGCGGGACGGTGTGGAGGCGCTGGAGGTGATGGAACACTACCAGTGCGATCTGGCGGTGGTGGATATCACTATGCCGCGGATGGACGGCATCACCTTCACCCAGACGCTGCGGGAGGGGAACTGCGATCTGCCGGTGCTGATGGTGACGGCCCGCGTGACCCAGGAGGACAAGCGCCGGGGGTTCCGGGCGGGGACGGATGACTATATGGTCAAGCCAGTGGACGAGGAGGAGATGCTTTGGCGTATCGAGGCCCTGCTGCGGCGGTATTGCAGCCGGGCAGACCGACGCTTGACGGTGGGCACCACGGTGCTGGACCGCGGCTCCCTGCAGGTCATCACTCCGCAGAGTATGTGGCAGCTGTCCGCTAAGGAGTTTTTGCTGCTGTATAAGCTGCTGTCTTACCCCCGGACACTTTTCACAAAACGGCAGCTTATCGACGACATATGGGATCTGGACAGTGATGTGGACGAGCACACTGTGGAGGTTTACATCTCCCGACTGCGAGAGAAATTCCGGGACAACCCGGACTTCGAGCTGCGGACGATTCGGGGATTTGGCTATATGGGGATGCCCCGGGAGGACGGCAATGGCCAGAAATAAGGTAAAAAAAGAAAAGCCGCCTGTCCGGCTGCTGGGCACCATGTTCCTGCTGGTGCTGGGGCTGGTGGCGGTGTATGTGGGGATGGCATTGGGGATATTTACACTGGTGCAGCGGCTGGTGCATCTGGAGGACGCCAGCTATACGCTGCTGTGGCCCATCCTCATCCTTTCGGTCAGCGCCATCCTGGGCGTACTGCTGGCCATATTCATTTTCCGTGGGTATCTGGCGCCGCTGTCACGGTTGATGCAGGCCACGCAGTCAGTGGCGGAGGGCGATTATACCGTGCGGGTGGATATGCGGGGCGCCCGGGGCGAGGTGGCGGAATATATCCGCAGCTTTAATAAAATGGCGGAGGAACTGTCCAGCGTGGCGCTGCTGCGAATGGACTTTGTGAATACCTTTTCCCACGAGTTCAAAACGCCGCTTATCTCCATCCGGGGATTTGCCAAGCTGCTGCAAAACGACGACCTGACACCGGAGCAGCGGCGGACCTATACGGATACCGTGGTGCAGCAGTCCGAACGGCTGGCTGCCATGAGCACCCACGTTCTGGAACTGGCCCGGTACGAAAACACCGAGATCGTGTCCGACAAGACGCTGTACAGCCTGGATGAACAGCTCCGCCGGTGTGTGCGCCAGCAGGAGAGGGAGTGGCTGAAAAAGAGCCTGACCGTGGAGGGAGACCTGGATCCGGTGGACTATTACGGCAATGAGGAGCTGGTGGAGCACATCTGGTCTAACCTGCTCTCCAACGCTATCCGGTTTACGCCCGCCGGCGGGCAGATCACCGTGGTGCTGCGGCGGGGTGAGGGAGAGGTCACCGTGTCTGTCTCCGATACGGGTATCGGTATGGACGAGGAGACACAGCGGCACATTTTCGACAGGTTCTACCGGGCTGCGCCATACCCGGATGACCGGGGCAACGGCCTGGGCCTCTCCATTGTCCGCCGGGTGGTAACGCTGTGCGGCGGGAGGGTGACGGTGTTCTCCCGCCCTGGAAATGGCTCCACATTTACCGTGACGCTGCCCGCAGAGGAATAACGGTGCGATCCGCCGGATAGTGATGTGTATAAAAAGGCACCTTTGGTTAAACAAGCACCCGCCGCACAAAAGGGAACGACCGCCCATTCGGCGGTCGTTCCCTTTTATCGTGGGGAGGGACAGGCCCCCTGAAATGCCGGAAGCCCGGCCCGGCACAAGGCCGGACCGGGCCCCGGCGCTGGAGGGGACCAGCACCCTTCGCTGAGAGGTCCAGGGGGGGTAAACGCACAAAACGCGGGGGATGTCAGTACAGGGGAATTACGTTATCGCTGTGTTATGCTGTGTCAGCCGTTACTTGGCAGCCTTCTTGGCTTCCTTGGCGGCCTTGTCAGCCAGGTAGTACATACCGGGAGTGTTGTAGTACTCCTTCTGCAGGTCCTTCACCTGCTTGCACATCAGCAGCAGGCCGATCATGTTCAGGATGACGATAATAGCCATGAAGCCGTCGGTGATCATGTACATGGTGGTCACGTTGGAGAACGCGCAGGCGATGCCGATGAACAGGGGATACATAAACACCCAGATCTTGGAGAACTTACGGCCGAACAGGATCTCGGCCTGGATCTGGCCGAAGAAGCCGGCGGAAATGATCGTGGAGAACACGAACATGAACACCGTAATGGCGACGAAAATGGCGCCGAAGTTACCGAACACGGACTGGAAAGCAGCCAGGGCCAGCTGGCCGGAGCTCAGACCCTCCTGGGTCCACACGCCGGAGGCCAGAACAGCCAGGGCGGTGATGGTGCAGATAACGATGGTATCCATGAAGACTTCGAAGATACCGAACTGGGCCTGACGGATGGGGTGATCCGTATCGGCGGTGCAGTGACCGGCGATGGTGGAGCCTACGCCCGCCTCATTGGAGTACACGCCGCGGGCAGCGCCCCAACGGATAGCAGCCATGACGGTGGCGCCGGCGAAGCCGCCCACAGCGGCGCGGCCGGTGAAGGCATCCTGGAAGATCATGCCAAAAATAGCGGGGAGCTCGCCCACATGGGCGAAGATGATGACCAGAGCGCCCAGCACGTACAGGCAGGCCATCACGGGCACCAGGATGTCGGTGACGCTGGACACGCGCTTGAAGCCGCCGGCCAGGATAACGCCCACCAGAACGGCAATGATGATGCCGGTGACGGTCTGGTTTGCGCCGAAGACGTTGAACTGCTCAGCAGCGGAAACGCCCTGAGAGGCCAGGGAGGGGACCAGCTCGATCATGAAGAAGAAGGCGTAGCCGACGCCGAACACGACGCCGATCTTCTTGCCCAGACCGCGCAGGTAGTAGGCGGGGCCACCGACCCACTCGCCCACGTCGTTCTTACGACGGTACTTGATGCCCATCGCGACCTCGCAGTACTTGGTGCACATGCCGAAGATAGCCAGGATCCAGATCCAGAACACAGCGCCGGGGCCGCCCAGGGCGATAGCCACGGGCACGCCGACGATGTTGGAAGCGCCGACGGCGCAGGCCAGGGCCGCGAATGCGGCGGAGATGGGACGGACCTTGCCCTCTTCCTTCTTGGCGAACATCTTGCCGAAGGTCTGGCTCATGGCGTAGCCGAAGTGGCGGATCTGGGGGAAGCCCAGATAGATGGTCAGGAACAGGCCGCCGCCGCCGATGAGGATCAAAATGGGAATGCCCCAGAACCAGTTACCAAAATCTTGAATAGCTTGCAGTATAACCATACTTTTCTCCTTTCACGCGAAACAATAGGTGATTTTCTCTGCGATTGCGCTTGTGCGTTTTGCGTTTTGTGCTTGGTGCGTTTTGTGCGTTTTGACAGGGTCTCTCAGCGTAGGGAGGGATAGCTCAGCTCAGCAGACGCTTCACCGCTTCATAGGTGATGTTGGGAACATTTTGGAACGTCTGCCGCATATCCACGCGCTCGGTGAGCATATGTCCGTCGCGGCCGAAGGTACCGATATTGACAACGGGGACGTCGATCTGACGGATCTTATCCACCGGGTGCGTGTATTTCACGCCGTACTGGGGCATGTTCGTCTCCAGCGCCTGGATAGCCAGGGTGTCGTCGCACACGGCCATAAAGCTGGAGTCGGAGATGTAGGGGTAGAACATACGGGTCTTGATCTGGCGCTGGGCCTCGGGCCGCACCACCTCGATAGCGCTCTCCACCGCATCCAGCAGTGCCTTTTCCTTGGCCGTGCGGCCGGTCATCTCGATACGGGCACTGAAGATGGAGCCGAAGAACACCACCACGGCGGGGGACTTGTCCTCAGACCACTTCCATGCCTCCTGCACCACACGCAGGCCGAACAGCCGCAGATCCAGCTCAGGATCGTCCTCATGCAGCTTCACGGTGAACTCGTGAATGGCTTTCTTGAAGGCCTCGCCGTGCACGGCGGCCAGCTCGTTATAGAACTCGTTCCAGGTGTAGACACGGGTCTTCCAGGGCAGCTGATGGAAGTCCACCTTGCTCAGCTCGCAGAAGCGCTTGTACTGGGCATTTAGGTACTCCACCGTCTCGTCAAAGGCCTCCACAGCCATCTGCTTGCTCTTTTCCAGCACGATGGAAGGACTCCAGCCGTGGGTGAAGAAGTTGTAGTAACCGAAGGCCGTCAGCGCCGTCTGCACGGTGTAGGGGCCCTTGGTGTCCATCTGCTTCAGGGAGATGGGCGGGATGGCCACCTCACCCTGGGCGATGTCGCACAGGTCAGTGTTCAGGGACATCTTGCGCGTGATGTTGGCCAGCACCAGGTTGGGGTCCAGTGCGCTGAAGGCCTGGCCCACATGGGCCTCCTTACCGAACACGGCGAAGCAGGGCAGCAGCTTGCCGATGCTGCCGTAGTAGATGTAGCGGTTCTCGTCGCCGGGAGCGTAGTTGGTGGAGTAGTCCGCGTTGATGCACGCCACATACTCGAAGTGCTCCTTCTCCTTCAGCTCCTCCAGCAGGTCCAGGGCGGTGATGATGCCCTTGGAGTTGTCCTCCTCGTCGCACTCGCCGATAGCCAGCAGGTTGCCGTCCAGCTCCTCGGGATGCTCAGAGAAGTACTGGATCAGGTACATATGGCCTGCCACACCGGACTTCATATCCAGCGCGCCGCGGCCGAACAGATACTCGCCGGACTCGATATCGTCAATGACCTCCTGGGGCAGCACGAACGTCTCGCGCAGCTTGGCGGGCAGCTCCTCGCAGCGGAACGCGTACTCGCGGATGGTGCCGAAATCGTCCACGCCCACGGTGTCGATGTGGCCGATGAGGATGACCGTGCGGTTGGAATTGCCCTTGGTGCCCTTCACATAGGCCAGCGTGCTGTGCCGCACCACAAAGTCGTTCTTGGTCTGGAAGCACTTGACCTGCTCGGGATGTGCCTGGAAGTAGGGCAGGGACATATAGAAGTCCTGTATATAACGGGCCACGGCGCTCTCGCCGCCCGGTTCCTTGTTGATACTGGGGATGGCGACCATCTCTTCCGTCAACTGCTTGACCTTGTCAAAAGAATTTAATTTCATGTCTTAGCTCCTTTGTTGTGCTGCGCGTATCAGTCGCGGTGATATCTCTCGATGCCGGCCATATATGTGTTCAGCACCTGGATGTCCTTGATGTCGTTTTCGGGAATGTGGAAGATGTCGCGGTCGATGACCACCATGTCGGCGAACTTGCCGGCCTCGATGGTTCCCATCAGGTCCTGATCGCCGTTGGCGTAGGCCACGTTCTTGCTGTACATACACACCGCGTCATACACGGATACCTTCTCGTTGGGGTGATAGCCGCCCACGGGATAGCCGTCCATATCCTGACGGGTCACGGTGGCGTAGATGCCGATCCAGGGGTTGAAGCTCTCCACCGGAGCATCGGAGCCGCCGGCCATGATCAGTCCCGCGTCCAGATACGTCTTCCAGGGATAGCTCAGCACGGCGCGTTCCTTGCCTACGCGCTCCTCGATCCAGTGCAGGTCGGTCATCAGGAACGTGGGCTGGATATCCAGCACGATCGGCAGCTTCTTCATGCGCTCGATCAGCTCCGGCGTGGCCATCTGGGCGTGGATGATGCGGAAGGGGAGACGCTTGGCCTGCTCCTCCGGCGTCATGCCGTCCTTCAGCCCCTGCTGCAGGCAGTACTCCACCGCGTCCAGAGTGACCTCCAGCGCCTTGTCGCCGATGCAGTGGGTGGCGGGCTGCAAGCCGTGGCGGTATGCCTTGTACATTCTCTTGGCCAGGTCCTCGGGGCTGATGACCAGAATACCGGTGTTGCCGGGATCGTCCGCGTAGTCGGTGTACAGCTTGGCGGAACGGGAGCCCAGGGAGCCATCAGAGAAGCTCTTGAAGCTGCCCATCCGTGCGGCACGGTAGGGATCATTCCGCTGCTCGGGTGTCAGGTTTTCCGGGTCGAACATATAGTCCAGGCACACGGCCATACGCACCGGCAGCTCGCCGCGGTCGCTGCGGGCCACATAGTCGGCGAAGTCCTCGTCATAGTGCCAGATCTCCGCGGCGTAGGTGTGCATCATGGTCACGCCCAGGCTGGAGGCCAGCGCCAGACCCTTCTTCATGCACTTCTCACGGGTGGCGGGCACCAGGAACGGGTCGGGGATCAGATTGTCGTAGATCTTGGAGGCTTGCTCACGGAAAATGCCGTTGGGATTGCCGTCGGCATCCAGCTCCACCAGGCCGCCGGGGCCGTACACGTAGCCGTTGGTGATGTTGGCTTTTTCCAGCGCCATGGTGTTGGCCACCGCCGTGTGCAGGCACACGCGCTTGATGACGATGGGGTGATCGGTGCTGGCCTCGTCCAGGTCCAGACGGGTGGGCAGCCGGTCCTCGCAGTCCTTCCACTTGGACTGGTCAAAGTTGGAGCCCTTGATCCACTCGCCCTTGGGTGTCTCCGCCGCGCGGTCACGCAGCAGCTGCAGTGCCTCGGCGCGGGAGGTGGCGCCGCCCAGGTCCACCGTGGTATAAGTCTGGCAGAAAGCGAAGAAGTGCAGGTGGGAGTCGCCCATGCCGGGCAGCACAGTCTTGCCCTGCAGATCAATGCACTTCGCACAGTCAAAGCGCTCCAGCGCCTCTTCCTTTGTGCCCACATAGGCAAATTTGCCGTCCTTCAGCACCACTGCTTCCTTGCAGACGCCCGGCGCTTCCATCGTGTAGATCTTGCCGCCATAAAACAACGTATCAGCTTTGACCTTCATTTTGTACACCTCTCCAATTTCAACGTAGTATTATTGTGATTTTGTACAGTTTTGCGTACGTAAGGTTTACCTTAGTTGCCATTATAACGGAAAATGGACCGAGTGGCAATTTGCCGCCTGTTCCCCCTGCGGAACAATTTGTGCAAATTATGTTTCCTGAACGGAACGTTTGTTGACATATTCGACGTATTTTACTATAATCGTTAAAAACCAGTGAAAAAATGAGCCTGAATTGATTTTGAGGAAATCACCTATGGACACTGCAAGAGAGAATATCACAAGAGAAGTCGGCAGCCGCATCCGCTACGCCCGCAAAAGCCGGGGTATGTCGATGGACGAGCTGGCTCAGGCCATCTACAAGACCCGTTCGGCCATCTCCAAGTACGAGAACGGACAGATCTCCGTGGATATTGCCACGCTTTACGACATCGCCAACGCCCTGAAGGTCAGCATCTATGATCTGCTGTACCGCAATACACCGGATATTGACCAGGAGTACAACGCGGAGGTGCCCGCCTTTTTCCGGGAGGTCTCCCAATTATATATGTACTTCTTCGACGGCCGGGTCAACCGCGCCCAATGCACCGTGATCGATATATTCCCCACGGAGGAGAGCAACACGGCCGAGGTGCTCATGTATATGAACATCAAGGACCTGGCCCACTACCGGGTCTGTGAGAGCACCTACCACGGCACCCTGACCCACTACGAGGCGTTCAGCGCTATGCTGTTCCAGAATGACGATATGCCCATGGACAAATACCAGATCGGCATTCCCCAACCCTACATGGATGACGACCGGAAGTGGGTGCTGACCTATGGCATCTCCTGCCGCCCGCTGATGCCCTCCGCCGCCAAGCGCCTTCTCAGCAAAACACCGCTTTCCATCGACAAGGCGCTGGTCCAGGAGCTGAAGATATCCAAGGAGGATATCCGCCTGATGAAGCATTATAATATGTTCGTCATGGTGTAGCCGGCATCGCCTTCTGTATATGTATGAACAGTCTTACCCGAAAAGGACGCCCCGGCGTCCTTTTTCCATAGGGAAACGCGTTTTTTGAAAAAATTTTCGGTTTTCCTGTCCGCATTTGCTCCGCTGCGGCGTTTATATAGTGATGACACAGGGCGGCCGCCTGTGTTATGATGAATGCAACAAGCTGCGGGGAGGTGGGCGTTTGACGGTGTGCATGACGGCGCTGGAGAGCGCGGAGGAGCGGCGGCTCTTTGAGGACGTATACCGCGCCTGCTGCGGGCGGATGCTGGCGTTGGCGCGGCGGAGGCTGTCCGCTCAGGCGGACGCCGAGGACGCGGTGCAGCAATCGTTCCTGGCACTGGCGGAGCGCTTTTCCCGGCTGGCGAAGCTGCCGGAGACGCAGCTGGAGGCCTATCTGGTGGTGACCGTGGAGCGCAAATGCATCGACATCCTGCGGCAGCAGGCCCGCCGTGACGGCGTGCCCTTTGACGAGAACACCGTTCTGGTCACGCCACCGCCTTGCGGCGACCCGGTGGCCGACGCTATGGGGCGCTTGCCGCCCCGCTGCCGCGAGGCGCTGCTGCTGCGCTACGGCTGCGGCTACAGCACCCGTGAGACGGCGTCCCTGCTGGAGCTGTCCTTTGCCGCGGCCCAGAAGCTCCTGCAGCGGGCCAAGGCCGCCCTGCGTACAGAACTGGAAAAGGAGGGCATATCTGTATGAGCATTCTGCTCAATGATGAAGCGCTGTGCTGCGGCGCGCGCCGACTGGCGGTGCAGCTGGCGGCGGCGCTGCCGGCGCCGGAGGATGGATTTTCCCCGGCCTTTCAGGCGGACATGACGGCGCTGACGCGCTGTGTGACCCGCCGGCAGGCGGCCCGACGATGGGGCCGACGCGCGGCGGCGGCCGCTCTGACGGCACTGCTGACCTTCGGCGCGGTGCTGGCGGCCAGTCCCACCGCCCGCGCGGCGGTCAGCCGCTGGTTCGTGCGAGTGACCAGCGTGACCACGCTTTACGACATTACGCCGTCAGCGGAGGAGCCGACACCGGAAGACTATACGCCCGCGGCCCCGGCGGGTTATACGCTGACAGGTGACTTTACCGGAGGCTATAACGATGAAAAGAGGAGTGGTGTCCGGGTGATGCGCTGGACGTCCGCGCAGGGGGATATACTGTTTGAAGCCGTGCCCCTGACCGGCAGTGCACAGATCCGCGCGGAACTCCGGGACGGAAGCACCGGTGGGATATACAATACCGAGACGGGGCAGCGTCCTATGGGGGAAGAAGGAATGCCGGAGGGTTATGATGCGGCGCCGGTGACAGTGCACGGTATCTCCGCGCAGCTGTATCGCTTCGCCCCTGCGGGGCAGAGCGCCTCCCCGGCACACCGCGGCTATGGCCTGTGGTTCTACCGTGGGGAGGACATGGCGCCGTTCCACTATGTGGCTGTACCGGCAGGCGCATCGGCGCTGGTATGGGTGGATGAGCAGGCCAACTGCTTCTTCCTGCTCACCGGCGGCGAGACACAGAGCGAACTGCTGTCTATGGCGGAGAGCGTGTATCGAAGCGAAAGGAGCGAATGAATATGAAAAAGTATGCTGTGATCGCGGCGCTGCTGGCCCTGCTTACGGCGCTGGCCGCCTGCGGCGTCCAGACCCTGCCCGCCGATGAAAAGGACGTGCCGCCGGTGGAGGGCATTTCCCAGACGCAGGAGGACGGGCAGACCGGCACGAAGGTGGTCTATATCCCCATGTGGATGCAGGACTACTCCGTGGTGTACTACGACGCCCACCTGAACCGCACTGTGGAAAGCGGCGGCGACCTGACCGAGGAGGAGATCAACAGCCGGGAGGACATCTTCCCGGAGGAGATGTACACCATAGCGGCGGAGCCCAACACCAAGGTGGAGTATGACCTCCACGGGTTTATCCAGAATATCTACTACCGGGGCGGCGACGGGGCGTATTATCTCGACCCGGCTACCGCCGCGGCCATGCAGCCCTGATGCGCTGAGCGCAAAGGCCCGCCCCGCAGGGGCGGGCCTTTTTGTGCCTCCTTATTGCTGTGCCAGCGCTGCGGCCACAAAGCCGCGGAACAGGGGATGGGGCCGGTCCGGCCGGCTCTTGAACTCCGGGTGGAACTGGCAGCCCACGAACCACGGATGGTCCGGTATCTCCACCATCTCCACCAGACGGCCATCCGGCGACGTACCCGCCACCCGCAGGCCCACGGCCTCCAGCTCCGGCCGGAACACGTTGCTGCACTCATACCGGTGACGGTGGCGTTCCCATATCTCCCGCTGGCCGTAGGCCTCCCGGGCCTTTGTTCCCTCCGCCAGCACGCAGGGATACTTGCCAAGCCGCATGGTGCCGCCCTTGGCGGTCACGCCCACCTGGTCCGGCATCAGGTCGATGACCGGATGTGCCGTCACGGCGCTGAACTCTGCGCTGTGGGCATCCGCCCACCCGGCTGCGTGCCGCGCAAATTCGATGACCGCGATCTGCATCCCCAGGCAGATGCCCAGATAGGGGATACCCTTCTCCCGCGCGTACTGCGCCGCCAGGATCATCCCCTCAATGCCCCGGTCACCGAAGCCGCCGGGCACCAATATGCCGCTGCACCCGCAGAGCGTTTCCGTGAGGTTTTCCGCCGTCAGGTGCTGTGAGTCCACCCACTGGATGTCCACCTGTGCGCCGCAGGCGGTCCCCGCGTGGAACAGCGACTCCGCTACGCTGAGATAGGCGTCGTGCAGCTCCGTGTATTTGCCCACCAGCGCGATGGTCACATGACGCTGCTCCGCCGCGTGTATCTGCGTCACCAGCTCTTGCCAGTGCCGCATATCCGGCTCGCCGACGCCCAGTCCCAGCTTGCGGCACACCACCCGGCACAGCCCCTCCCGCTCCAGCAGCAGGGGCACCTCATACAGGGTGGACGCCGTCAGGTTGGGGATGACGCAGTCCTCACTGACATTGCAGAACAGTGCGATCTTCTTCCGCATGTCCTCCGGCAGCGGGCTGTCGGTGCGGCACACCAGGATATCCGGCTGGATTCCCACGCTCAGCAGCTCCTTCACGGAGTGCTGTGTGGGCTTGCTCTTCAGCTCGCCGCTGCCGGGGATGGAGACCACCAGCGGCACGTGGATATACAGCACGTTTTCCCGTCCCTGCTCCGCCGCCACCTGACGGATGGCCTCCAGATACGGCTGGCTCTCGATGTCACCCACCGTGCCGCCGATCTCCGCGATGACCACGTCCGTCTGTCCGTCATCCATGGCGTACAACCGCCGCTTGATCTCGTCGGTCACATGGGGGATGATCTGCACCGTGCCGCCCAGATAGCCGCCCTGCCGTTCCCGGTTCAGCACCGACCAGAAGATCTTTCCGGAGGAAACGGAGCTGTCGCCGGTCAGCGCCTCATCCACGAAGCGCTCATAGTGTCCCAGGTCCAGATCCGTCTCCGCGCCGTCGTCGGTGACGAACACCTCTCCATGCTGGTAAGGACTCATAGTTCCCGGGTCTACATTCAGGTACGGATCGAATTTTTGGTTTCGTACCCGCAGACCGCACTGCTTCAGCAGCCGGCCCAGCGATGCCGCGCAGATGCCCTTTCCCAGCCCGGACACCACGCCGCCGGTCACAAAAATATACTTCATCCCGCCATCTCCCCTGTAAAAAATATGCTCCGATGGTACACCCCCATACCTCCGCTGTCAACGGTGCAAAACGCAGATATTTCATCGGAATTATCATATAATATATAGAATCAGGGAGAAATTGTTGCAGAAGCGAAAGTTCTTCTTGCATTGGCGGGCGGATGGTGGTATGGTAGTATTGGACTCACCTTAGGGGAGGTTCCTCACAGGAAAAAATAAGCACCCGGAGGCTTATGCCTCCGGGTGCTTCTGCTTATGTCTCGTCGGTGATCTCGCCGCCAGACGCTTCCCGCCGGACCACCTTGATCTCGCAAGTGCGGTGGTTGTCCACCCGCGTCACCAGCACGTCCAGATCCTGGCAGCTGAACCGGTCGCCTACCTCAGGAACCCGGTCACACTGCTCCATCACCCAGCCGCTGACGGACGTCATCTCCGTCTCCTCGTTCAGATGGAAGAACTCGGCAAAATCGTCAAAATCCATGGCCGCGTCCACCAGATAGGTGTCCTTGTCCACCTTGCGGATAAAGACCTCCTCCTCGTCGTGCTCGTCCCAGATCTCGCCCACCAGCTCCTCCAGAATGTCCTCCATGGTCACGATGCCGCAGGTGCCGCCGTACTCATCCACCACCACGGCCATCTGGGTCTTGGCCAGCTGCAATTTTTTCAGCAGCAGGCTGATTGGCTCGTTTTCCAGCACGAACATGACCGGGGAGAGTATCTCTTCCAGCGGTTTGTCCGTTACGCCGCAGCCCACATAAAAGTCCTTCTGGTGTATGGTGCCGATGATGTGGTCGATGTCCTCCCGATAGATCAGCAGCCGGGAATACTTTGTCTGGGTGAACAGGTCCGCCACCTCTTCCTTCGTGGCGTCCACCGGCAGTGCCGCCAGGTCCACCCGATGGATGAGGATGTCCTGCGCCTCCTGCTCGGAAAAGCCGATGGCGTTCTTCAGCAGGTCGCCCTCGTCCTTGTCGATGCTGCCCTCCTGCTGCACCTCGTTCACCAGCATCAGCAGCTCCTCCGGGGACATTTTGTTGTCCCCATCCAGATGGAACATCCTGGCCAGCAGCTTTTTCCACAGGGAAAACAGCGCGTTCAGCGGCATCAGCAGCCAGATCAGGCACCGCAGAAACGGTGCGGCTGTCATGGCCCAGTTCTCGGCGCAGTCCTTGGCGATGCTCTTGGGGGAGATCTCGCCGAAGATCAGCACCACCACCGTTACCACGATGGTGGACAGCGTAGCACCGGCATCGCCGAAGCTTTTGACGAACAGTGCCGTGGCCAGGGATGCCATGGCAATGTTCACGATGTTGTTGCCGATCAGGATGGTGGACAGCAGCTTGTCATAGCGCTCCAGCAGCCTGCACGCCAGCGCGGCCCGGCTGTTGCCCTTTTCCGCCAGCATTTTCAGCCGTGTGACATTGGCCGAGGAGAACGCCGTCTCCGTGGCTGAGAAATAGGCGGACAGCAGCAGGCATACCGCCATAATAATGATATATGTAGTCGTTGACACGATCAATAGCTCCTTTTTCTGTCATCTGTTTCTGTGATCCGCGCCGGTCTAAAGGCGCAAAAAAGCACGTCTGCCCCGCGTCGGGCGGCGCAGATATGCCGCAAAAAACAGATGGCAGCCCGGCAAGTTCCCGGGATGGTCGCCGCTGTCGGTATCCATATCGCCCTGTATCCTCCTTTTGATATAAATCCTGCCTATTATATACAAAACCACCCACCCTGTCAAGTCCGCCCTTTTCCGCAGAGCGCGGGGCTGGTTGGACAGCAAAAGGGCCTCCCTGTGGGAAGCCCTTTTGAATGCGCGTGTGCATTACAGCGCCCGCAAAAACTCCGGCTTCAGGTCCCGGCGACCGTCCAGCGCCGCGGCGATCTGCGCCAGCAGCGCCTTCCGGTCGCCGTTCAGTGTGCCCTTCAGCGTCAGATAGTTGCTGGCATGGTTGGCGCGGAACACGGTTCCTTCGCTGTCCACGTGCTGTAAAAACAGCTCTGTTTCCTTCAGTACCTCCAGGGGGCTGAGCAGCGTAAAGCTGCCCTCCCGCACCCATGCCTCCAGCGGCGTTCCCGGCTCCACCATCAGCGTCAGCAGCCCCAGATAGTCCGGCTTCATTTCGCTGACGGCTCTGGCCGTGTCCGCGGCGTGCTCCCGCCAGTGTGCCACGCTCCCCAGCCCGGAGATGGCCGTCACCGACAGCGCCAGCCCGCACCGCCGGGCCTTCTGCCCCGCCGCCACGATCTCCGCCGCCGTGTGGCCCTTCTGCATCTTCTCCAGCACCGCGTCGCACCCGGACTCCAATCCCATATACACCATCTGCAGGCCCTTGCTCCGCAGCAGGCGCAGCTCGTCCTCGGATTTGATCTGTAGGCTGGTGGGGGAGGCGTAGCACGTTACCCGCTGGCACTCCGGGAACAGCCCATAGACCAGCCCCAATATCTCCACCAGGTCGCCGGTCCTCCGCATCAGTGCGTCCCCATCCGCCAGAAAGACCCGTTCCACCCGGCGGTATACCCGCCGCGCCAGCTCAAAGTCCTCCCGGATCTCGTCCATGGGCCGCATGGCAAAGTGCTTGTCGTCGTACATATCACAGAAGGCGCACCTGTTGTGGCTGCACCCGTAGGTCACCTGCACGATCAGGCTGTACGCCTCGCTGGGCGGTCGGTATACCTTTCCCTTATAACGCATGGTCATCACTCCTTTTGCTGTATTATGCCATACTTTGAACGCTTTGAAAAGGGGGCATATTCCAGCCCCGCCCCACATAGGCTGTGACATCTCAACAAACGAGGTGTACTATGGAGCTGAATTACAACCGCGTGGAGCTGCGGGGCGTGGCCGAGGACGCGCCGTTGCTGTCCCATGTGAACCACGGCTGTGCGTTCTACCGCTTTACCCTGTCCGTCCTGCGCCTGTCCGGTCAGGCGGACAAGCTGCCCGTCATCGTCCCCCGGCCGCTTCTGCTGCTGACGCCGGTGTCCCCCGGCGACGGCGTACATATCACCGGCCAGCTGCGTTCCTTCAACAACAAAAGCGGCCAAGGCAGCCGTTTGGTCATCTCCACATTCGCCCAGACGCTGACCCATGACGCCGGCGAACCGCTGAACCGCATTTTCCTCAGCGGCGTGCTGTGCAAGCAGCCCGCCCTCCGCCGTACGCCCCTTGGCCGCGAGATATGCGACATGATCCTGGCGGTGAACCGCCGCTACGGCCGCGCCGACTACCTGCCCTGCATCGCCTGGGGCGCCGTGGCCCAGCAGGTGTCCCTGCTGCACACCGGTGCCCGGCTCACCGCCGAGGGGCGGGTCCAGAGCCGTGTCTACTCCAAAACGGAGAACGGCGTCACCACCGACCGCACTGCCTACGAGGTGTCCATCATGCGTCCGGCGGACCGGACGGAATTCCCGGAATAACGCACTTCCTCCGTCCATTCCCGCCCATTCTGCGGCGCTGTCTGCGCCGAAAAACCGGCATTCTCCCTGTTGCGCCCCGGCTGGTATTATGGTAAAATTCCTGTAAAGAAGTATGTTACAAGGAGAGCCTCCATGCGCCATTCCAGCCATCTGCATCTGCATTTCCACACCCACCACCGCGCCGCCCGTTATGACGTGGACATGACCAAGGGCAGCATCACAAAGCATCTGATCAACTTTGCCCTGCCGCTGATGGTGGGCAATCTTTTTCAGCAGCTCTACAACATGGTGGATACCTGGGTGGTGGGCAACTACGTCAGCAACGAGGCCTTTTCCGCCGTGGGCACCGTCACCCCTATTATCAACACGCTTATCGGCTTTTTCCTGGGATTGTCCAGCGGCGCCGGCGTGGTCATCAGCCAGTATTACGGCGCCGGCCGCGAGGATAAGGTCCGCCAGGCGGTCCACACTTCCCTGGTGCTGACGCTGCTGATGGGCGCGGTCTTCACCGCCGCCGGCATCGCCATGACGCCCCTGATGCTCCGCCTGATGAAGACCCCCGCCGAGGTGGCACCGGAGCAGACCACCTACCTGACCATCTACTTCGCCGGCGTCATGGGACTGCTGCTCTACAACATGGGCTCCGGCATCCTCCGCGCCGTGGGCGATTCACGCCGCCCCTTCTACTTCCTGCTGGTGTCCGCCGTGCTGAACACGGGATTGGACCTGCTCTTCGTGCTGAAATTCGGCATGGGCGTGGAGGGCGTGGCCTACGCCACCATCATCGCTCAGGCGGTGTCCGCCGCACTGACCATCTGGGTACTCATGCGCGCCGCCGGCTGTATCCGCGTGGAGCTCCGCGCCCTGCGTATGACCTGGTCCGTCCTCCGTCAGATCGTGTCCGTGGGTATACCCGCCGCCCTGCAAATGGCCATCACCGCTTTCTCCAACGTGTTCGTCCAGGGCTATATCAACTATTTCGGCCCGGATTGTATGTCCGGCTGGACGGCCTATACCAAGGTGGACCAGCTGGTGATCCTGCCGGTCCAGTCCATCGCCATGGCCGGCACCACCTTCGTGGGCCAGAACCTGGGCGTGGGCGACACGGCCCGGGCCAAGAAGGGCGTCCGCACGGCGCTGTACCTGTCCTTCGCCGTCACGGCGGTGCTGTTGGTGCCGGTACTGCTGTTGGCCCCGGACCTGACGGCGTTCTTCAACAGCAAGGCCGAGGTGGTGTCCTATGGCGCGTTGCTGCTGCGGCTGCTGTCACCCTTCTATTTCTTCTTCTGCATCAACCAGATCTACTCCGCCGCCCTCCGCGGCGCGGGCAACAGCCAGGTGCCCATGTGGATCATGCTGGGCTCCTTCGTGGTCTTCCGCCAGATATACCTCTACATCGTGGCCCACTATGTCTCCAACGAGATCATCCCCATCGCCATGAGTTACCCCGCCGGCTGGTTCGTGTGCAGCGTGGCCACGCTCATCTACTACCGCTTCTGTAAATTCGACAGCCATCGGCTGGTGGAGGACGTATGATGGACAAGTGTGAGACCTGCGTGTGGTACGTCTATGACGAGGACTATGACGATTATATCTGTGACATGGATCTGGACGAGGACGAGCTGGCCCGTTTCCTGGCCGCCGATACCCGAGCCTGTCCCTATTGGCGCCCCGGCGACGACTATATCACCGCGCGAAAGCAATAAAAAGCACCCCCGGACTACCGGGGGTGCCTGCTTGTTCCGCCGAAAAGAAACACCACCCATTGGGTGGTGTTTCCTGTTTTCTGCGGTGCCGCGTCAGGCCTCACGCTTGCGGCGGCGCAGCAGCGCCGCGGTGCCGGTGTAGCTTATCAGCGCCGTTACCGCGTAGGGCAGCAGCCCCGCGTCCACCAGCGTCTTTCTGCCAGCAGAATGTAGTAAGCTTTGCGTTCGAGCCTTCACTGACGTTGGGCGAGCTGCTGTAGTTTCAAGTCTGCCCGCTGGGAAGCTTCGACCAGTCCGGCGTATAGGCGTGCTTGCCGGTGTCCGCATACGGCAGCGTAAGCGCGACGGTGTCAAGCCTGTCGCCGGCGGCCGGATTCACCGTTACATCGATGTCGGGCGCCCGTATCTCGTAGTGCGTTTCGCCGTTGGGCGTGACTGTAGCGCCAATTCTGAAGCGTGAAGATTTGACTGCGGCAGCGTGGACGGCATCTTCGGAAGCAAGACAAAGGCCGCCGTGCTGGCGTTCCAGAAGGCCAACGGTCTGGGTGTGGACGGCATCGTCGGCCCCCTGACGTGGGCAAAGCTGGGCTAAACGACACGGACGGGCGAGATGCCTGCATAGAATAGAACCAATACCGCAGGAGGGGGACGGAAGCTTCCGTCCCCCTCCTTTTTCAACGGTTTCAACGGGCAGGGCGCTCCGCATAAGGCTAAAAATAAGGCTAAAACCTGCTTTCGGGCATGAAAAAACTCCCGAAACACAGGCGTTTCGGGAGTTTTGGTTGGAGGTGACACCCGGATTTGAACCGGGGAATGAGGGTTTTGCAGACCCTTGCCTTACCACTTGGCTATGTCACCGTGTCAGTGAAAATCATTATACTATATACCGTCGGTCCTTGTCAAGAGTGAAATGCCCGTTGAAACGGGATTTCTTTCATTGCTTTTGGTGTTACCTCACGGTCGTCTTTGCTGCAGCCTCAGAAAAAACTGCAAAAAGAAATAGAACAAATGTTGCAATGCGCGAAAGGGTGTGATATAATAGAGCCGGAAGAACAGCGGACGCGGCGCACATACAAAAAACGGACCCGCGCCGACACGGGGCGCATGAAAGGGGCATGGCTATGGCGAAGATGACCAGAATGCAGCAGAAGATCTACGACTACATCGCCCAGGCACTGCGGGAGCAGGGGTATCCCCCCTCGGTGCGGGAGATCGGCGAGGCGGTGGGACTGAAATCGCCGTCCACGGTGCATTTCCACCTGAAGCACATGGAGGAGCTGGGCGTGCTGACCAAGGGGGCCGGCAAGGGCCGGGCCCTGACGCTGGCGCAGCCCATGCAGGGGGAAATGCCTGACGGCGCGCCGGTACAGGAGGAGGCGGCACCGGCGGCGGACCGCATCCCCGTGGTGGGCAGCGTGGCCGCGGGCAGCCCCATATTGGCAGAGGAGTGCATTGAGGACTATCTGACCTTCGACACCGGCGGACGCGAGGGGGAGTACTTTGCCCTGCGGGTGCGGGGCGAGTCCATGCTGAACGCGGGCATCCTGCCGGACGACCTGGTGGTGGTGCACCGCCAGCCCACGGCACACAACGGCGAGATCGTGGTGGCGCTGCTGGGGGACGAGGCCACGGTGAAGCGGCTGAGCCGCCGGAACGGCGAGGTGTGGCTGCTGCCGGAGAACGAGAACTACCGGCCCATCGACGGCCGCGAGGCCACGCTGCTGGGCAAGGTCACCGCCGTGGTGCGGGAGTATAACTGAACGCAAAAAGAGACGGCACTGCCGTCTCTTTTGGGCGTCAGGGGGTGTTTTGCACGATTTCCATTACCGGAAATGGCAAAAAAACGGAAATTTTCCACAAAAAGGCTGGACAAACGGTGTGACTGTGCTATAATCTGACTATCCGCAGAGGTACCTCTGCATTTGCGTTTTAACGATCTTAAAACGATGCGTCCTGCGGAAATCTAAAACAAATGGGGTTTGAGACATGAAGAAATTGTTGGCAACCATTCTGGCGCTGATGATGGCGCTGGGTCTGTGCACAAGCGCATGGGCGACGGAGGGAGTCTGGACAGGCTCCGGTACGGAGGCTGACCCGTATGTGATCACGACTGAGACGGGGCTGAATAAGCTGGCCACGGACGTGAACAGCGGTACAGTGTATAGCGACACTTATTTTAAGCTGGGCGCGAGCATCACTGTGACGGACTGGACGCCCATCGGACAAAAGGGCAGCGACAACAAGTTTGCCGGCACCTTTGACGGCAACGGCCAGACGGTGACTATCAATAGCATCAAAAGTGGTCTCGATCCCGATTTCGACGGCTACGCCGGTTTCTTCGGCGCGGTTAAGGGCGCGACTATCAAGAACCTGACGGTAGACGGTACTATTTCCGGCGCGGATGTGGCTGGTATCGTGGCGAGAATGGACGGCGGTACGGTGGAAAATTGCGTCAACAGGGCGATGGTTACCGGCACTAGGAAGGCAGCGGGTATCGTTGTCATTACCAAGGGCAGCGGTGAAGCGACCATTCAAAATTGTAAGAACTACGGCACCATACAGTCCACCGGCGACAGAGCGGGCGGTATTGTCAACCTGGTTCAAATCGCTACAGAGGTGCTGAATTGTAAGAACTATGGCGCAGTGACGTCGCAAGCGACTGCAACCTATGGTGCTGGTGGTATTGTTGCATGGACTGACTGTGCGGCCTTTACTATCAGCGGGTGTGTAAACACTGCGAACGTGACCGCTAAGGGTGCTGCTGGCGGTATCGTTGGCGGTGTCGGTGGTGACAAGACTGAGGATAGAACAGGGACGATCAGCGGCTGCAAAAACAGCGCCGGTGTGGAGGTCGTAGCTGGCGCAAATAACAGCAACATGGATGCAGGCGGCATCGTTGGTTGGGTCGCAATTGAATCCGGTGCAAAAAGAGTGGCGCTGACGGCTGCCGGTAATGCCAATACGGGAGTGGTATCCGGCGCGAACCGGCTGGTCATTGCCGAGGATGTAACACTTGGCGGCAGCGAACATGAATCTTACCCGCATCTGTACATTGAAGCCGGTGCAAATGTCGTTATCAACGGCGGCAATATCGGGAACGAAACACAGAATCGTGGCAGCCTTACCATCACCGGGGACGCAAAGCCCTCTGCGGCGCTGACCAACTATGGCAAGCTGGTGCTGAATTGCAATATGGAAGCCGGTAAATTTGTCCTGGTACAGAATTCTAAGACCCTTATCAAGGGCGGTACTTACAAGTTTACTATTGAAGAAAACGAGAGAAACGGCCTGAAAATTGAGGCGGGTACGTTTAAGGACCTGCGCAAGAACGGCGGCAATACCGTTTGGGGAGAAAATGAAATTAAAAATTATTTGGTACCCGGTGCAGAGGTATCTTATGACGGTACCGGCAATATCAAGGTCTGGACTGTGACTATGCCGGTGTCCGGTGTGGCACTGGACAAGACCAGTGCCGAGCTGCAGGTGGGCAAGACGCTGACGCTGACTGCCACGGTTACGCCGGATAATGCCACCGATAAGGCCGTGGCCTGGACTTCCAGCAATGATGCGGTTGCTACGGTGGATGCTAATGGTGTTGTTACCGCCAAGGCCGAGGGCACGGCGACCATCACCGCGACTGCCGGTGGCAAGACCGCGACCTGCACCGTGACGGTCAAGGCTGCGCCGCGCTACTACTACAACTCCACGACCACCACGGGCACCAAGGCCGACGGCACCAAGGGTTCCCCCAAGACCTTCGACGCGGGCGTGGGCATCTACGCCGTGACGGCGGTGCTGTCCGTGACCGGTATGGCGTGGACCGCTAAAAAGCGCGAGGACTGAGTTTCTCCCGCGGCGGTCCTACCCCGCCGACGCATGAGAATAAAGAAGAAAGACCGGCGAGAGCCGGTCTTTCTTTTTTTGGGGGTGATGCTGGGGGCTGTCAGATGACGTGGTATTCCTTCAGGAGCTTTTCGATATCGGTGTTTTCGATCTTGCCCAGCAGCTTCTTGACGGCCAGCTTTTCCATCAGGCCCAGCTCCATGTCGGTAGCCTTCTTGCCGTCCCGCAGCTTCACGGTGGCGTTCAGCAGGTCGCGGACGTCATAGACGCTGCCCCAGACCTCGGGCACGCCGCGGTCCACGTTCAGCAGGGTGTAGACGGCCTCCATGCCGGTCCGCATGGAATACTCGGTGGTGAAGATGGTGTCGCGGGGCGTCTCGGCAAACTGACCGAGGAAGGCGAAGTTCACGCTGCCGTCGGGCACCACATTGGGCCGGTCGCCGTAGGCGCGGGGCATGAAGAACGCATCGATATAGGGCATCATCACGGGTACGGTGTTGGCGCTGTTGGACGCCAGATCCTCGATCTGATCCTCGGGCACGCCGATGTGGTACAGCCACTCCATGCAGATCTCCTTGCCGGTGCACGCCCGCATGGGCTTTTTCACATAGTCGCCGGGCTTGTCGGTGAACAGGGAGTACACCCACACCAGGCAGTGGTCCTTGGGCTGGTCGCGGAACTGGGGCTGGCGGTTGATGGTCCAGCTCATCAGCCAGGAGGAGTCCTTGACGGTGACGATGCCGCCGGTGACCACATGGCCGGTGAAGGGGTCGCGCTTGCAGATGTTCTTGATATAGGGGATGATCTTCTGGTCCAAAGTCTCCACGGTGGCGCTCATCCAGTTGGTCTGCTCGGGGTCATGGCAGAACTTGTCGGGATGGCCAAAGGCAGGGTCCTGTGCGGCGATCTTGCGCCACATATCCCAGCCGCCGCCGGGCTTCAGCTCGGTGTTGTAGGCGGCGGGCTTTTCCTGACTGCCCATGGAGGAGTTCTCCACGCAGCCGCCGTTGGTGATGAACACCAGATCGTTCTCCGTCAGGTCGATGGCGCCGGGCTCGTTGTTCTCGATGACATCGATGCGCTTGGCCAGCTTGTGGGCGGGATCGGAGCAGTCGAACTCCACGTTGGTGACCTGCACGCCGTAATGGAACCGGACGTTGTGGCTCTCCAGATACTTCACCATGGGCAGGATCATGGACTCGTACTGGTTGTACTTGGTGAAGCGCAGGGCGGTGAAGTCGGGCAGGCCGCCGATGTGGTGGATATAGCGCTGGATATACAGCTTCATCTCCAGCGCACTGTGCCAGTTCTCAAAGGCGAACATGGTGCGCCAGTACAGCCAGAAATTGGAGTTCAGCACCTCGTCATCGAAGAAGTCGGTGATCTTCTTGTCCTGCAGGTCCTCGTTGGGGGTGAAGAACAGCTTCATGATCTCCATGGCGCCCTTGTCGGAGATGTCGAACTTGCCGTCGGTATGGGCGTCCTGGCCGCGGTCAACGGTGGCGCGGCACAGGGAGTAGTTGGGGTCCTCCTTGTTGAGCCAGTAGTACTCGTCCAGAACGCTGACACCCTCTGTCTCGATGGAGGGGATGGAACGGAACAGGTCCCACATGACCTCGAAATGGTTGTCCATCTCACGGCCGCCGCGCATGACGTAGCCCAGGTTCTCGAACTTATAGCCGTCGCAGGCGCCGCCGGGGAGATTGCCCTTCTCCAGAATGTGGATGTGCTCGCCCTTCATCTGGCCGTCGCGGACCAGATAGCAGGCGGCGGTCAGGGCAGCCAGACCGCTGCCCACGATATAGGCGGATTTGTTGTCCACGCCCTCGGGCTTTTTGGGACGGGCAAAGGCTTCATAGTTACCGCTGGAATAATACATAAATAAACTCCTTTCAAGTATCCACTGTATGTTTTCCTTTGATGATGAAAGCATACATCTGAATGAATATTTGTTCAATAAGCAGAAAAACCCCGGTGATAAGTTTTTTATCACCGGGGCGGCAGGTGTTCAGTTTTTTATCATTTGGCCTCGTTTGATAAGGGCTTGTCGGTACGCAGACGCGCCAGCGCGGCGTCGACGCTGCCGTGGATGACCTGGTCCAGCCGTTCCACGATCAGGTGGGGATCGCCCTTCATGTCGGATCTGATCCAGTCCAGCATCAGGCCTACGAACATATACTTGTACAGCGTGGCGATGAAGGCTTTATCCTCCGGCCGGACGGACATTCCCCGGGCCTGCTCCTCCACCACGCCCTCCAGCAGGTCGTAGGTCAGTTTGTAGAGAGAGTTCTCCACCTGCTCCCGGCTGACGGAGCGATAGACGTTCAGAATGAAGGGCTTATTCTCCTGCACGGCCTCGAAAATCTGCAAAAGGCCCTGCTGCCACGTCTCATAGGTCTTTTTGCCCGCCAGAGCGCGGCTGGCGTCCTCCTGACAGCTCCACTCCACCAGATCATAGATGTCCTTGAAGTGATAGTAAAACGTCATGCGGTTGATGCCGCAGTCATCGGTGATGTCGCTGACAGTGATCTTATGCAGGGGCTTTTCCAGCAGCAGCTTTTTCAGCGACGATTCCAGCGCCCGCTTGGTGACTTGTGACATGGCATACGCTCCTTTTATGCGTCCAGCCGGACGGACCAGCCGCCCAGGGGGGAGAGGGGGGCCGTCTCCGTGGGGGACAGACCCTGCACCACGCCCTCGGTGGTGACAACGGATACGGACTTAAAGCAGATGGGGGCGAAGGGGGCGGTGTCCAGCAGCTGCTGCCACAGGGCCACCAGGTTCGCGTCAGCGCCATTGGATCGATAGGCCTGCAGCAGCCGGTCGGTAGTCTCATCGGACCAGCCGCCGTAGTTGAGGCTGCCCTCGGTGGACAACAGGGCCGTCAGGTCCCAGTCGGCGGTCAGGCGGCATTCACCGTAATAGAGATCAAAGTCGCCGCTTTCCAGCCGGGTGAGGAACGTGTCCCAGGGAACAGCCTCTACGGTGACGGTCAGGCGTGCGGTATTGAGGTACATGGCGATCTCCTGGGCGGCGGAGACCTTGAAGCTGCTCTCCTCGTTGACCAGAAGCGTCAGCGTCAGGGGTGTCTCATCCTCCGCCTGTTCGCCAAGGGCGGCGTTCAGCAGGCGGTTATAGGCCGCGGTGTCGTAAGGCGTTTCCAGCGCGGTATCGTAGCCTGCGTAGGCGGGGGAGGCAGGCAGCTGGGCCGCCGTGCCCTGTCCCAGCAGGCAGGAGGAAACCAGCGTTTCACGGTCGATGCCGGCGCTGAGGGCCCGGCGCAGGGCCGGGTCGGACAGAGCCTCCCGCCGGGTGTTCATGCCCAGAAACTGCATGACGGGGGTGGCTGCTTCAGCGTAGTCGCCGGCGCCGGAGACACCGGTGCTGTTGCTGCCGGTGAGATCCAGCGTCAGCAGCTGAACCTCACGGGAGGTGAAGGCGTACAGGGCGGAGTCCTTGTCCTTGCAGTGCTGCAGGCGGATGGTGGACAGCGGCAGAACGCTGCTGTCCTGCCACCAGCGGCTGTTGGCTGTCAGATAGGCGCCCGTGTCATCCTTGGCAAACAGATAGGGGCCGCTGCCCGTGGGGGCGGTGCGGTTCTCGGTGCCGGCCTTGATGATGGGGATGTCCAGGCGGCTGGGAAGGGTGGCCAGAGAAGAGGACAGGGCGACGACCACCGCGTCCTCCCGGACGTACACGGAGGTCACGTCCCGCAGCCGGGCGGCATAGCGCTCAGAGGTGCGGGCGCGCTCCAGCGTGGCGGCCACGTCGGCCGCCGTGACGGCGGAGCCGTCAGAGAAGGCCGCATCGGCCTTGATACGGATGGTCCAGGTGCGCTGGGCGGAATCATACGTCCAGCTGTCCGCCAGGACGGCCTGGGGCCGGAACTGCTCGTCCAGGGCGAACAGCCCCTGGTACATGAGGGACTCTACGGTCTGCTGCATAGTGTCCGTGGTGCGGACGGGGTCGAGGGTGCCGCCGGCGATATAGGGCAGGGTAAAGGCGGTCAGCGGCTCCGGCTCCGGGTCTTCGTTTTCATTTTGATAGAAGTCGGACAGCTCTCCCAGGGGGTCCTCGGTGACCTCCCAGTCGGCGCAGCCGGCGGCCAGCAGCATGGTCAGCGCCAGCAGCAGGCACAGCAGTGCACGTTTCATAGCGTATCCTCCCGCAGAGCGATCAGCGCGGCCTGCTCGCCCCGGCGTAGGCCCATCTTCCGGTGGCTCCAGTACAGGTCCGGGCGGCAGGCGGTGCAGTGATCGCAGATGTCGATGCACGTAACGCCTTCGCGGCGCAGCCACAGGGCGTTGACGGCTTTCAGGTCGATGTGCCACTTGCTGCCGTTCCATGCCATGAACGGCTCCGCCGCCGCACCCAGTGCGGCCCGCAGGGCCTCCGGTACGTCGCCGTCCGTCTCGAAGCAGCACGGCCCGATGGCCGGCCCGATGGCGGCGCGGAGGTCCGCCGGGTCGCAGCCGTAATCCTCGGTCATGACCCGCACCGTCTCCGCGGCGATGCCGGCGGCGGTGCCCCGCCAGCCGGCGTGAGCTGCGCCGATGACCCGGCGCACCGGGTCGTGGAGCAGCAGTACGTTGCAGTCGGCGGAGAACACGATCAGGGGGATGCCCGGCACGTCCGTCACCAGGGCGTCGGCGCTGTCGTAGTCCTGGGGCTGCCACAGGCCCTTGCCGCAGTCCACCGCCGTGACGCGGCGCACATCGCTGCGGTGCACCTGACGGCTGAGCACCGCCCGCTGCACATCCGTGTCCAGCGCGGTGCACAGGCGGCGGAAGTTCTCCTGTACGTTGGCAAGGTCATCGCCCCGGCGGTCATCCAGGTTCAGACTGTCCCAGGGGGTGGGGGAGACACCGCCCTTACGGGTGGAAAAGCCGTGGGTGATGGCGCCGTTTTCCAGCACGTCGGAGGTCAGATAGACCAGGTCGTTTTTTGCGTGGATGTGGAACATAGTGTCTCCTTCCGGAGGGGAACGGGGCGTCGGGGACGCCGCCCCCTGCATAAGATGGGACGGGGGCTGATGCCGCCGCCCGTCATTTTACAATGCCTCGCAGAGTTTGCGTCCGCAGACGCAAATAAAATCAAATCCATTTTCGACGGCGGCGTGTACGTCGCCGAAAATTCTTCTCGGCCTGCAAACGTGCGCGTGCGCGACTTTGACGCGCACGTCGTGCGCTGCAGCAGGCCGCAGCCCGCTCAAACGACAGCCCAGCGAAGCGGGTGTCGTTTGAAGTTACTCAGGAGTGGTACTCCTTGCAGGTGCACTTCTTCCATTTCAGCCCGCTGCCGCAGGGGCACAGGTCGTTGCGGCCGACCTTGACCACCTTGGTGGGGCGCTTCTTCACGGTGCCGTCGCCGCCCACGTTCTCGGTCATGCCGCTGGCCACGCGCTCGCGCTTGACTTCCTCGTTCTGGCGCAGGCGGACGGAGTACAGACGGCGCACCGTCTCCTCCTTCATGGCGTCGATCATCTCATCGAACATCTCCAGGGACTCCTTCTTGTAGGCGTCCACCGGGTTGGTCTGGGCGTAGGCCCGCAGACGGATGCCCTGGCGCAGGTCCTGCATGGCGTCGATGTGGTCCATCCAGTATTCGTCCACCACCCGCAGCAGCACCACGCGCTCCAGCTCACGCATGACGGGCGGAGTGATCTCCTGCTCCTTCTTCTCGTAGAAGTCGGCGGCGGCCTTGGTGAACATATCGATGAAATCGTCCTCGGTAAGGGTGGGGAGCTGGCTCTCGTCGATCTTTACGGTGTACTTGGTGAAGTACACGCCCTCCAAGCCGCGGAGAAGTTCCTTGCACTGGACCATGTCCAGGTGCTCCTGGCCCATGAAGGCGCTGCGGACCTGGTGGCCGATGGCGCTCTCCATCATGCCCATGATGATGCCCTTGACGTCCATGCCGTCCAGCACCTGCTTGCGCTGGCCGTAGATGATCTCGCGCTGCTTGTTCATCACGTCGTCGTACTCCAGCACGGACTTACGGGCCTGGAAGTTGCGGCTTTCTACCGTGGTCTGGGCCTGCTCGATGGCGCGGGAGAGCATCTTGTTCTCGATGGGGGTGTCCTCGTCGATGTTCATGCGCTCCATCATACCGGTGACGCGGTCGCCGCCGAACAGGCGCATGAGGTCGTCCTCCAGGGAGATGTAGAACCGGGTCTCGCCGGGGTCGCCCTGACGGCCGGCACGGCCGCGGAGCTGGTTGTCGATACGGCGGGAGTCATGGCGCTCGGTGCCGATGATGAACAGGCCGCCGGCGGCGCGGACCTTGTCGGCCTCGCCGGCGATCTCCGCCTTGTGCTGGGCCAGCTTCTCGGCGAACAGCTTCCGGGCGTCCAGGATCTCCTGGTTATCCGTTTCGGCGTAGCCGGTGGCTTCGGCGATGAGCTCGTCGGTGAGGCCGGCCTTGCGGAGGTCGTTCTTGGCCATATACTCGGCGTTGCCGCCCAGCATGATATCGGTACCGCGTCCGGCCATGTTGGTGGCCACGGTGACGGCGCCGAACTGGCCCGCCTGGGCCACGATCTCAGCCTCGCGCTCATGGTTTTTGGCGTTCAGCAGGTTATGCTTGATGCCCTCGCGGGTCAGCATCTTGCCCAGCAGCTCGTTCTTCTCGATGGACACGGTGCCCACCAGCACCGGCTGGCCCTTGGCGTGGCACGCCTTTACCTGCTGGATGACGGCGCGGTACTTGCCGTTCTCGGTCTTGTACACGCTGTCCTCATTGTCGATACGGGCGATGGGGCGGTTGGTGGGGATCTCGATGATGTCCAGCGCGTAAATGGTGGCGAATTCCTCCTCCTCCGTCAGCGCCGTACCGGTCATGCCGGACAGCTTGCGGTAGAGGCGGAAGTAATTTTGGAACGTGATGGTGGCAAGCGTCTTGCTCTCGCGCTGGACGGACAGGTGCTCCTTGGCCTCGATGGCCTGGTGCAGTCCCTCGGAGTACCGGCGGCCGAACATCAGGCGGCCGGTGAACTCGTCCACGATGACCACCTCGCCGTCCTTGACCACATAGTCCACGTCGCGCTTCATGATGCCGTGGGCCTTGATGGCCTGGTTGATGTGGTGGGCGATGGTGCTGTTTTCCGGGTCGGACAGGTTGTCCAGATGGAAGAACTCCTCCGCCTTCTTCACGCCCCGGGCAGTGAGGGTGACGCTGCGGGCTTTCTCGTCTACCACATAGTCGGCGTCGATGTCGGTGGCTTCCTCCTCTTTGTCATCGCTCTCCACCACCACAAATTTCTTCAGCCGGGCGGCGAACATCTCGGCCATATCGTACAGCTGGGTGGACTTCTCGCCCATACCGGAGATGATCAGGGGGGTACGGGCCTCATCGATCAGAATGGAGTCCACCTCGTCCACGATGGCGAAAGCGTGGCCCCGCTGGACCTGCTCGTTGGCGTACAGGGCCATATTGTCACGCAGGTAGTCGAAGCCCATCTCGTTATTGGTACCGTAGGTGATGTCCGCCTGATAGGCCTTCTGGCGTTCCTCCTTTTTCATGTCGTGGATGATTAGGCCCACGGTAAGGCCCATGAAGCGGTGGACCTTGCCCATCCACTCGGAGTCACGCTTGGCCAGGTAGTCGTTGACAGTGACGATGTGAACGCCCTCACCGGTCAGCGCGTTCAGATAGGCAGGCAGGGTGGCCACCAGCGTTTTGCCCTCGCCGGTCTTCATCTCGGCGATGCGGCCCTGGTGCAGAACGATGCCGCCCACCAGCTGGACGGGATAGGGGCGCATACCCAGCACGCGGTCCGCGGCCTCCCGCACGGCGGCAAAGGCCTCCGGCAGGATATCGTCCAGCGTCTCACCGTTGGCCAGACGCTCCTTGAACTCCGGGGTCTTGGCCTGAAGCTCGGCGTCGGTCAGCTGCCTGTACTCGTCCTCCAGGGCGGTGATCTTGTCCACAATGGGGTAGATGCTCTTCAGCTCCCGCTGGCTGTAGGTGCCGAAGACCTTGGTAAACAGTCCCATATATTCTGTATCCTTTCTAAGTAAAAAGATAATCGTACATAATTATACCAGTAGAGTATACCACACTCTTTTGTCTAATGCAAAAAGATTTTCTGTGAACAGTTATCGGTCAGTCGTGCCGCTTTGCGGTTGTGCAGCGCGGAAAAGTGTGGTATACTGACGGTACTATCAAAGAGAAGGAGTTTTCGCCATGAAGCTGCGTTTTTACGGCGCTGACCGGTGCGTTACCGGCAGCTGCCATTGTCTGGAGGTCAACGGCAAGCATATCCTGGTGGACTGCGGCCTGCAGCAGGGCCGGGACGAGATCGACAACACCGCGCTGCCCTTTCACCCCGGCAGCATTGACGTGGTGCTGGTGACCCACGCCCATATCGACCACTCCGGCCGCATCCCTATGCTCATCAAAAACGGCTTTCAGGGTAAGATCATTACCACCCGCCTGACCGCCGATCTGCTGGACATTATGCTCCAGGACTCCGCCCATATCCAGGAGCAGGACGCGGAGTACCAGAACCGCAAGAACAAGCGCGCCGGACGTCCGGAGGTAGAGCCGATCTACACCGTGGCCGATGCCCTGCGGGTGCGGGAGTTTATCCAGACCTGCGAATACGGCCAGGAGGTCCCGGTGGTGGAGGGCGTCACCGCCCGGTTTATCGACGCTGGCCACCTGCTGGGCAGCGCCAGCATCAAGCTCACCTGCCATGAGGGTGATGAAACGCGCACCGTGGTGTTCTCCGGCGATATCGGCAATGTGGATCAGCCCATCATCCGCGATCCCCAGTTCTTCGACAGCGCGGACTATGTGCTCACCGAGTCCACCTACGGCGACCGCAATCACACCGAGGTGTGGAGCTACACCGGCCAGCTGGCGGAGATCATCGATGAGACGCTGGGCAAGGGCGGCAACGTGGTCATCCCCTCCTTCGCCGTGGGCCGCACCCAGGAGCTGCTGTATTTCATCCGCGAGATCAAGGACAAAAATCTGGTCACGTCCGTCAAGGACTTCCCGGTGTACGTGGACAGCCCGCTGGCCAAGAAGGCCACCACGATTTTCTGCGGCGATCTGCGGGGCTATCTGGATGAGGACGCTCTGGCGCTGGTGCAGGACGGCACCCATATGTTCAGCTTCCCCGGCCTGCACCTGACCGAGACGGTGGACGAGTCCAAGCTGCTGAACGTGGACAAGACCCCCAAGGTCATTATCTCCGCTTCCGGTATGTGCGACGCGGGCCGTATCCGCCACCATCTGAAGTATAACCTCTGGCGCGCCGACAGCGCCGTGGTGTTCGTGGGATTTCAGTCCCCGGGCACCCTGGGCCGCAACCTGCTGGACGGGGTCGACAGCGTCAAGCTCTTCGGCGAGGATGTGGCCGTCCGGGCCAAGATCGTCAACTTCCCCGGCCTCAGCTCTCACGCCGACCATGACCATCTGGTGGACTGGATCAAGCACTTTGATCCGGCGAAGACTACCCATGTCTTCGTGGTCCACGGTGACCGCGAGGTGGCACCCGTCTACGCCGAGACGGTAAAGGGGCTGGGCTTTGCAGCCCACGCGCCCCAGTATACCGAGGAGTATGACCTGATCGCCGACAAGCAGCTTGCCCCCGGCTACCTGCCGGAGCGCAAGACCCGGGCTTACGAGGGGGCGCCCAAGGCCACGGCGGCGTACCAGAAGCTGGTCCAGCTGGGCGATATGCTCATCGGCCTCATCCGCCGCAGCAAGGGCCGGGACAACAAGACGCTGGCCGCCTTTGCCGATGCCATCGGCAAGGTCATCAGCAAGTTCGAGTTCTGAGCCGTGCCGGAGAAGAACAAGACCTACCGCGCCCGCATCGAGGGGTATACCTCCGAGGGCTTGGGCGTGGCCCGCATCGACGGGCAGGTGGTGTTCGTCCACCGGGCGCTGCGGGGCGAGGACTGTGATGTGCTCATTCTGAAGACGCTGAAAAACGCCGCCTTCGGCAAGGCGGTGCGGGTATACGCGCCCTCGCCCCACCGGGTGGAGCCGGACTGCCCGTACTATGGGCGGTGCGGCGGCTGCGACTTCCGTCACATGGACAGGGAAGAGGAGCTGGAGGCCAAGCGCCAGCGGGTGCAGGACGCCCTGCGCCGCATCGGCGGCAGCGATGTGACAGTGGAGACGATCCTCTCCGGCGAACCGCTGCATTACCGCAACAAGAGCCAGTATCCTGTGGACGCCGATGGACAGGTGGGTTTTTACAAGGCCCGCAGCCATCAGGTGATCCCGGTGGACTGCTGCCGGATACAGAAGCCCCAGGCCGACGCGGCGGCGGAGGCCCTGCGGCGGTACATCCGGGAGTGCGGCGTGCCCTGTTACGATGAAAGGACCCGGCGGGGTCTGGTGCGGCACCTGTATGTCCGCACGAACAGCGCGGGGCAGTCATTGGTCTGCGTGCTGGTCAACGGGAGGAAGCTGCCCCGCGAGGACACGCTGGTGTCGTTTATGCGGCAGGCGCTGCCGAATGCCGTGGGCGTGGTGCTGGGCGTGAACACCCAGCCCACTGGGGCTGTACTGGGCAGTGAATACCGCACCCTGTGGGGCACAGATGCGCTGGAGGATACCCTGTGCGGCCTGTCCTTCCGGCTGAGTGTGCCGTCCTTTTATCAGGTGAACCATGACATGGCGGAGGTGCTGTACGATACCGCTGTGGACTTCGCGGGACTGACCGGGCACGAGACGGTGCTGGACCTGTACTGCGGCGCGGGCACCATCACCCAGGTGATGGCCCGGCGGGCGGCGAGGGTCATCGGCGCGGAGATCGTGCCGGAGGCCATTGCCGACGCCAGGGAGAATGCCCGCCGCAACGGGATAGAGAATGTGGAATTCTTCTGCGGCGACGCGGCGGCGGCCGCGGCGGATTTCGCCGCAAAGGGCCTGCGCCCGGACGTGATATGCGTGGACCCGCCCCGCAAGGGGCTCAGCCCGGAGGTGGTCGCCGCAGCGGCATCGATGGCACCGCAGCGCATTGTCTACGTCTCCTGTGATCCGGCGACCCTGGCGCGGGATGTGAAGCTGTTTGCACAGGAGGGCTATGCCGCCGTCCGCGCCGTGGCGGTGGATATGTTCCCGGGTACGGCGAATGTGGAGACGGTAGTTCTTTTGTCCCACAAAAAAGCCGACAGTTATATCCACATTGATGTGGAGTTTGGAGAGGGCG
>OMAA01000083.1_pt1 | contig 52894 bp, 45 predicted proteins | sample 1674191 | NCBI WGS metagenome assembly OMAA01 (sample SAMEA103958152, study PRJEB25191) | human gut metagenome | biome: human-associated habitat [ENVO:00009003]; feature: intestine environment [ENVO:2100002]; material: feces | place: Germany | collected 2013/2015
GTATGTTTATCGCGATAACAAGGACGGAGGTGCCCATGGCGCGCAATAAGTACCCGGAGGAGACGGTCGAGAAGATTCTCGACGTTGCAGAGCGGCTCTTCGTGGAGCGCGGCTACGAGCACACCACGATGATCTGAAGGGCAATACGCTAAACCGAAAAAGGTAATCGAAGCCGCGCCTGTGGACTTATCGAGGGTCGAGATTCCCGCCCCATCCATCGGCACCCAGCAGAAGGTCGTCGACATCCTCGACCGCTTCGGCACCCTAACGAAATCTCTCACCGACGGTATCCCCGCCGAAATCGAGGCACGCCGGGCGCAATACGGGTACTACCGCGACCGCCTGCTCGACTTCCCGCGCAAAGCGATCGGAACTGAATGGTTCGATGGAACCAGGGCTGCCGCTAAGGGCCTCCCAACGTTTGTTACGGTTGCGAACTCTTCGAGGGCCATATGGGCGGCGCGGCGGAAAATTGCCGGTCTGAACCGCGAGGCCCCATCTACATTCCCGCAGACTCTTTGCATAATCATAAAAGGAAGGGCACGGGCATCCGCGTTCGCGGAAACACGGCTCGAAGCGCGCATCAGTCTCTTCCGCGCGGCGTCGGCTTCTTGCTTGAGCTGACTCCTGCTTCATCGCTTCTCTCTGTGCCGCGAGCGCCTGCTGCGCCTTGGTGCTCCTCGCCGGTTGCTTAAGTGCTTTCGCCGCCTCGCGAGCGCGCCGCTTGGGGTTCTTCGCGGGCTTGCTCGCCTCAGTCGAATCGTGACCGAAGAACGAGAGCTTCGCCCATTTACTTGTAACGAATCGCAGGATCTCCTCATCGGACGGCTCCGCGCCGAAGACGATGCGGGCGGCGCCGTACCCGCCGCCCTCGACGTGCTCCGCCAGCCCGACCCAGAATTGGCCGTCGTGATATACGGTCAGGGTGGACGACACGCTGATCTGCATGGCTGGTTCCTCCTTTATGTAGATGACCATGCAGAGAAGGGACAACCAAGGAGGCAGGTTACTGATGCGGACTCCCGCACGCCCACGACTACCCGACGGGGACTGTGTTTTCATCTCTGGTGCCCGCATCGTAGCACGCGCGGATTTACAATGTTGATTGCCGGCGCCTAGACGGAGATGAAGGCGATTCGATCTAGGTTTTTTGCTTTTGACCTGCTGTTTTATGACAGGGCCAGAAGCAGGATGTTTTCAGAGAAATTCCGCTCGCCGATATAGAGAGGCAAATGATCGGCATTGGCGAAGAAGCTGACATCGAGGACAAGGATCCTGCTGATATCTTCGATGAGGATGTAAAGCACAGGGCCAACGTGACGAAGAACAGCAGATCCTGGCGGTGCAGGCGGGCCTTTTCCACTTCGTTGCGGGCAGTGCAGTAGCGATAGGCACCGAAAGCCAGGCACCACAGGAGAAAGACCTGACGTAGCGTGTAGAAGAGCCACTGGCGGAACTCGTCTACGGGCAGGCACAGCACCACGAAGATGGTATAGAGGTAGAACGCTGTCTCCAAAGCGAGCCTCCTCGATAATGCACAGAGTCCGATGATGAACCATGGCGATCTAGGGCGGATTAGGCTGCATCACGCATTGAGAAGCCGGCAAAAAATGCATTGGCTTTCTTCTACTACAGAAACCAATCCAATTTCAATCCGTCTAGGCGTTAGGATTAGTTGGGATTAGTTAGGGTTAGGCGTGCGGTGAGCTATTGTAATCTGAAAAATAATCCTAGTTATTTCTTCTCAAAACTACGGGTGCGCCCCATGCTGTGTGGCGTAAAGGAGTGTCTCGCTCATTTCGGGGCGCTTCTGGGGAGCGCGGTCCGCAAGGGGCGGCCCGGCCAACGAATTTTGAAGGAGATTTCAATGGTCAAGGATTACATCGACACCAACGACTTCACAAAGGAAGAGCTGCTCGGCATGGTAGATCTGGCCATCGCCATGAAGGGGCTCATCAAGGAGAGCGGCGAGTACCCGCACCTGCTGAAGGACAAGACCCTCGGCATGATCTTCCAGCAGGTGTCCACCCGTACCCGCATCTCCTTCGAGACGGCCATGACCGACCTCGGCGGTCACGCCGAGTTCTTCGGCCCCGGCTCCATCCAGCTGGGTGGCCATGAGTCCATCGAGGACTCCGGCCGCGTCATGGGAAGCCTCGTCGACATCCTCATGGCCCGCGTCGATCGTCATAAGGATGTAGTGAGCTTGGCGAAGTACTCCGCGGCCCCCGTCATCAACGGCATGAGCGAGTACAACCATCCCACCCAGGAGCTCGGCGACCTCATGACCATGATCGAGAACTTGCCCGCCGGTAAGAAGATCGAGGACTGCAAGTTTGCCTGGATCGGCGATGCCACCCAGACCTGCGCGTCGCTCATGTTCATCTGCTCGAAGATGGGCATGGACTTCGTGCAGTTCGGGCCGAAGGGGCATCAGATTCCCGACGGCTGCCTGCATATCGGCACCGATGAGGAGCGTGCTGAGTTCGGCAAGAAGCTCATGGCCATCGGCGAGGAGAACTGCAAGGTCTCCGGCGGCACCATCACCATTTCCGACGACATCTCCTGCATCGAGGGCGCCGACTTCGTGTACACCGATGTGTGGTACGGCCTCTACGACAGTGAAGTCTCCAGCTCCAGCTACATGGATGTGTTCTATCCGAAGTACCAGGTGACTTGGGATATGATGAACGTTGCCGGTCCGAACAGCATGTTCATGCACTGCCTGCCCGCCAACCGTGGCGAAGAAGTGGTTGACGAGGTCATGGACGATCCCGAGCGCTCCCTGTGCTGGGTCGAGGCCGAGAACCGCAAGCACTCCATTCGCGCCATCCTGGCCACTCTGTGCCCCCAGAGCGAGCCCGACGAGCAGAAGGCCGCGGCATACCGCGCCACCATTAATGAGCGCATGGCGGCCTTCGGTAAGCACGGTCTGTAAGACGCACCAGGTCGGGCGAGCTGCGGCTCGCCCGCCTTCGCAGATGATGGGCAGCAGCAGATGCTTGTCTCTTGCTGCCCATCATCTGCGCCACTGCGCGTAAGCACTGGCGCCCTGTCTGAAAACGACTGAGCAAAGGATTAAATATGAGTGACGGAAAGAAAAAGCTTTCCTTCCTGACGGTCATTTCGACCATCATCTGCGTCGTCTTCGTTTGCGAGGCCGCCGCTCCTGCTGCCGCCATCGGCAACCAGCAGTTCTTCTGGTGGATCTTCCTGATCCTGACCTTCCTGCTCCCTTACGGCATGGTCGTCGCCGAGCTCGGCACCACCTATGACGGCGAGGGCGGCATTTACGACTGGGTACGCGATGGCCTGGGCGACAAGTGGGGCGCCCGCATCTCGTACTACTACTGGGTCAACTACCCGCTGTGGATCGCCTCGCTGGCAACCATGTTCCCCGACATCCTGGGCATGGTCTTCGGCGTCGAGTTCAACCTGATCGCCAAGATGGTTATCGAGCTTGCCTTCGTGTGGATTGTCTACCTCATGGGCCGCTCCAAGGCGGCCGACTCCGAGTGGGTCCTCAACGGCGGCGCCCTGATCAAGGTCGCCGTAGCCGTTATCGTCGGCGCTCTGGGCATCTGGTTTGCCATGGAGAACGGTTTTGCGAACGACATGTCCGCCGCCACCTTCCTGCCCGAGCTCACCAACACCAACGCTATCGGCTACCTGTCAATCATCATCTTCAACTTCACGGGCTTCGAGGTCATCTGCACCTTCGCCAATGACATGCAGAACCCGGCCCACGACATTCCGAAGGCTATCATCCTGGGTGGCCTGACCATTGGCGCCATCTACCTGTTCGCCGGCTTCGGCATCGGCGCCGCCATCCCGGCCGACTCCATCGACCCCGACTACGGCATGATCGTCGCAGTCCAGACCATGGTGGGCGACTCCATGCTCTTCAAGGTCATCTGCATCGCCTTCCTGATCACCCTGTTCGCCAACATGGCCGCCTGGTCCTTCGGCGTCAACTCCGTCGCCCGCTACGCCGCCGAGCACGGCAACATACCCAAGGTCTTCGCCTCGATGATCTCCGAGGACGACATGCCCAACGGCGCCAACCTGGTCAACGCCGTCGTCGCCTCCCTGGTGCTGTGCCTGCAGCTCGTTCCCATCGACGCCATCTCCAACGGCGTCTTCTGGATGCTCTTCGGCACCTCCGTCGTCTTCCTGCTGCTCACCTACATCCCGATGTTCCCGGCGTTCCTCAACCTTCGCAAGAACGACCCGAACCGCGAGCGCATCTTCACGTTCCCGTTCAAGGGCGCGATGATGAAGGTCATGCTGGCCATCCCCTGCATCGAGCTGGTCCTGGCCATCGTCGCGACGCTGGTCCCGTTCTCCGCCGCCGAAATCGGCGACAAGGTCCCGATGATCGTCATCTTCATCATGCTCGTGCTCATCGGCGAGGTCGTCCGCGTCGTCAGCGCTAGGGGCCGCAAGGAAGAGTACAAGGGCCTCACCCCCGAGCTGGCTGCCCAGCGCCTGGCTGAGGAAGCCGAGGCTGGCGACGAGGAGTAAAGCATTTGCTTCTTCTCGTGCTTACCACCTTATTTTCGATGAGATGGGCTGCGCACCCCCTGTCTCCTAGCGCAGCCCGAACTCACCGCCCGCGAGTGCGGATATTGACTCGTTGAGGTAATCAAGTGACGTTGTTCTTGAGCTCTTCCTGTGCTCATCTCCTCTCTCTCGACGTCATCGGGTCCTCAAACTAACCGGTCGTCTGGCGGGTGCGACCAAAAACAAACCCGCCACGCTTTGGTGTTTTGCCGCGGGCATTCGCGCCTGCGGTGCGATCGTTCGATTTGGAGGAAATCTTATGCGTACGATCACCGAGTCCGAGTCCACCCCCAGGGCCGACGGCTTCTTCATGCCCGCCGAGTTCGCCCCGCAGGACCGCGTGTGGATGGGCTGGCCCCACCGCACCGACACCTGGGCCCACGGCGCCAAGCCCGCCCAGAGGCAGTATGCCGCCATCGCCCGCGCCATCTCCGAGTTCACCCCGGTCTACATGTGCGCCAACCAGGTCGACTACGCCAACTGCAAGGCCGTCTTCGAGGACGACGAGAACGTCACCGTCATCGAGATGACCACCGACGACGCCTGGTTCCGCGACACCGCCGCCACCTACGTCATCGACGGCAAGGGCGGGAAGCGCGCCAACCACTGGCACTTCAACGCCTACGGCGGCCTCGTCGACGGCCTGTACTTCCCGTGGGACAAGGACGAGCAGATCGCCCTCAAGATGGCCGAGCTCTCCGGCTGCCGCCGCTACCGCCCCGACGACATGATCCTCGAGGGCGGCTCCATCACCGTCGACGGCGAGGGTACCCTCGTCGTGACCGACCAGTGCCTGCTCTCCCCGGGCCGCACCTGCTCCGCGGTGCTCGAGGAGGAAGAGGACCCCGAGTCCATCTGGCCCAAGTACCGCAAGAAGTTCGAGCCCTGGAGCGAGGAGCTTCGCGAGTACATGGACGAGCACCTCAAGGACTACCTGGGCGTCGAGAAGGTCATCTGGGTCAAGGAGGGCATCGACCCCGAGGAGACCAACGGCCACATCGACGACGTCGCCACCTTCATCGCCCCGGGCGTCATGGCCTGCATCTGGACCGACGACCCCGAGTACCCGTTCTACGAGCAGTGCCACGCCGCCTACGAGACCCTCTCCAACGCCGTCGACGCCAAGGGCCGCAAGATTAAGGTCTACAAGCTCTGCATGCCCGTGAACCCGCTGTACATGGACCAGGCCTCCTGCGACACCATCGACGCCGACGAGAACGCCGAGCCGCGCGTCCCCGACGAGCCGCTGATCGCCTCCTACATGAACTACCTGGTCACCAACCACGGCGTCATCGTCCCGCAGTACGGCGACGAGAACGACAAGCTGGCCGTCGACACGCTCCAGAAGATCTACGACGAGGTCTGGGGCGAGGGCGTCTACAAGTGCGTCGGCGTTCAGTCCGAGCAGGTCGTCTTCGGCGGCGGCAACATCCACTGCATCACGCAGCAGGAGCCGTCCGCTTAATCGCCTGGCTTCCCGGGGCACGGCACCTTCCCGTTCATCCGCCGCTTGCGCACCGAAGTGCGCGGCGCCCCTCTTTCACGGGAATCTGCCGCACCTCGGAGACCCAGCCGGTCAAGCGGACAGGACTGCCTGGTTGACCGGCTGGGTTTTTCTTCGGGCACTCCGTTGCCTCCACATCGGAGTGCCCTTTTTCTTTGATCGAATACGCGTCTGGCCTGGGATTTATTGCGGGTTAGGCCAATTGTTCGCTTGGATATCCCAGGTCAGACGCGTCCTCAATCGCCGAAAGTTCCCGGTTGCGAGCGCGGCCGTTTTGATCGGAGTATCTTTGTGCCAGCGTATTTATTTACTGAGTGGGTAATAGAACACATGTTTGATAAATTAATTTAGCATCAGACAGCGGGCACGGTTTCAATCGAATCCGCGCCCGCTGCTGTATGTGTGAACAGTGTGAACAGGGGACGTAGCCCTGTTCACACCAGGACCCATGTCGGCGCCGGTCAATGCCCACGATGCCTCTGCTTGCGCTTCAGCTTTCGCTGCTCGAAGCGCGCCTCCGCCTCATCCGCGCGACGCTGGCTTCTTGCTTGAGCCGACTCCCGCTTCATTGCTTCCCGCTGTGCCGCGAGCGCCTGTTGTGCCTTGGTGCTCACCGCGGGCCGCTTAAGGGCTTTCGCTGCCTCGCGAGCGCGCCGCTTGGGGTTCTTTGCGGGCTTGCTTGTTTCCATGGCCTTGTCGCCGAAGAACGAGAGCTTCTCCCATTCGCTTGTAATGAATCGCAAGATCTCCTCATCGGACGGCTCCGCGCCGAAGACGATGCGGGCGGCGCCGTACCCGCCGCCCTCGACGTGCTCCGCCAGCCCGACCCAGAATTGGCCGTCGTGATATACGGTCAGGGTGGACGACACGCTGATCTGCATGGCTGGTTCCTCCTTTATGTAGATGACCATGCAGAGAAGGGACAACCAAGGAGGCAGGTTACTGATGCGGACTCCCGCACGCCCACGACTACCCGACGGGGACTGTGTTTTTATCTCTGATGGACGCATTGTAGCACGCGCGGACGCGCCCTTCATCGCTGCCGACATGACGTGGCTGGGGCTTACCCCCCCCCGACGCGCCCTTGCGCATATTGCCTTCTATGAGGCGAAGCGCTACGACATCAAGGGGAAGAAGCATATTACTACCCGAAGAGGACTCCTTGCCAAAGCCCTTTGAGGTCGGGCGGCATTATTGAGTGTGGGCGTTATCGTAGGTATCTTTGATTTCTTCCGGCAAATTGTCGGGAATCAGCGCCTTCACTCTATCCTCGTTGCCATCTTGGATCGCCTGCTCGTAGTACCAGCATTTGAACTTCAACATGTCCAGCGCGCGGTTCATCTTCGCGATCTCCGACTCCATGTGGGCCTTTCGCTCCTCGAACATGGCCTTGCGCTTGGGGTATGTCGATGGGCCTTCCGCACACCATTCCATGAACAGTCGGATGTCCTTGATCTCCATTCCAGCCTTCTTTAAGCATTCAATGACTCGAAGCGACTCGAGTTCCGTATCGCCGAATCGGCGAATGCCGGATGTCCGTTCCAGCCCCGGGAACAATCCCTGCTTGTCGTAATAACGCAGCGTGGAAACGGGCAGACCGAACATCTCCGCCACCTGTCCGATTGTGTACATGGTCCCTCCGGATAAATCTGGAATTTACTCCTTGACCTAAAGTTAGGTTTAGGTATTACCTTTATTTTCGTCAATATATATAAGGAGTGCAAGGGGTATTCCGTAATGAGCAAAACGGTTTTGATAGTCTCTTCAAGTCCTCGAAAGAATGGCAATTCCGAGACGTTGGCGGACGCATTCGCCAAAGGTGCGCAGGAAGCGGGGCACAGCGTGGAGACCGTGCGCCTGCGCGAAAAGCAGCTCGGCTTCTGCAAGGGCTGCCTTGCCTGCCTAAAGCTGGGGCGCTGCGTCATCCAAGACGATGCCGTGGAAATTGCCGCCAAAATGCACGATGCGGATGTGTTGGTGTTCGCAACGCCCGTCTACTACTACAGCGTCTGTGGCCAGCTCAAGACCATGCTGGACCGCGCCAACCCGCTTTTCGGCTCCGATTATGCATTCACCGAGGCGTATCTATTGGCAACGGCGGCGGAGAGTGGGCGCTCGACCTTCGACGGCGCGAAAAAGGCCGTGCAGGGATGGGTCGACTGCTTCTCCCGCTGCACGCTTGCCGGAACGGTTTTCGCTGGCGGCGTGAACGACGTGGGCGAAATCGCCGGACATCCCGCCCTAGAGCAGGCGCGACGAATGGGCATGGGAATCTAGACGCGGCTTAGCTGCACGGAAGCAGTTTGTACTCAAAACCATCGACAGGAGGAAATCGATCATGGCAATTAAACAGACGGCAGGCAGAGATGCCCTGGGGGACTTTGCCCCCAAATTCGCTCAGCTCAACGACGACGTGCTGTTTGGCGAGGTATGGAGCCGGGAGGACGATCTTTCCTTGCGCGATCGCAGCATAGTGACGGTGGTTGCCCTAATGGCGCAGGGCCTGACGGACTCCTCGTTCCAATATCATCTGATGTCCGCAAAGAACAACGGCGTGACCAGGGCGGAGATAGCGGAGATCCTTACGCACGCGGCGTTTTACGCGGGCTGGCCCAAGGCATGGGCGGCCTTCCGTATGGCGAAGGAGGTCTGGGCGGATGACGATGCCACCGACGCAAAGGCCCGACACCAAAACGAGATGGCCTTTCCCATCGGTGCCCCTAACGACGCATTTGCGAAGTACTTTATTGGGCAAAGCTACCTCGCGCCCCTTTCCACCGAGCAGGTTGGCGTCTACAACGTGACGTTCGAGCCCGGCTGCCGCAACAACTGGCACATCCATCACGCCAAAAGCGGTGGCGGACAGATCCTCGTCTGCGTGGCTGGTCGAGGGCTTTACCAGGAATGGGGTAAACCGGCACAGGAGCTGTGCCCTGGCGATGTAGTAAATATTCCCGCGGGCGTAAGGCACTGGCACGGTGCGGCGCCCGACAGCTGGTTCTCCCATCTCGCAGTGGAGGTTCCGGGCGAGGAGGCCTCCAACGAGTGGTTGGAGCCCGTGGACGACGAGCAATACCTTAAAGCGACTGACAAGGAGGCTTAGGCATGGAACAGTTGAAACTGACGCGGGAATGGGACAAAGTATTCCCCAAAAACGACAAGGTTGAGCACAGCAAGGCGACCTTCCACAACCGATACGGCATCACGCTGGCTGCCGACGTATACGTGCCTAAGAACACGGAAGGCAAGCTGCCCGCCATCGCCGTCAGCGGCCCGTTTGGCGCGGTGAAGGAGCAGTCCTCCGGTCTGTACGCGCAGAAAATGGCGGAGCTGGGCTTTTTCGCAATTGCCTTTGACCCGTCCTATACCGGCGAGAGTGGCGGCACGCCCCGCTATGTAGCATCGCCGGACATCAACACCGAGGACTTCTGTGCAGCGGTGGATTTCCTCTCTGTGCAGGAAAACGTTGACCCGGAGCGTATCGGCATCATCGGTATCTGCGGTTGGGGCGGCATGGCAGTCAATGCGGCGGCCATCGACACCCGTATCAAAGCTACCGCGGCTATGACCATGTACGATATGACCCGCGTGACCGCAAATGGCTATTTTGACGCCGAGGATTCCGAGCAGGCGCGCTTTGAAAAGCGGAAGGCGCTGAACGCGCAGCGCACCGAGGACTATAAAAACGGCAGCTATGCGCTGGCGGGCGGCGTGGCCGATCCGCTATCGGAGGACGCGCCGCAGTTTGTAGCGGACTATTACGCCTACTACAAAACTCCGCGAGGCTACCATCCCCGCAGCCTGAACTCCAACGGCGGCTGGAATGTGACGTCCTCGCTGTCGTTTTTGAATATGCCGATCTTGCAGTACGCCGGCGAGATCCGCTCCGCCGTGCTGCTGGTGCATGGCGAGAAGGCGCACTCCCGCTATTTCAGCGAAACCGCGTACGGCAAACTGACTGGGGACAACAAGGAATTGCTCATTATCCCCGGTGCCAACCACACCGACCTTTACGATCAGATGGACGTCATTCCGTTTGGAAAGCTGAAAGCGTTCTTTGAGGAATACCTGAAATAAGGCGCGCCTTGATTCAACGCCAAGTCTCCAGCAACGATTCTTCCAGTCATGGTCACAGCATACGGCTTTTGACCTGCGGAAACGAGCAGGGATAAAGCCGCTAGCCATGATTCCTTCCTCGAAATAGGTGAAGAGGGGCTGAAATAGCGAATTCACGCCCTCAGCCAGGATGTCTGCAACTTGCAATCCGACCTGTTTTGTCCTTGGGACAAAAATGAAACTGCGGGCCTTCGGTGACCGAAAAGTTTTCCGCGTTGTCCCACGTTTTGTCTCAAACTCCTACGCGAAGACATACGGCGAGATTCGGTGGCAAGACACCTAAAGCCGACGACCCAACTGGAGTTGACTGGAATGGCACAACAATAAACGAGCGTGAAAGAGTGGAAATAGCTGATATTCGGCGATTTCAAGCTCCTGACCTGCATCGACAGGTCAGGAGCTTTTCTTTTGGCAGCCTCCGGGCAACCTCCAGTCAACCCTTACGGCTTCATACCGCGATTCATGTCGCTCCTAATCAACATCCGCGATGCTTCGCGGGCGCGCAGCACGAGTGTGGAAATACGGACGCACGAGCGTGGATTTTCGAACGCCTGATGAATGAGAGTGGATAATCTCCCACATTGAGCCTCAAGCAAGGCTCAATGTGGGAGATTATCCACTCTCATTTTTTCGACATGTGCCGCGTTGGTGGCTCTGGTGTGCGCCGAGCGCGTGCGGCTAACGTCGCAAAATAGGGCTTTGTGCTGGCAGTTGTCGTAATAAACCCTCACGTTGTCAAGGGGTTGGAAGGGGTCTAGGTATTCAGCCGTGACGGCGGAGACATCGCGCCCATGCGCTTCATTAGTCTTATCGGATTTTCGAACTGTTTGCGGCGGTAGATGAGTGTGAGCAAATGCTGGCGAGCCTTTTCACCATGTCGCCGTTCTCGTCAACGAAGATGCTGGGTTCTTTGGCCAATGGGGCTCCTAATGGAAATAAATATAAAATAGCCGGGGAACTTTCCTGGCACTTGGAGGTAGCCAAAAGAGCCGTAAGCAACTATATGGCAAACGCCGATGGTGAACGTAGAGGGGCGTGGGATGAAGTTGATAATCAAGGGTTCTTCTGCGGTGGTCACAAATCAGCAGGCAGCTAAAAGATAGGAGGTTCACTAGGCGTAAAATCTTTAAACTGTATGAACAAATTTCATTTCGCGGATACGCGCCTTCGGTTCATGGAGTGCCTCGCGATAATTTCTCACCCTATATAAGGCAGGCGGATATACCGAGAAGGGAGAACCACGGGAAGGAGCATTAATGATATGAAGATGCCTGACTTCGGGGATATGGCCAAGGGCATGGTGCGGGGGGCCGCGAACGGAGTGAAGAGGATTCATCAGGCTTTCGGCGGTGAATACGGGGATTCGTTCGAGGGAAACGTCGTTGCTGAGAACGGCGAATATATCCTACCGGATCCGATAATTGACGACCGCGAATGTGAAGAGATGACTCCCTCGCCAGACGCTACGAGAAGATGACCTCTCCCGGTATTCTGGCAAAAGCCGGGAAGAAAGCCGATGAACTCACGCCCGCTCCGGTCAAGGAGATTGCCGGTAAAGTTGGTGACATCGCCAGGGATACATTCGGGGATCTGACGGAGCAGGAGCTCATGGCGGCTGCCATCAAGAAGGCTGCCGATGGCTTCGGAGAGCTCGAGAAACAGGCGGCAAAGGCAAGCGTGAGCAAAGAACACGTCATACAGTGCGTCAACGCGGGGAAACAGGCACAAAAGGTTTCGGATATTTCGCAAATCTGTCTGCTGCGCGCATATGACGTCGCTGCCGTCTCGGCCAAGGAGCGCCCGCAGCACATGGGAATCGCACTTGCCGAGGGCGGAGGAACGGGCGCTATCGGGTTCTGGGGTCTCCCTGCAAACATCGCGCTCAGCATGCTTGTCTATTTCAGGGCAGTCCAGTCAGTGGCCATGTTCTATGGCTACGACGTCAAAGAAGACCCCGCAGAGCTCATCATTGCCAGCGAGGTGTTTCAAAGGGCGATGTCGCCGAGCCCCAAGGGGAACCCAGCTACTGATTATATCGGGAAGGTTCTCATATATGCCGAGAGCGCGGCCGTGAAACAAGCCGCAAAGAAGGGCTGGACCGCGATGGTCGAGAAAGGTGGCGCCGCGCTCGCTATCGCCCAGATGCGCGCACTCGCCAACAAAGCAGCCCAAAAGGCTTTGGAGAACGGTGGCAAGAAGGCAATCGAGGCTGGCGTATTTAAGAAAACCCTTACTCAAATTGGTCAGAAGCTGACGCTGAAGAACGTCGGCAGACTTGTTCCCGTGGTGGGAGCGGGTTTCGGTGCCTTTTTTGACACAGCGCAAATGAACAGTATCCTAGACTTCGCCGACCTCTTCTACCACAAGCGTTTCATTGTCGAGAAGGAACAACGTGTGCAGAGGCTTACGGGAGAAACGGCTGAGTTTGCAGAGAGTTAGAGTCGTCAACTAGACCTGTCGGGCGCAACTTCATGCGCCGAAACGTAATCAATCGGAAGCTATTTGGCTGCCCTCGGCCATGTGGCTTCCGCCTTACTCTATCTCGCCGTCAGGTACTCCGAGCTTATGTGACGTCCACCCGCATCATCGCGCTCGTGCACGTCTGCGTCGGGGGTGGAGGTCCTTGGCTCTTGGTTGGCGAACAGTTTGTCAAACGTCATATCTGCCACCCCGGTTCAGTATTTAGATTTACATTCTATTGTCCATGCCCGCAGCCATTTTAGTCCCAGCTACGGCCTCTTCGGCACCTGCGGCAGCCTGGCTCCGCAGGAAGAGCAGTACGACGCGTCGCCGGATGCCTTGACGCCGCAATAGGGGCAGAAAGACGCGCGCACCTTGCGGCCTCCTGGCGTCCAGGTCCTAATTCCCTTGGCAATCAGGACTGCTACGCGCTCGGGGATACCCGAGTCTTCGTTTGAGCTCGCTACGGTGTAATCGCTTGTGAGGTGGCCCTTGTAGTCAAAGTCGATTACGAACTTCCATGAGCTGATGCCGCTGAGAGTAGCAACTGCCCCGTAGACTCTGTGCTCGACTGCGGTAAGGGACTCAAGTCTTTTTACTGATCGTCGCGTACTGGCGACAATTTCCTCAAGCTCTTCTTGGGTCACATCGTCTCTGAAACTCTCGCTCGCACGGTCCCACTCGGCTTTTGCTTTGACCTTTTCGAGTTCGACCTTCCGTTTCTCCTGTCTGTCGGATGCGAACACTACGATGCCAAGGAGAATGAACATGGGCAAAAGTGACGTCAGCATATCCATTAAATGCTCCCTAAATAACTCCAGCGCTGCATGCGAGAAAAACAATGCGACGTGTAAGATGATAAAGGCGGACAGCCCCGCTGTGAAATACCACCTGAACGTCTCGTGGTGGGCGACGCACATCACGACGATGCTGCCAAGGGCTCCTTCTGCGAGTGTAAACCCTGCAAAATGGATTCGGAGAACTGGCGGCAGTGGTCAATCACTCTTTTCGATGGAGACTGCCTCTGGATTTACTGCTGACGCTAGTGGCGGCCACGGTCCAAGTGTATTCGGAGTCGCTGACTAACTTTTGTCGAGCTCCTTCAGCCGGGAGAGGCAGCGGTCCAGAAACCCGCTCCTGGCTTGCGCGGCAAGGAATCCGTCGCAGAAGCGGTCGCCACGAACGCACCACGTGATGCATGCACGTATCAGGTTAATGTCCCCATGGTCGATATCGCAGCTGTCTATGCCTTCCGAGGTGTCGATGCTATGGCGTTCAAGCGTCTCGAAGTAGCTGGTGTCCGCGAACCCGTCCAGTTCATAGAAATCGTCGACGAAATCTTCGAGTCCGAGCGTCCCGCCCCCAAGCTTGACATTCATGTTTCTGTCCGCCAGCTTGCCAGCGTACTTGGTTAGTCTTTCAAACATGTTCGCTACTTAGCTCAAAAGTCCGTTGTCGCCCAGGTAGTCCACGAAGGCATCGATGATCCGTGCCGTGCGAGTCGCGATGTCTATTTCGGTGAAGTCTCCCATGACTTGTGTCAGGCGCTTGAGTTCCGCGATCTTTGTTCCGGCTTTTCGCTTGCCATTGCCGTCGGTGTATCCCTCATAGTACTTGCGTTTATCGCAGAATCTGTAGTCGGCCGCGCGGATGTTTACACGCTTCTCGAGCAGCGCCTTGTTACCCAGCGCCTCCAGGCTGGATTGATCGACGAGCGGGTCTATCTCGTTGCGCTTCTTGGCATAGATGTGCTCAATTTCGAGCGTGGTGTCTAGGTCCATGAGTGGTTGATCTGGGTCTGCGTACGCCCACCAAGTGAGCATGGACTTTGTAACAGGCCTGCCGTTGGTGAACACGTAGGTTCGGAATCGCTCAGCAATATTTGCGCGATTGAAGTGGTGGTTAGGAAACTCCACCGGGCGGTGCTCCACGATGTTGATCATCTCGGGATACACTGGCGAACGCAGCGCGTTCACGCCGGGTCGCTCAATGGCGTAGGCGAAAATGAATGCCGTGATCTTGTTTAGAAAGCCGTAGAATGCCTCGTCATCGAGGACGCCGTTGCTGTCGCTGTTGGCAAGGAACCAGACGCTTAGCAGATAGGTCCACATGCCGTTGGGGGCGTAGTTCAGCACGAAGAGCCTGCGGAGCACGCGCTCGCTGAACCCTTCCTGCGCGTCGACGCGTTTCCAGAAGCCGAGCAGCGCCTCGAGATCGTCGAGCGTGGCGTCCTCCTTGAGCATGGCGTAACCATCGGCACCGAAGAAGTCGCGCAACGATGCGGTGGTCGTGTCGCGGATGCCTTTCTTCGCGCGGCGGTAGTACATGTAGCGCGTAAATAGCTCATCGGTTGGTGTGCCGCGCATGGGCCGGAAGATAGCGTTCGCTCCCTCCTCGAGTCCCTTCCAGCGACGGATGAACTCGTCCTTGCGTCCCGTGTCGGAATAATGCTTGTAGAACTGGCTCTTGAAGATGTCGGCATCCGAGAGAGGCAGCCCTCGGTCGTTTAGAGTCGAGAAGATGCGTAGCGCGGTGTCCTGCGACTCCGCTTCAATGGGCAACAGTATCACATTGTTGATGACACGTGTGGCCATGTAGACGGTGTAGGTGGGCCACTCGCTCACCAGTTGCTCAATTTTCCTCTGGAAGAAAGCGAAGTTGCGGGCATAGGCGCTCTTCCAGCCATCGCCTACATTGCCCTCTCGTAAAATCTCGAGGAATTCATTCTTGTCGTTGTCCGATGCAACCTCGGAGTCGATCTTGAGGCGCTCCATGTTGGGCTCGTCGAACTCGTCTGTTTTCCATACACAACGGGCGATTGCCTCGCGCATCTTCACAGACTGCTTATCCTTCATGTTGGTGAACTTGTCGTAGAACGCGCGGAGCAGCAGCATGATGGTGGTGAGGCGCTGTTGGCCGTCAATGATTTCAAGTTGGCCAGAGAGGTTCTTAAAGGTGACGATGGGCCCTAGAAAGTATTCGTCGTTCTCGCTGTCGAAACGCTCGTAGTCATCGCCTGGAAAAGCGAACGAGAACAGGTCATCCCACAGCGTTGCGCATTCATCCTCGCCCCAGGCGTAGGGCCTCTGGTAGTCGGGGATGAGGAAGTCCGATCGCTTATCGGTGAGAAGATCGCGAATCGATCGCTGGTCGATGTTGAGCTTGGACATGAGCTGTACCTTCCGCTCGGGAACATTCAAGATGACACGGATTATATCGCCGAAGTCGTCATTCGCTCTATTGCTGCGAGCTACTGAATCTAGCAACCTCTGGCCAACCCTTACGGTTTCATGTCGTGATCCATATCGGCGCCGATCAATGCCCGTGATGCTTCTGCTTGCACCTTCTTTAGAGAGCGCGAACGAGAGATGCGATCTACAGACGACTGAATAGCTCCATCCGTTTTGGTTACAAGAAAACATGCTGCGCGCCTGCAGCATGAAGGAGAGGGAATCCTATGAATATTGTTGTATTGAGCGGTAGCCCGCGCAAGGGCGCCAATACCGACACCATGGTCGAGGCGTTTGCCGAGACCGCGCGCGAGGCCGGCCATACGGTCGAGGTCATCCGCGTTGCCAGTAAGAAAATCGCTGGTTGTCTGGGGTGTCAGTATTGCTTCGCCCACGAGGGCACTTGCGTGCAGAAGGATGACATGGCCGACGTGATCGAGTCGCTGAAAGGCGCCGATATGGTTGTCTTCGCTTCGCCCATCTACTGGTTTGATATCACTGCGCAGGAGAAGGCCGCCATCGACCGCCTGTATGCCTTCGGTGCTACGGGCTTCCCGTTCACCAAGACGGCCCTTTTGCTCGATAGCCATAGCGAGGGCGTCTATGATGCGGCGATTGCTATGTACAAGTCAACCTGCGCGTACTGCAAGTGGGAGGACCAGGGCATTGTCACCATCAGCGGTATGACCGAGCGCGACAGCATGGCATCGTCGACCAAGTTGGAAGAGGTGCGAGAGCTCGCTCGCAAGTTGGCCTAAGGGCAAGAAGAACGCATGGCAATCGGTGTTGGTGGAAATGCTTGCTGTCCTTACCGAGAGGAATGCTGATTGCCATGCAACGATGCTCCAGCGGACAATTCCGGTGTGCTAAAACGCCTTCTCGTTCAAGAATTCCCTGAACGCGGGGATGTCAAAGCCAACGAGACCACGCCCGCGCTCTCCGATGACGCCGTCCTCCAGGAGGCGGCGTTTGTATTGGCTTGCGTAGTTGCTGGCGACGCCCATGCGTTTGGCTATCTCCGAGACCCTGCTGGGGCCAGAATCGGGCAGCATCGCCAACAAGAATTCGATGTCTTTGTCAGAAAGCTCCCGATAGGTCGTTTCGAGAATTCGATCGCGTAGCTCCATACGGGCAAGCAGAGAGCCCTGCTGGACATCAGGTGCGCTGATTTTGGGCGAGTTCTCCGAAACATCCCATGTGCGATATCCGACGAGCTGCATCATGTAGGGGAATCCGTCGACGGCCTTCACGGCATCCTCGAGCGCTTCTGGCGTGATTGAGCGGCCTCCAGCCTCAACGGTTTTGCGGAATGCGTTTGCAATTTCAACGTCAGTGATTCGTTCTAACTGATGATATTGGGAACGCCTGAGGAACGAGACGGAATCGTTACGCAGCAACGCCGATACTTTGTAGGGCAGTCCTGCCATGAGTAGGGCAACTTTTTTACCTTCGCGTACAAAGTGCTGGTAAACAGAGGCAAATTGAAGCATTTCTTCGAGATCGACGGTGACTTCATCGATGGTGATGAGAAGTCCGATGTCATGTTTTTCGAGTTGCTTAAAGATGCCATTCATGCGTGTGCGCCAGTTGCCCTGGGCCTCTTGAGCATATGTCCAATCGATGCCCACTGGACCAATTTGAACGCCGTTTATGCGCGCGTGAGGCTGTGAGAGGTAGCTATCTGCGGCTTCTTTGGTTCGCTCGATAATATCTTCGAGCATGCCTGGCATGGCAGAGACATTTGCTGCGATCCAGCCGTGTTCAAGCGCCGTTTCTGAAAGGAGCGAGAGAAGCGCCGTCTTGCCCGTTCCCCTTGCGCCCGTAAAAATAGTCGACAGGTTTGGATCTCCCGGGCCGTTGATAAAGCCACGGTTGATGTCACGCAGGATATGCTCGCGACCCGCTAGAAAGGGAGGGACGCTTCCAAATGTTGGGGTAAAGGGGTTCTTGCTGTACTCCATGGTAGCTCCTTTGCAAGTTTTGCTAATTTTTGCAACTTTTGCTAACTTCTGCAAGTCTTGCTAACGGCTTAACATGCCTTGTGCCGTGGGGTTGCAGGAGTGAAAAACGGGAATTCCTATTATTCCGACTACGTTGCAGCGAGCGGGGCCCGGAGCGCGATGTTGCTGCGCTTCGGGCCCCGCTGCTTTGTAAAACCATGACGGTTTGGCTGCCGTCGTCCTAGTCAAACAAGCTCGGCATGTCGTTTTCTTTCATGAGGGCGCCGGCGGAGGGGAGGCTCTGCGTGGTGAACTTCTCGGCGGAGACGCCGGCGCCAAGGATTTCCTCGGTCGTGCCGACGGTGGTGACAGAGCGGCCCTTCTTGGCGGTAAAGGCCTGGACGCCCTGCGTGTTGGTGGTCGTCTTGGTCTTGAGCAGCGACGTGTTAAAGTTCATCAGGCGGTAGTCACTCGAGACCAGCGCGATGTCGCGATCCTCCTTGAGTACCTGGGCATATAGCAGCTTGCTGCCACCGTAGATGGCGTTCTTGAGGCGCTTGCGGTTGGTCTTGGTGACGTATCCGGCAAGTGCAACGCGCGCCACGCGGCCGTTCTCAAAGACAAACAGCACATCGGCCTTGTAGTCCTCGGGGTCGATGACCCAGATGACACTCTCGTCGGGTTCCATCTCAAGATCGGTCGGCAGGTACGAGCCCAGCTGGGCCGACTTGGTGTCCTCAAATGCTGCGACCTTGCACTTGTACACCTGGCTCTTGTTGGTAAAGACCAGCAGCTCGTGGGTGTTGGAGGACGGGAACTCGATAAAGGGTTTGTCGCCGTCCTTGTACTTGAGCGTGGTCGCCTTCTTGAGCACGCGGTCCGTCATCTTCTTAAGATAGCCATCGCGCGAGAGCATGATGGTAACCGGGTACTCCTCGACCTCGGGCTCCAGGCTTACCTCGATGACCTCATGGGGTTCGATCCTGCCCGTGCGACGCGGCATCACATACTTCTTGTTGACCGCTGCCAGCTCGTCGCTGATGACCTTCTTGATGTTCTCCTCGCTCGAGAGAATCTCCTCAAGCTCGGCAATCTCACCCTCGAGCTTAGCGATGTCCTTGGTGCGGTTGAGGATGTATTCCTCGTTGATGTTGCGGAGCTTAAGTTCGGCAACAAACTCGGCCTGGGTCTCGTCGATGTCGAAACCCTTCATAAGGTTGGGCACGACCTCGGCTTCGAGCTTGGTGCCGCGGATGATGGCGATGGCCTTGTCGATGTCGAGCAAAATCGCCTCGAGGCCGTGCAGCAGGTGCAGGCGCTCGGACTTTTTGCCCAGGTCAAAGTTAATGCGGCGGCATGTGGACTCAATACGCCACTTGACCCACTCGTGCAGAATCTGGCGCACGCCCATAACACGGGGATAGCCGTCGACCAGCACGTTGAAGTTGCACGAGAACGAATCCTGCAGCGTGGTCGAGCGATAGAGCTTGGCCATGAGCTTGTCGGGGTCGACGCCGCGCTTAAGGTCGATGGCGATGCGCAAGCCCGAGAGGTCGGTTTCGTCGCGGATGTCAGCGATCTCCTTGACCTTGCCCTCTTTGGAGAGCTTAACGATGCGCTCGATAATGACATCGGTCTTGGTGGTGTAGGGGATCTCGTAGACCTCGATGATGCGCTCTTCGGGAATCCAGCGCCAGCGGGAGCGGATCTGGAAGCTACCAAGGCCGGTCTCGACGATCTTCTCCATTTCCTCGCGGCGGTAGATGATCTCGCCGCCGGTCGAGAAGTCGGGCATGGGCATGTACTCGAGCAGGTCGCAGTCGGGATCCTGCAGGTAGTGCATCGTGGCGGTGCAGACCTCGTTGAGGTTGAAGCCGCAGATGTCAGAAGCCATGGCGACGCCGATGCCCTTATTGGCCGAGACGAGGATATTGGGGAACGTGGTGGGCAGCAGGCGCGGCTCCTTCATGGCGCCGTCGTAGCTGTCAACGAAGTCGACCGGGTCCTTGTCGATGTCCTTGAAGATCTCGGCGCTGATGGGGGAGAGCTTGGCTTCGGTATAACGCGAGGCGGCGTAGCTCAGGTCGCCCGAATAGTACTTGCCAAAGTTGCCCTTCGACTCAACGAACGGTGCGAGCAACGCCTCGTTGCCGGTTGCCAGGCGCACCATCGTCTCGTAGATCGCGGCATCGCCGTGCGGGTTGAGCTTCATGGTCTGGCCCACGATGTTGGCGCTCTTCTGGCGCTCGCCCTTGAGCAGACCCATCTTGTACATGGTGTAGAGCAGCTTGCGGTGCGAGGGCTTAAAGCCGTCGATCTCGGGGAACGCACGCGAGACGTTGACGCTCATGGCGTAGGGCATGTAGTTGACCTCGAGCGTCTGCGTGATCGGCTGGTCGGTGACCTCGGAGTGCAGGCCGATGACGTTCTCGGCGTTGACCTGCTTTTTCTTCGGCTGGTTCTTCGTCTTCTTCTTTGCCACGATTTCCTCTTGAACTTCTTATGGGCCGTCGTTATCGATTTGCTGCTATTGCAGGTCCAGCTGGTCCAGGTATTCCTTGCCATGCTCGGAGATATGGCGCTTGCGGCCCGCCTCGTCGTTGCCCAGCAACAGGTTGAACATGGTCTCCATCTTGGTGACGTCCTCGGGCTCCACCTTGATCAGGCGACGCGTCTCGGGGTTCATGGTGGTGAGCCACATCATGTCCGGATCGTTCTCACCAAGACCCTTGGAGCGGTTGATGGAGCACTTCTGGTCGCCGATCTCCTTGAGGATGCCGTTCTTCTCGAGCTCGGTGTAGGCAAAGTAGGTCTTTTCTTTGCAGTTGATCTCGTAGAGCGGTGACTCGGCGATATACACGTAACCCTCGTCGATAAGTGTGGGCACTAGGCGGTAGAGCATGGTGAGCACGAGCGTACGGATGTGATAACCGTCGACGTCGGCGTCCGTACAGATGATGACCTTGTTCCAGTTGAGGTTGTCCAGGTCAAAGGCACCAAGGTTCTTGAGGCGCTTGTCCTTGATCTCCACGCCGCAGCCCAACACGCGCATGAGGTCCATGATGATGTCGGACTTAAAGATGCGCGGGTAGTCCTCCTTCAGGCAGTTGAGGATTTTGCCGCGGACGGGCATAACGCCCTGGAACTCGGCGTCGCGCGAGGTGCGAATGGCGCCTGCTGCCGAGTCGCCCTCTACGATGTAGATCTCGCGACGGCTCTTGTCCTTGGAACGGCAGTCGATGAACTTCTGCACGCGGTTGGCCATGTCGGTCTTCTGCTGCAGGTTGGTCTTGATGCTCTGACGCGTCTTCTCGGCGTTCTCGCGCGAGCGCTTGTTGATGAGCACCTGCTCCATGATCTTATTGGCAGCGTCCTTGTTCTCGATCAGGTAGGTCGAGAGGCGCTCCTTAAAGAAGGCAGTCATGGCCTGCTGGATAAAGCGGTTATTGATGGCCTTCTTGGTCTGGTTTTCGTAGGACGTCTGGGTGGAGAAGCAGTTGGTTACTAGTACCAGACAGTCCTGGACGTCTTGCCACTTAATGCCGCTCTCGTTTTTGTTGTATTTGCCCTGTTGCTTGATGTAGGCATCGATGGCGCTGGTGAGGGCGCTGCGGGCAGCCTTCTCGGGCGAGCCGCCGTTCTCGAGCCACGATGAGTTGTGGTAGTACTCCTGCATCGTGAAGGTGCGCGAGAAGCACATGCACGCGGTGATCTTTACGTTGTAGTCGGGCAGGTCCTCGCGATCGCGACCGCGACGGTCGGCCTCGATAAAGAAGGGCTCGGTGAGATAGTCGGTACCGACCTTTTCGAGCACGTAGTCCTCGATGCCCTTGGGATAGCAAAAATCCTCTTCGGAAAACTCGCCGTCGTCGCCCTCGATGCGCAGACGGAAGGTCACGTTGGCGTTGACCACGGCCTGGCGGCGCATGGTCTCGCGATACCAATCGTGGGGGATGCTGATGGAGGTAAAGACTTCAAGATCGGGGCGCCATTTGATGGTGGTGCCGGTGCGGTCCTCGTCGCTGGGCTCAATCTCGAGTGCCTTCTTTTTGGCGCCGACGACCTTGCCCTTCTTAAAGCGCAGGGAGTACTTGTTGCCGTCGCGCCAAACCGTGACGTCCATGTATTCGGAGGCGTACTGGGTCGCGCACGAGCCCAAGCCATTGGTGCCGAGTGAGAAGTCGTAGTCGCCGCCCTGGTTGTTATTGTATTTGCCGCCAGCGTAGAGCTCGCAGAAGACGAGCTCCCAGTTAAAGCGCTTCTCGGAAGGGTTCCAGTCGAGCGGGCAGCCACGGCCATTGTCCTCTACCTGAATAGAGCCATCGCGAAAGGCGGTAAGGGTGATGAGCTTGCCGTAGCCCTGGCGCGCCTCGTCAACGGCGTTGGACAGGATCTCGAAGGCGGCATGCGCGCAGCCGTCGAGCCCGTCCGAGCCAAAGATAACGGCGGGGCGCAGGCGTACGCGCTCCTCGTCCTTGAGCTGGCGGATACTGTCGTTACCATAGTTTGCGGTGTTTTTTGCCATACTCGCTCTCTCGGTGTTCCCTTGCTGCGTTTAAGTCATATAGATAGTCAAGTTAGCATAGCCCAGCCCTTGGGCGATTCCAACCAACACGAAATCCATCGAACAATCGTTCGGAGTTCGATGGATTTCGTTTGCTCGGACAAAACCGAGTCGGTTTTGTCCGAGTAAGTTTGAATGGCGAATTGAAATTGGTATGTCTGCATGGCGATGACAGACATGGTTTTCATAATGACATATATAGTTGGCATCTTCTGATGGATGCAATATATTTCTGTCATGTTGCAACGGATATCTGTCCATTACTACGAAAGGAACTCCATGCCGGGCAAAAAGAACCTACGCATGAAGGCGGCGCGCGCGGCGGTTGGCCTTTCGCAAGCTGACTTGGCCGAGGCCGTGGGCGTTACGCGCCAGACTATCGGCCTAATCGAGGCGGGCGGCTATAACCCCACGCTCAATTTATGTGTGGCGATCTGCAAAGCGCTACGCGTTACGTTGAACGATCTGTTTTGGGAAGACGGGATCGACGTCGACCCTAACGCTCTTTAGGAGTTCGCTATGAAATTTGAAGATTTAAAACTCGTGCAAAAGTGGCGTGAATATGCCGGCCCAAAGGATGAGCGCCTGGAGGCTGAGAGCGCGAAGATCTACAAGATTGGTTTCGTGCTGCTTTCGTTTGGCATGTTGATGATATTTTTCTACCAGTTTATAGCTCGACAGGTTGCGTGGGTTCACAGCGACGCCAGTGAAATGCCGCATGGCTTTGCAACGCCGTTCGAGGCAGCCATGTATTTGTGGCTCGTTCTCGTGATGTTGATTTGCGCAGGACTGCAAACGCGGAAGGGCTATGTCGACACCAATCGTTTTGGGCAAACCGAGCATCTTCCTGTTGGATATTTTCTGCTTCTCAGCGGTCTTAGCGGCGCCGCGTTCGCGCTTGTTATTGCCGCAATGCGTTGTATCGCTGAGGCGCAGATCGTACCGCTCGAAAGCGTCTTTTGGTTGGCGAATCTGGCCACGGGCGTGTTCTGCGGTGCGACGATTTTCGCGGCCACGTTTGCTGGCCTGTGCGCAACGTTTTTCACGGCGAAAAGACGCCGTGCCAAGCTCGAGGCAGAACTCGACTCCACTGACGATATCTAATGCGCAATGGGCTGGCTCTGGGTATCCAGAACCAGCCCTTTTGGTGTTCGATGAGCCGAGTCGGCGTCTCTCGCAAAGGTAACTGGGAGCTAGTGAGGCGTATCCGAATTGACCTCATCGGCGGTGTCGTTTTCGAGCGCCGTGCGGCGGGCGCTGTAGGCGACGAGGCCGGCGCCGGCTGCGGCGAGTGCTGCTGCGGCTGCCGTCAGGGGGACGTTGACATCGCCCGTGCCCGCAAGCGCGCCCGCTTTTCCGGAGCGCTTGTTATTGCCGTGGTCCTTGCCACTGCCGGAGCTGCTTCCGCCGGAGCTGCCTCCCGTGCCGGAACCGCCGCCACTCGAGCCGCCATCGCCATCCGCTGTCATCGGGGCGTCGTGAAGCCCTGTCGTATCCGCGCTGTCGCATACGCCGACCTGAACTTCTGAGCGTTCGCATGCCGCGTCGGGCACATGAAGCTCGTGCAGTACGGCACCCAGCGCCGAGTTTGCGCCCGGTCGAATTTCCTCGAGCGTTACGGGATCGAGCGCCACCAGGTCGCGCGCCTTCGCATACAGCGTTACGCGTTTGCCCACTTCGTCGCTCCAACTCTCGGGGATGGCGAAGCTCATGCGGAACTGTGCCGTGCAACCTGGTGCCAGCACGGCGTTGCCACTGTCGGCTACCAGTGGGTGCGTTGCAAAACGTGCGCCCAGCGTCTCGAGCGCGTACTTCACGTGTGTCATGTCGTTGGCCGAAGCGTCCTCGGCAAGCTCTGGATCGTAGATCGATGCCATGCGTGTGTTCGCTCCGAACCCGATGGATGCGCTGGAGAACGGCTGGCTGGAGCCCTCTCGGTACAGATCGATCGTGCCGGCGGTCAGCAAGGTGTTGCCGTCGTTTCGCACCGTGACCATGAAGGATTCGCCTGCTGCTCCAGGCACCACCGCGCCCGAGGTAGCGACTGCGCCCGTCGGAGTGGCACACGCCACCAAGGGCACTTCGATGCTGTGCAGCTCTGCCTCGCTCTTCTCCGCGCTCACAATGTGCGTAGCGAGCGCGGAGAGCATGCTCCCCGACGTCAAAAATGTCGTTATCTGATCGACGGGATGGTCCAGCTCGCACATCACGAACGGCTCCGTAAACAGATCGCCTGCCAAGGTGCTGGCGAAGATGCGGAAGTGCTTGCCCATCACTGCTACCGGGTTGCCTTCTTCGTCGTAGGTCTGTCCCACCTTGCCATCGGTGTTCTCTACATAGAGCACGCACCTGCCGTTGTTGCTTACGCTAAACGATGCCGGGCCACAGCCTGCGGCACCCACGGGCTGCGTTGCAAATGCCGATGCGCCTCGTGCCCAAGTAATATGCTGCAGTTGCTCGTTGACGGTAGCCAAAAAGCCCGTGTGCTGCGGCCACGGCACCGCGTGGGGTACTGTGGCATCTGGCGACATAACGCCCCAGCCCGCAATGGACTGGCCGATCACGGCGTACGATGCACAGCCACAACCGCCTGCAGTCTCGTATGCAACGGGCACCACCATTTTGCCGTTGATATTCTCGGGCGCGCCGAGCTCGATGCTCGACGGTGCTTGCGGAAAGCGGAGAACTTGGCGGAACGTCAGGCTGTCGCCCGAAACGTCCGACCATAGGGTAAAGCACTCCAGCGCAACCTCAGCCTCGCTGCCGAGCGCCTTTTCTGCGGTGGTTCCGCGGCGGTGGAGGTAGGCACCCGACAGGCGCCCGTCGACCAGCGTCTTGCCCACCGTGATACGCGGGCACTGCAGACAATGGTAGCCATCCTCCTGAAGGCGGCCGCGCGAGATGCTGCGCCATGACGTGTGCGATACCGCGCGGGTCTCGTCATTACTTATGCGCAGACGCACAACGGACAGTATGCCGGCTGTGCTTGCCGTATCGAAAAGGGTGTTGTCGCCGTTGGGGCGCTCGCCCGAGACCAGCAGCACGTAGGCGTCTTGGTTTCCCCTCCCGTCTGTATATTCCACCACGTCGAAGTCGTAATCGAATATGCCGCTGCGCTCCACGTCGCCCTCGCCAAACCCAAGGGGGAAGTCCACGGGCGTGGGAGCGGACCACGTGCCGTTTGCCTTTGTGTGCACCACTAGGCGCGAGCGGCCATTGTCGCCGTAGCGCACCGAGGCGATACGGAACAGGCATTCTACGCCGGCGATAATCGTCAGCTTCATGTGGGCTTCGCTGAGCACGCCAGTAAACAGCACGTTGTCGCTCGAGGGCTTGATGCCGCCACGCTCGTCCTCCGATACACCAGCAGAATTGGCGTTGGGGTCCGCAACGGCGTCCTTCGTCTGCCCGATATGGGTGTACGCATACATCGGCGCGGCGTTTTCGTCGTTTTCTATCAGTGCGTGGACGAAATGCTCGATCTGTCCCGTGTCGTCGCTTTCTGCATCTGCCTCGAGCTCAATGCGCGTGACCGACCGGTCCCAATCGCGTACGGTAGGCTCGACATTCCTTGCAGTGGCCATAACCTCAGCGCGTGCGAGCAGCTCGGCGTTGGTGACGATGGTGGCCGATGCGATAAATTGCGGCACGCCGCCCGCCTCGATGTTGCCGGGCATGCCGAAGCGGGCATCCAGCGTGTAAGGCGTATCTCCACCCAATGCGAGCTCAGAGCGCTGGAGCACATACTGGTTGCCATTGTTCACCGACATATTCCACGAATCGAGGAGTGTGGGCCACGACCCCGACCAAGCCTTGGTGGTCCACTTGAACATTACGAACTGGAGTATCACATCGACATCGACGTCTGCACCCACGCGCAGCCGCGGAAGCTGGTGCCCGTCCGCCTTCTCGTACCCAATGAACAGGGTGAGGGATGCGGCGCCACGCACGGCAGACGAGGCGACGCCTGCAACGCCGGCGCCAAAGGTGACGGCAAGCCCGATCTGGATAGTGAATGAGCCCGAGGTGTTTGAATAGTCGAGCGAAATGTTCTTGAAAAACGCCGCGCCGCTGCCGTGCGTGTGGGCACCCACGGCGAGCGCCAGCTTCGCCAGCACCCAGGGGTTGACGTTTAGGAAAAACGGTACCGGTCCTAGGGTAAACTGCTCGGTCCAATTGAGGTCGGTTCTTACCTGGAAGAGGGCCTTAATATTGCCGTATGCGGGGTCGTTGTTGTTGCCCCAGGTTTTGCCCACCCAATCGTAGGCGAGCGAGCCGTACAACTGTGTGGCGATATCCATCGTGAACAGCAGCGTGCAATGGTGGCGAAGGAGCTTGGTGTTTCTTGGATCGGTACCCGAACCGGCACTCATACTCTTGTACTGATTCCACTTCCCCTCCATCTCGTCGAGGTAGCGGTTTGCCTGCTTGGCGCCCGACTCACGCGGTGACTTCTTCCAGTACTCCGGATCCGGATTGCCCGAATCGTTCATATAGCTGGCTGGTTTGTATCCTCCGCCAAACAGCACGTATCCAGCAAACGAGAAATCGAAGAGGATTGGAAATGTGGGCATCCAACACGTGAACTTATTACCACCGATGCCGGGAAACGATGCGGGGAAATCAAACGGAGTGATCTCTTGGTCCATGGTGGTGGGAATGATGGTGGTCGAGCCTGATTCCGCCTTTGCGGCCGGCGCGGTGACAACGGCCATGGGGGAGGAGAGCGTGTAGGTTTTGCCCTGATAGTCGAGGACAAAGCGCAGCTTGCACCCTTCTTCCAGAAGGCCCGATGCCGCGTCGAGAAACTTGTCTTCGAGTGTGAACGTCGCCAGATTATCCGCGCCCGATGCGCTGGCCTTGACTTGGCCAATCTGCGTGAAGGTTTCGGGTGAGCTGCCCGCGGCAGGCGTCACTTTGTTGATGCGCAGCGTTGCCTGTCCACCCTGTGGCAGATGTGCCTGCACGGTAAAGGCGTGCGTATCGGGCTGCTCGTTTGCTGCTTCGTCCGCTGGCATTGCTATAAACGTGGCGTCGGCGTACTGGATGTCCCATTCGTCGAACGTGAGCTGTCGAAAGTACGGCTCGCCATCGGAGAGCGGACGTGTGGGTGCGGTAATGGCGGTACCGCCTTGGACACGCGCGAGGGGAATCTCGACATCACGGTAGCCCGCCATGCTAATGGAGATGCCGCCGTTAAAGTCGTACGCGTCGAGAAGCGTTGCCTCGTCCACGTAGCCTTCCGAAAGAGGCGCGACCTCAAAGATGGCCGTGCCCTCGTCGTCGGTAGTGGCGGAGAGCTGCTTGCCCGCGGCATAACGCGACGCGAGCGTGACCTGGGCTCCCTTGATGGGTATATTCTTGTTGGCGACGTCGACCACGACCACACCAAACATGGTGCGCGAGAGAACGAGCACCCTGAAGGGGTCTTTTTCGTCGGCATAGGCTTCGGTGGGCGCGAACGGCAATATGAAGGCGTTTGCGCTTCCCGGCACGCGCGGCAACATAATGCTCGCCAGCGAGGACGCTCCGGCAACAAGTAACGAACGGCGATCAAGCATCTTTGGCTCCCATCCCGCAAACATCGGAGGAAATAATCCAATTTTGCGAGAAGTCGCCCCGTGGCGGTAGTGCCGTTCAAGGGTCAAAACGTCCAATTTGAGTGCGCGAAAGCGTCAGGCCCCCGGAGCGCTTTCGATACGCCGGGCAGTCTGGCCGCTAGCGCAACATGTGGGCAATCAGCTCGGCGCGAGTTCCGATACCAAGCTTGGCATACACTCCTGATAGGCGGTTTTTAACGGTGCCCGGCGATACTCCCATGTGGCGTGCGATTTCGGCGTTGGTCCAACCGCGGCAGGCGAGCATGGCCATGGTGAACTCCGTGGTCGTTAAATCGTCGGCCACGTCCTCACCCGAATCGGGGTTGTGGATGCGCCGCCAGCCGTAGCTGAATCGATACGTAATCTCGATGATGCGAGCGAAATCGTCGGGATATTGCGATTTTAAGCATGCCTCGATGAGCCCCTGTAAAAGGCCGTGGTGCTCGCCAATGAGCTCGATAAGGCCGTCGGGGCGCGCAATGTCCCAAGCGGCTCCGAAATGTGCCTTTGCGGCGTCGATGTCCTTGAGGCTCATGCATGCCATGGAAGCCGCCAGGTGCAGGAACAGTTCCGAGATGGGATAGCTTCCCTGTTTCATGATCAGGGCATTTTCCACCATGCCCAGGCTGCGGCCGTATTCGCCGCGCAGATACAGGGCATGCGCCATCACGTAGCTGGCGAACAGGCGCAGGCCTTCGGGCAGATGCGCCGCAAGCGGATAAAACTCTTCGGCGGAATGCGGGGAAGGCAAGTGCAGCAGGACGCTCGCGGCGGAGGCGAATAGGATATGCGTGGCGTGGACGGCGGGCGATTCCTCGTCAGTTGGCGTATCGAGGATGCCCGCAAGGCAACGGCGGGCATCGGCGATACGATTGAGCGACAGACTGGCATATCCGCAGATAAGGCATGCGGAATAGCGCAGTGCGGGGTCGGTGGCGTCAAGATAGGGGCGTGCTGCCTCGGCGGCGAGCGTGGCCTGTCCGCGAAAGTACAGCGCTTCTGCCGTGGCAATGGCACGCGAATTGGGGTCGGAAATGCCTGCAACCGCAGCGTCAATCTGCCCCGGCACAAAGGCGGTGCACATCAACGGCATGGGAACGCATGGGTAGCCATCGCAGTCCATCTTCCATCTCCCAACAGCTGGCAACACTGGCAGCAATTGTACTCCTGTTACTCGGGACTGGAATTTTTGGGTATTGCCTACGATTATGCCGAACGCATAAAGGAAGAGTCTATTGGCGATGCTCTCAAGGTGGCTACCGAAGCCAAGCTGACCTCGATATTAGGAAAAATTGCCACCCCTGCAAAAAGCTCTGTCGCAGTGATGGGAAACGCATCTTCTGGGCATTCCGGCGTCTCCAGCTAGCGCTGGACTGCTGCTGTCGCCTGCGCGTTGGCGAGCGGGGCGTGGGGACCGTCCGGCGACCAGCGGTGACGGGCGAGCCCTGCCGCGTGCGTGGGCCTCCATCGGCGTAGACCCATGAGCCCTATGGCATCGGAGAAGTCCACCATCGCGTCCAGGACCTTACCGTCCGGCACGCCCAGCCTAGCGGCTCCCTTGAACCCAAGGTTGAAGGGGGGGTGTTGTACAAGGCATATGGGGCCGAGTGGAAGTGGATCAAAAGAGCGTTACTTGACGTTTCATGCATAATGCCAACCGCCCCGCGATATCACGTTCGCAGCGCGCAGGGGCCGGAGAATCTTCGCGATGAGAGTTGACGTCTAATACCTTGCATCGTATAGTGTGTATAGCATAGTATATGACGAGAGGAGGTGTGCGGATGGAGGCACAGATGAAGCGCGGCTTCCTGGAGGCCTGCGTGCTCGCGGCCGTCTCCGGCGAGGAGTCCTACGGCTACCAGATCGTGAAGGACGTACCGGCGAGCATGGGGCTCACGGAGTCGACGCTCTACCCGCTGCTCAAGCGCCTGGAGAAGGCCGGGTGCATCACGGCGCGCTCCGCCGAGCACAACGGGCGGCTGCGCCGGTACTACCGCATCACGGACGACGGGCGAGCGCGCATCGAGGAGTTCCTGGCCGAGTGGCCGTCCGTACGGGAGATTTACGCATACGTTGAGGGGGCGCACCATGACGCGCGATGAGTTCCTGGACCGGCTGGGCGAGCTGCTCGCCTGCCTGCCGACCGAACAGATGGAGGAGACCAAGGCGTTCTATGCGGAGGCCATCGCCGACCGCATGGAGGACGGCATGAGCGAGGAGGAAGCCGTGGCCGCCATGGGCACGCCCGGCGAGGTGGCGGAGGCCACGCTCGACGACCTGCCCGCCGTGACGCGCGCGATCGCGAGGACGCGCCGGCGCAGCACCGCGCTGCTGTGGGTGCTGACCATCGTGGGCTCCCCGGTGTGGGTGCCGCTGCTCGCCGCCTTCGCCGCCGTGGCCGTCACGGTCTATATCTGCATCTGGGTGCTGGCGCTCTGCGTGTGGATCGTCGCGGCGGCACTCGGGGGCGTGGGCGTAGTTGAGCTCCTGCTTGCCGTAAGCGGCGTCACCATCGGCCACTTCCCGTACGCCCTCGCCTCGGCGGGCGTGGGGCTCGGCCTCGTCGGCGTGGCGCTCTTCGTTGGTGCTGGCGCTTGGGCAGCCTCAAAACAAATTGCGCGCCTCTCGGCGTTCTGGGCGAGGAAGGCCGCCTCGCCCTTCTGGAAGGGTAAGGGCGAGAAGGGCGGCGCTGCCGCGCATCTCGCGGCGTAGAAAGGAGTGAGTACCATGACCAGTGCGAAGAAGATCTACCTCGCCGTGGCGGGCGGGCTCGTTGCCGCGGGTGTTGTCCTCGCGGGCATTGGCTTTATCGCTTCGGGTTTCGACCCGGCCGTGTTCACAACCCAAATAGACACACGCGACAGCACCATCGTGCTCGGCGGCGTCGAGGTGGACGACCCGATGGGCCTCCCCCTCATCGAGCAGCTCGCCAATCTGGGCGAGATCGACACCTCCGGCGTCGCGGATCCCGCCGCGCCCTAGGCGCAGCGAGCCCGGGCGCTCTGCCCGCCAAGCTGCGTAAGCCGGCGAAACCCGAACCTCAACCTCTACGCAACTGGCCCCAAGCCTGCGCCGATTCGCTCTCAGCGCCGCGCGGGGGCCCGTGACGCATGCCCAAAAAGGTACGAGGAGAAAGGAACGCGATGACGACAACCACGCCCTTCCGCCTTCACGGGGCCACGCAGGACCGGAAGCGACTGGGCCGTGCGGTGGGGCTGTGCTTGGATTGGCTACACTGATATGGACAGTTCCGTGAGGGGCGCGAGAGGCGGGACTCTGGGGAGATCTTCGAGGAGGAGTGTCTCGACTGGAAGCGCGGGTTCAGTGGAGCAGGAACCTAATCTCTGTCTCTCTTGCTTTTTTGATTTGTTGAGAAGCCGGCATTTGGGGGCATTTTGGATAGCGAACAGTTCAAACAAGAAGCTGAGAAAATAGAACAAAGCCTGAGTGCCTTGAGAGTCGCCGAGCGCAATGCAGTGATTCCCTTCATGAACGGCGACTTTACCCAATGGGATCTATATCTGGCATCCTCCTCTGAGTATGCGATGAGACTGATAGACGGATTCATCTCCATGCTCGAGTCGAGGAATCTTGTTTGCGTCGCCCAGCTTCTCCGCGCACAGGTTGGAGTCTGCCTGCGGACATTCGCATTATTCGCCGCCGAAGACCAGGATGACTTTCTCAAGCAGGTGTTTCAAGGTGTGCCTGTGAACAAGCTGAAAGATTTCTCGGGTGAGAAGATGTCCGATGGAAGACTTCAAGACTTACTCGAGAAGTTCGATCCAAAGGTAAAAGATGTATACAAGGTGACGTCTGGATTCGTCCACTTCTCCATTGATATTCTGCCGAGCATGGGTGTGCCTGGGGAGGGCTATGAGGTCGAGTTTAATTTTGGAGCCGAGCCCAACGAGAGAAACAATGCGCCTCTCGTGGAATGCGGCAAGGCGTTCTGCCACTATGTCGACCTGCATCTCCAGATGCTCCATAAGGTGATTGCTTCGGATGAATGGTATGCCGATCGATTCCGTATCGATTCCGATGGTCCTGCAGACGAGGCCTCGAAAAGCGAGAAGGTGTAGGTCGAACGCATTGACGCTGCCTTGACAGCATCCCGATATGATAACGAATGGGAGGTTCCCTGCGAAATGTGCGCCTCTGTATATTCTCGCTAGGACGCCCTCGACCGATAAGGCATCGTTGAGTTCAATTTGAGTTCAGCTCGGGTGCCTGAAAATCGCCCAACTCTGATAAAAGGGGAGACGACGGTACACCACGTAGACGAGAGGCTATGGAAGTGCACGATTTGATTATATTGGCGCGCTAAACCGCCCCGCTGCCCAACTTGAACTCCGCTCACGCGTGTATGGGGCTGCGAGAGGTAACGGCCTGCGGCCTCCTTTGTGTGCTCGATGATATCTTCGAGCATGCCGGGCATGGCGGAGACATTCGCTGCAATCCAGCCGTGTTCAAGCGCCGTTTCGGATAGGAGCGAGAGGGGGCTGTCTTGCCCGTTTCCCTTGCACCCGTAAAGATGGTTGACAGTTTGGGGTCTCCCGGGTCTTTAGCTTTTACCATGCTAGATGCCTCATGGAAACTGTTGGACTTTAATCAGACAGACCCAGCATGTCGTTTTCCTCCATGAGGACATCGGCTAAAACCGCAACACCTATGCTTGTTTAAGCAAACTTCCTGATAGTCGTGGAGCTGCTGTAGCCCGACATGCAGGACATCGCTCGGCTTAAACACCGGATGCCGCATCCGCGAAACGAGTTGCGGTGCACCCTGTTCCAAAAGGCTGCCAAGTACCATGGCGTGAGCGTTGGGGTAGCCATCATTCAGCGTGGATACATCCGGATGCGCATAGATCCAGACGATTCCAACGTTCTCGTATTTCCCGTGCAGGTAATCGAAGAGGGCAGGCGACACCATACAGTTGCCGCCGACGGTCACGACTCTGTCGGGGTTTTCTGCCGCAAGCTTCCTCTGCGCATCCTGAATCCCCGCCAGGACTTCGTCCTCGGCATAGATGCGAACTGTCTCCCATTTCTCATGTCCAAGTTTTGGGACGCGTTTCACAATGTCGAGTGGGACTCCTGGACAGTCGGATCACGTGGTGGCCCCCTTTGAGAGGGTCACGAGCATCACGGTTCCGTTCTCGGAATTTGCTTCGACCTCTACCGTGCCACCGTGAAGCGCTGCAATCTCCCAAACAAGCGCTAGCCCGAGTCCTGCGCCGCCGTATGCCCTGCTGCGGGATTTATCCAGGCGAAAGAACGGTTGGAAGATGCTCTCACGGTACTGCTTGGGTATTCCCGGGCCCTGGTCCTCGACTCGCAGGAACACGTGGCTGTCGTTGTCGCAGATGGAGACGGTAACGCTCGAGTCGGTGCGGCTATAGCGGATGGCGTTTTCGACCAGGTTGAACACCAGCCGATAGAGGAGCGCATCGTTCCCGATTACTAAAGCGTCTCCAGCACAATTGAGGGCTATGCCCTTATTTTCGGCAAGTGGCGCAAGGTCGGTGAGGACCTCTTCGGACAAGGGACCGAGTTCAACATCGTCCTCGCAAGGAACGCTGCGGAGCTCACTCATCTCGAGTAATACCTTGGTCATTCGAGACATGCGCTCGGTTTGTTCTTGTAGCAGGCCGAGCAGCTCGGCTGTTTCGGGTTGCAAACCGGAGTGCTCAGAGATGAATAGTTCAATCTGTGCTTGCATAAGGGCGAGCGGGGTGCGCAGCTCGTGTGCGGCGTTGCCGGTAAACTGACGCTGCGCAGAGAACCCTTCGCCAAGACGGGCGATCATGTCGTTGAAAGAGGCGCTGCATCGCTGTAGCTCGGTGGGCACATCTTCACTGAGTCTGATTTCGCTTAGGTTGTCAGGCTGCACACGCTCAACCTGGGCGGCAAAAGCTCGTAGCGGTTTGAGCGCACGGCCGCTCGCAAAGTATGCCAGCGCGCCGCCAAGGAGTGTGACTCCGGCCGTGATGCACCAGGTTGTCGCGCCAAAAGACTCCTGCGCGTCGTTTACGACGATCGTGACCTTGTCATTGGGGGTCGCCTTCGTTGGGTCGAACGCCTGGGGTGAATCTTCGCCGGTTGCGTTAAAGGCCGAGATGTTACTGCCGATGGCATCCATGTAGCGCATGCCCGTATAGCCGACCAGGCAGTTCGTCAGCACGCACGCTGCACACGTCAGCAGTGCCGTCATGATCGTTATGCGCCATTGCAGCGAAAGCCTTTTCATTCGCTATCCTCCATAACGTAGCCCTCTCCAATCCGATTGCGAATTGGGTCGTATCCCAAAGCGCTGCGTAGCTTTTTGCGGAGCGACGAGATATGAACGCGGGTTGCGTTGCTAAAGCTGTTCACGCTGCTATCCCAAACGTGCTCGATAAGCTCCTCCTGACTTACCGGACGCCCCTGATTAAGCATCAGGTATTCCAAGATTCCCGTTTCCTTGCGCGTAAGAGATAAAGCCTCGCTGTCCACGGAAGCGATGCGCGCCTTGGTGTCAAAGCTGAGCTTTCCGCAGGCTAATACTATGTCGCTTTGTGCGAAGCGTCTGAGGGTGAGGCTGCGGATCCTTGCCGCAAGCTCGTCCAGATGAAACGGCTTGGTGAGGTAATCGTTGGCGCCGGCATCGAGTTCGGCGACTTTATCTGATACTTCGCCACGTGCGGACAGAATCAGTACCTTAGTCTCGCAGTCAGTTTTCCTAAGTTCCCTGAGTACGGTCATGCCGTCGATGCGGGGAAGGTTGAGGTCGAGTACCACGAGGTCGAAGGCCTCAACGTCCAGTAGGTCGAGCGCCTCCTGTCCGTCGTGACAGCAGTCGACACTGTACGCCAAGTTTCGCAAGCTGCGTGCGATTGCATCGCACAGTGCTCGCTCGTCTTCGACGATCAAAATACGCATAACAGTCTCCTTGCACATTCCAAATCGCGCTTAACACGGATTTTATAGTCGATATGGTCCAATGGTCGCGTAACGAAAGGAGTGGTCAGGTTGTTCAAAGCGGTAAAACCCGTGGTACAGGTCGCTTTGTTGATCGTCGGAATTACCATGGTGTGCTTTGGTGTTATGCGTGGCGAGGCGGATGCCGTGCTGGCCAAAGCGATTAGGCTGTGCTTGGAGTGTATCGGAATTGGATAAAAGAGAAAACACTGCGTCGCATGTTTTGGTCCGATTTCGCGGATTCATTCAGGCGGCGGCGACGCTGGTCACCAATATTCACCTGCCAAACTTTGCCAAAGGCGGCATCTATCAGGGCGCGGGAAAAACAGTCTGCGTACCTGGACTTAATTGCTATTCGTGCCCCGCGGCATCGGGTGCGTGCCCCATCGGGTCGTTCCAGTCGGTAGTAGGTTCATCCAAGTTCAACTTTTCTTACTACGTCACCGGTACGCTCATTTTGCTCGGCGTGCTGCTGGGGCGCTTTGTATGCGGCTTTCTGTGCCCGTTTGGCTGGCTGCAGGAGCTGCTTCACAAGATTCCCGGCAAAAAGCTTTCGACAAAAAGGCTCAAGGCGCTTACGTATATCAAATACGTTGTGCTGCTATTTGCTGTGGTATTGCTGCCTGTGCTGGTGGTTAACGACGTGGGCATGGGCGACCCGTTCTTTTGTAAGTACGTCTGTCCTCAGGGCGTGCTCGAGGGCGCCATTCCGCTGGCCATTGCCAATGCCGGCATTCGATCTGCGTTGGGACATCTCTTTACTTGGAAACTTGCCGTTCTCATTGCCGTGGTAGTACTGAGCGTTTTGTTCTACCGCCCCTTCTGCAAATGGATTTGTCCACTCGGCGCATTCTATGCGCTCATGAATAAGGTGTCCTTGTTGGGGATTCAGGTCGACGCGTGCAAATGTGTCTCGTGCGGCAAGTGCTCAAAGGTTTGTCAGATGGACGTTGATGTGGTCCGCGCGCCCAATCATGCCGAATGTATCCGGTGCGGAAAGTGCATCGGGGCCTGTCCTGTCGATGCCATCAGCTATCGCTATGGCCTGGATGTGTCGGCGGAAAAGCTTCCCTTGACCGCCGATAAAAAGTAAACAAGCTTCGACAAAACGGAGGAATGACTATGAAGCTTTCTAAGATTGCGGCCCTGTTTATGGTGCCGGTATTGGCCTTGTGCCTTGTGGCATGTTCGGCGCCCGGTGGCAATGTGAGCGAATCTGCGAGCTCCGATCCTAAGATCGCAGAACTCACTGCGCAGAAGCCGGCCAATGCCGACGAGGCCGCCGAGCTGTATGCGAAGCTCATGCAGAAGGAGAACGAGATCTTTTCGAGTGATAACGCGCTGTGGGAAAAGGTATTCAATGCGGCAAATAAAGACTCGGCAATGATTGAGGACGGCAGCAATTACGGCGATTTCCTGCTCAAGACCATCGACGGTGCCAAGGATGAGTTCACGGCGGATGAGCTTAAGACGCTCAAGACCGGTGCACAGCAGATCAAGGAGATTGAGGACAAGCTCGAGAGCTTGGAGAAGGAGTTCCCCGGCTGTGGAAGCACGCCGAGCGCAGGCGAGAGCGTCGACGCTTCGACCGCTGGCATGACGGCTGGTGCCAATGCTTCGAGCGAGGCGACGAAGTTCCCCAGCTTTACGGGCAAGGACCTGGACGGCAACGACGTGAGCAGCGACGAGCTGTTCTCTAAGAACAAGGTTACCGTCATGAACTTCTGGTTCACCACTTGCAAGCCGTGCGTGGGTGAGTTGGGCGATCTTGAGAAACTGAATCAGGAGCTTGCCGAGAAGGGCGGCCAGGTCGTGGGCGTCAATTCCTTTACGCTCGATGGCAACAAGGGCGAGATTGCAGATGCCAAGGAGGTGCTGAGCAAGAAGGGCGTGACATATAAGAACATCTGGTTCAAGTCGGATAGCGAGGCCGGTAAGTTTACGTCAAATTTGTTCTCGTTCCCGACAACGTATGTCATCGATCAGAATGGCAACATCGTAGGGGATCCAATCGTGGGAGCCATCAGCTCCGCCGAGCAGCGCGCAGCACTCGACAAGCTTATCGACCAGGCGATTGCGAATAGCGAGCAGTAGAAAACGCGTAAAGCATAGCGTGGATCGTGTGTCGCTGTGCAAAGTAGTCCGCTACCTTTCAAGATAATCTCCACCATATAGAGGCCCCACTTGGGGCCTCTTTTTTGGGCGCCGTCCCGTTCGTTTTTTGGCGCGGTTTGTTATATTCCTCACTGGCGTCGGCAAAAAATGGGGATAGAGTAGGACAAACGCGTCGAATACGAACGGCGGAGGAGAGCGGGCAGGGTGCCCGCGTGGGAGAGGTTGACGTCCATGCTGGAGCTCAAAGGTATTTGCAAAAGATACGTTACGCAGTCGTTTACGCAGGTGGCGCTCGACAGCGTGAGCCTGTCTTTTCGCGATAACGAGTTCGTGGCCATTCTGGGTCCCTCGGGCTCGGGTAAAACCACGATGCTCAATGTTATCGGCGGACTGGATCACTTTGATTCTGGCGACCTGCTGATTGACGGTATCTCGACCAAGGACTTCCGCGACCGCGATTGGGACGCCTATCGCAACAACCGCATCGGATTTGTGTTCCAAAGCTATAACCTCATTCCGCATCAGACCATTTTGGAAAACGTGGAGCTGGCGCTCACGCTCACGGGCGTGGGACATGCCGAGCGCCGCCAGCGTGCGCGCGAGGCGTTGGAGAAAGTTGGCCTGGGCGAGCACGCTAACAAGCGCCCGAGCCAGCTATCGGGCGGACAGATGCAGCGCGTGGCCATCGCCCGCGCCCTGATCAACGATCCCGAGATCGTGCTGGCAGACGAGCCGACCGGCGCTTTGGATTCAACGACATCCGTACAGGTCATGGATCTGCTCAAGGACGTGGCGCGCGACCGTCTGGTTATTATGGTCACGCACAATCCCGAGCTGGCGTACCAGTACGCCACACGCATCGTCAACCTGGCGGACGGCAAGATCACCGACGATTCCGATTCTTTCGATGTCGTTGACGCCACGCGCCGCGAGGCCAAGCCTACGCGCAAAACCTCGATGAGCTTTGTGACGGCGCTGGGGCTTTCTGCCCGAAACCTTATGACCAAAAAAGGCCGTACGGCCATGACTGCCTTTGCGGGCTCGATTGGCATTATCGGTATCGCGGCGATTCTGGCGCTGTCCAATGGCGTAAACGGCTACATCAAAAAGGTCGAGGAGGATACGCTCTCGAGCTACCCGCTCACTATTTCCAAGCAGGATTACGACCTGTCGTCCATGATGGGCGGGCAGGGGGCTGTGGACGATGGTGCGTCCGAGAGCAAGGGCTCGTCCGACGACAGCATCGGCGACAAGGCTAAGGGAACCGATAAGATTCCCGTGGTCACGGCCATAAAGGATATGTTTGCGAGCGTTAAGTCCAACGACATGACGAGCTTTAAGACATGGCTTGACGGCGGCGGCGACGGCATCGACAAAGAGGTCAACGCTATCCAATACGGCTACGGCGTCACGCCGGTTGTCTATCGTGCGGGTAAGGGTGACGAGAAGCCCGTTCGGCTTGTTCCCAATGCTATGACCGAGGCAATGAGCGGTGGTGCGAGCTCGGCGGCAACGGTGAGCATGGACTCCATGGGGACCTCGGTCTTCAACGAGATGATTGACGACCAGAGCCTGCTCGACAGCCAGTACGATGTCGTCGCCGGTCATTGGCCCACGTCAGCCAACGAAGCCGTGATGGTGCTTTCGAGCCGCGGTACGGTGGGCGACTACACGCTCTATAGCATCGGTGCGCTGGACATCGATGAGCTCAACGATCTGGTAAACAGCGCTATTACGGCCGACGGTAAGATCGAGACGCCCGAGACCGGCGCCGACTTTACCTACGACGATGCGCTGTCTACCACGTTTAAGGTGCTGTCGCCGGCTGATGCGTATCGCAAAAACGAAGAGACTGGCATGTGGACTGACATGTCTGACGATGCCGACTTTATGACGGCCAAGGTTGCCGACGGTATTGACGTGCGCATTGTGGGCGTGGTGCGACCTAACGAGACGGCCAACGCGAGCGCATTGACCCCGGGCATTGCCTATACGCATGCACTGACTCGTCAGCTTATGGAACGCGCCGCAAATTCGCAGATTGTGCAAGAGCAGCTTGCCCACCCCGAGACGGATGTCTTTACGGGCAAAACCTTCGACGAACTGCAAGGCGAGGCCAAGCAAGGCGTGGATCTGGGTAGCATGTTCAGTGTGGACGAGGCGGCGCTCAAGAGCGCGTTCTCGTTTGATGCGTCTGCGCTCTCGGGTTCGGCCGGCGGTATGGACCTTTCTGGTATCGACTTATCCGGGTTGGACATTGACCTCTCGGACGTTGGCAAGGGCATCGACTTCAGCGACATCATGGCCAAAGCGCCGGCTCCAGATTTCTCGGGCATCTTTGACGGCCTGGAACTTACGCCCGAGCAAATGCAGCAGGTGGGAACGCTAGCCAACCAGCTGTTTGAGAGCTTTTTGCAGTCTGATCAGTTTAGGACGCTGTCACCCGAAGATCTTAAGGACGCGTCAAAGCTCTCTGCCGCATTCTCGGCGTATCTTGAGAGTGATACGGCAGCCCAGCAAATCCTGGCCCAGCTCAAAGCGCTCGGCGGCGATGCCCTGGCCGAGCGCCTGCAGCAGGCGATGACCGACTATGTGCAAAAGCAGCTGGCTCCGTATCTGCAGCAGGCTATGGATCAAATGATGAAGGCAATCAGCGAGCAGATAGCGTCGACGGTATCATCCCAGCTCAAGGTGGGCGCGGCAGGGCTTATGGACCAGATGGCGACGCAGATGTCTTCGTGTTTTGCCAACCTAGCGAGTGCTATGCGTGTGGATGCGAGCGCCTTTGCCCGCGCCATCCATTTCAACATGGACGCCGAGGACCTGAGTTCGCTCATGATGAGCTATGCCAAGGCGTCGAAGCTCACCTACGACAACAATCTGGCCACGTTGGGCTATGCGGATGAGGCGGACCCCATCTCGGTTAAGATTTTCCCGCGCGACTTTGAGGCCAAGGAGCGCGTGCTCGATCACATCGATGCGTACAACAAGCAGGTTAAAGCGGCCGGCCACGATGAGCAGGCGATTTCGTACACCGACTACATGGGCATCATCATGGGTTCGGTGACCGACATCGTGAACACCATCAGCTTGGTGCTCATCGCATTCGTGAGTATCAGCCTGGTGGTGAGCTCCATCATGATCGGCATCATCACCTACATCAGCGTATTGGAGCGCAAGAAGGAGATCGGCATCCTACGCGCAATCGGTGCGTCGAAGCGCAACGTGGCAAACGTGTTCAACGCCGAGACCTTTATCGAGGGCCTCATCGCCGGCGTCTTTGCCATTGTCGTCGTGGTAGCCGTGAGCTTCCCGGTTAATGCCTGGGCGCTTGCGGCCAAACAGGTCCCCAACCTGATGAGCCTGCCCGCGCAGGATGCGCTGGTGCTCATCGCAATTTCGGTGCTGCTAACGGTCGTTGCCGGCCTGCTGCCTGCCCGCAGCGCATCCAGGAAGGACCCCGTCGAAGCCCTGCGCTCCGAATAATGTGACAAAGGGACAGTCCCTTTGTCACGTTCGTTGATATGAGAGAAGAGTAGATGATTCTATCGTTGGCCCCTATGGAGGGGATTACCGGGCATGTGTTCCGTCGCGTGCATGCGGAGTGCTTCGGCGCGCTCGATTGCTATTACACGCCGTTTTTGCCGCCGCCGCGGGTGGGAAACCGCTTTGGCGGCAAGGCGTTTAAGGAGATCGATCCTGCCAACAACCAGGGGCTCAACGTAGTGCCCCAGCTCATGTCCAAGAACGCGGACGAGTTTGTGTGGGCGGCACAGGTACTCGCCGACATGGGATACCGTGAGGTCAATCTTAACCTTGGCTGCCCCTCGGGAACGGTTGTCGCCAAGGGCAAGGGCTCGGGTTTCTTGCGCAATCTCGACGAGCTCGAGGTGTTCTTGAGCGATGTGTGCGAGCGGTCGCCGTTGCCGGTATCGGTCAAAACTAGGCTGGGGCTCGAGGACGACGACGAGTATGAGCGCGTGCTCGATCTGTATTGCCGCATGCCGCTGGCAGAGCTAATCGTGCATCCGCGTGTGCAAAAGGACCGCTATACGGGCTCGCCGCGCAAGGAGTTCTATGGCGAGACTCTGGAGCGTGCGCCGTTCCCGGTTGCCTATAACGGCGACATTTTTGATCTTGAGGATATGGATGCGCTGGCGGAGGCCTATCCCGGCACACGCCATGTGATGCTGGGGCGTGGCTTGCTTGCGAACCCCGCGCTGGCTCGCATGGTTAAGGGCGGTCCTGCTGCCACGGCAACCGAACTGCAGCGTTTCCACGACACGCTGTTTGCGGTCTATGCAGAAGAGATTGGCGGCAACGCGGTCTTTCGTATGAAGGAGTGGTGGTTCTACGCCAAGTGCGCTTTCGCCGACCCCGCTACCGTTCACAAGCTCGTACGTAAGACCAAAAAGGTCGACGAATACCGCGCCGCCGTCGAGCGGGTCTTTCGCGAGCAGCCACTCGCACCCATAGCTCGCTTCCGCGGCTAGTTAGTCATCGGGGACGTTCTTTAGCGACTAGTCATTTAAGAACGTCCCCGATGACTACCCGCAAAAACTGTACGTCAGCATCCAAAGATGTCGAAAAATGTCGACTTTGGATGCTGGCGTACATGTTTGGGTTCGGAGGGTGACTAGGCAATCATCGCATCGAGTGTGATGAGCTCCCTGAGTCGCTCCGTACGTGTTTGCCCATGGCGCTTTGCTTTTGCATCAAACGCTTCAAGAACCGATTCGCCCACACGTGCCGATAAAACAACGCTTGGCTCATCAGAGATTGGTGGCCTTCCCAACTTGATGGTGCGACCTTTCGGCCACTCATCTTTTTCGTAGGCTTCCGCGGTTTTCTCCAACTCTCCGGGGGCAAACCCCATCATCTTTTCGAGCTGCTTAGCGTCCATAGCGCCTCCTATCGATCGGCATAATGTCGAGCAGAGGTCAACGGATACTCTTTTTGTATACAGTTTTGTAGACAATAATACAAACAGTTTATCAGGCTAATTAGCTTGTTTTGACCCGCGTGTTCGATAGGAAATGAGCATTGACGGCTTCGATACTCCTTTGCTTTTCAGCCTGGAATTTGGATGCTCATTGAACTTCCGGAGGGGAGTGCTTTATTAAGCTATCGAGATTCTGAGCAGGAGCTCTCACTGGTCTTCGATAATGGGACCAGCTTAATTCGCGACACAGTGTGTCGCGAATGGGAGTAGTCGTTAGGTGTCCTTCAATGACTAGTCATATAAGAACGTCCAAGTGCCGGATTTTGTCATTTAGTGTCGTCCTCAGCGGCTATTCTGGAGGGTCGTGGTCAAAAAAGGGCAAATATGAGTACTGTTGCCATTATAGTTGCATTTATTTTGCTATAAATAGTAGCTCCTGATGAGATTTGTTCCCATTAGGAGCTACTTTTATTGAACATATGAGGAGAAATAGCGTCGTCTACGGACGTATGGAACGTTGAATAGTTCCTGAAGTGATCAAAATCGCTGCTACTAAACAGGTAGCAGTACTCATATTTGCCCTTTTTTGACCACAGCCCTCTCGGAAACCTTTCCAGAGGCGTCAAACAGCCATAATCCAAAGGTCGCCTCAAACAATTAGCCGGCTAAGAGCGTCCATGACTACCCAAAAGCTGTACGCCAGCATCCAAAGATGTCGAAAAATGTCGACTTTGGATGCTGGCGTACAGCTTTTGGGTAGTATGGGCTGGGGCCCTGGACGGACAGAGCGTGCGTACTAGAGCAGATTCTCCTGCAGCCACGCGATGATGTCGCTCGATTCGTAGAGTGGTTTGCCGTCGATGAACAGGCAGGGAACCTGGCGTTTTCCGCCGACGGCGATGAGTGTCTGCTCGGCTTCGGTATCGGTCGATATATTGCGTTCGGGAATGGTCACGCCGTTATCGGCCAAAAAGCGCTTGACCTTTATGCAGTACGGGCAGCCGGTCATAACGTACAGCGTGAGCTCATGATCAGTAGTCATAGGTCTCCAATCGGTTGCGGTTTTGATTGAAATACCCAAAGCCGCCGCGGTCTATGCGCGCGTCAACGACGACTCGATGGCCTGGACCAGAAACGCCGTGGCTCCGGTGCCGCAGGACTTGTCGTAGTAGCCAACAAAGCGCTGGTCGGCAAGATAGCCGTGTGCGAGGCCCAGGTACGCTTCGTTTTGGGGCTCGTGTCCCCAGTTGAGAGCAATCCAGCGACGATGCATCGCGACAAGCTTACGAGCCTCGTTGCTCTCTGGGTCGCCAATGCCCATGGCAATCGAAAGCTGGCCCAGAACAGCGCGTTCAAGTTCCTTCATGTCGTTCCATGTCTCGGGGTCCATGTCCAGCAGCGTTTCGTTTGCCGCATCGATGGCCTCATCGCCATAGCGCGCCCGCGCCTCGGCACCGTAGTGCTCCTCGTTTTCTTGCACGGTGCGCCAGCGCTCCAGTTGCGGCAGGACGGCGCCCATGAGCGAGACGGCTTCGTCGAGCGACATGCCGGTGTTTTGCGCCAGGCGCGGGGCACAATCCTCGATCATTGCCTCCATGGTGGTGTCGTAGGTGTACTTGCCGTGGTCGTAGCACCACTTGCAGTAATGGTCGGTCGTGGCGCCCGTGGCATCGGTGCCGCAGTCGTCGGGCGTGAGTATCATGCCGCAGCTCTGGCAATAATGCTCGGGCATTTCGAGCAGGTGGGGCAGCGGCTCTCCGGTTACGGCTGCAATGAGCTTCATCATGTCGATGCCCGGGGTGACTTCGCCGCGCTCCCAACGGCTGACGGCTTGGCGTGTGACGAAGAGCTTGGCGGCGAGCTGCTCTTGGGTAAGGTGATGAGCGCGACGGATGGCAATGAGCTTTTCTGCAAAGGCCATAGCGGCTCCTTTCTGCTGGTTGATGGCTTAAGCATACGCGGCGGCAGGCGCCCTTTCAAGCAACCGTTGGTTGCACGACAGGAGTCCGCGGCGAAGAATTGCGCGCAACGCCCCACGCCTCCATGCCGTACAATGACCGGCATGGAACCTATTGCACACATACATACCGACCTGCCGCAGAAGTTCGGCATCCCGCGCAACAGCTTTTTGGCGCCCCATCTGCAGGGACGAATCTTTTTTGAGCCGGAATTTGCCTCCAATGCAGCGGTTGAGGGCCTGGACTCCTTCTCTCACCTGTGGCTGCTGTGGCGCTTCGAAAACGGAACGCCCGGCGGCACGGCTAAGGATATTGCCGTCGACGCTAAAACGCAGGACAGGTCCGGCACCAACGCAAAATGGTCGAAAACCGTGCGCCCGCCGCGTCTGGGCGGAGCCGAGCGTGTGGGAGTGTTTGCCACGCGCAGTCCGTTTCGCCCTAATCCCATCGGGCTTACCTGCGTCAAGCTCGATCGTGTCGAGCTCACCGACGATGGCCCCATCATTCATGTGCTGGGGGCCGATCTGCGCGACGGCACGCCCATCTACGACATTAAGCCCTACATTCCGTTTGCGGATTGCCACCCGGATGCGACCGGCGGCTGGATTGAGGGTGCTCCGTGGCAAGAGCTCGATGTTGAGTTCCCGCAAGCGCTTCAAGACATGGTCCCGCCCGCAAAGCTTCCCGGTCTGGTCGAGGTCCTTCGCCAAGATCCGCGCCGCGCGGGCAGCAAGCACGAGCCAAACCGCGCCTATCATCTGGCCTTCGTCGGACTCGACATATCTTTTACGGTCGATAAAACCCAGCTAACCGTAGTCGCCGTCAACGACGCGCGAGACTAACCAACCATTCGCCCGCACCCGTCAAATTAAGCGCCAAACCCCATGCCAAAATCGCCCACGCTGGTGGACAATAACGCCTACCAAAACAATCCACTTTGCATGGGGGCTCAGCATGAAATACGACTTTAGCTCGCTTATCGACCGCCACGGCATGGACGCCATCGCCGTTGACTCCTGGGGCGAGATCCCCGGTATGGCTCCGAACGCACCCGACGAGGGCTTCGACCGCATCCCCATGTGGGTGGCCGACATGAACTTTGCCACGGTGCCCACGGTCCAGGAACACATCATTCAGCGTGCCCAGCACCCCATGTTCGGCTATTTCAATCCGCGTCCCGAGTACTTCGATCGCATCATCGAATGGCAGAGCCGCCGCAATGGCGTCGAGGGCCTGGCACCTGAGCACATCGGCTACGAAAACGGCGTGCTGGGCGGTGTCGTGTCGACGCTGCGCGCGTATGTCCAGCCGGGCGATGCGGTGCTGGTCCACAGCCCCACCTACATCGGCTTTACCAAGTCCATCGAAGCCGCGGGCTATCGCATTGTCCACAGCCCGCTTAAGCTCGACGAGCAGGGCGTGTGGCGCATGGACTTTGAGGACATGGAGCACAAGCTCGCCCAAAATCACATCCATGCCGCGGTGTTCTGCTCGCCGCACAATCCCTGCGGCCGCGTATGGGAGCGTGACGAGATCGAGCGCGCCATGGACATCTATCGCCAGCACGATTGCGTGGTGATCTCGGACGAGATTTGGTCCGATATCATCCTGCCGGGACACAAGCATATCCCGACGCAGTCGGTGAGCGAGGATGCCCGCATGCGCACGGTTGCCCTCTATGCGCCGAGCAAGACGTTCAACCTGGCGGGTCTGGTCGGCAGCTACCACATTATCTACAACGAGACGCTGCGCGACCGCATGTGCGCCGTGTCCAACAAGACCCACTACAACGAGATGAACGTCCTCTCCATGCATGCGCTTATCGGTGCCTACCAGCCGCAGGGCTACGAGTGGGTGGACGAGCTCAATCAGGTGCTTGCCGGCAATATCGAGTACTTCTGCAATTACGTGGACGAGCATTTTGAGGGCGTGTACTATTCGCGTCCGCAGGGCACGTACATGGTGTTTCTGGACTGCACCGAGTGGTGCCGCGAGCATGGCCGCGATATTCAGTGGTTGCTCGACGAGGGGGCGCGCGTAGGCGTTGGCTACCAGGATGGCCGTCCGTTCCACGGGCCCTGCCACATTCGCGTGAATCTGGCGCTGCCGCTTTCGCGCGTAAAGGAAGCGTGCGACCGCCTGGACCGCTACGTTTTTAATGCACGGTAAGTGAGCACTGCATGCGGGGTCTTCTGCCAAGCCGGCTGGAAGGCCCCACACGGTAAAGCGTCTGTAACAATTGGGTACTCGAGTGGTTTCGTTTGCTATTATCTTTAACCATTTCGGTCTGTAAACAGGATCTTCTGGAGCTCGATGAAAAGACCTCGCCGCTCGGTGTCCATATCGTTGTTTGTCGCGCTTGCGGTAGCGTGTGCCTTTGTCGTAGCGATAGCCGGCTGTTCCGGGTCGAATGACAGAGCCTCGACGTCTGCATTGGAAGGTCTGGACGCCGCGCAGGCCAAAGACGACAGCCTTAAGACGCTCAACGTTGGCAGCGACCTCTATCCACCGTTTGTGTATACCGATGAGTACGGCGATATCGTTGGCCTGGATGTCGAGATACTAACCGAGGCTTTGGCCCGCATTGGTTACAAGCCAAAGTACCAGCTGATCGATTGGGAAAAGAAGAAAGAGCTGCTGGCGAGCGGCGAGCTCGATTGCGTCATGGGCAGCTTTAGCATGACGGGTCGCGAAAACGAGTATCGTTGGGCCGGCCCGTACCTTGCGAGCCGCCAGGTGGTCGCGGTCGATCCCCAGAGCGATATCTACACGCTTGCCGATCTTGAGGATAAGGTCGTGGCGGTCCAGTCCACCACCAAGCCCGAGGGCATTTTGCTCAATCGTACAAATGAAAACGTTCCGCAGATCAAAGAGCTCTACAGCTTTTCGGACCGCTCATACCTGAACCCGGCACTCGTCGAGGGTCTGGTCGACGCCATCGCCGCGCATGAGTCCTCGCTGCTCACCTACGAAAAAGACTATGGTGTGACGTATCGCATTTTGGATGAGCCGCTGCTAGAGGTTGGTTTGGGTACTGCTTTCGATATCAACGATATGCGCGGCATCGACGTCAAGCTCACTCATGCCTACCAAGAAATGCTTGCCGATGGCACCATGGAACGTCTGGTGTCAAAGTACTTTGATGACCCTTCGCCATTTTTGAATATGGAGGGCCTGTCATGATCGATGCGCCCGACCACGCCGTAGAGGAGCGGGGCAATCATTCGACAGGGGCATGGCTCCTTGTCTCCCTGCTGGGGATAGCGCTCTCGGTTGTTGCCGGCATGATGAGCTACGGTTACACGACGGCCCAAGCCGAGCAGCGCTTTGCCGACGTTGTCGATTACGTGGCGACGCAGAGCCTTTCCTACGATGCATTCAATAGCGCCTATACGACCAAAAACCTGATTCGCGTTATGGAGATCGCCGGAGAGACAGCGCGCGATATGGAGCGCGACGGTTCGGTGGATAACGCCGTGCTGGAGCAATATACCGACCAGTTCAACGTGAGCGCACTGATCGTGACGGACGCATCGGGCAATTTGGTGTCCGAGTCCTCGACGGATGGCGTGGGCTACGAGTCGCTCGCTACGTATCTTAAGGAAGCACCCGTGCTGGAGGTGGCAGCCCATCCGCTTAAGTCCTATACCGCCCGCATTACGCTTTCGGATGATTCGGTTGCAGACATTGGCTGCGTGACCCGGCAAGATGGCGAGGGCATCGTTATCGCGGTCAGGCATCAGAGCGCGAAGGCAGTTGCAAGCAATACGCTCAAACTGCAGGGCCTGCTCGGTGGTTATGAGACCATCGACAGCGGCAATATCGTGATCGAAAGCGATGGCAAGGTCGTTGCGACCAATGCCGTTGAACCTACCATATTGGGCGTATTCAATCTGCCTGCAACGGATGTCTTTATTGTCGACGGTATTAAGGATCGATGCCTGCCCGGCAAAGTCCGACTGGTCAACGCCAGCGGCGAGTGGTATTTGGGCACATTTGGAAAAGCGCGCGGGTTCTACGTGTACACCTATGCCTCGGCGCGGCGCTACTTTGAGGTCGTCGCGGCTGTTGCTGCCGGTGTGTTGGTGCTCTACAGCGGTGTTATTGCCGTTGTTGTGATGGCGCGCCGCCGCGCTGATCGTCGACGTTTGACGGACTTGCTGCAGCAGGAGCGCGACTATGGCGACAAGCTGGCAAAGGCAGCGCGTGAGGCCTCGTCTGCCAACTCGGCAAAGACGGAGTTTTTGCGTCGCATGAGCCACGATCTGCGCACGCCCATCAACGGCATTCGCGGCATGGTCGAGGTCGGCGATGCCAATGCGGACGATCTGCAAAAGCAGACCGAGTGTCGCTCAAAGATCTGGACGGCATCGGGACTGCTGCTCGACCTTGCCAACGAGGCACTCGATATGAGTCGCCTGGAGAGCGGGCAGATCGATCTGAACCTCGTACCCATTAATTTGGTGGCCCTCAACCACGAGGTGCGCGATATTCTGGAGCGCCAGGCCGAGGAGCGTCTGGTGACAATTATCTGCGACCAGCAGACGCTTGATCATCCCTATGCGCGGGTGAGCGTGACGCACCTCAAGCGCTTGTTGCTCAATATTGCCGGCAATGCCGTCAAGTACAACCGCCAGGGTGGCTATGTTCGCCTGGTGTGCCGCGAGGTGGAGCCAGCGGATGGCGTCCCCGTCTATGAATACACGATCGCCGACAACGGTATTGGCATGAGCGAGGAGTTCCAACAGCGCCTCTACGAGCCGTTTTGCCGCGAGGAGCAACAGGTGGAAGGCGCTTCATCGGGAACTGGCCTGGGCGCGCCTATTGCAAAACAGTTGGTCGAGCTTATGGGCGGAACCATGAGCTTTACGAGCGTCTTGGGGCAGGGGACGACGTTTACCATCCGCCTGCCGTTCGAGAAGTGCGACCGCTCCGAGATTCCTCAGGCAGTGCGCGTGGACGCGGGAGACGGCGATGCGCTCCAGGGCTTGCGCGTTTTGCTCGTAGAGGATAACGATCTGAATGCCGAGATCGCGCAGTTTACGCTCAGCCGTGCCGGTGCTGTCGTGACGCATGCTAAGGATGGCGAGTCTGCCGTCGAGATGTTTGCCGCGAGCGCGCCGCACGAGTACGACGCGGTGTTGATGGACATCATGATGCCTGGCATCGATGGCCTTGAGGCCACGCGTCAGATTCGAGCACTCGATCGCGAGGATGCCGCGACCACGCCGATTATCGCTGTGAGTGCCAACGCCTTTGCCGACGACCGCAGGCTTTCGCGTGAGGCGGGCATGGACGCGCACCTGAGTAAACCCGTGAGCTCGCAAGAGCTCGTCGAGGCGCTAGCGCACATCGCCGCCGACGCTTCATAAGCATATGGCCCGGTTCCAAGGTGGGTTGGAACCGGGCCATATTGTTATTGATGAGACCTGCTGAGGGGCTTACTTTTCCTGAATCTGCTTGCCGCAAAGATGCTCAATCGTAATCTCGTAGAGCTGGACGCCCTTAATGTCCTTGGCGATTTCCTCTTCGACTTCCTCGGCAGAAGGGTAGTACTTAAGTGCGAGCTGGCGGACTTTATCCTCGATAAACGCGGGAGTGTCATTCGCCAGGCGACAGCGGCCAAAGACCACGGTGCTCATAACGTAGGGAGCCCAGTCACCGTCCTTGTACCACTCGTTGCCGTAAACGGTAAAGCAGACCTTGTCATCGCGCTTGAGTGCGTCGACCTTGTGGCCAGCTTTGGCGCCATGGAAATAAATCTTGTCGTGCTCGGTGTCAAAGAAGTAGTTGACGGGAATGGCGTACGGGTAGCCATCGTCGCCGTTGACGGCAAAGACGCCGCGCTTGCAGGTAGCGAGCAGTTCGCGCGCTTCCTCGTCGGTGATGGCGCGTTTCTTTCGACGTAAGGGCCTAAACATCGTTGGCTTCCTTTCTGGTCGTGCGTGGTGGTTGAGCACAAACTATAGCGAAACGGATCCGTTTTTCTTGATGCGGGCGAGTATGTTTTTGAGCTTGTTAAAGTCGAGCGGTTTGGACAGATGAGCGTTCATGCCGGCGTCGTGTGCCGCCTTGGCGTCCTCGGCAAAGGCATTGGCGGTGAGCGCGATGATGGGGATATCGGCTGCATCGACCTTCTCGCTCAGACGAATCGCGCGGGTTGCCTCGTAGCCGTCCATGTCCGGCATCATAATGTCCATCAGGATCGCATCGAAGCTGCCGGCGGGACGGCCAACGTATAGGTCGACCGTTTCGTTGCCGTTGGCGGCACGAGTTACGACGATGCCTTCGCTTTCGAGCAGAGCCTGGGCAATCTCGGCATTGAGCTCGTTATCTTCTGCCAAAAGGACGTTCATGCCGGCAAGCGAGCAGCTGTTTGCCTGGCCGTCCGCACGTTCTCTTGCCTGAGGGTTCTTGTCGATATCGAGCGGAATCTGGACGTTGAACGTACTCCCCACGCCAACCTCACTCGAAATCTCAATCGTGCCGCCCATCAGGTCAATAAGCGACTTGACGATTGGCATGCCCATGCCGGTTCCTTGGAACTTGCTGCGCGCATCGTCACCTTCTTGGGCAAACGGCTCATAGATATGCTTTAAAAACTTGGGAGCCATGCCAATGCCGGTATCCGAAACGCTAAAGCAAAAGAGCGCGCGCCCGTTATCGAGTGGCTTGGTCTTTGAGCTAAAGGTGACGGAGCCGCCGTGCTTGTTGTACTTAATGCTGTTGTCTAACAGGTTGATCATGATCTGTCGGATATGGGTGGGACTGCCGATCATGTATGGCCCCGTGGCGTACGGCAGACTATTGTCCTGCATTGTGATGCCGTTACTGGACGCGCGGAGCTTGCACAGCACCAGTGTATCGTCACAGAGCTCTTTGAGGTTAAAAGGTGCATGCTCCAGTGTCAGCTTGCGGTCTTCGATTTTGCCCATCTCGAGGATGTCGTTGATCAGCGAAAGCAGGTGATTGGCGGCAACGCGCGCCTTGGCACGGCTCTCGCGGGCGACTTGCATATCGCCTTCCTTCAATTCCTCAATCTCGATAAGGCCCAGGATACCGTTGAGCGGCGTACGGATGTCGTGGCTCATGCGCGTGAGGAATGCCGTCTTAGCGGCGTTGGCAGCATCGGCTTTTTTGCGCTCGGTTCGAGCGCGCACGAGCGCCCAGATGAGCAGGACGATGCCGACCGACAACATACCGATGAGGGTGGCGGCAATAGCGGTGCGGTTGCGATAAAGGAATCGAAGCGTGTCGGATTCCTGGGCCGTGTACGACGTGGGGGAGAAATTGCTTGCGGAGAGCGATTCTCCGGCATTGATGATGCCCTTGTTGATGATTCCCAACAGCTCGGGTTTTCCGCGCGAAATCCAGCACGAGAGCTCACAGGTGTCAGGGAGCTCGGCCGTCTCGCAGTTCTCGAGATCATAACGGTCACCGATGGTTTTTACGCGTGAACTGGGGGCGAGGATGCAGTGCACCGTTCCCTTCCTGAGGGCGTCGAACGCTTCATCGTCGGATCGGTATTCGGTCACGGTCGCTGTGGGGAACAGACTTTCGAGTACATTTCGGTTGATAAACGATGATTTGGTGCAGGCGATGTTCTGAAGGTCTTTGTTCAGGTTGCTTCCGGTGTGGATGGCGGTGAGGGATATGGTCCCCAACGATATCGACTGCACAACGCCTGATTGCTCGGCAAACCAGTAATCTCGGTATACCGGCAGCGCAACGTCGATGCTACCCTTTGACAGGGCCTTTGACATCATCTTGTAGTTATCAAAGGCGACGGTTTTGACCGTAATGCCAAATTTATCGTGCAACGTCGTCGCAAGCGATGCGAGCGAGCCTTCCATTTTGCCGTCTTCGTCTTCGTTGCAGTAGGGGAGTTTGCCCGTAATGTAGCCGAGTGTGATGGTGTTGTCATTTGCTTTGAGCCAGGAACGTTCGGAACCGTTGAGCGATGATGAACCGCTGTTTTGGGCCGAGTAGTTAGATTTGACTTCGTCGATATAGCGTGGGTTGACGCGGGCGATTGCCGTCATGGCGGCATTGATGTCGTCCATCAGGTCGGGGCGGCTTTTGGGGACAGCAAAGTAGTAGTCGCTCGAACCGACGTAGAACATGGGCGACGCCTCGGGCGACGAAATGGTGTCGTTCATGATGACGGCATCGACCTCGCCGTTTGCGAGCGCGGCAAAGAGGGCACCGCCGGTGTTGATTTCTTTATAGGTGCAGGTAATGCCTTCGTTGGCGAGCCACTGCTGGCCAACGAAGGTTTGCATAACGTCGGGGTTGTAGCCGATGGTAAGGCCTTGGAGCGCTTGGGGGTCACCCTTGGCCAGATCGTCGCGATCGGGCTTGGCGTAGATGTAGTAGCGCTCGGTGCCCTCGGGGTTCGAGGAAAAGAGCAGCTTTTGGGCGCGTTCCTCGGAGTAGGAGATGTTGGGCATGAGGTCGATTTCGCCTGCCTCGAGCATGTCCATAAGCTCGGTGAAGGTGCCGGAGACGTATTCGTACCGCCAGCCGGGCGTGTAGTACGAAAGGGTCTGGAGGTACTCGTAACCCCATCCCGAGAGACGCTCGCCGGGGGTGCCGTTCTGGAAGCCCTCGTTGTTGACGAGCCAGCCGACGCGGACCGTCTTGACTGGCTGACTAGAGTCATCGGCAAAAGCCTGGACAGGCGCGATGGAACTCAGCGCGGCAAGCGCGGCAAGCACAATGGCCAGAGCGCGACATATAACTGAACGAAGGACAGTGGCAGCTCTCACATGCAATCCTAACGAATCGAGACATAACTACATAAGGATATCAGCTCAGCCTGCCCAGCCGGCAGCAGCATCGCTAAACGCTCCCGCCCGACAGTTGGGGACAGTCCCTTTCTGCCGGCACAGACGATATGAGCAGGACATAAAAACATTGAGAGCCCCTGCTGCATGAAAGACCGCG
>OMAA01000091.1_pt1 | contig 50489 bp, 41 predicted proteins | sample 1674191 | NCBI WGS metagenome assembly OMAA01 (sample SAMEA103958152, study PRJEB25191) | human gut metagenome | biome: human-associated habitat [ENVO:00009003]; feature: intestine environment [ENVO:2100002]; material: feces | place: Germany | collected 2013/2015
ACGCTTTCCGGCGCTCATTATATCTTCACACGCAGGAGGTCACTGGTTCGAGTCCAGCAGTCTCCACCACATATGAAAAATCCGAACTTTTTCCTAATCGGGGATGCGTTCGGATTTTTCATTTTTATCAGGGATGTTACATATTGAGCCGGAAGCCCGGAGGATTTTTATGATCCTCCGGGCTTTTCTCTTTGCCTTTGCACGAGATCACGATGTCATAGATGCTGGAAGAGCCGGGCTGCAGCATACGGAAGATCGGCTCCCCAATCGCAGACGAATCAATTAAAACTGCTGTCAGTCTGCCTGATTCCGATGGGACAAGAACATCCCATCAGGTGCGTTATACTGTGCTCTGAAAAACATCTGACACAGTCGCAGAGGGAGCGCACATATGAACGACAAATCCATTCGGGAGATTCTGATTTCCTGGCTGCAGGCAACCAACCACGAGATCCGCATTTATCAGGAAAAGAGCATCGGTGCATCGATTTGCGATGTGATGGCTGTTACGGATAAGCTGACCGGCTATGAAATCAAAAGTGATCAGGACAACTACGCCCGGCTGCAGGATCAGGTCAAAGCCTATGACCGGTTTTTTGACGAAAACTATTTGGTTGTCAGCCAAAGTCACAGCCGATCTGCCGAAAGCAAGGTGCCTTGTCACTGGGGAATTCTGTACATTCAAAACGATAATATTACGGTCATTCGGAGGGCGCAGAAAAACAAACAGGTATACCACTTTACAGGCTGTGCACAAAATGCTCGGATTAAGTGAAGCTGGAACTAAAAGTCTTCAAGAGGCAAACATGCATAGTATGTACTTTGTGCTCTTGGCACTTGATGAACTTTTGAAAGACGAATGCCTCTATACTCTCGACAAGCTCGGACAATACATAGAGATTGACGACAAATGTGTAGCAGAAAGAATAGACGGACAGCCAATAAAGCAAAAAACGCTATTTATGGTTGAAGTGCATGAGCGTATTAGTGATATGCGTCTTAAGGTTCAGGAGATTAAGGGAGGTTCTGGCAATGGCCAGCATTAAGAAAATCGAAGGAAAGAACGGCGTCAGCTACAAGATCACGGTTTCCTGCGGCTACGACGTCAAGGGCAAGAAGATCATCGAAACGGCCACGTTCAAGCCGGATGCAGGTCTGACGCCTAAAAAGATGGAAAAAGCCGCGCAGGACTTTGCCCACGAATTTGAACCACGGGTAAAGAGCGGCGCGGCTATGGATGGGCGAAAAGTCACCCTTCAAGTATTTGCTGACAGGTGGATTGAAGAATATGCGAAGCCGAAGCTACAGCCGGGAACGGTCAGAAAATACCGTGAAGAGCTGGACGACAAAATCTTGCCTGCAATCGGACACTATAAGCTGTCGGAGATCAAGCCCCACACGGTAAACGCCTTTTTCCTCTCCCTAACGAAGGACGGCGCACGCAAGGACGGCAAGGTCGGAGGCTACAGCAAGGGCAGCATAACCAAAACGCGCAATGTGCTTTCCTCCATCCTGCGGACGGCTACGGAATGGGAGATCATCGACCGAAACCCCTGCGACAAGGTCAGAGTACAGGCAGAAAGCACCGCCGACAAGCTGAAATTCTTCACGCCGGAGCAGGCGGCGGCATTCCTCCAGTATATTGAGCAGCCTTATACCGTGCGCGTAGGAGGTCATACCAGAATTGACGATACCGGCACGCCTTACACAGTCGGCGATTATGAGATTACGAAGAACCTACAGGCGCAAACAAAGCTGCTGTTCAATCTGGCGATCTATACTGGGCTACGGAAAGGAGAACTGCTGGCGCTCAAGTGGTCAGACATTGATTTCCAGCGCAATGTCGTGCAGGTGTCAAAGGCCGTTACTGTCGTGGACGGAAAGCAGGTATGCAAAACTCCGAAAACAAAATCCTCCTATCGCACGGTTTCTTTCCCGCAATTTCTTGCGGCACGGCTCAAGGCTTTGCAACGCTCAGAGCTGGAGCAGCGTTTTCGATTCGGGCAGGACTGGCAAGGGGAAGACTGGTTTTTCATTCAGGACAACGGCAAGATGATGAGCTATTCCACGCCATACGAAGCCTTTCAGGATGTGATCAGGCTCTATAACAATGGGAAAGCGGCTGAGGATCAGCTTCCCCTCATCCCGTTTCACGGACTCAGGCACACGTCAGCAACGCTGATGATTGCCTCCCGTCAGGACGTGAAAACCGTCTCAAGCAGACTCGGCCATGCACAAACCTCGACCACGATGAACATATATGCTCACGCCTTGCAGGAGAGCGGCCGAAAAGCAGCGGATGCGCTGGAAAATCTCCTCTCCAAAGAGGCATGAAAAAAAAAATCCCGCTCCAGTAGCCAAATAGTAGCTAAATGGCTTTCCGGGACGGGAAGCAGATTCAAGACAAAAAGAAAAAAGCCTTGATTTTCAAGGCTTTTTCATGGAGCTGCTGGGCGGATTCGAACCGCCGACCTCATCCTTACCAAGGATGCGCTCTACCGACTGAGCTACAGCAGCATATGGCGACCAAGATGGGGCTCGAACCCACGACCTCCAGCGTGACAGGCTGGCGTTCTACTCTTCTGAACTATGGAGCCATACTGGTGCCGTCAATGGGACTTGAACCCATACGAGATTGCTCCCACCAGCCCCTCAAGCTGGCGTATCTGCCATTCCACCATAACGGCATTCATTACTTGTCCCATGGGATTTTATCGTATAGATCATACGGGGAGTCACCCGTGGCAATCTTCTCAAATCCGCCAGGAACGATCTTCCATAGTGTATGTTTTTTCTTTTCGTTGTTCTGGCTTATCTGAAATTCCTGCCCGCATTTTGTCGTACAGTGTACGCCCAATCCGTTTTCTGAGGACGGAATTTTTCGTACTAATCTCTGTTTACTTCCTGCGTTTTCTGTCAAAGATTTTCTTGGCACAAATATCTCCCTTTCTTCATGGTGATGCCGGCGGGGATTGAACCCGCAAACTCCGGCTTGAAAGGCCGGCAACTCTACCAATTCGTCCACGGCACCATTTGGTACTCCCAACGGGACTCGAACCCGTATTACCGGCTTGAGAGGCCAGCCTCCTATTCCAGTTAGAGGATGGGAGCATTTTTGCACAAAACCGAACCAACATCTTATGATAGTTGGCTGGGGTAGCTGGACTCGAACCAGCGAATGCGGGAGTCAAAGTCCCGTGCCTTACCACTTGGCTACACCCCAATATTTCTTTTTGCGTGTTGCATTCTGAATTAAAATGTGGTATAAATGTAATAACCAAATTGATTGGAGGCAATGTATTATGGCAGAAGAAAAAGCAAAACGCGCTCGTCGTACAGTCGAAGATCGTATCGCAGAAATCGACGCTAAGATCGCAGCTCTTGAGGCAAAGAAACAAGAACTGCTTCGTCCCGCCAAAATGAAAAAGATTATCGAAGAAGCTTCCGCCAGCATGACTCCAGAAGAAATGGCCGAAAAACTTGGCATTAAGCTTTAACCCTTTCGCCCCGCCGCAAGGCGGGGTTTTATTTTTACCGTGCCTGTACTCCCGATTCTCCAAACAGGATCTCTCGCTGACCAGGCCATACCATCCAGCCCTTTATGGCAGAAACAAACGAGTGTAGTTATTTTATTGATCGTACTTTTACTACCACACGGATGGTACGCCAGAGAGGAATCGAACCCCCAGCCTTAGGATTAGAAGTCCTATGCTCTATCCAGTTGAGCTACTGGCGCATATTGGTGCTGGCGGTGGGACTTGAACCCACACGGTATTGCTACCAACGGATTTTGAGTCCGTCACGTCTGCCAATTCCATCACACCGGCGAATATGTTCAAATTTTGTACATATATCAGTTTAACACATTTTTTAAACGGATTCAAGAGGGAGAATCACATTATATTAAAAATTTGATTCACTGTTTTCCTTCGGCGGCTCTGCGTCCGTTAAATTGATGCAGGGGTAAAAAAAACATTGCCGCAACCGGTCAACAGTTGCGGCAATGCAGGCTCTATGCCCTGCACCGATTTTCCGAACGACTTTGCAAAAATGGAGTCAGGATGCAAAGGACAGAAAGGATGATGACAGTCTTTTGTTCGGAAATCGATGCAGGGTTGCTGAAAGGCTGTTACCGTTCGTGCCATGATAACGGCCGTCAGCAGCAAATCAGATAACAGCGCGGAGGATAAGCAGCGCGTCGATAAGCTCAACAACGCCGTTGCCGTTAAAGTCGGCAGCCTCAAGCTGTTCGGGGGTCAGCTCCGCAAGGTCGCTGCAATAACGCATAACGAGCAGAGCATCTGCGGCGGTCACAATGCCGTCGCCGTCAACATCGCCCGCAAGGATTCCGCTTGCGGGTTCATATTGTGCAACAAGGACGGTGTTTGCCGTGATTCCGGTGAAGCTTCCGCTCCAGCCGATGAAATCATAGCCTTCACGCACGGGGTCGGCAGGTGCTTCCGCATCCATGCCGTAGCCGACTGTCTGAACACTGATCGTTGTGCCGTCCCAGTCAACGAAATAAACATTAAAGTAGTTATCGCTTGCGAACACAGCCTCGATCGTGTGGTTTGCAATAACGCAGTCGAAGGTGTATTCATTTGCGGCACCGACTGATTCGCCGTCAACAATGATATCCGCAACATGCCAGCCCTCATTCGGAGTAATCGTGTACGATGCAGAACCGAGAGAATCAACAGTGGTTGTTCCGTCGGGCGATATTGTTCCGCCGAGTCCTGCCGAAGCGGAGATGTCGTAGTTTTCGGCAACAACGTTAATCGTGCAGGTCATCTCCTTAAGGAAGCCGTTCGTAAGCTTCAGTGTGGTGCTGCCGATTTCGTTTGCGGTTATCGTTGCGGAGAAAACATCACCATCATTCGGGGCAACCGATGCGACTGATTCATCCTCAACACTCCATGTAAAGTCGAAATCCGTGAACAAATCCCAGATACCGGAATGTGCGCTGACGGTGTAAGTCTCGCCGGGGCGGAGATTTACAACACTGTCGGAAAGCTCGCCGGAGTTGTAGATTCCGGGGCGATCATCGCGCTCGATGCGAATAAACAAGCCGTTGCCCGCATAGTCGCTTATCATGCATTCAAGGAAGAGGAAACTGTTGATGTCGCTCAGATCGTCCGGACCGAGACCGAGCCTTGTCGTTCCGTTCACGGTACCGGGTTCAACGGAATTGTGGAACACTTTGCTTGTGCTGGCACCGCTAACATATGCAGCCCTGCCGCAGTTCCAGTCCATGTACTGATTCTCGCTGTAGTCAATGACGATAGTGGGAACGTGGTAGTATTCACCCGTGCCGACATAGTCGTCTTCCTCATCGCTCCATTCTTCATATTCCCATTCATAGCTGACCATGGAAACATTCTTGATTGGGCTTTCGGTGTCAATCGTGAGCGGCATCTCCCACTTTTCGGTGCGCTCCCTGCCATTATAAGCCAGTTCCGCACAAAATGCAACAGTAAGTTTTGTGTTGTTGGGCAGGGGGTTGCCTTCAAGGTCGGTATAATCCCAGTCAAACTCCTCGTTATCATAGGCTCCGACGTAAAGTGCCTGACCCGCATTGTCATTATAATACGTCTTCGGCACAAAACCGAGATCCTTGCGGTAGTATTCAACGCCCGTTTCTGCATTTGCAACGCTGTAATAAAAATTCTCAACATTGCGGTTCAATCCGATTGCGATCGCATCGATCGCATCGCGGATGCTGTCCCCGTTGGGAGATATCGCGTTGCGGTTTGCAACATAGCGCATCGTGCCGAGTTCCTCCGTGGGGTAAACGCTGTTGTTCGGCCAAGCCATGCTTGTTCCGAGGCCGATATACTCATCGTAATTTGCATCATAGGTGTATACGCCGTTGACAACATGGGTTGCATCGCATTCACCGGTTTCAATTTCGGTGAAATCATAGTAGCTGCTCTGCTCAATTGCGGGCAGGGCAAGCCAGTCGCCATAAAATGCAAGGAACGGGGCGGAAAGATCAACGCCGTTCTCCTCACCTGCGGTGAGAGTCACGAAACCTTCGACATATATGCCGTTCGGGAAGTACTTTTCGATATAAGCGATATCTTCCTCGGTGAGCGTAATCGTTACGGAAACTTCGGTTGAACCGCCCGCGGGAACCGTAATCGCGCCGTTGCCCGCAATTTCGGAATTCAGCATGTGCGGGGTCTGGGTCATGAGATAACGGCGGGTGCCGTCCGCATTGATTCGGCCCGTCTCCGCACTTTCCGTCTGAACGGAAGCATCAACAGTATAGGTTTTGTCCGCATCGGTCATGTTCACAACGGTGAAATTGAGGTTATAAACACCTGTTTTCTGCGGATCGTCGCCGAGTTCAAGCTTTGCCCTGCCGCATTCGGTGGTGATATAGGCACCGGCGGTCATTGCTGCACGGATGTTCTCAAATCCCGCGCCCTGATAACGGGGGGAATAGGTAAGTCCGTCGGGATTGAGCACCGGAGTTGCGGCGCTCATGAGCAGGTTGTTCACAATTTCCGGAAGTTCCGCCGCAGGAATATCGAAATTGTTCATCAGATACTGACGAACAAGCAGTGCGCTGCCCGCCGTCATCGGAGCGGACATTGACGTGCCGCTTGAAAGTGCGTATGCACCGCTGCCGTTATATGCGGAGAAAACATTGCCGCCGATGGCCGTTATCTCGGGCTTGATGGTCAGTCCGCCGGTTGTGCCCCAGCTTGAGAATGAGGACATGTAACCGCCCTGATCGTCAATATCCCAATAGGGGTTGATATGAATCGTCGCCGGGTGGGACGGTTCAAGAGCTTTGGTCAGTGAATCGTATTTGTATGCCGCAACGGGATAGGTCCAATCCTCTCTCGTTGTGTCAACAAAGGTGGTTTCTCTTGAAGAGTCAAAGATAAACAGTGCAGCCGCACCCGCCTCGCGTGCAAACGCCGCATGTTCATCGATCGTCAGTTCGGAGTTATAATCAACAAACAGAAGCTTGCCGGAAACATCGGAAAGATCCGCATTGTCGATGGTGGTATGAAAAATGCTGTACTCGTAGCTGTGTCCGCCGATGCGGGTTGCAACTTTGTACTCATAATCCGCCTTGTCGTCGTAGCGGGATTTCCATGAGCCGCCGTATTCGGGATATGCATCATCGAACAGCAGCGCATCCTGAGTCTGAATCGCAACGAAGTATTCGGGGTTGTTAAGACTTGCAACCGTCAAAACGGAATTGAAGCTTCCGGGCATGCCGACCATGCCGATATCGGGATTATCCGTAAGGCCGAGATCCGCTTCCCAAAGGCTGTGGTAAGTGGAAGAGGCGGAGTTGCCCGCAGAAGCAACAACATTGATGCCGTTGGCAAGTGCCGCATCAAAAACTTCTGTATAGTCCTCGTAATACACGGGACCGCCGACAGCACCGAGGCTGAGGTTTATCGCATCCGCACCGAGAACGATCGCATCCTCCATTGCGGCTGCAACGCTGCCGAGAGTTGCGGAAGCGTCGCGATTGCTGAACACCTTGAGCGGCAGGATCTGCGCCTTGGGTGCAACACCGAGTGAGGTCAGTCCGAAGCTTGTACCCGCGCTTTCGACCGCCTGCCCCGCTGCGATGCCGGCAACATGCGTGCCGTGTGCGGAAGCCTGTCCGCCGTGGTTAACATTGCAGTCCTTATCCGCATAGTCAAATGCGAACGGGATCTTATCGTTGATATAAACCTGTTCCGCAGTCGTTCCGGGACGAAGCGCAAGCATGTTCATATCCGGATTTTCGGCGATTATGCGGCTGATGTCCTCCTGCGTCAGTTTGACTGTTTCAAGCCCGGGAGCAAAGCACTCGTTATCGGTATCGATGCCTGTATCGATAATTGCAATAACCATGCCGCTGCCGTCAATGCCGAGATCCCATGCGTAGCGGGATTCAATAACATCGTTCGCAATCGTCATCTTTGTGTCGCCGGGACGAACGATTTCATAGCTTTCCGTGGGAATTTCGAACACGGGCATGTATTCAACGCTTTCAACGCCCGCAACCGCCGCAATGCGCGAAACCTCGTTGAAAGGTACGCTTGCCGCAAAGCCGTTGCAGAGCAGGGTGAAATCATATTCAAAAGAGATTGCCGAAGCGGCGCACTCAATGCGCTTTTTAATGATTTCGTGTTCCGCTGCAAGCTTTTCGCGTGCGGCGGACTGCTGTTTGGTAAGTCCTTCACCGAGAACCGCGCCGCCGTTTTCGAGCACGGCATCGCCGGAAAGTTTGATAATGACGTCAATCATGCCTTCATCATCAATTTTGTACCTTTCAACAAGGGTTCGTTCGGGTTTTTTCGTTTCTTTGCCGAGCATGCGGTTGAGTGCTGCAACAACCGTTGCCTGAGAATACATTGAAACGGTGTAGGTCTCGCCGTTTTCATCGGTCAATGTCTGAACATTGTCGGGCGTGATGCCGTCGAAAACAGCTTCGTCAATCGTGTTCCCGCTCTTCTGACGCATAATCCAGCTTTCGCTTTCAAAGCAATAGCTTGAGTCATCATCAAAACGCAGTTCCTCGCCTGCATCGGCGTGGTACCATGTTGCGCCCGCCGCATCAACAACGGACTTTTCGGGCTTTTGTGTTCCTTCCGCCGCAAGCTTCGAAAGCCCCGTCGCGGAAGCTGCGGCCAATGTCATCATAACCGCGAGCACAAGTGCCGCCAAACGTTTGAGTTTCATGTTTATCCTCCTTCTCCAACCACAGTTATAGGATTGGTATCCTATGCATTGTACAATGCCCAACAATATCTTGTCAACAGGAAATTCTGTACTTGACATATTTTTTTAAATGTATTAGAATAAAAGAGTATAAAACAAAAATACGAAAGGTTGGTCTCCCGTATGATAAACATCAATCCCCTCTTTGAAGCTCTTCAATACTTCCACCGCAGAGCCGAAGGTCGTCTCGTTCGCATCGAACTCGACAGATTGTGCACAAGATTTCCTTCAAAAACAAACGAATTTTTAAGGCTCCTCTCTCCGGTTGCAGACCTTCAGGATCGCCTTGACTACCTTGTTCGTGTGGGTAAACGCGAGCTTAGTCAGCTGTTGACTCCTGTTTGCAGCAGTCCCACACCCTTCGCATGCAGCAACAGCATTATGTACATGATGGTCTTCCCCGCAATTCGCGACGGTATTGATCCGGAGAATTTCACCGAATATATTTATTCAAAAACCGATGAAGACATCATGGTTGACATTCTGAGCGTTCTTGAATCCCCCGGCACCGCAACCGTGACCGAGGAGATCACTTCCGATGTCTTCTATGAGCGGCTTGAAAACACCGGCCTTGATGAGCAGGCCCGACTCGGCGTAATGAAGCTCCTGTTCAAATACAAGAGCTATTCCGAACGCGTATCCCTGCTTGTTGACGGGTTCCTCAATGCAATGCGCCGTGAACGCGAAAACGTTGCATCAATCTGCTCCGCATTTTCCAAACGCTATCCCGAAGGCAGCGGCGTCCTCAAAAAGGTTAACGACTGCTACGGAATGGGACTTCCCGACGATATCGAAATGACTCCCTACTGCTCCATCTTCATGTATGACCATATTGCTGCTTTCATCAAGCAGTATCAGGACGATACCGGAAAGGACAGCGGCATGGTTCTCATGGGCATCGGTTATGACCTTGTTTCAAGCGTTCGCGACATTATCTCTTCCCCCGAGGAACTCGCAATGCTGTTCAAAGCCCTTTCCGAGCCGAGCCGTTTGGACATTATCAATCTGCTTCGCGAAAGCCCCGCCTACGGACAGGAGCTTTCCGAAAAGACCGCGCTGCACCCCACCACCATTTCCCATCATATGGCGCGCCTTGTTGCGGCAAACCTTGTGGAATGCGATCTGCGCACCGCAAAAACCTATTACACGCTCAACAAAGAATATATAATTGATATTCTTGACAGGCTCAGGGCTGTGTTCTCCGAGTGCGACGATTCAAAGGACGAAAAATAACGGTTCCTTCAGCCGTCGGTTGAGTTAGTGTTTCGTGTTTTTGTGAAAAAGACGGTTAAACAAACCGTTTTCGCAAAAGCGACTTTCCGAGACTCTTCCCGCAAGAACAACAAAAAGCAGAGTTCGCCGCAGCGGCTCTGCTTTTTTTCGTTATAAACGGATTTGTATCCCATTTTAGCTGCCTGCATCTTCCGCAGCAGTTTTTTTCTTATTGTTCACAGCTTCATGTTGTTCACAGCTTCTGCACAGCTTCATACCGGTGAAAAGCGCACACGCCGCGGCGGCAAATGCCGGCGGATTGAACGCATTGATGATTCCGCTTTTGTAAACGGACGGATGCCGCTGCCCCATTGCCACAATCGCCGTAAGCAGAACAATCGCGCACGCCGCCGAAGCAAGCCCGAGACCGAAAAGCAGATATTCCGCCCGCTGCAGCCGTATTTCCGCCCTGCCGCCGTTCGGCTCCGCAGAAAGCTGACTTCGAACATTTCCGAACATGCGGAACAAAAAGCATTCAAGTGTGCACAGCGCAGCATTTATCCCGCCCGCAGTAATTATTATCGCCGCAATGCGCATCGGAGTAAACACGGGCGGAGGCGTTGCAATGATGTTAAGTACGGTTTTGCGAAAAACGATTATATCTTGCTCCAGTTCCGCCGCACAGACGACAAGCAGGCACAGCGTCACGGCTGCGGCAATTCCGATGACAACCTGCACCGCAAGCGTCATTCGAAGCAGCGGAATTCCCGAACCCTCCGCAAGCTGTCCCCGCCGTGCATCGCAATGCACCGCCGCAAATGCCGCCGCCGCCGCAATCGGCAAAATGCATTCAAGTATGCAGTAAATTCCCGCCGTGACTCTGAAAGTATATATCAGGTCGGAAGTCAGCTCCGCAAATCGCTGCATTTCCTCTCCGGAATAAATCGGAAGCGCATCCCGAACGCGCTTAAGCAAATCGGAATAAACGGCATACATGTTCACTGCATGGAACACCGCCCAGGCACAGCAGCACAGCACAATTGCAAGAAAACGTTTTGAGCCTATCGCCTGCGCAATGCGCTCGACCGTCGCCGTTTTCTTTCTTTTCGGTGCTGTTTTTCCCTTCCCGATTTTTTCGGTTCGTTCGGTTTTCTTTTCTTTCACGTTTATCATATCGGTTTTCGCCTCGATATTTTTTGAGTTTCCCGCCCTTCATGCGTAAACTCCCGCATCCTTTCATTATACAATATACGCGCTTTTCCGACAATCATCTCCGGCAGATATATTGTTTTTGTTCCGCCGTTGCATTTCTCCGCGGTCTCATGTATAATTATTTCAAACGCAGTCGGCATTCCGACAGACTAAAGCACGGCCGAATCACCCGCACGGGCTTCGCCGTGTACACGGAGGAAAACACAATGTATGATTTGCACACACACTCCCGCTGTTCCGACGGAAGCGAATCCCCGGAACATGTTGCTGAGCTTGCAAAAGCCGCCGGAATTGAGCTGCTCGCGCTGACTGACCACGATTGTGTGCGCGGAGTTCCCGCCGCGCTGTCCCGTGCCGCACAGCTTGGGCTTCGGATGCTTCCCGGAGTTGAGGCCGAAGCGGACTATGCCGACAAGCTTCACATTCTCGGCATCGGGCAGGATATCGACGCGCCGTGTTTTCAAAAACTGCTTGCGGAACAAACCGCTCTTCGCGAGGAGCGCAACCGTCTGCTTGAAATCAAGCTGCGCAAAATGGGCATGGATGTTTCGGATTATCTTATCCGCAGCGAATCCACGACCCGCGCCAACTATGCTGCCGCGCTCACCGCAGCAGGCCACGCCGAAAACACAGCCGATGCCTTCCGCCGCATACTGAACAGAGACGCTCTTGCGGATATAAAGCAAAAACACCCCTCTCCGCAGGCTGTCATCGATGCCGTTACGGGCGCGGGCGGAGCTGCAATACTTGCCCACCCGATGCTGATGAAAAAATGCGATCCGCATGAGCTTGTCCGCGACCTTGCCGACAAGGGAATATGGGGTATTGAAGCTTTTTACGGTGCCGCAACGGAAGGTGAAACGCGGCTTTTCTCTTCCCTTTCCCGTGAATTCGGACTGTTTGCAACCTGCGGAAGCGATTTTCACGGAAAAAGCCGTCCGAACGCACCTATCGGAAGCGGCTGGCGCAGCTGTGCGCAGCTCGAGGCCGCGCTTTCGGAGCTTTGCAGGCGGTTCTTCCGAACTTGAGTCTCCGTACTTTCGGACATCGGTCGATGCACCGTGCATTCTGCATTATAATTCAATATTAACAACCGAATTCAAAACTCCCGCCTGTTTTGCGGATTCGATTCCGTTTGCAAAATCACCGACACGGGAGCTGACATGAGCGTCACTGCCGATGATAAGCCCCGCCCCGTGTTCGTGTATCGTTTTTATCTCCTCCGGGGTCAGGCTTACATGCGAGGAGTTTATTTCCAGCAAAATGCCAAGCTGCCTTGCACAGTCCGCAAGATACGGAATGTCCAGAGTCAAATAAAGGTTCGGGTGCGAAATAATATCTGCATGACCCTTTTCCGCCGCCGCCATGAGCGATTCGGTGTTGCGCCGCGGAGTCGATTTCCCGCCGAAACTTTCGAAAAGGATATGCCGCGCAAATCTGTTCACCGGCGGAATTCCCTTGTGGTACCCAAGAATAATGACATCATATTCGCTGCGGTCCTTCGGGATATCGCTTTCACCGAAATTCATTACGTTGCATTCCAAGCCGCGCAGCACGCGGATACGTCCGTCAAACTCCCGACGCAGTTCCGCAAGCTCCGCGTTCAGCCGCTCCAGTTTTTTCCCGCGGACACCGTAATACATGTTGCCGCCCGCATGTTCGCTGACCGCAACCGCCTCAAGTCCGAGCTCCAACGCCCGAAGCACATTGTCGCGCGGGCCGTTTTTGCCGTGGCTGTAATATGTATGTGTATGCAAATCCTCAATGATTCTCATTTTGTTTATATTCCCTTTCAGCTGTTCACTGCATTCTTCCCCGGTATGCGTTCTCCGGAATTTTTCCCGCATATCGCGCCGTGAGCGCGAGTAAAGCTTCCGTAAACGCAACAAGCGATGCCGATGTTGCATAGCCCAAAAGTCTGCGAATATCGCTTTCGCATGTTGTGCAAATGCTGCAATCCGCTTCACTCTCCGCCGAAATGCAAGGCTCATTGCAAACAAAAACAGTGTACGCACCACCCTTTTTTGCCGTTCGAATGCATTCCGTCAGTTGCTGCGCGCTTTCCCTGCTTCCTTCGGAACGGATGCAGAACAGAGTGTCTCCTTCACCGAGCAGCGCGGAATATGCCGCCCGGGTTTCGGGTTTTTGCGGGCAAACCGCACGGATTCCGAGTTCAACAAGTGCGCTGCCCGCACTTTCGGCAATCCCCGCCGCTGCTCCCGCACCGCACAGCAGCACACACCCCGTGCTCGTCACAAGCCGTTTGGCAAGTGCGCAAATTCTTTCCTCATCCGCAGCCTTAAGCGCTGCCTCGACCGAACGCATCTGGCCGAGCATCAATTTGCTGAAAAACTCGCCGTCATCATCGCCCGATGCAACCGGTTTGTTTTTGGTAAAACTTCCGGCAAGCGCAATTCGCAGCTCCGTAAAACCGCTGTAGCCCGCCCGCCGTACAAGCCGCGTCACGGTCGGCATACTGACCCCCGCCCGCGCCGCAATCTGCTTTATCGAAAGATGCGGAACCGCATCCGGATCGGAAAGGATAAAGTCCGCCGCCTGCCGCTCCGCAGGCGAAAGCGATGGGTACGCCGCAATGATTTTTGTCCTCGCCGGCATGTTTTGCACCTCCTTAAACACTTTTGTGTCCTTTGTCCAATATTCTACCATTTCTTTTTCTATTTTCAAGAGGAACCCGCTTTTTCCCTCAAAAGCAGAAAATTGCACCCCGGGCTGCCGTCTCCTTCACCGCCGTCCGAAAAAACATCAGTACCCGGCGCCGTCTCCAAGATATATTTCATCCCGCCCGCATAAAGTGATTGACTCTTTCTCAAAAATAAGATAGAATAATTATTGGTAAATGTCTCCGTAGCTCAGCAGGATAGAGCGTCCGCCTCCTAAGCGGAAGGTCGCGCGTTCGAATCGCGCCGGGGATGCCAAAACAGCCGTCATGCGACGGCTGTTTCGTTTATTGCGGCATATTTTTTTCTTCAGTTTTTCCGTCAAGCTGATTTTTATGCTGTTGAAACAGCTTTCCCAAATCTTCCCTCACCCCAAGGCGACATCGAGCAGCATCATCAGTGCGAACCCGAGGGCGGCACCAACGGTGCCGACATTGCTGTGCTCATCGGACCGGGACTCGGGGATAAGTTCTTCGATGACAACATAGATCATTGCACCGGCGGCGAAAGCGAGGATATAGGGCAGCACGGGTGTTACGAGAGAGGTTACGAGGATGGTCAGTATTGCGCCGACAGGCTCGGCAACACCGGAGAGGGTTCCGCAGGCAAAGGCTTTGCCTTTCGAGGTTCCGCTTGCGGCGAGGGGGGCTGAAATTATTGCGCCTTCCGGGAAATTTTGAATCGCAATACCGACAGCGAGAGCTATTGCGCCGGAGGCACTTATTGCATTGTTTCCGTTAAGCATGCCCGCAAGGACGATGCCGACGGCCATTCCTTCGGGGATATTATGCAGCGTTACGGCAAGCATCAGCATAAGGTTTTTTCCCATTGCGGAGGGGCGGCCTTCCGGGCGGGCGGAATTCGTATGCAGATGCGGAATCAGGCTGTCCAACAGCAGCATGAATCCGATGCCGATAAGAAAGCCGACAACGGCGGGCAGCCATGCCGCAGTTTTGCCCGCAGCCTCCGCCATGTCAATTGACGGAATCAGCAGCGACCATACCGAAGCGGCGATCATAACGCCCGCCGCAAAACCGCGCAGAAGGTTTTGAAGCTTTGAATTCATTTCTTTCTTCAGAAAGAAGACTGTTGCGGAACCGAGCGTTGTTCCGAGAAACGGCAGAACGATGCCGATGATAACTTTTGTCATATTGCTCATTGTTTTATTTCCTTTCAGGCGGCATGCAGTGCATTCCCGCTGCAAAGCGGTGCGCATATGTATTTTAAAAACCGCAGCAATTCTGCATATTATAACACAATTCCCCGGCTGCGTGAACCCAAATGCAGCAAATGCGGTTCAATATAAAATCTATTCGTTTTTGAAAGCAAATTTGACAACGAAACGCCGCCGGAGCAAAATTTTCTCCGTTCGGCGAAATTATGCAAACACTGCCCTTATTTGTACCTTTTTTTCATCACTTTGAGCGAAGTTGTCCGTTGTCCATCAATGCAATATCATGGTATTTATGTATCGGAAAGATTGACCTTAAAATTGTACCGACAGCTGCGGTTGTATTCAGGAGACAGCGAACCTTCTTACGGTAAAATCCGAAGTCGGTGTGCAGCCCTGCCGTATACGGCGCATGAATCCGTATAAAAATACAATTGCACAACAAAAAAAGCAAAGAAGGGAGACTGCATTCCATGTTGGGTGATAACATAAGGCTGCTGCGCAGCGTTCGCGGCATCAGCCAGGTTGAACTCGGAGAAAAACTTAATGTATCCAAACAGAGCATTTCAAACTGGGAAAACGGAAATATTCAGCCCTCGATCGAAATGCTTATGAAAATTGCGGATTTCTTCTCCGTGTCAACGGATTTTCTGCTCGGGCTGGACAATCGAACATCCATAATCGTTGACGGGCTGAGCACGGAGGAATTGTCACATATCCGTGTTATTATCGATGACCTTGTCGCAGCAAAGCGACGAATGGGGATTGAACAAAACGACGATCGTCCGCGCGAATGACACTGCGCGGAAAAGCCGGAACACCACCCGTTGCCCTGCAATTTTGGGACGGATGATGTTCCGGCTGTTTTAAAAAGTTTTTTATCGTTCTTGTGCCGATACGGCACAGCATAACGAATTATGCATTCCCGTTTGCGTCAACGGTCTCAAGATACTCTCTGCGGCCCTTTTCGTAAAGGTTGTTTCCCTCGCTGTCTATAACCGCAACCACGGGGAAGTTTTCAACCTCAAGCCTTCTGAGAGCCTCCGCGCCGAGATCCTCGTATGCAATTATCTCCGCCTTTTTGATGCAGCTTGAAAGCAGCGCACCTGCGCCTCCGATTGCGGCAAAATAGACCGCACCGTATTTTTTCATTGCATCGATGACCTCCGCATTGCGCTTGCCTTTGCCGATCATGCCCGTTTCGCCCTCGCGGATAAGCGTCGGCGAATACGCATCCATGCGGTAGCTTGTTGTCGGGCCTGCCGAACCTATGACCTGTCCGGGCTTTGCGGGAGTGGGACCGACGTAATAAATCGTTGCGTTTTTAACATCAAAGGGCAGCGGTTCGCCCTTTTCAACAAGTTCGCAAAGCCGTTTATGCGCCGCATCCCGCGCAGTGTATATAACGCCGGACAGCAGGAGCTGTTCGCCGCTTTTAATGGTACGCGCTTCCTCACGCGTTAACGGCAGGGTGATATGTCTTTCCATTCGTTTGTTCCTCCCGAACTCAGATTATCGCACTCTTATGCCTTGTAACATGGCAATTGATGTTCACCGCAACGGGCAAGCCTGCAATATGCGTGGGCATAGCCTCGATATTGACCGCAAGCGCAGTGGTTTTTCCGCCGAAGCCCTGCGGCCCGATGCCGAGAGCATTGACCTTTCGGAGCATTTCATTTTCCAGCTCCGCATAAAACTCATCCGCATTGCGCTCGTCGGTGCTGCGCATCAGTGCTTTTTTTGCAAGCAATGCTGCTTTGTCGAACGTTCCGCCGATACCGACGCCGATAACGATCGGAGGACACGGATTTGGGCCCGCCTCTTCCGCCGTTTTAAGAATAAAATTCTTCACGCCTTCAATGCCGTCGGAGGGCTTGAGCATTGCAATACGGCTCATGTTCTCGCTGCCGAAGCCTTTCGGTGCAACGGTAAGCTCGATTTTATCGCCCGGAACAAGCTCGATATAGAGCATTGCGGGAGTGTTGTCGCCCGTGTTGACTCTGCGCAGCGGGTCTTTGACGACAGATTTACGCAGATATCCGTCGCGATAGCCGCGGCGAACACCCTCGTTGACGGCCTCCGTAAGGTCGCCGTTGATATGGACATCCTGCCCGATCTTCAAAAACACACAGGCAACGCCCGTATCCTGACAGATGGGTGCGCGGTTTTCATCCGCAATATTATAGTTTTCGATAATTTTATCGAGTATGCCCTGAGCCGTTGCCCACGGTTCGTTTGCCCTTGCATCCTCGATGCGCTTTCTGATATCGCAGGGAAGGCTGCAATTGGCGTCAATGCAAAGCTCCGCAACCTTATCGGTTATGAGCTGCGCGTTAATTTCCCGCATGGTTTATCTCCTTATGCTGTATTTTTTGGAACGCACGGACTTCGAATCTCCGCACTTTGTGCTTCGAACGATCCGAACCGGCATTTATGTATTCTGTTTGTGCGGGCGAACACGGCTGTTTCTTCTTAATTTTTATCGCTTTTTACTGCCCCGCTCGCCCGCCGTTTATCTTTTCGTTTCCGAGCCGCAGTTCCTCTCAGTCCGCGACCTGCTTTATCGTGTCGATAACCGTTCCGTCGCGATAGATAACGTTTGCAACGATTCTGTCGCCGAGAGCGGGCTTTTTCGGCACGCCGCTCGTGCGTTCCGCCAGGGCTTTGAGCTCGTTTATGTCAACAAGTTTTATGCCTGCCTCACGCAGTCTGTCATGCAGTTCCGTGTTTTTCGGGTTCACGGCAACGCCCTTTTGAGTGACAAGCACGTCTATCGTGCTGCCCGGAGTGGATATGCAGTTCACCCTGTCCGTCACGATGGGAAGCCTTGCACGGGAAAGCGGCGCGATTATCATTGCAAGTTTTGCACCCGCCGCCGTATCGCTGTGTCCGCCCGAGCCGCCCATTATCCTGCCGTCGGAATCCGTATGCACGTTGATATTAAAATCCGTGTCTATCTGCGTTGCGCCGAGAATAACAACATCCAGGCTGTCCGTCACCGCGCTGCTTGCACCGGGAGAAGCATAGTGCGTTGCGGAAATCTCACGATGGCGCGGGTTGCTCCTTATGGATTCAACCGCCTTCAAATCGAAGCACTGAACATCCAGCAGGGATTCGAAGCAGCCTTCGTTGAGCATATCCACCATATAGCCCGTGATGCCGCCGAGGCCGAAGCTGCCGCGTATTTTTTCGGCAAGCATAACATCCTTAAGATATTTTGCCGCCGCAAGGGATGCTCCGCCCGCGCCCGTCTGGAACGAGAAGCCTTCCTTCAGCAGACCGGAAGCTTTTATAACGTCCACAGCCGTCATTGCCATCAGCAAACCGACGGGATCGCGGGTGATTTTTGTTGTTCCGGAAACGATTCCGTTCGGGTCGCCGATTGACTCCACCGCAACGACCTGATCAACATCCGTTTCGGGGATCGACCATTCGATGAGCGGATAGGGATGCAGTTCGTCGGTGATAACAACAACATGCTTTGCACATTTTGCGTCCGGAATTGCATAGCCCAGCGAGCCGCAGGCGGATTTGCCGATTTTGCCCGTGCAATTGCCCATTGCATCCGAAGCAGGCGCGGCGATAAATGCAACATCTATCGGAGTTTTTCCGTTTTCAATATCGCAGGGTCTGCCGCCGTGCGTGCGGAATTGAACGGGGTTTTTCATTCCGCCGGCAGAAATAAATCTTCCGAGTTCCCGGGACATGTAGTCCGTTTGGAGCGTTGTTACAACGCCGTTTTTGATATGTTCCTTAAGCGGACGGTGCGCATCAAAGAGTGAGCTTGCGTTCACCGTCAGATCGCCGATTCCGAGTTCCGCAATCGCTTCAAGCACCATGTTCAAAACATAGTCGCCGTTGCGCAGGTGGTGATGGAACGAAATTGTCATTCCGCTGCGGAGTCCGCTGTTGACAATTGCCTGTTTGACCGATTCGGTAAGCTTTGTTTTCATTATTCGGCACCTCCGTCCAGCCCGAGTTGTTTTGCGATTTCAAGCGTTTGCCTTGCACGCTCAACAATTGGCTTGTCTATCATTTTGCCGCGCAGCGAAACCGCGCCCTTGCCCTGTTCCTTGCCGATGCGGATCGCCTCGAACACAAGCCTTGCGTACTCAATATCCTTTGCGGACGGGCTGAATACTTCGTTTATTACGCGCACATGGCGCGGTGCAATCGCGGATTTACCGCTGAAGCCGAGGCTTTTTGCATATTCCGCATCGCGCACTATGCCCTCGTCGTCGTTAACATCGGTGAACGGAGTGTCATAAACATCGACCCCGGCCGCACGGGCGGCGCAAACGAGCCGCGTGCGGGCATAGTTTATCTCGTTGCCCTGCTTTGTGCGCTTGCAGCGCAGATCCGCCGTCAGATCCTCGCCGCCGAGGAATAATGCCGCAACGCGCGGACAGGCCGAAGCAGTATTGAATGCGTTTTCAACACCGAGAGCCGTTTCGATAAGCGGAATAAGTTTTACCGTTCCGACTTCCATGCCGCAGCGGCGTTCGATTCCCGCAATGTATTCATCAATAATGCGCATATCCTCCGCGCAGCTTGCCTTGGGGGGCATAATAAGGTCGGGCTTAAGAGGAATCACGGCCTCAAGATCGTCCTTCCAGTAATCGGTATCTATTGAATTTATGCGGACGGTGATTTCACAGCCCGCAAAGCCCATATTTTTCATTGCGCTGCGAACGAGCAGCCTTGCGGAATCCTTTTCATCCGGCGAGACTGCATCTTCCAGATCCAGAATGATACTGTCGGCACCGAGCGCATCGCCGTTTATGATCATGTTCGGCGTGTTGCCGGGCAAAAACAGCATACTTCTCCTCATTTTCCGTTTTCTCCTTTCGTGTCGGATGCGGTGCAGAGGCAAATCCTCCGAAGTTCGCAAAAACTCCGTACCGCTCCGCATACTCATACCATATTATAATACCCTGCGCGGTTTCTTTCAACTGTCGAACGGGATTTTTTCGGCCGGATTTTGAAGAAAGCGGCGTTCGGCATGTGTTCGTTGCGTTTTCGGCATGTTTTCGGAAGCGGCGGACAAAGCCTTATAAAAACACCGACGGGAGAATGAACGCTCCGCCCGCCGGTGTCAATGCCTGTTAATGTTTTGTTTGGGGGCGATACATGCCCCGGTTCAATTCATTCAAATGCCCATTCAAATGCCCATTCAAATGCCCATTGCTCTGCGCAGAACCGTCAGTGCATCAACTGCGGAAACATCGCCGCTGTTGTCAATGTCGGCGAGAACAAGCTGCATTTCGGTAAGCTCGCCCGCGCCCATTGCATGACGCAGGATGAGAATCGCATCCGAAATATCCACGGTGCCCGACATATCAAGGTCGCCCGGCAATGCGAACAGTGCCGTAACGGTCATATCTTCGGTAACGCATGAAACATCAGCATTCCAACCGAAGGAGAACCAGCCCTCGTGAACGGGAAGTTCGGGAAGTTCCGCGGCGGAACCGCCGGCAACGAGCTGCGTGCCGATGGTTTCCCCGGTTGCACCGTCAATAAACCTTACAACGTACTGTTCATCATCGTAAACCGTGAGATCGACCCTGTCGCCGTTGTTTTCGAATTTAACATCGAATACATAGGTTTTGCCGGCTTCAAACTCAAAATCGTCCTCCCTGCCGCGGCAGCTGCCGTCGTTGCTTGCGATCCAAATGCGGTCGCCGGGAGTGGGGTTCGTGATGCACCAATCGTAAACGCCTGCAGGGATATAGATTTTCATCATATCATCGCAAATGATTTTTTCCGTTGAGCAGCGTCCGTCCGCATCGAACGGAAGGGTGTATTCGAACAGTTCGTAGTCTGCGGGATCGGCATCGCCGAATTCCGTGAAGCCGCCGAACGGAGGGATCACCTGAGTCTCGCCGAGATCATCGGGATCGGCAAAGCCATCGTAATAATATGTGTTGTGATCCGCGTCAAGAAGCATCTGATAGCCCCCGCCGTTGCCCCACACATCCGCTGCACGCAGAATAACAGCTACATCGCCCTCATGGCGGAGGCGGGTGTATTTTGCTTTCACAACGGTGTCTTCATAGACCTCATCACCCGCTTCAACGCTCCAACGGCGGAATTCAAAGCCCTCATGCGCGGGAGCTTCGGGGTAATCCTCGGCCGTCATTTGTTCGCACTGCAGTTTTTCTGCCGTGCCGAGAGTTTCGCCCGTGACTTCGTCAACAAAGGCAACAGTCACCGCGCGGGGTGTGGGAGGTTCTGCGGAAACGCTCTCGCTGACGGTGAACAGACCGGAAATTTCGGTGGGGTTGCCGCCGATCATGCCGAGGCATGTGCCTGCACCTGTCACGGTGTCAATAAGATAGAATGCGGATTGATCATCCATAACATTTGCCCAGTACAGCGTGTTCGTATCGTGGTCAAATGCCATTGACTGAACATGTGAACTCGTATTCAGTCCCGACCAGCCGATAGCGTTTGTTGTGCCCGTTTCAAGATTCAGCGTGCGGAGCTGTCCTAAATTATCCATTACATATGCCGCACCGTCGGCGGAAATTGCAATGGCAACCGCTTCAACGCCGTCGCCGCAGTCAATCAGCTTTTCATCGTAAAGCTTGCCGGAAACGATATCGACTTTGCACAGGAAACGTTTCACCGTTTGAACGCCCACAAGGTTGGAATGCACGTTCAGCGCATACATCGTGCCGTCCGCATAGTTATACGCCATATCCATGACATACTTGCGATTGTTGGGCACGCCGTGCGGAACGGGAGACAGATTGTCAAGAGTGCAGGTATAAAGCTGCATCCCGCCTTCCGTCAGCGCGTAACCGTAAATAACCCCGCCGACATATTCCGCCGCATAACCCGTGGGAAGTGCAGGTCCGAGGTTTGCAGCCTCCGTTTCAAGGCTCCGATTGGTAAAGCTTATCCAATTGCCCGCATATGTGCCGGATGAGCTGCTGATGCTGTTGCCGTAAAAAGTGATCTCGCCAAGTTCGCTGACGGTCACGGTGCAGCTGTCGGTAAATCCGCCGTCCTCCGTTGTGACGGTGACGGTCGTTGTGCCCGGCGCGATACCGGTAACAACACCGGTTTCGTAATTAATTTCCGCAACACTCCAGTCATCGCTTTCAAAAACGACTTTCTTGTTGGTTGCTTCAACGGGGGAAACGACGCAGGTCAGTTTGCGGCTTGTTCCCACGTAAAGTTCAGCGTCCTCCACGGAAACGCCGGTTACCGAAACACGCTCGCCGAGGCGGATGTTGTCGATGCAGGCATAGCTCGTGTCGTCGCCGTTCTTTGAGAAGTTGATGTTGATATCATAGCTGCCGGGTTCCCAGCCCATAAGTTCAAGAGCTTCCGCAAGGTCAACATTGCCCGCATGCCATGTTCCGTCGTATTGATTGACAGGGCTTTCAACGGTGAGCGCAAACATGTTGTACGGATCGCCCGCCGGGCCGAATTCAACCTGCAGATTGCTGGTGCCGTTGTACATAAAGAACCATTTGTAGTCCAGCTGCAGCGTTTCGTTGCCGCCGAGTTCAACATTCTTCAGGCAAAGATATGTGCTGTCCTCCGTGCTACTCATTGCATAAGCCTCATGTCCCGGTTCGCTGCCGGTTTGAACCGTCCACTCGGGCCATACAACTTCACCGGGCATATAGGGTTCAAAATGCAGTGTGCCGCCCGCAATGTTGAGGGCCTCGTCAAGCGTCGGAGCCGTTTTCGCCGCCGCGCCCGGGATTGCTGCGCCTTCCGCTGCGGCGGTCGTCATTCCGACTGCGGCGGTGAACAGCATCACAAAAGCCAGAACCGCAGCCGCGAGTCTTTTGATACTTTTCATTTTTGTTCCTCTTTCTCTTTTTTCTGCGCACGATGTCTCGATCATGCGTGTATATGCATTTTAGCACATAAAAAAAGAAAAGTCCATACATATGGAACAATTATTCGAGATTTTGTTCCATGGATATGGAAAGTCGGTAAAATTCCCTCCGAGGCTTTCAGCACGACCGATCCGGCACAGCACCAAACGGTGCTTCCGAAAAAACCGTCAAAGTTTTTCCTAAAAAAACACTTCCGATTCATTTTTCCTCTTCCCTTTTGCAGGAAAGTCTGTTATAATGAATATATACGCGGTTTATCTGCGGAATTTCCGCCGAGCATCGCGTATATAATCAAATTTTCCACATGGAGGGTAAATACCATGAAGAAACTGCTTGCAATCATTCTTGCAGCACTGATGCTCGTTCCCATGCTTGCCGCATGTGACCGGAGCGGAACGCAGAAGGGCGACTACAAAGTCGCAATGATCACCGACTACGGCGACATCACCGACCAGTCTTTCAACCAGACCACCTATGAAGCCTGCAAGGAATACTGTGATGCAAACAAAATTGACTTCCAGTACTTCAAACCCGCAGGCGACTCCACCGAAGAGCGCGTTGCAAAAGTTGAAGAAGCCATCGACGGCGGCTACAACATCATCGTTATGCCCGGCTTTGCTTTTGCGGGAACGCTTTATCAGGTTCAGGACAAGGAAGAGTACAAGGATGTTAAGTTCATCGCTCTCGATGTTTCCGAATACGACCTTTTCGACTGCTTCTATAAGCATGACGAAACCGGCGCAAGAGCCGGTCTCATCGACGAAAACAACAAGGAACACATCAGCGAGAACGTATACTGCGCAGTTTACAAAGAAGAACTCTGCGGCTATATGGCAGGTTATGCAGCGGTTAAGCTCGGCTATACCCACCTCGGCTTCCTCGGCGGCATGGCAGTTCCCGCTGTTATCCGCTACGGCTACGGTTTCGTTCAGGGCTGCAACGACGCAGGCAAAGCAATGAACGATGAAGTCACCGTTGAATATGTTTACGGCAACAAGTTCGCAGGCACTCCCGAAATCACCGCTTATATGGACACCTGGTATCAGGAAAAGGGCGTTCAGGTTGTGTTCGCATGCGGCGGCGGCATCTACACCTCCGCAACCGAAGCTGCAAAGAAGGCAAACGGCAAGGTTATCGGCGTTGACACCGACCAGGCAGCAACCATCAACAAGCTCGGCACCGAAGGCATGACCGTTACCTCCGCAATGAAGGGTCTCGGCGCAACCGTCAAGGCAACCCTCAAAGACGTTATCGAAAACGGCAATTGGGCTAACTACGGCGGCAAGATCGCAACCCTCGGCCTCGTATCCGGCGACGATCCCGAACTTAACTACGTTCAGATCCCCATGGAATCCACCCAGTGGACGGACAACTTCACAAAGGACGACTATAAAGCCCTTGTAAAGAGCATGTTCGACGGCACCGTTAAAGTATCCGACGATACTTCCGCAATGCCCGCACACAGCATCATCGTAAACGAATACGACAACATTATGTAACAATCGGCAGTCATCGCCGTGAACGGAATTCGTTCATCGATTCGGTTCACAAGTTTACGGCAGCATGAACCCCGGCCGGGCAGGCGAAAGCCTGTCCGGTTTTTTATGCTTATTTTGCTCTTTCCCCGTTTCCCTTTCGCATTTTTGTTTGTTTTTCGCATTGAATAAGTGCGCATAGTGTGATATACTTAAAAAAGTCCTGATTAAAATCTTTGCGGGAGGAGAACCTTTTTTATGGAAAACCGAAGCGGCGAAACAAATAATCCTCAAAATTCCGCCGAAAATGCGTTTGATTACGCGGCAGCCAATATAACGAATGAGCTGCCCCGGGGCGATATGCTTCAAGACCCGGCAGGCGAACCGTTTCAATCGACTTTTGAAGAAGAAAAACCGAAAAAGCTTAACTTTTTCAATAAAATCGGGCGCATGAATCCTCAAAAACGCGCCGTGCTTTTGGTGCGCATATTCATCGTAATTGCTTTTTCCGCGCTGTTCGCTGTGTACTGTGTCAAAAACCGTGCAAATTTCGAAATCGACAGTCTTGCGGTTTCGGCAGTGTCGCTTGCCGTTTTTACCGCAGTGCTCATTGCGGCTGTCCCGCAGATTATCAAAGTTTTCAGCGGGGACGACACGCAGCTTGCACCGTCCGGCATCGAAAAGGCAAACGGAAAAACCTTCCTGAAAATCGTTCTTGCCGCATTCGTTCTCCGCGCAGCACTGACAATATTCGGAATGATCGTTTTTTACTGTCTTAATCCTAAGTTTCAGGGCAGTTTGCTCAACCTTTGGCAAACTGCGTGGACAAAAGTCAACACGGACGCCCCGCATTACTGCAGCATAGCCGAAAACTGGTATGCTTCAACCGGCGAAGACAGCTTGCTTATCGTGTTTTTTCCGATGCTTCCGCTGCTTATGCGCGGGCTCAACCTGTTGACTCACAACAGCTTTGTTTCCGCGCAAATAATCAACACGCTCGCCTCCTGCTCGGCGGCAGGCGTTCTGTATCTCACGCTTCGGCCTCTGCTCGGTGAAAAAAAGGCACGCCTTGCGCCCTTCATATGGTTGATGCTGCCCGGCTCGATTTTCCTGAATTCGGGAATGACGGAGCCGCTGTTCATGCTTTTCACCGTGCTTTGCTTCTATGCGCTGCAAAAAAAGAAATACCTTGCGGCGGGCATAGCCGCGGCATGTGCCGGATTCACCCGTTCGCCGGGCGTGCTGCTTGCCGTTCCTCTCGCGATTGAGGGCATCGGGTACTGTGTCCGCAGAGCCCGCAGCGGAAAAAAATCGGTTCGGCGATTGCGGAAATTGTGCTTTCGCTTGTTATATCGACTTTCGGCACGCTTGCCTATCTTTACATAAACAAGGTCGTTGCGGGCGACTGGTTTATGTTCTCCGTGTACCAAAAATCCAACTGGAGTCAGGGTCTCGGCTTTTTCTTTGATACGGCACGCTACATGTATCAAAGGGCAATCGGTGATTTGAAGGCTGCATTGGGTTCGGGAGCGTTTAACGGAACGAACATCACATCCGTGTTTGTGCTCTTACTGCCGACGGTCGCACTGATTGTGCTGACTCCGCTGCTGATTCTTCGCCGCGCCCGCAAGCTCCCCGCCGCATACACACTGCATTTTCTCGCCTATTTCGCGCTTGCAATGGGCTGCACGTGGCTGCTTTCCGCAATGCGCTATCTGAGCGTTGTTCCCGCAATTATCGCTGCAATTGCAATGAGCTGCAAGTCGGAAGAAAGAACCGCTGCAATTTTTACAGTCTCTGCGATTGCGTATGCCGGCTATATATTCATGTATATGCGCGTGTTGAGTGTGTTTTAAAAACGGGCTGCGGCACCGATTGCCGCGTTAATTTCACAATTTTCCGCGTTTTTCTTTAATTGTCCTGTCTCGGGACGGTTGAAAAAAAGTCCGAATTGGTATAAAATACGATATGGGCAAAATCGTTCGCGGAATCCGCCGCACCTGCGATTTGCCCGCAAAATCAACTTTCGGCGGAAAAAACTTTGTTCGGATACATAAAGCCAAACATTCCGGAGCTTCGGGTCCGCGAAAAAGCGCGCTATGATGCATGGTACTGCGGATTATGCCGCCGTCTCGGGGCGCGGTACGGAACAGCAGCCCGTGCGCTGCTGAGCTTTGACTGCACCTTTCTTGCGCTGCTCGCTGCCTCCGTCAGCGGCGAAGATTCGCCTGAAGATTTGCTGCGCTGCCCGTTCAAGCCCTTCGGCAAAAAGCGGGCAATGCTCGGTTCGCCTTCCGCCGCCCTCGATTTTGCAGCCGATGTCTGCGTTATTCTTTCCGAATTCAAGCTTTCGGACGATATTGCGGACGGAAAGCCGCTGCGAATTGCCGCAAAACTCCCCCTGCTTTGCGCATTCAAAAAAGCACGTTTGCGCCGGCCGGAGGTTTATGCAGCGGTAAAAAAGCGTATGCGGGAGCTTGCCTCCGTTGAAGCACCTTATCGCGGCAGTCGAGCTTTTCCCCGCCGCAAAGCCGCGAAGAACGATTCAGCGGCGGAACTGCGTTCTCAAACGCTGCGTTCGCAAACGCTGCGTTCGCCGGATCTTCCCGCAAATATTTTCGGGGAAATGCTGCGCGATGTGCTTGCGTTGGCACCCGTTCCCGAAAAGGAAATCCCCGCGCTGAAGGAAACCGGTTTTTTTATCGGAAGGTTCATCTACCTTTGCGATGCATGGGACGATCGCGAAAGTGACAAAAAGCATTCGCTTTTCAACCCGTTCAATATCTGCGGCTGCACCCGCGATGATGCAGAATTTATTATTAATATCTCGATAAATTCTGCAATTTCGGCATATAATTTGTTGAGCACCGGCCGCGACAGGGCGATTCTCGACAACATTCTGTTCCAGGGGCTTTTTGCCGTTTCCGATGCCGTTTTCGCAAAGGAAAAACAGCCGCTGCCGAACGACGGCATTACGACGGCGGCGCACAAAGCCTGATTTTTTCTGCCTGTATATTAGAAAGGACGAACCCGTGAACCCATATGAGGTGCTCGGCGTTTCGGAAACCGCCACCGATGAGCAGGTCCGTTCCGCCTACATTAAATTAGTTAAAAAATATCACCCCGATCGCTATCAGGACAGTGACCTGAAGGATCTTGCAAACGACAAGCTGAAGCAGGTCAACGAGGCGTATGACACAATAACAAACATGCGCAAAAACGGCTCCGCTTCCCAAAACACTTATTCCGGCAGCGGATTCGGAGGTTATTCGGGCAGCAACTCCCGCACTTCCTCCGGCGGTTATTCCGGAAATTACGGCAGTGGTTATTCCGGCAATTTTTCGGCTGAATTCGCTCGTGTGCGGCAATGCATAAACACAAGTTCTCTGTATGAAGCGCAGGCAATACTGGACGGCATACCGCTGCACAATGCGGAATGGCATTATCTTTATGGCATTGTCTGTTTCCGCGGCGGCGACTACTCCTCCGCCCGCAATTATCTTGACAGAGCCGTTTCGATGGAACCGGGCAATGCGGAGTACCGCCGCGCAAGGGATTCCCTGAACGCACGCAGCACGCGGAGCTACCACACCTATGACAACGGCGATACGGGAGCAACCGTGAACACGGCATGCAACTGCTGTTCGACTTTGCTTTGTGCGGATTCCTGCTGCGAATGCATGGGCGGAGATCTGATTCCCTGCTGCTGATTTTCTGCTTTTTCAGCCGCTTTTGGGGCTTTGCAATTGCTTTATAAACATGAAAAAAATTTCTGCAACAACAAAACTGACCCTTTCCGCCATGAGCACCGCGCTCAGCGTTGTGTTTCTTTATGCGGCATCCGTCATTCCGACGGCAAAGCTTGCGCTGTGTTTTTTGACATCGCTCATGCCGTGGATACCCCTCAGGGAACGCGGCGGGTTCGTCTACGCCCTTCTGAGCTATGCGGCAACGGGTGCGATATGCTTTTTTCTGATTCCGAACAAGCTGTATTTTGCAGCGTACATCCTGTTTTTCGGCTGCTACGGAATGATTAAGCTCGGCATAGACAGCGTTATCCGCGACAAGCTTGTTGCCTTTGCCGCAAAGCTTATCCTCTGCAACGGCCTTGCTGCACTTGTGATATTCGGCGCAGGCAAGCTGTTCAGTCTTGACATAATCGCTCAGCTGCCGAATTATCCGTTGTACATTATTATTCCTGCGATTGAGATTTTCTTTATCGCATACGAACTTGTTTTCACGCTTTGCGTACGCGTTTTTGATGACAGGCTCCGCAACGTTATCATCACCCGCCGCTGAAGCGCCCGACACCGTTTAAACTTAAACCGCAAAAGGAGAAAAACAATGAAAAAAACCTTCCGCAATGTTATAATTTTTGCACTTGCGCTCTGTTTTGTGTCTGCTGTGCTGAGCCTTTGCGCCTGCAAAAAAACTCCGCAGACGATCGAAACCGACTATTGCGCCTATTCCGAAATTCCTGCCGATTACACACCCGAACAGGCTGAGGCGGATGGCTGCCTTGTTGTTTACCAAAGCCAAGGAACCATCAAAAATTCAACCGTCATGACCGACTTTGCAAAAACAACAAAAAAGGGCAGCCCTGCACTTCTGCGCGTTGCAACTTACTATGAAAAAGTTGTCACCGGCGGCGAGCCGGAGCTTGTCGTTGTCGATATTGAATACAAGGACGGCGTTTATCGCACGCATTACGAACAGGTAAACGAGGACGGCACAAAAGAGGCATTTGACGACAAATATAAATATCTCGTTGCCATTGACCGCGTAAGAGGCACTTCAACGCAGGTTTTCAGCTCCGGTTATATGCTCACAAACGATGAGGATGTTACCTATGCCGACTATGCGTCAAGCTTGTCACGCGATCCCTCCGAATGGATCGATGCCTATATCATCTACCTTCTGACCGCAGTTATGTAAGGTTCAACTGAATTAAAAAACTTTGAAAGGGGTGAATCGAATGCATTTGCAGGAATCCGGTGAAATGTATCTTGAGACCATTCTTGTGCTTTCCCGCAGGTTGAACAAGGTTCGCAGCGTTGACGTTGCGGAAGAAATGGGCTATTCGAAGCCCAGCGTCAGCCGCGCCGTTGGCATATTGAAGAAAAACGGCTATATCATCATGGATGGTTCCGGACATCTTTATCTCACGGATGAAGGGCGTTCGGTCGCCGAAAAAACATTCGAACGTCACCGCGTTTTAACAAAAGTATTCACAAAGCTCGGTGTTTCTGCCGGAATCGCCGCAGAGGATGCCTGCAAAATCGAGCATGTTATTTCCGATGAAACCTTTGAGGCAATTAAACGCTTTGTCGCCGAACACAGCGATTGACTTTTCGCTTTCGGCACCGCGCCCGACAAATAACCCTTCCGCCGAACGTTTGACGGAAGGGTTTTGTTTGCATTTGTTCACCTTGTTTCGGCATAATCCTGTTCCGGCAAAAGCCCTTTCGGTTCAAACTGCCGCAACTCCAACCGATAGGAAAACCCTTTTTCCGTCGGCTTATACGGCACGAATCCAACCGACTCAAAGCAGCGTTTCGAACAGATGTTCCACGAATAAATCTCCTGAACAAAAAGCTCCGAAATGCCGTTCCGCTTCGCCCTTGCCGCAAGAAAGCTTACAACAGCCCTGCCTATGCCGCGCCCGCGATACTCTGCCGCGCCGATCACAATCGGCATATCCTGCACGGAAAACGTAACATCCCCAACAGGGCGAAACTCACCGTTTTCCTTTGCTTCAATAAAATACAGCTCACCGTGAACGTTCAAATAATCATACATCCTGTGCAGTTTTTCCGAAGTATACGGTTCACGAACGCCGTCAACAAGGAACACGAGTTCCGGGTCCGAATACCATTCAAGTGCAAAATCGCATTCGCCCGCGTACCTCCGCAGTCTGAGTTCGGGCGTTATATCAAGAATTCGTTCGTCCGCACCGCTTTGCATCATTTTCAAGCCCTCCTTCTTGGCTTTCTCTGTTTCATTATACATTCGCCGCCCCTCAAAAGCAAGCAAATCGGGCAAACAGCTTTTGCCGCCTGCCCGATTCTTCTTTTGCCCGATGTTTTATTCAATCGAACATGCCCGTGTCGGTTTATTACCCTTATCCGAAAAATCGACAATCATATTCGAATTATTTGCACCAATCGGAATTGATTGAACCCGTTGGCCTTCGCTGTCCAAAAACATCAGGACAACGCCTGTATATGTGATTTCCGATGCATCGGCAATCTCCTGAGCGATCGGCCGGAACTCGGCAATGATGTTTTCCGTATCCGGAGCAAACCTCTGCTGAAACTCAGGATCGGATATTTTCTCGTCAAATCTGAACTCGATCACAAGAGCCGAATCGTCAACATAGCAGGCGGAGCATTGGGCGCCGCTGAAATAGTTTTTGTATTTTTCAATGATTTTTTCGCCGTTTTCCCTGCAATACTTATCGAGATGCGATTTCAGCACCTCTTGTTCGCTCGGGAACTGTTTTTCACAGCCGAAAGCAAAAACCGCAGCAAGAACCATCAAAACCGCCGCCGCAATGCAAAGCAGCCTCTTTTTCATCATAAACCTCCCAATATCAACATATTTGTGTTGTCACATTTGATATTATACCGAAAACATTTACATCCGTCAAGCCTTATTGAGCGTAAATTTTTCATTGATTTGCCGTTTCGGAAAAAAGCTGCAAATTTGCACTTGTTTGTGAATATAAAAAAGGGTATAATGCAGACTGTGCAATGCGCAGTGCGCAGCCGCAAAAACAAAAAACAAAGGAGCATCTATGGGTCTTTTGGAAATCGCACGCGATTTTGCCGTCGCGAACTGGGACAACGCCATTATGTGGGTCATCGGCGGGATCCTTATTTATCTTGCAATCAAAAAGGATATGGAACCCACTCTTCTTTTGCCGATGGGATTCGGCGCGATCATTGTGAACCTGCCGGGTTCCGCAATCGCGGCGGACGGCGGAATCATCCGCATCCTTTACGACTGCGGCATTGCAAACGAATTTTTCCCGCTGGTGCTTTTCATCGGCATCGGTGCAATGATCGACTTCGGCCCCGTGCTGACCAACCCGAAACTTATGCTTTTCGGTGCGGCGGCGCAGTTCGGCATATTTTTCACGCTCTGCATGGCAACCCTCTGCGGGTTCGGTCCGATGGAATCCGCTTCCATTGCGATAATCGGCGCGGCGGACGGCCCGACAAGCATTGTTGTTGCAAACCACCTCGGCATCAGCGCAAACAACCCGGGGCTTTTCAGTGCGATCGTTGTTGCGGCATATTCCTATATGGCTCTTGTTCCGATTATACAGCGACCCATAATAAAACTTATCACAACCAAGCACGAGCGGCTTATCCGCATGGAATACGAACAGCGGGATGTTTCAAAGCTGACCCGAATTCTGTTCCCGATCGTTATCACATTTGTGGTCGGCATCGTTGCGCCGGGCGGTCTGCCGCTCATTGCCTGCCTGATGTTCGGAAATCTGCTTCGTGAATGCGGCGTTCTGAATGCACTTTCCGAAACGGCACAGAAGGTGCTTGCGAACCTTATCACTCTCTTCCTCGGGCTTTCCATTGCAGCCACGATGAGCACGGACAAATTCCTGCGTCCGCAGACGCTGCTTGTTCTGGGGCTTGGCCTTGTTGCATTCGTGTTTGACACGGTCGGCGGCGTTTTCTTTGCAAAATTCATCAATCTGTTTGCAAAGAAAAAGATAAATCCCATGATCGGTGCGGCGGGCATTTCCGCTTTTCCGATGTCTGCAAGGGTCGTTCACAAGCTTGGGCAGGAAGAGGATAATCAGAATTTTCTGCTTATGCACGCTGTCGGCGCAAATGTTTCCGGTCAGATTGCGTCCGTCATTGCCGGCGGCTTGATTCTCAGCATTTTCGGTTCCATGCTCGGTTGACGGAAAGGAGCGAATATTATGACGTTATCCAGCACAAATTCACTCGTTATGAACGGATTCTTTGATTTCAGCAAGGATGGTTTCGGCTTTGTCGATTCGCTTAAGGTCATGCTGCTCGGGCTTATCATCATCTTTGTTGTTACGGGCGTTTTGATTCTTTGTGTTGCCGCACTCAACAAAATGAGCGCAGGGAGCAAGCGTTCCGCGGACAAAAGGAACGCGGGAAAGAATAAGTAAATTATATTTCCTGTTATTCTTGCAGCATACATCAATTCAATCGAAATAATCTCCCCTTGTTCATGCGAAAAACTCCGCCGTTTATGCGGAGTTTTCATTTTGTTTTTATAATTGCTTTAATAATCTCGGTTTTAATTCGGTGCGGTTTCGCGGCAGGTTCAGCCCGGTGCCGCCCCAATTTCGGCGGATTTAACCGAAACCTCTGCAAGCCTGCCAATCCGCGCTCCGTTATGCAAACTCGAAAACGGAGCAGCCGCGCCGCCCCGTTTTCGAAAGGAGTCATCTGATTATGCAAAAAAAAGCACGGAACCCCGCCTCTTTTATCAGCCTTATGCTTCATCACCGTTTTCGGAGGAGCTCCGGGCCGCACTCGAACCGCGCGACCCGAAAAAACCTCCGTTTTGGGGTTGAATAATGTCGATTTCGGTGATACAATCAATATAGGGTATAACGTAACGTTACAGTCAAGCCCTTTCAAAAAATTTTTTGGACGCGCAATGTTTTCATGCCGAAAACATTCAGCCGCGGAAGGAGCCGCCGTGACAACAAAGGAATTTGCAAAGCTCTGCGGAGTTGAAAAGCGGACGCTGTTCTTTTATGATGAAATCGATTTGCTCAAGCCTGCGCGCATACTGCCCAACGGCTACCGTGAATACGATTTTTCGCAATTGCCGCGCATGGAATCCATCCGCCTGCTGCAATCGGCGGGGCTGAATCTTCGTGAAATCAAATCCATGCTGCTCTGCGAAAGCGGACATAATATCGACATTGTAAACGACTGCCGTCAGCGCGTCATGCAGCAAATGGCGGATATGCAGGCGGGACTTTGCTATATTGAGCGGAGAATTGCCCTGCGCAAAAATTATCTTGAGCACGCGCCCGGCGAGATTTTTACGGAAAATGCGCCCGCACTGCCAATCTCCGCAATAAACGCCGATGATGCCGGCAGCAATCATTCCCTCGGCATAAGTTACTTCTCCCTCGGTCATTATCTCGGGGTTGAAGAGGATGCCGAAGCCCTGCATCCGCGCCGTTTTTTTAAGCATTGCCGTTCGGAAACCGCCAATGAGTTCCTTCCCGCCGGGCAATATGCCTGCATGTTCCTGCACGAGGCGGACAATGAGCAGATTTTTTATATCTCGCCGTGGGTAAAACGCTTCGTTGAGCTTGCGGAAGCAAAGGGTCTTTCCGTTGAACGCACGGTCTATGTTGAAGATTTGCCCGCGTGGCTGATTGACGAGCCCCGCAGTATGATTTTGCGTTTTGCGGCGCGTATTGCGTCTTAGTCTGCAAAATATATCTTTGCGCGTAATATTTAATTTAAAGTATTTTCTAAGATGAGGTTATAATCATGAAATCCGAATTCAAAAAGATTGCAATTATCTGTGCGAGCGAGCGTGAGCTTGCTCCGTTCCTTCCGTTGATTGAAAATCCGACAATTTCCGAACGGGCAATGCTGCGCATTCACGAGGGCAGGCTGAACGGGTTTGACGTCGCGGCTGTTTATTGCGGCGTTTGCAAAGTTAATGCCGCCGCAGCCGCACAAATTATGATAGACTGTTACGGTGCGGACACCGTCATCAGTGCGGGAGCCTCCGGCGGAATGGCGGAAGAGCTTCAACTGTTCGACACTGTTGTTGCAGCCGAAGCCTGCTATCACGATGTTCACGAACGTATTTTGACCGATTATCACCCGTTTATGAAAACACAGTTCTTCCCCGCCTCTTCGGAGCTTGTTTCGGCAGCTAAAGCCGCAGCAAAACCCCTTGCCGAACGCGGACAGCGAATATTTTTCGGGCGTACCGCAACAGGTGAAGCGTTCATTGCCGACGAGGGACGTGCGGATATTAATTCCCGCCTTGCACCGCTTGCGGTTGATATGGAATCCGCTGCGATTGCTCATGTCTGCTATTTGAACGGCGTTCGCTTCATCGCGGTGCGCTGCATCACAGACACTGCAAAACACAGCGGAGTCGGCACATTTGAAGAAAACTGTTCCCGTGCTTCCGAAATTGCAAAGGATTTTGTTTGCGCAATGCTTAATGAGCTGTAATCAAAAGCTTTAGACCGCACTGGATTCGGAAAAGAGCCTGCTTTTTCGGCAGGCTCTTTAGTCTATGGTGTAGGAGGCATGAAGAAATATATTTTAAAATCAGTTTTTCTCTCTGACTGAGCCGGTGTTCGTTGTGTTCGGCTCGGAACTCGGCTCATCGCTCACCGTCGGCTCATCGCTCACCGTCGGTTCATCGCTCACCGTCGGCTCATCGCTCATCGTCGGTGTGTTCGGAGCCGCTGTATTTTTTTGTCCGTTCGGATCGTTCGGAATCGCTGCATCCGCACCGCCCGCCTCGGCGCTGCAAATTATCATCGCCTGCGCCTCGTTTTTTCCGTTCAATCGAACTGTCACAATGCTGCCGACTGCAAGTTTGTCCGCCGAAACGAATCCCGTGCCGCTCGCAATATATGCACCCTCTGCAACGGTGAATTCAATCGCCGCTTCACCGTTTTCGGTGAAACTTATTTTGCTGCCGCCCGGGTTCATGCCCGAACCGGGATTGCCTTCCGGAGGATTCCCTTCGGGGGGATTGCCTTCGGGGGGATTGCCTTCACTCTGTTTGCCTGTATCGTTCCTATCGTTTGTATTTGTATCTTTCGCGCCGCTGTCGGCCGGTTCGGCGCCGTCATTATCCGAAATTTTACCGTTGTTGTTCGGTGCGGCCGGAGCCGAACCGTCACGGCGGGATCCGTCATTCATTCCGCCGGGAAATTGATTTTCGGTGCTTTCGATCGTCCCCGGCTGCAAAGTGTACTTTCCGTCGGCAATAACGGTGATAATTCCCGAAACCGTCTTTTCCTCTGTTGATTTTGAGTCGCAGCCCGCAAAGCAAAGCATTGAAACCGCCGCAATCACCGCCGCCGTGAAAATGCACAGCACCCGCCGTCCGTGTTTTTTGTGTTCCTTTACCATTCGGTTCATCCTTTCCGTTTCCGTTATTCCTGCGGAAAAGCCCGTTTCGATGCAAAAGCCGCTCTTCTCCGTCTCTGTTAATATTATATTGGTTATTTACAGCATTCGCAAGGCTTAATTTTGTCTATTTCCGCACGAATTGAATTTATCTTGCGGCATTGCCTCATTCTATATGGAAACAGCCTTGATTTTGCTGTATAATGTTTCAAATAAGGCACAATTCCGCCGCGCAGACGGATGCAGCCGCATTGTGCCGTCGGGATGCACCGCCTCCCGCAAAAGCTGAATGCAAAGGTGGAAGTGAAAATGAAGAAACTTTTGATATACATGAAAAAATACCGAAAGGAATGCATTCTGGCTCCGCTTTTCAAGCTTTTGGAAGCAACATTTGAGCTTTTTGTGCCGCTCATCGTTGCTGCAATTATTGACAACGGCATTGACGGCAAAAGCAAAAGCTTCATTATTAATATGGGGCTTTTGCTTCTGGCACTTGCGGCGGTCGGCCTGCTCTGTTCCGTTACGGCACAATTTTTCGCGGCAAAGGCTGCAATCGGCTTCTGCACCGACCTTCGCGCCGCTCTGCTGAAAAAAATCCAAAGTTTTTCCTACACCGCGCTTGATACTCTCGGCGTTTCCGGACTGATAACGCGCATGACAAGCGATATCAACCAGATTCAAACGGGCGTCAACCTTTCTCTGCGCCTACTTCTTCGCTCCCCGTTTGTTGTTTTCGGTGCAATGATAATGGCGTTCACAATCGACACACGCTGCGCACTCATTTTTGCGGGCGTTATAGTGCTGCTTTGCGCCGTTGTTTTTTCGATCATGCTGGCATCCATCCCGAAATACCGAAAAGTTCAGGCGGAGTTGGACAGCGTGACCGGCACCGTGCGCGAAAACCTTGTGGGCGTTCGTGTTCTGCGTGCCTTTTGCCGTGAGGAAGAGCAGATTCGGACGTTTGACAGGCGAAGCGAAAGGCTTCTCGGTCTTCAAATCAACGCGGGCAAACTCTCCGCGCTGATGAACCCGCTCACACTGATAATTATCAACGCCGCTGTTATAATTCTTTTGCAAAGCGGTGCAATTCGAGTTAATTCCGGCTCTCTGACTCAGGGGCAGGTCGTTGCGCTGTATAATCTTATGGCGCAGATTCTTGTTGAACTGATAAAAATGGCCAATTTGTTCATAACCATCACAAAATCCCTCGCCTGTGCCGACAGAGTTGCGGCAGTCATGCAGCTTGACAGCGGTGCGAACGGCGGCAATAAGCTGCCTGCGAACGGTTCGCCCTGCGGAAGTGTGGAATTTAAAAACGTATCGTTCGAATACAAAAACGCCGGAGCGGAAGCTCTGTTCGACATAAGCTTTTTTGCAAAACCCGGGCAGACCGTGGGCGTTATCGGCGGCACCGGCAGCGGAAAAAGCACGCTTGTGAACCTTGTTCCGAATTTTTACAGCGCAACAAAGGGGCAGGTGCTTATTGACGGCGTGAATGCGGATGAATACGACCGCGCCGCACTGCTCTCCGCAGTTTCCGTTGTTCCTCAAAAAGCAGTGCTTTTCGAAGGCACGATCCGCAGCAACCTTTTAATGGGCAACCCGAATGCCTCCGAAGCGGAGCTTTTTTCGGCACTTGAAACCGCTCAGGCGGCGGAAATCGTCCGCACAAAGCCGAACGGCATTGATGAACCCGTTTTGCGCGGCGGCAGCAATTTTTCCGGCGGGCAAAAACAAAGGCTGTCCATTGCGCGCGCCCTTGTTCACGGCGGAAGAATTTTGATTCTTGACGACAGTGCTTCCGCTCTGGACTTTGCGACGGATGCAAAACTCCGCGCCGCAATTCGAAAGCTTTCCCCCGCGCCGACGACCTTCATAGTGTCCCAACGCGCGGCCTCGGTCATGTTTGCGGATTTCATAATCGTTCTGGATGAAGGGCGCGCCGTCGGACAGGGCACGCATGAAGAGCTTTTGCGCAATTGCGCTGTTTATCGCGAGATTTATGCCTCTCAGTTCCCGGACGAAGCGGCAAAGCTTAGCATTCCGAACACCACACCCGAAGGAGATGCGGCAAAATGAGCAAAAACGGTTTAAACAAAAAAGGAAAATCTGCGCACTCAGAAGAATTACGTTTTACACTCGATTCAGCGGGACGCGGCACCGCTGCGGAGCTTTTGCGCCGGCTGAAACCTTATCGTTTTAAATTCGCGCTTTCACTCGGGCTATCGCTCGTGTATGTGTTTTTAACGCTTCTGATCCCCGTTCTCGCCGGAAAAATTATTGACTGCATCATCGGCGCGGGAAGGGTTGACTTTGCCGAGATCTCACCGTTTTTGCTGAAACTCGGTGCAGCTGCGGCGGGAGCTGCACTTTCTCAATGGCTTGTGAGCCTTTGCAACAACAGCATAACCTACGGCTGCGTTCGCAATATCCGTGCAGAAGCATTCCGCCGCATTCAAAAACTGCCTCTCGCCTATTTCGATTCGCACCCGGCGGGCGAAACCGTGAGCCGTATGCTCAGCGATGCCGATCAGCTTGCGGACGGGCTTTTGATGGGCTTTTCCCAATTGTTCACGGGGATTATGACCATTATCGGCACACTCGTGTTCATGCTCACCGTCAACCCGCTGATAACCCTTGTTGTTGTTGCCGTGACGCCGCTTTCGCTTGCGGTCGCAAGCTTTATTTCCAAGCGAACCTACTCCATGTTCCGCAAACAAAGCGAGACCCGTGGGGAGCAAACTGCGCTGATCGATGAATTTATCGGCGAACAAAAGCTCATCCGTGCATTTTCATACGAAGCCCGCGCCGAAGAACGCTTTAATACAGTTAACGAGAAGCTGCAAAAGTTTTCCCTCCGCGCCGTATTCTTTTCCTCTCTCACAAATCCGTGTACGCGCTTTGTGAATGCCGTTATCTATGCAGGGGTTGCCGTTTCCGGCGCATTCTCCGTGCTTGCGGGCGGCCTGACCGTCGGCGGACTTTCCGCTTTTTTGAGCTATGCCAACCAATACACAAAGCCGTTCAACGAAATTTCCGGAGTTATTACGGAATTGCAGGGCGCGTTTGCCTGTGCGGCGCGGCTGTTTGAGCTTATCAACACCCCTGCGGAAGTCGATGCCGCCGCTGCGCCGAACCCTGCTCAACGCAATGAAAAGGCTGAAAGCAGCGGCAATATCAGCTTCCGCAATGTTTGTTTTTCCTACACGCCCGGCACGGGGCTGATCCGCGATTTTTCGCTTGAGGTAAAAAGCGGAATGCGCGTTGCGATCGTCGGCCCGACGGGCTGCGGCAAAACGACGCTTATAAACCTGCTCATGCGTTTCTATGACGTTAACTCAGGTGAAATTCTTATTGACGGAGTGGAAACCCGTTCCATGCCCCGCCATGAGCTGCGCAAAAAATTCGGCATGGTTCTTCAGGAAACATGGCTTCAGGCGGGAACCGTTCGGCAAAACATCGCAATGGGCAGGCCGCAGGCAGCGGAAAACGAAATCATCGCCGCCGCAAAGGCCTGTCACGCGCACGGGTTCATAATGCGTCTTCCGAAAGGTTACGACACCGTACTTGACGAAGCGGGCGGCAGCCTTTCCCAAGGGCAAAAGCAGCTCCTCTGCATTGCGCGCGTTATGCTTTTGAATCCCCCGATGCTGATTCTTGACGAGGCTACCTCTTCCATTGATACGCGCACGGAGCTTCTCGTTCAGGATGCTTTTGCAAAGCTTATGCACGGCCGAACAAGCTTTATCGTTGCGCACAGGCTTTCAACCGTTCGCGAAGCGGATATTATCCTTGTTATGCGCAGCGGGCGCATAGTTGAAAGCGGAACTCATGATGAATTGCTCCGTGCCGACGGTTTTTATAAAAAACTTTACGAGAGTCAGTTTGCCCGCTGAAAATGATTGTTCCGCTTTTTTGCTTTTGATATTTTCGCCGCAGGCAGAATCATGTCTGCGGTGATTTTTCTTTTTGGCGTTTTAATATCCGTTGAAATATCTCTGTTGTGCAGTTGATATATTTTATTAATGCCTTGTTTTTTGTTGTCAAATATCGGGTATATGTGTTATACTGGGAAGGAGCAAGGACAGCGCATTTGATTTTCTCCGCGTAATTTCGTGTTTACCGCCGAACAATCTTTCGGTTGTCCGCTCACGGCATTGTTTTTCCCCCGCTCGACGATTTCATGACAGGAGGTTAAATCTTATGAAATCAAAACGCAAATTTCTCATTCCAGCCCTTGCCGTTGTGCTTGCGGCGGCATTGGCAGTCGGCGTGTTCTTCTTTTACAAGGCCTTTAAAAAGCGCATAGACCCGGAAGAGCAAATGATTCACAACACGCAGGAGCGCATTGAATATGCGCAGTCATGTTACAAAGAATTCAGCAAAAACCCGAACAAGACCTATACCGTTCTTGTCTCGCTCGACAGTGTTACAACGGAGGAGTTTACGCAGCTCTTCACCGGCTGCAGCAGCTTCACTCAGGTATACGACTGTATAACCGAAGGCGTTGACGACCCGATGTACGGCGGTTATCTCGACTGTGAAGGCAAAACGGCGGCGCAGCTTGCCGCCGAGTGTTATGCGGACACTTACGACAGCATCTGTTCCGAGTTGGACAGTTATGACCAGCAGGCTGCGGAAATTCGAGAGTCTTATATGTATGATGAGACTGTCGAGCCTTTTGTTACGCAGCCCCCTGTTGACACATTCGGCAAGGATATAGACACATCCGATATTAAAGTCCCCGGAAGCTCCTACAGCAGCGATGACACAGACTTCCAGCTGGCAGAAGACTTGGCTGACTTGCAGGAATTCCATGATAACTTTGTCATGCTGAAGCAAGCAATGGAGCAAGGCAGATATCGCATATACGGAGTTAAACTGACGCTGACAGGTGCGCAGGCTCAGGCACTGCTTCAATCGAACAAAGTCCGTTTGGTCGAGAAGCTGACGATTTTTCCTGAAAGCAGCCTCTCTCCGTTGGATCCCTCCGAGGAGAATTGGGATTAAGAATATGACTTTTCATACTTTTGCGGCAATCTATTGTTTATTGTCGTTCGCACGCAATTGCACTTTAACTTTATCTATAGTGCGGCAGTCTGTTTGCGTCTAATGTGAAACCAAAGTGTCCGAATCACCGCAGGCAGAATCATGTCTGCGGCGATTTTTTGAAGCACTTCTTCAATCGGCCTTTGCCGGCAAAACAACGGTTCCTTTGCATTCATAAAGAATCGAAATAATCAAAGCGGCTCATCCCGATTGCATTTCGCAATGTGTCGGGGCGAGCCGCTTTTTATGGTTTTTTCGGATTTTGCCGCTAAGGCTTATTTTGCCTGTTTTGCCCTGCGAACCGCAAGAATTCTCTGCATTTCGTTATAAACGATCATATAGCCCTCGTCAACGCCCATGCCGGGTTTTGCAAGGATCTGAACGGGCTGGGTTGCCATTGCGCACTGGGTGCAAACCTGTGCGGAACGGTCGGTTTCGTTGCAGGTGCCGCCCTGGTATGCGCCGATGCCCTTTTCTTTGCAGTAAAGAACAGCCTCGATCGTGTTGTTGATGCCGCCGAGATCGGGAGTTTTTATCTGAACCATGTGACCCGCTTTGTTGTCGGCAAAGTACTTGATGTCCTCAAGAGTGTTGCACCATTCGTCCGCAACGATCTCAACGTTGATTCCGCGGTCGTCAAGTTCCTTGGTGATTGCTGCAAGCGCGCGCATCTGCTTTTCGCGGTCTTCAACATCCATGGGGCCTTCAATGCGGAGGTGGAAGGGCTTTGCGGCTTCTTCAAGGCGCGCCATGTAATCAGCCATTGCCTTGTAGTTATCGTTGCCGAATGCAGCACCGATCGTGCCGTATACGTCAATATGGAAAATCGGGTTGTAATTTTCATCCGTGCGGAGCTGAAGCACGCGGTCACGCAGCCATGCAACATACTGTTCGAGCAGTTCGCCGTGTTCGCCGAGCTTGGTCTTAACGTTGTTGATAAGCGCATGGGGCAGAATCTGTGCGCCCTTGATAATCATTTTATCCGCATTGGTGTAGCGATCGTCACCGGACTGGGTGAAAATATCAATGGGCTTGTCGGAAATGGTGCAGCCGTATTCGTCCGCAACAACTTCGCACATCATTCTGCCGGTGGACCTTGCAACAGCGTCAAGAATCGCCTGAGTCATGCCGTAGCGAATTGCGGTGTGCAGACGTTTGCCGTCAACATGGATGGATTCGACCATTTCGGAAAGTGCGCGGAAATTGTCCGCCTCTTTGCCGATGAGTTCGGGCTTGATATAGTTTTCGATAACGGGAATGAAGTCCTTTGCAAGGAAGAGGGGATCGCGTCCGCCGCAGCCGCTGTACTGAACGGCAGCGCAGTCGCCGTATGCAATCTGGCCGTCCTCAAGAACGAGCATCACGGAGATGGACTCACCGGGCTGACGAACGGAGGTAAAGCCGGGGGTTTTGGGTTCGCCAACGTATGCGGCGCCGTCGCTTTTTGCGCCCGCTTTAATGGCGCGCTGATCGTCAAAATAGAAGCCTGTTCTGCCTGCGGAGCAGATAACATCGATAATTTTCATAAAAGTATCCTTTCAGTTCTTCAAAAATTTATTTCAAAAATGAAATTTAAGTATTCGGGCGGCACGAAAGCATTCCGCGCCGCCGTGCATTTTCAGCCGAAGCCGATTTGCGTTCGTTTATCTGCGGAGAGCCTGCGGCCTTCCGACAAGACGGCCCTTGCTGATCGCGTAAACATCGTCAATGACCATTTGGAAGGTTGCATTGCGCTTTTCGGCCTTTGCGCGCTCTTCGATCTTTGCGCGATGGAACGCCTTGATATCATCGGTGAAGGGCAGCGCACCCATGTCGAGAATGCGGATCGCACCGTCGTTATCGCGTGCGGGAAGCATTTTGCCCGCATTGTAGCGGGAAGGCGCAAACGGAATATCAAGAACGCCCGCAAGCACAGCGCGAACGGAACCTATCGCGATGTCGCCTTCGCCCAGTTCGAAGCACTTATCGACAATGCAGCGCGTCTCTCTGCGGATAATATCTTTTTCTTCCTCAAGGTTGGCTGCGGTGCAAACCTGGTCGGAAAGCATGCTGATGACCTGCTTTGTGCAGCGCAGACCCTGTGCGTTTGCTTCCATTGTGGGAACGCCCGCCGCTTCATGCGGAGTTTTGACAATGACCTTTGTTGCCTTTGAGAGTGCAGCGGTTGCACTGCCCCAGGAAATAACGCCGAATGCCTTCGCTTCGTCCTGCGGGAAACCGCCCATCCACTGATGGAAAACCGTGGTTATGATAACATCATCATAGCCGTATTTATGCATGTATTCGTTTGTCAGCTCTTCAAGGGTGCGGATCGCCGCAACATCCTGAACAAGGTTGCCGCATTGGCCGTAGCCGACGGTGATATTGCGAACTCCCTGCTCTGCTGCAAGCAAAGCCTCAATAATCGCAACCGCATGGGATACGCAGGGCGGAACAAGAGTTCCCGTAAGCGGACCGTAGGGTTCACGGTTGATGGAAACACCCGCTTCTTCGTAGATGCCCGTAAGCCTGTCAACATACTGCCAATCGCGAATCGTCTCCTCCATCGGGACGCTCTTTGCATAGGGCAGGTTATAGGAAATTCCGCCGCCTTCATAGCTTGTGAAACCGCCCGCATAGGCAATTTCGGTCAAAAGGCGCGCATCGGGTGTGCCGTGGCGCACCTGAATGGGAGTGTTCAATGCTTCAATGAGCATACGGCAGCCCGCGACGCCGTGATTGACGGCGGGAAAGCCGTTAAGCAGGGAACGGCCGAGCCGCTGGGACTCCTTTATACCGTTTTCGGCTTCTTCATAGCGGTTCTGACGGGTGTAGCTGTCAATGGTTGTCGGAAGCAGATCGGCTTCGCCGTTATCCTGAAGATAAGTCAACAGCTTGATATGTTCGGGAATCAGCGCAACGCCCGCACGCGGCTGAATCAAAGTGATACCCTTTTCCTTTGCTTCAACAAGTTTTTTTGAAAAAACTTTGTGAGCGGGCATGGCCTTGTGGTATTCGATGGCTTCTTTAAGATCAACTTCCCTGCCGGTCGGCCACTGCTTGAGCACGTCGGCACGGATCGCGTTGAATTCGTCATCGGGAATGCGCTTGTTTTTGATATTGGGGTTGTTCATTGTTTAAATGCTCCTCTTTTATTGGGAAATCGCCTGAAGGCAGGTTCGGCACCGAACCTGTTTTCGTCAGGCTCTGCATAGTTCTTGTTTCATTATGCTCAACGCCTGTTCCGGATATTTTTCGGAAAGCAGACCCATTGCGGCGATAATATACTTTCTGTCGACAAGCACATCCGCCCTGAGCGGCCTCAGCGATGTCGGCTCCTTTTGGTCATAGAGCGCAAACGACGCGATCTTTGCCGTGTTTGTTGTGTGGATCAGTGAACCGCCCGTGACAACGAGCTTCTGCACTTTACGCAGATCCTTGCCGGTTTGAACATAGGTCGTGCCCATCATTGAATACGCTTCTTCGATGCGGCCCGCATGTCTTGTCACCGCCGTGCGCACCGCCATGCATGCAAGAGCTTCGTCCAACCGTTCGGTCTCATCGTCCGTCGGCAAAAGATCCGTGTTTGCGGCAAACATACTGATGATTTCCTCCGCACGCGCCTCGCTCACGCCTGCAAGCTCTGCAATCGTTTTTATTCCCGCCGCATCCACAATTCCGCGAATGCTGTATCTCATGCCGATATCGCCCTCAACCGTGCGCTTGATATACGGCTCGGGCAAACCCTTGAGCATGGTTCGCGGGTCGGTCGGCATTCCATTTGCAACGGAATAAACATCCGTTGTTGCGCCGCCGACATCAACGGCAACAAGTTCCCCAAGCCCGCGGGAATTATCCGTTCCCTCCGCAAGCAGCTTCATTGCCGCCATGACTGCGGAAGGCGTCGGCATCATAATGCCGGAAATAAGTTCGCTCGCCTTGGTAAGTCCCTTTGCCTGCACGATTCTTTTAAGGAAAACTTCGCGAATCTCTTTCTGGGTCGGTTCAATGTTAAGCGTGCCGAATTTCGGCATAACATTTTCGCAAATATGCACTTCGCGCCCGTCAAGAATGCGCTCGCACTGCCGCACGGCATTTCGGTTGCCTGCAATTATGACGGGAAAATCTCCGCCAATATCCGCAAGCACATGCGCATTATGCAGAATGCAGTCGGTATTGCCGCCGTCCGTGCCGCCGACAAGCAGGAAAATATCCGGATTTATCGCCTTTATCTCATCCGCATCATCCTCATTGAGCTTGAAGGCGTAGGTCTTCAGCACCTTTGCGCCCGCACCGAGGCTTGCACACTTTGCGGCTTCCGCCGTCAGTTCCGGAACGAGCCCGCTTGCAAGCATACGAAGACCGCCCGCCGCGCTGCTGGCGGCGTAGCGTTCGCAAAAATCAAGTTTTCCGGTCACTTTTTCAAGCTTTGAAAGCGCGTCGGAAAGTCCGTCGTTAATGTCCGACTGAACGGTCGTGTAGGCATTTGCCGTGCCCAGCAGCCTGCATTCATCAACATCCGCCGCGGTGACCTTTGTGTATGTGCTCCCGAAATCGATCAAAAGAACAGGTTTCATGTTTTTTCCCCGCTTTGCAATCGTAATCAGTAAACAATCAGAGCCGCAGGTTATTCCTCAACATGCAGGTCCTGTTTCAATGCCTCGATATCAACTTCCGGCGGGGTTCCCGGCGGGAAGGAGCGATCGAAGCCCATCTCTTTAAAACGCTTTTCAACCTCGTCAAACGGCTGTTTGCCGATAACGATATTGCCGCCCACATAGAGCAGGATGTTTTCCAAACCTGCCTCGTCGCATTTTTCACGCATACCGCGGCAATCCAGCTCACCCTGACCATAGAGTGAGGAGATGACGATTGCATCGGCGTTCGTTTCAATTGCGGCGTTGATGAATTCTTCCTGAGAAACCATAACGCCGAGATTGACAACATTGAAACCCGCATCGGTGAATGCATGATACAGGATCTTGTTGCCGACCGCGTGAACATCGGCGCCGATAACGCCGATAACAAGAGTCTTTTTATCCATCACTGTGACCTCTCATTATTATGATAAAGTGTCCTTACATAACCCAAGCACACAAAGAAACATTGTGTGCCGCATTTTACAGTCGTATAATACATTTTTAAGCGCAAATAGTCAAGTGCATATGCACTGCAAACCCCAATATATTTGATTTAACATTAATAAAACGACTCAACGGACGAGTTAACATAAAGCGCGGCGGGAAATTTTATTCCTGCCGCGCCGTTCGCTTTAGTGCAAAATGTTATTCTTCTTCGGATTTATTATGCCTCCGTCTTGCCCTCCGTGTTCTGCGGTTTTATGCACGGCGACTGTTCACCGTTAAGTGCCGCTCTCAGAGCCAGCAGAGCATCGAAAACGTCAACCGCCCCGTCGCCGTTAAGATCCGCACGCGCAGCCTGTTCATCGGTGAGCCCCTCCGTTCCTATTGCATAGCGCATAAGCATAAGCGCGTCGTCAATTCCAATCGTGCCGTCGCCGTTAATATCGCCGATAACGGGGGCTTCGGGTTCGAAAACCGCGTGAATAACCGTGTCCTCCTCAACGGTGATTATCTCATCCGTGACAAGCTCCCCGTTGATGAACCAACCCACAAATACCATGCCCTCATGGGTCGGAACGGGTATTTCGCTGACTTCCAAGCTGAAGCCGACACTGACAGGGGTATCAAGCAGCGTTTCTCCCGTGTAATCGTCAATCACCGTCAAATTGCACGTGCGCGGAGCGTAAACCGCCGCAAAAACCATGGGCCGGGTAATCGTTACGGTTTCTTCGGTTATTATGCGTCCGTTGCAATCCCAGCCTGCGAACGCCATTCCCTCGTGAACGGGCGGCGCGGGAAAATCGCTGACTCTCAGCACCGTGCCGTACTCAACATCCTCCATGGTCACAAAAAAGCTGTCAGCCATGGTATCATAGAATCTCACGGTAAAAGTCTCTTTCCTCAATACCGCCGTAATGACCATATCCTCGTTTACGATAACGGTTCCCGACTCCATCAGCTCGCCGTTTACAAGCCAGCCCACAAACACCATTCCCTCACGATAGGGCGGCATGGGCAGGTCCGCGAGGTCAACTTCCGTTCCAGCTCGAACTTCGTAAGTCTCATATGTTTCGCCGGTATCGCTGTCAACAAGCGTGATCGTATGCGTTTCGAACCCGCTGTAAACCGCTGTAACCGTCATGTCCCCCAACACTCTGAGATAGGAGCCTTCAAACAGGGTCCCTTCAACATACCAGCCGACAAAGTCCGCATTCTCATGATCGGGTGGAACGGGGAATTCGTCCCTGTAAAGGCCGTTGTCATAGAGCACGGTTACGGATTGCAGCGTTTCACCGGTGTAACCGTCAACGAACGTGACCGTATAAGGGTGCTGCTCATAGGTAGCGTAGATTATAACGTTTGACACGACCGTAACTTCGTCAAGAAACTCGCCGTAGCCGTACCATCCCTTAAAATCATAGCCTTCATGTTCAATGTGTTCGGGGAAATCTTCCGCCTTGATCACTGTTCCGTAAGGCACAGTATCGGTACGAAGAATGACGTCGGTGTGATTATCCCAGAACTTGACCGTGTACATTTTCGCTTCATAAGCCGCATAGCAGCTTGTATTTTCCGTAACATTGATGCTTCCCGAAACGGCGCTTCCGTCCGCATACTGCCATTCGGCAAAATTGTATCCGACTGCATCGGGAGCTTTCGGAAATTCGGACAAGGGAATTTCCGTGCCGTATTCTGCGGTGCGTGTTCCGATGAGTTCGCCGGTGAGTCCCGAATAAAAGCTTACCGTGTAGACTTCGTTGCTGTATTCTGCGCGGAAAGTCGTATCACCCGTAAGATAGTAACTGCTGCCGAAGAATTCGGAACCGTTAACCGACCAATATTCAAACGTTTTGCCCTCATGCTCCGGCGGCTCGGGAAAAGCCTCTGCCATAACGGTATCTCCGATGGGCATATTCAGAGTTTTCAGCACCTGTTCTGTCGCGCCGTCCACCCATTGCACGGTGCAGGTCGGAACGGTGTACGAAGCAATTATATTTGTGTTGGCTGTTATTGTCAGGCTTCCGGCAACGGTTTCTCCGTTCGGACCCCTCCAATGAGAAAAGTTTTTCCCCGGAATCGTCGGCGGCGTCGGGAAGTCGCTGAGGTTCAGCACCGTGTTCTTTGTTACCGTAAAGGATTCAAACGCCGCAGTCTGTCCCTCAACAATGAAGTTCACCGTGTAAAGCGGAGGGAAGTACCAGTTCCTGTTGCCCGCAAGTACGGGATGGGTGTATATACCCTCATCCTCAAAATAATAAGGATCGTATTCACCGCGGCGGCTCTTCGCATAGTCAAGTGCCTGCCCGATATTGTAGCATTCGGACACGCCCAATCCGCGCATGGAGTTCAAAATATCTTGGAAGATGTAAACATCATATGCAACGGTCACGGTTTCATCATAACCCAAAGCAACGGAAGCACCGTGTGAAGTGAAATAGTTCAGCAGATTGCCGTCCTTGCCGCCGCTGCATGTTGCAAGGTGAACATAGCTGCCCGGCATGGTTGCGGTTGCATAGTGATTCAGATAGAGATAGTTCACGGCAATGCCGCCGCCGGCAAGTTCCACAACCCAACCGTTGCTGTAATCGCTTGCCGTGACACCGTTTTCATTGTGAATCGCAATATAGCTCAACCCGTCATATTCCAAACCGTGCGAGTCAAACATGATCACACCATATTTATACATCTCTGTCAAATCGGTAACATCACATTCGTTGCCTCCGTACACGGTCAAAGTTCCGCCCGTGTAGCTGCTGATCACGGGAGCGAAGGTTTCCGAATAGTAAGCGCCGACACCCTCATCAATTCCCAAATAGGGCGCATAAACGGCAACATTCCTGTTTGAGGCCGTGACCGCACCGTCATCCAAAATTCCGCGAACCTCTTCCGCAGGGGAAAGCTCGATTTTAACAGGTTCGGAACCTTCTCTGATGCCGTGAACGATATTGTAATCATACACAACGGTCATTCCGGATTTCAGAGTGTAGCCGAAAGTTGTTCCGTTCTGCCGGTTGATGCTCTTGATTCGTGAATCTCCGTCAAGATATTCGAACAGGCTGTCAACCGTTTCAACAGCGGACAGGTCGGAATCAAGCTCGCTTTCGAGTTCAAAGAGCTCGCCGTCAATTTCACGACGAACCTTCTGCATACTGCGAAGTTCAGCTGCTGCCGCATAACTGTCCGCCGCAGCACCGATGGGCAAAAGCCCGATGCAAAGCATCGCCGCAATGAGAATACAGAGTATTCTTCTGAAATTCGTTCCTTTCATAATGCCTCCTGAATGATTTTTTTATATCACGCAATTCGAGTGAACAGCGCTGATATCGTTCACAAGCTCAAGCATCGGATTTCGGAGAACGCGCTGCACCGTTTCCGTCATTCATACCGCGACCGCAGTCGGGTCCGAATCTCCTGTTTGCAAAAACTATTCCTTGGAGTATGATTTAAACAATAATTTAAATTGCGCTCCAATCATTTAGATTTTAACACAGTATTCCGAGGCTGTCAACAACATTCGAAAAGTATCCGATTGTTTCTTTTTCTGAAAAAAGGCGGCAAATTAACATTTTTCGGTACGGTTCATAATTTTCTCAAATAAATATAACTTGCGGAAAACTTTGCAGCAAAAAGCACGGCAGGGAAAACCCCGCCGTGCTGCGTTTCACTTTCAGTTTGGAAGCATAAGCTTCAAGTCATAATCGAGTTCTTATTTATTGTTGCTGAGCATATCAGCCGCCGCATCCGCAACGTTTTCGTTTGTCAGCCTGTCAATAATTCCGTTTTTGGATTCAAAGCCGCACAACCGGAGCGCGCCGCCCTTCATCATCAGGCCGATGCTTGCGTTACTGCTGCTTTTCTCATCCGAAAACCCCTCGACAAGCCCGGTTGCCTTTTGGACCTGTTCAAGCGTCATGTTTTCAAACACAACAAGGCAGTTCTCGGTAACAAACGGCGCAATAGCCTCGCCTGCTTCTTCCGCCTGTTCGCCTGTCAGCACAATGATATCATAATCGCGCTCTTCCGCAGCCTTAACAATTTCGCTGCCCGTGCACTCTCGATCAAACAAAAACCTGTACCGCATTGAATCCATGCGTGCGGCAGTGTTTGATTTCACGACAGCGCAAAGGTAAACAATGCAGCCGATGAGCAAAACGATAACAAAACCGGGAATCACTTTCCAAAGAACAGTTCTCTTTGCATATTTCCTTTTCTCCATTAAATACATGCCCCCTCTTCGATTTTCGCTATACACATAATAGCATTCTAACGTTGTGAAGTCAAGCAAAAATGCGTGTATATTTTTTTGCGTAGTGCCTTTTAAATGATAGTTGAAATGCAAATAAAAACAGGAACAAAAAAAAGAAACAGTCATTTGACTGTTTCTTTGGGATCCGGCAGCTGCCTATCCTCCCATGCCGTCGCCGGCACAGTACTGTCGGTGTATGAGGGCTTAACTTCTGTGTTCGGAATGAGAACAGGTGGAACCCCTCAGCTTAACCACCGGAAAGGTGATTGGTTTTCATAAAACCTTGATAACTGCATAAGTTCGGTAAATTCACTTTGATCAAGCCCTCGGCCTATTAGTATCGCTCAGCTGCGTACATTACTGCACTTCCACCTGCGACCTATCAACCATGTGGTCTACATGGGGCCTTACTCCTTGCGGATGGGAGATCTTATCTTGAAGTCGGCTTCACGCTTAGATGCCTTCAGCGTTTATCCGATCCGCACTTGGCTACCCAGCTGTGCCACTGGCGTGACAACTGATACACCCTTGGTGCGTCCATCCCGGTCCTCTCGTACTGAGGACAGCTCTTCTCAAATCTCCTGCGCCCACGATGGATAGCGACCGAACTGTCTCACGACGTTCTGAACCCAGCTCGCGTGCCGCTTTAATTGGCG